>Ga0209930_1000116_pt1 | contig 358957 bp, 364 predicted proteins | sample ThiBiot_500_biof_2_FD_183948 | JGI IMG/M metagenome (GOLD analysis project Ga0209930, IMG submission 183948) | Wastewater bioreactor microbial communities from Cape Town, South Africa - Thiocy_cont_500_biof (SPAdes) | ecosystem: Engineered > Bioreactor > Thiocyanate-remediating >...
GGAAAACCACCCAAAGTCGCCATCACCGCCGTCATGCGAAAACTCCTCGTCCTCGCTAACTCTCTCGTCGCTCAAAACCGGCCATGGATACCTCGACCCGCTTGATCAACATCACAGATGCTCCCTTCACGAGGGAGGGGGCGGGGGTGGGTTGGCAGGGGGGCACCCGATCCGCTTCCTCGCCGGCCAACCCGCCCCCGACCCCTCCCTTCCATGTAGGGGAGTGCGAAAGCGCGGGCCACGACGCGGGCGTGAATCCCGCGTCGTCGGACGGGCTCGCTGGCGCGATCCGCCGGCCGTGCCGGGTGCTGCCGCGTCGCGGCACCGGCGCGCGGTGCGCGCCTGCACCCGTCAGTACATATGCTGCCCGCCGTTGATGCTCAGCGTCGATCCGGTGACGAACCCCGCCTCCTCCGAGCACAGGAAGGCGACGCCGCGCGCGATTTCCTCGGCCTGGCCCAAGCGGCCGACCGGGATCTTGGCGACGATCTTCTCGAGCACGTCGGCCGGCACCGCCGCGACCATATCGGTGTCGATATAGCCCGGCGCGATCGCATTGACCGTGACCCCGGCGCGCGCGCCTTCCTGCGCCAGCGCCTTGGTGAAGCCGTGGATGCCCGATTTCGCCGCAGCATAATTGACCTGGCCATATTGCCCGGCCTGCCCGTTGATCGACCCGATGTTGACGATCCGCCCCCATTTGCGGTCGCGCATCCCCGGGAACACCGCCTTGGCCATGTTGAAGCAACCGCCAAGGTTGGTGTCCATCACGTCCTTCCACATCTGGTAGGTCATCTTGAGGATCGTGCCGTCGCGCGTGATGCCGGCATTGTTGACCACGATGTCGATCGGGCCGAGTTCCGCCGCGACGCGCGCGCAGCCCTCCTGGCACGCATCGTAATCGGCGACGTCCCATTTATAGGCGGGGATGCCGGTCCGCTCGGTAAACTCCTTCGCACGGCTGTCGTTGCCGGCGTAATTCGCCGCCACCGTGACTCCCTTGTCGCGTAACGCGACGCTGATCGCTTCGCCGATCCCTCGCGTCCCACCGGTCACCACCGCAACACGTGCCATCGGATTCTCCCTCGTCACAGCCGAGCCCAAGGCTACGGGCGGGGAACCCAACCTTCAAGCTCCCGCGCGAGGATTGCCTGTAACATTTCCACACCGGGCGCGGACGCGTTGAGGCACGGCAGATAAGCGAACGACCGCCCGCCGGCGCCGAGGAAGGTCTCGCGCCCGCGGATCGCCAGTTCCTCCAGCGTCTCGAGGCAATCGGCGGAGAAGCCCGGCGCGACCACCGCGACCCGCGTCACCCCCTGCTCCGGCAGCGCGGCGAGCGTCGCATCGGTCGCCGGTTCGAGCCAGCGCGCGCGGCCGAAGCGCGACTGGAAGGTCACCGTCACTTGCCGCCCCAATGCCTCGCCGAGCAGCCGCGCGGTCTTGAGGCATTGGCAATGATAGGGATCGCCGAGCGCGAGCGTCCGCGCGGGCATGCCGTGGAAGCTGACGACCAAGGCCTCGGGCGCGAAATCGAGCCGCGCCAGCTCGGCCTCCACCGATTGCTTCAATGCCGCGATATAGGCCGGATCGTCGTGATAGGGCGGCAAGGTGCGGATCGCCGGTTGCCAGCGCATCGCGGCGAGCGCGGCGAAGGCGCGGTCGTTGGCGGTAGCGGTCGTCGCGGCGCAATATTGCGGGTAGAGCGGCGCGATCAGGATGCGCTCGCACCCCGCCGCCTTGAGCGCGGCGAGCCGATCGCCGATCGCGGGATTGCCGTAGCGCATCGCCCAATCGACCATCACCGCCGGGTCGAAGGCGTCGCGCAGCGCGGTCGCCTGCGCACGGGTGATCGCGGCGAGCGGCGAGCCTTGCGCGCTCCACACCTGCTGATAGGCATGCGCCGATTTGCGCGGCCGCGTCGTCAGCACCGCGCCGCGCAGGATCGGCTGCCACAGCCATTGCGGCAGCTCGACGACGCGCGGATCGGAGAGGAATTCGGCGAGATAGCGCCGCACCGCCTTGGGGTCGGGCGCATCGGGGGTGCCGAGGTTGATCAGCAGCACGCCGACGCGCGGCGGCGCGACCGGGGGATGATCGGCCGGGATCATGCGATCGCTCCGAACGGCAGGGTGCGCAGCCGCTTGCCCGCCACGGTGGCGAGCGCGTTGACCACCGCCGGGGCGACCGCGACCATCCCGAGGTCGCTGACCCCGCCGGGATCGGCATTGCTCGGAAGCAGCTCGACGGTGATGTCGGGCATGTCGGCGAGCCGCGGCAGCCCGAGGTCGCCCAGCCGGCGCGCGGTGACAAGGTTGCGATCGATCTCCACCGCGCTGGCGGTGGCCGCGGCGAGCCCGAAGATCAACCCACCCTCGATCTGCTGGCGGATCAGATCGGGGTTGACCTGCCGCCCGCAATCGACCGCCGCGACCAGCCGCTCGACCCGCGGGCTGCCCGAGGCGTCGATCGACGCCTCCGCCATCACCGCGATATAGCTTCCCGCCATCGCGTGGCACGCGATCCCCTGCCCGCTGCCGTCACCGCCGCCGTCCCACCCGCCGAGCGAGGCCGCGGTCGACAGGCAGCGCGCGAGCCGCGCGTCGCGCAGCATCCCGATCCGCCACGACATCGGCTCCGCCCCGGCGCGATGCGCCAGCTCGTCGATGAAACATTCGGTGAAGAAACAGGTATAGCCGTGCGCGCCGCCGCGCAGATGCCCGCTGGGCAGCCCGATCTCCGCCGGATGATGTTCGACGAGGCATCCGCCGGTGCGGTACGACGGCACCGCCCCCGCGACCGCATAGCCGTCGGCGGCCTCGGGCAAGGCGCGTGCGGCCGCGACCACGGCGTCGCCCGGCATCAGCCGCGTCGCGAGTTCGCGTCCGGTGGCGGGGGCGGCGATCTGCGCGCGCCAGCCGAGGATCGCGCCGTTGCCGCCGAGCCGCGCGGTCATCCGCGCGCGTGCCGGGGCGCGGACGCAATCGCGCGCCAGCGCCTCGCGCCGCGACCAGACGAGCTGCACCGGGCGCTTGGTCTTCGCCGCGACGATCGCCGCCTGCGCCGCGACATCGCATTCGAGCGCCGCGCCGAACGATCCGCCGATCAACGTCGGGTGGAGCACCACCGCCCCCGGCGCGATGCCGATCGCGCGCGCCGCCGCCTCGCGCGCCAGCCCGGGCGCCTGCGTCCCCAGCCACAATTCCAGCCGGTCGCCGTGATACCAGGCGGTCGCGCACGGCGGCTCGATCGCGGCGTGGAAAACGGGGGCGACATGATAGTCCGCGGTGACCCGGCCGGGGCCGTCCATCACCGCGGCGATGTCCCCCGTTTTGGCGAAGCGTTGCCCCGGCCGCGCCAGCGCCGCATCGAGCGCCGCCGCGATATGGCGATCGTCGACCGGGGCGCCGCGGGTCGCGAACCGCGGCGCGAGCGCGGTCAGCGCGCGGTTCGCCGCCCACCAATTGCTCGCCAGCGTCGCGACCCAGCGCTCGTTCTCGATTACCGCGATCGTCCCTGGCACCCGCTGGGCGGCCGCCTTGTCGATCCGCACCAGTCGGGAATCGCCGACCGGTCCCTGCATGATGCTGGCGAACACCATATCGGGCAATCGCACGTCGGCGGCGAAGGTCGCCGAGCCGTCGACCTTGGCCGGCACGTCGAGCCGCGGCACCGCCCGACCGGTCAGCCGCCCTTCGTCGCCGATCCGCATCGGCAGCTCGGCGGGCAGATCGAACGCTACCGCCTCCGCCGCCAGATCGGCGAAGCGCAACTTGTTTTTCCCCGCGGTGACGAAGCCGGCGTTCGTCTCGCACGTCTCCCAATCCGCGCTCCAGCGCTTCGCCGCGGCCTTGCACAGCAGCACCCGCGCTGCCGCTCCCGCCGCGCGCAGCGCGGGCTCGAACTGGCGGATCGAGGTCGACCCGCCGGTCAGCATCAGCGCGCCGCGCACGGCATGTTCGCGGCGCAACGCTTCGGGAATGCGATCATAGCTGCCGGCGAACAGGATGTCGGCGGCGAGCGGGTTGGCGTAGAGCGGGTTGAGCGGCGCGGGCTCGACCCCGATCGTGCGCCAGTCGGCGCCGAGCTCGTCGGCGAGGATCTGCGGCAGCGCGGTCCACACCCCCTGCCCGTGCTCGGCCTGCGGCACCGCGACGGTGACCTGCCCGTCGGTCGCGATCTTGAGCCACGCATTGTAGATCGTCTCGCCCGGCGCTGCGACGAGATTGGGCGCGAAGCTGCGCGGCCACACCGCCCAGGCGACCAGCAGCCCCAGCCCGGCCCCGCCGGTAACGAGCAGATTGCGTCGCGTGACCATCGCGTTAGCCACTAGGCGGGTGGCTCGACATCCGCCAGTCTTCTCGCGTCACCCCTTTGTGCGCCCGCCTTCGCGGGGACAAAAGGGGCCAGAGCATCCGCCCCTGCCTACCACCCCGGCGAAGGCCGGGGTCCAGCATCGGGCCGGTCGTAACTGGACCCCGGCCTTCGCCGGGGTGGTAAGCGCACGTGAACGGATCAGGCCGCCACCAGGGCACGATATTTCGCGCGCAGCGATACCTTGTCGATCTTCTCGGTCCCCAGCCGCGGCAGCGGATCGGCGACGATCCAGATCCTCGCCGGCACCTTGAACGCCGCGATATGCTTGAGGAGAAAGTCGGTCAGCTCTTCGGGCGACAATGAAGCACCCTCGGCCGGATGGACCACCGCGCCGGGCACCTCGCCGAACTTCTCGTCGGCCAGCCCGAACACCGCCGCCTCGGCCACCGCAGGATGCTCGTAGAGCGCCGCCTCGACCTCCTGGCAGCTGATATTCTCGCCGCCGCGAATGATGATGTCCTTCTTGCGGTCGACGATGAACAGATAGCCGTCCTCGTCGAGATAGCCGATGTCGCCGGTGCGGAAATAGCCGTCGGCGGTGAAGGCCTCGGCGGTCGCGTCGGGGCGGCCCCAGTAGAGTTCGAAATTGGCCACCGAGCGGATACACACCTCGCCGCGCTGCCCCGTCGCGAGCGGCCGCCCGGCATCGTCGAGGATCGCGAGATCGACCAACGGCAGGGTCGGCCGCCCCGCCGAATTGGGCTTGGCGAGATAATTGTCGCGCAGATTGCCCGTTCCCACCCCGTTGGTTTCGGTGAGCCCGTAACCGATCAGCGGCGCGCCCTGCATCTCCTCGTGGATGCGGCGGACATGCTCCACCGGGCGCGGCGCGCCGCCGGCGGCGATGTCGGTCATCGTCGACAGATCATATTTGTGCCGGTTGGGGTGGGTGAGCATCTCGAAGCTCATCAGCGGCACCCCGACGAAATAGGTGATCTTCTCCTTCTCGATCAGCCGCATCGCCTCTTCGGCATCCCATTTCGGCATCAGCACCAACTTGCGCCCGATCGCGAGCGACATCAGCATCACCGGCACCTCGGCGGTGACGTGGAACAAGGGCACGTTGAGCAGGGTGGAGGGCTGGAGCGTGCTCACCTCGCCGTCCTGCGTCGCGATCGCCAGCATCATCATCGCCGAGGAGAGATAGTTGAACACCCCCTGCACCACCTGACGATGCGTCGAGAGCGCGCCCTTCGACCGCCCGGTCGAGCCCGAGGTGAACAGGATCGTCGCATGATCGTCCGGGCCGATCGCGGGGAGCGCGCCGACATCGCGGGTGGTGACCCCGGCCAGCGCCCCGGCCAGCGGCAAAGTATCGTCGAAGGTGACGACCTGCGCGCGGAGCCCCGCGATCGTCGCCAGCCGCGCGGCGCGCGGGCCGTCGGCGAAGACCAGCGAGCAATCGACATCCTCGATCGCCTCGCGGAACTCGTCGGCCTGCCACCAGCCGTTGAGCAAAGTGGCGACCCCGCCGGCCAGCAGGATGCCGAAATAGAGCGTGATCCACGCCGGCGAGTTGCGCGCCGCGATCCCGACGCGATCGCCCTTCTTCACCCCGAACCCGCCGACCAGCGCCGCGGCCACCTGGGTCGCGGCGGCATATACCGCGCCGAAGGTCAGCCGCTCGTCCCCCGCGACGAGGAATTCGGTCGCCTGATGCTCGTTGCAGAAATGCGCGACATAGGCCCCCAGCGTCGGCGGCGCGGCGGCGATCACCGGCAGCTTGCGGCCGAATCGCTCGATCTCCGTCAGCGCAAGCGGACCTCCCTCGGCGGTCATCGCAGCCATCACCGCGTCCATCTTGAGGTCCAGCTCGGTTTTCATGCGCCTCTCCGCTTGGTCTTGTCTCGTCGGGCCACTATGCAGGCTCCAAGCACGAGGGAAAAGCCTTGATCCTGTCTTTGTCAGCCGCCGCCGCCAGCCATATCCAGTTCACCGATCTGGGGCTCCACCCGGAGATTTTCTCGATCGGCTTCTTCACGCTGCGCTGGTACAGCCTCGCCTATATCGCCGGGATCGTCGTCGGCTGGTGGTATCTCTTGAAGCTGCTCGCCCAGCCGGGCGCGCCGATGGCGCGGCGCCATGCCGACGATCTGGTGTTCTACGCGACGCTCGGCATCATCCTCGGCGGGCGGATCGGCTATGTATTGTTCTACGCCCCCGATATGCTGCTCCACCCGATCCGCATCCTCCGATTGTGGGACGGCGGCATGTCGTTCCACGGCGGGGTGATCGGCACGACGATCGGGATCATCGTCTTCGCGCGGAAGAACGGGCTCAACTGGCTGCGCATCCACGATTATGTCGCGTGCGTCGCGCCGTTCGGGCTATTCTTCGGCCGGCTCGCCAATTTCGTGAACGGCGAATTGTGGGGCAAGCCCAGCGACGTCCCCTGGGCGATCGTCTTTCCGCATACCGTCCCCGCCGGGATGATCGAGCCCGCGCGTCACCCGAGCCAGCTCTACGAGGCGGGGCTCGAGGGCGTCGTGCTGTTCCTCGTCCTGTGGTTCTTCTTCTGGCGCACCAAGGCGCGCTACGAGCCGGGCAAGCTCGTCGGCATCTTCGTGCTCGGCTATGGCCTCGCGCGCTTCTTCGTCGAGTTCTTCCGCGAGCCCGATGCGCAATTCGCCGGCACCTTCTTCGCCACCACGATCCATATGGGGCAGATCCTCTGCCTGCCGATGATCGCGGGCGGGCTGTATCTGATCGCCACCGCCCCGGCGCGCCGCCGCCGCGTCGAGCCGATCGCGGGGAGCGACAGCGTCGCGTGACCCGGCCCACCGACGAAGCCCCGCTTCCCGAGCGGCTGGCGCGCGCGATCACGCTCGGCGGGCCGATCCCGGTCAGCCAGTTCATGGCCGCCGCCAATGCGCATTATTATGCGACGCGCGATCCGCTGGGCGCGGCGGGCGATTTCACCACCGCGCCCGAGATCAGCCAGATGTTCGGCGAGCTGATCGGGCTATGGGCGGCCGATCTGTGGGACCGCGCCGGGCGCCCGGCGGACGCGCTCTGGGTCGAGCTCGGCCCGGGACGCGGTACGCTGACCGCCGACGCGCTGCGCGCGATGCGCGCGGCTGGTTTCCTCCCCCCGGTCCATTTCGTCGAAACCAGCCCGGTGCTGCGCGCCGAACAGGCGAAGCGCGTCGCCGATGCCGTGTGGCACGATGACGTCGAGGACCTTCCCAGCGATCGCCCGCTGATCATCATCGCCAACGAATTCTTCGATGCGCTGCCGATCCGCCAGCTCGTCCGCGCCGCGAACGGGTGGCACGAGCGGCTGGTGGCGTGTCAGGACGTGCTGTTCCTGCCGATCGCGGGCAAGCAGGTGCCGGATAGCGTGATCCCCGAGGGGCTGCGCGATGCCGCCCCCGGCGCGATCATCGAAACCTCGCCCGCGTCGGTCGGCATCATGCGCGTGCTCGCCGCGCGGATCGTCGCGCAGGGCGGCGCCTTGCTCGCGATCGATTATGGCTATCAGGGCCCGGCGATCGGCGACACGCTCCAGGCGGTGCGCGGCCATGCCTTCGCCAATCCGTTCGACGAGCCCGGCGAGCGCGATCTCACCGCGCATGTCGATTTCGCGACGCTCGGGCTGGTCGGCCACGCCAGCGGGGCGATCGCCAGCGGGCCGATCGATCAGGGAGACCTGCTCCGCGCGCTCGGCATCGACGCACGCGCCGCGGCGCTGGCGCAGAAGGACCCGCGCGTCCTCGCCGACCGCGACCGGCTGGTCGAGGATATGGGGACATTGTTCAAGGCGCTCGCCATCCGCCACCCCGATTGGCCGCAACCGGCAGGATTCGCATGATCGACTATCGCACCCCGACCTCCGCCGACGGCCCCGCGCTCGATGCGATGGCGCAGAAGATCTGGCACGACACCTTCGCGCCCTTCACCGCGCCGCAGAATATCGCCGCCTATCTGTCCGAGGCTTACGGCCCGAACGGCAAGTTGATCCGCGATCTCACCAACCCGGCGGTCAGCTGGCGCATCGCCTGCGACGGCGCGGCGATCGTCGGCTATGCCAAGCTCGTCCCGCCATTCCTCCCCGATCCGGCGATGACCGCGGGGGCGGTCCAGCTCAGCCAGCTTTATGTCGCCGGCACCCACCACGGCGCGGGAATCGCGCAGGCACTGATGAACTGGTCGATCGAGACCGCGCGGGCGCGCGGCGCGACGGCGCTGCTGCTCACTGTCTATGAGGCCAATCCGCGCGCGATCCGCTTCTACGAGAAGCACGGCTTCGTCCATATCGGCGATTATGCCTTCCCGGTCGGCGATCAGGTCGATCGCGATCTGATCATGCGGCTGGCGCTGTGAGCGCGATGGCAAACAGCGTCGAGGTCAACCGCGCCGCCGCGCTCGCCGGGGTGGCGCACGGCTTTCTCGGGCGGCGCGGCGGCGTGTCGACCGGCGTCCACGGCGGGCTCAACGTCGGCACCGGTTCGACCGACACCCCCGCGGCGCTCGCCGAGAACCGCCGCCGCGCGACCGAGGCGGTGTTGCGCGGCGCAACTTTGGTGACGCTCTATCAGGTCCATTCCGCCGATTGCGTGACGGTGCGCGCACCGATCGACCACACGTTGCGCCCGCATGCCGATGCCTTGGTGACCGACCGCCCGGGGCTCGCGATCGGAGTGCTCACCGCGGATTGCGCGCCGGTGCTGCTCGCCGATGCCGAGGCCGGGGTGGTCGGCGCAGCGCACGCCGGGTGGAAGGGCGCGCTGGCGGGGGTGACCGATACGACGATCGTCGCGATGGAAGCGCTCGGCGCGCAGCGCGATCGGATCGCCGCGGCAGTCGGCCCGTGCATCGCGCGCGCCAGCTATGAGGTCGATCGCGCGTTCCAGCAGCGCTTCGAACAGGCCGACCCTGCCAACGAACGCTTCTTCGTCGACGGCCGCGAAGACCATGCGCAATTCGATCTCGAAGCCTATGTCGCGCACCGCCTCGCCGCCGCCGGGCTGACGCGGATCGAAACGCTCGGGCTCGATACCTATGCCGACCCCGATCGCTTCTTCAGCTACCGCCGCGCGACACATCGCGGCGAACCCGATTACGGCCGGCAGATCTCGATCATCGGGCTCGACTAAAGCCCGACCGAATGCCGTCACCCCAGCGCAAGCTGGGGTCTCATGCCGCAAGCGCACGTCCGCGGCCCGAGATCCCAGCTTGCGCTGGGATGACGATTACATCGTCACAGCACGAACCGGCTCAGATCGGTATTCCGCGCGACGCTGGCGAGCTGCTTGTCGACATAGGCGGCATCGATCGTCAGCGATCCGCCCGCGCGGTCCTCGGCGTCGAAGCTCACCTCCTCGAGCAGCTTTTCCATCACCGTCTGGAGCCGCCGCGCGCCGATATTCTCGATCTCGCCATTCACCTCGGCGGCGATCCGCGCCACCGCGCGAATGCCGTCGTCGGTGAAGTCGATCGTCACCCCCTCGGTGCCGAGCAGCGCGCGATATTGCGCGGGCAAGGACGCCTTGGTGTCGGAGAGGATCGCGACGAAATCCTCCTCGGTCAGCGCCTTCAATTCGACGCGGATGGGCAGCCGCCCCTGCAATTCGGGGAGCAGGTCGCTCGGCTTGGCGACGTGGAACGCGCCCGAGGCAATGAACAGGATATGGTCGGTCTTCATCGGCCCATATTTGGTCGAGACGGTGGTGCCCTCGATCAGCGGCAACAGATCGCGTTGCACGCCCTCGCGGCTCACCGATCCGCCGCGCACGTCGCTCACCGCGATCTTGTCGATCTCGTCGAGGAAGACGATGCCATTGGCCTCCGCGTCCGCCAGAGCGACGCGGCTCACCTCATCCTGATCGAGCCGCTTGTCGGCTTCCTCCTCGACCAGTTTCTCCCATGCCGCGGGGACGGTCAGCTTGCGGCGCTTGGTCTGCCCGCCGCCGAACGCCTTGCCCATCATCTCGGACAGGTTGATCATCCCGACCGACCCGCCGCCCGGCAGGTCGAACGGCATCTGCGGCGCCTGCTGCAGCTCGAGCTCGATCTCGGTCTGCTGGAGATGCCCGTCGCGGAAGCGCTGGCGGAAGCTTTCGCGCGTCGCCTGGCTGGCATCCTTGCCGACCAAGGCATCGAGCAGCCGCGCCAGCGCGGCCTCCTCGGCCTTGTCCTTTACTGCGTTGCGGCGGCGTTCCTTTTCCAGCCGCACCGCTTCCTCGACCAGGTCGCGCGCGATCTGCTCGACGTCGCGGCCGACATAGCCGACCTCGGTGAATTTGGTCGCCTCGACCTTGACGAACGGCGCGTCGGCCAATTTGGCGAGGCGGCGGCTGATCTCGGTCTTGCCGCACCCGGTCGGCCCGATCATGAGGATGTTCTTCGGCGTCACCTCGTCGCGCAATTCCGCGCCGAGCTGCTGGCGGCGCCAGCGGTTGCGCAATGCGACGGCGACCGCGCGCTTGGCGTCCTTCTGCCCGATGATATGCGCGTCGAGCGCGGCGACGATCGCCTTGGGGGTAAGATTGTCGTTCATGTCGTCCTTCAGGAAATAGTTCAGGCGGCGCTGTCGAGCGTTTCGACGACCAGCCGGTCGTTGGTGAAGACGCACAGCTCGGCCGCGATCTTCATCGATTTGCGCGCGATCGTTTCGGCGTCCTGCTCGTAATCGGCGAGCGCGCGCGCGGCGGAGAGCGCGTAATTGCCCCCCGAACCGATCGCCGCGATCCCCGCCTCGGGCTCCAGCACGTCGCCATTGCCGGTCAGGATCAAGGTCACGTCCTTGTCGGCGACGATCATCATCGCCTCCAGATTGCGGAGATATTTGTCGGTCCGCCAATCCTTCGCCAGCTCGACCGCGGCGCGCATCAAATGCCCCTGATGCCGTTCGAGCTTGGCCTCGAGCCGCTCGAACAAGGTGAAGGCATCGGCGGTCGCGCCGGCGAAGCCGCCGATCACCTTGCCCTCGGCGCCCAAGGTGCGGACCTTGCGCGCATTGGGCTTCATCACTGTATTTCCCATGGAAACCTGGCCGTCACCGGCCACCACCACCTTGCCCCCGCGTCGAACCGATAATATCGTCGTGCCGTGCCAGACGGGCGTACTGCTTTCGTTGCTCATGGCGCGGCATATGGGGCGGCTTGAAGGGCGCCGCAATCACCCCTGCCGCCGTCGTATCGATCCTATCCTTGACGCTCCGAACGGCGCAGGAATTGCCCAAAGCAAAAAGAGGGGAATATCGATGGCAAGCCAGTTCCCGGAAGGCCGCACCACCTCGCTGGTCGAGCGCGCCAAGAACCTGATCCTGCAACCCAAGGACGAATGGCCGCGGATCGATGCCGAGCCGATGACGGTGAAGGGAATCTTCACCGGCTGGGTCGTCCCGCTCGCCGCAATCGGCCCGGTCGCCGGGCTGATCGGCAGCCTCGCCTTCGGCTATCGCCTTCCGCTTGGCATCGTCGTACGCCCGTCGATCGGCGCGGCGGTGACCACCGCGGTGGTCGGCTATGCGCTGGCGCTGGCTGCCGTGTGGCTGCTCGCACAGATCATCAATGCGCTCGCCCCGACCTTCGGCGGCACCAAGAACAATATCGCCGCGACCAAGGTGGCGGCCTTTTCCGCGACCGCCGGCTGGCTCGTGGGGATATTCCAGATCATCCCCATGCTCGGCTTCCTCGGGCTGCTCGGGCTCTACAGCCTCTATCTGCTCTATGTCGGGCTGCCGCGGCTGATGAAGGCGCCGGACGAAAAGGCGATGGGCTATACGATCACCACGATCGTCGCGGCGATCGTCGTGATGCTGGTGGTCGGCGGGCTGACCTCGGCGATAACCTCGCCGATGATGCGTCCCGCGCTCACGCTCGGTTCGGCGAGCGATACGGTCTCGGTCCCCGGGGTCGGGTCGGTCGATCTCGGCAAGCTCGATGCGGCGAGCAAGCAGATGCAGGCCTCCGCCGAGAAGATGCAGGCCGGCGCGCCCGTCGCGCTTACCCCGACCGCGACCTTGCAGGGCTTCCTCCCCGATACGATCGGTGGATGGAAGCGCGGCGATATCGAGACCGCGAGCGGCGGCGCCGGCGGGGTCGGCGGGTCGAAGGCCGAGGCGCGCTATACCCAGGGCAATGATTCGATCACGTTGGCGGTGGCCGATGTCGGCGCGATGGGCGCGCTGGCCGGGCTGGGTCAGGCGCTCAACGTCCAGTCCAACCGCGAGACCAAGGACGGTTACGAGCGCACCTCGACCGTCGACGGCCGCATGACCAGCGAAAAGTGGAATTCGACCTCGCGCAACGGCAGCTACAATGTGATCGTCGGCAATCGCTTCGCGGTCTCCGCCGACGGCACCGCGCCCGATGCCGCCGCGTTCAAGTCGCTGGTCGGCGCGATCGATATCGGCAAGCTCGAATCGCTCGCCAAGAGCTGACGAAACAGCCCGTCCACCTTCTTCTCCCCTCCCTGGTGAAGGGAGGGGCTGGGGGTGGGTGGATATGGGGGATACCGGTCCGCTTCCTCGCAGGCCAACCCACCCCCGATCCCTCCAAGGGAGGGGAGAAGAGGGGGGCGATATCGCTCACCGCCCCTTCGCCTTGCCCCATTCGCGCGCCACGGTGTACCCAAGGTAACCGGTGCCGAACAACGCGTAGAGCGGCTCGGGAATCCCGTTGAGATAGGCGTTCATCCCCTGCCCGATCGCGCTCGCCCAGGCCGGGCGGATCGCCGCGATCAGCCCCATCGGGATCGACCACAAGAGCAGCACATACATCACATAGAGGAAGCTCGGCCGCGCGCGGCTGGTCCAGGGATCGGTCGAACCGGCCTCGGCCAGCACCGCGGCCATCTGGGTCTTGATCCGTTCGAGCTCCTGCGTCCCGTCGAGCCGCAGCAATTCGAGCTTGGCCGCCTCGCGCGCCTTGGGATCGGGGATCAGCCGATCGATCAGCCCCGCGACCGGGGCGATGATGCTATCGAGCAACGCCATATCGTCTCTCCGCAAGTATCTCAGCCGAGCCGGTTGGCAAGCCAGCCGTAGAGAAAGGCCTCATTGGCCGGGCGACGCTCCGCCAATGTCATGTATCGCGCGCCCTGCAGCGCCTCGAGCGCCTTGAGCAGCACGCGCTCGCCCGCCGCGCCGCGCCGCGCGCGAAACCCGTCGAGCGCCGCGAGGGTATGCGGGCCGATGAGCCCGTCGACCGCGACATCGGCATAATCCGCCCCGCCGCGATTGAGCGCGTTGAGCGCGCGCTGGAGGAAGCCAGTCGCCACCTTCGGCCCCATATTGATCCCGGTGTCGAACAGTTCGGCCGCGATCAGCGGCATCGCCGCCGCGACGCGGTCATAGCCCGGGCGCTGCCAATAGAGCCGGCGATAGATCGCCGCCGCGGTCTCGCGCGGCAGCGCGCGCATGTCGCCGGCATAGCCATTGGCACGCGCCACCCGCTCGGTGATGCCCCAGCGTGTCGCGCCGCCGCGATCGGCAGGGTTGTCGCTGAAACCACCTTCGCGCCCGATCGCCGCATCGATCAGATCGTCAATATCCATTGCTGCCCGTCCTCGATGGGGAACGGCAGTCCATTTAACCCAATTGGTTCGCGTAGGAAAGAGGGCCTTACCCGAAATCGACCGATTCGAACCGTACCGGCTCGCCCGCCGGCGCGTCGCCGAGGCTGTCCTCCCACATCGCCACCCCGCCGCGGATGATCGTGCCGATCGGCTTGCCGGTCAGCGTCATCCCGGTGAACGGCGACCAGCCGCAGCGCGAGGCGAGCCATTGCGCGTCGATCGTCCAGCGCTTCTTGAGATCGACGACGGTGAAATCGGCGTCATAGCCCGCGGCGATCCGCCCCTTGCCCGCGATCCCGAAGATGCGCTGCGCGCCCGCGCTGGTCAGGTCGATCACCCGCTGGAGCGTCAGCCGCCCCGCGGCGGCATGATCGAGCAGCAGCGGGAGCAAGGTCTGCACCCCCGGCATCCCGCTCGGCGAGGCGGGATAGGGCTTGGCCTTTTCCTCGAGCGTATGCGGCGCGTGATCCGATCCGATCACATCGGGCACACCCTGGTTGAGCCAATGCCACAGCCCGTCGCGATGCGCGCCCGAGCGGATCGGCGGGTTCATCTGCGCCAGCGTGCCGAGCCGCGGATAGGCCTCCTCCCCCACGAGCGTCAGATGCTGCGGGGTCACCTCGCACGAGGCAATGTCCTTGTGCTGCGCGAGCAGTTCGAGCTCGGCCGGGGTGGTGACATGAAGCACATGCACCCGCCGCCGCGCCGCCCGCGCCAGCGCGAGGATCCGCCGCGTCGCGAGCATCGCGCTCTCGTCGTCGCGCCACACCGGGTGGCTCGCGGGATCGCCCTCGACGCGCTCGCCGGCGCGCGCGTTCATCCGTTCCTCGTCCTCGGCGTGGATCGCGACGCGGCGACGCCCCGAAGCGAGCACCTCGGCGAGCCGCGCATCTTCGCTGACCAGGAGGTCGCCGGTCGAGGCGCCCATGAAGATCTTGACCCCCGCGGTCCCCGGCAGCCGTTCGAGCTCGGCAAGGTCGCGCGCATTGTGGTTGGTCGCGCCGACGTAGAAAGCGTGGTCGCACCACATCCGCCCCTTGGCGCGGGCGAGCTTGTCCGCGATCGCCGCGGCGCTATCGGTATTGGGCTTGGTGTTGGGCATTTCGAACACCGCGGTCACCCCGCCCATCACCGCCGCGACGCTGCCGGTGGCGAGGTCTTCCTTATGTTCGAGCCCCGGCTCGCGGAAATGGACCTGGGTGTCGATCACCCCCGGCAGGATATCGAGCCCGGTACAGTCGATCGTCCGCCCGGCATCGCCGCTCGCGCCGATCGCGACGATCTTGCCGCCGCGCACCGCGACATCGGCGCGCACCGGGCCGCCCGGCGTGTGAACCGTGCCGCCTGCCAGCTTGAGATCGAATGTCGCCATCATCAGCCCTTCCGTCGCCTGCTGAGTCTCCCTAACTCTGGCGCATGACCGATACCACCCCGACGATGCTGGCCGATCGTGCCGTGATCCGCGTTTCCGGCGATGATGTGCGCGGCTTCCTCCAGGGTCTCGTCACCAACGACGTCGCCGGCCCGCTCCCCGTCTGGGCCGCGCTGCTCACCGCGCAGGGCAAGGCTTTGTTCGATTTCCTGCTGTGGGAAGACGGCGCCGATGTGCTGATCGATTGCGAGGCGGCGCAGGCCGATGCGTTGGTGCGCCGGCTGACGCTCTACCGCTTGCGCCGCGCGATCACGATCGCGCGCGATCCGGCGCTCGCGGTGCATTGGCGCCCGACCGGCGACGAGGGCGTCCCCGATCCGCGCCTCCCGGCGCTCGGCCGGCGCTGGATCGCTGCCCCCGGCGCTGCCGTCGAAGGCTGGCTCGCGCACCGCCTGTCGCTCGGGGTGACCGAGGGCGTCGCCGAACTGGGCGACGGCGCAACCTTGTGGCTCGAATGCAATGCGCGCGAGCTCAACGGGGTCAGCTTCACCAAGGGCTGTTACGTCGGGCAAGAGAATACCGCGCGGATGCATCACCGCAGCAAGGTCAATCGCCGGCTGTTCGTCTGCCCGCTCGCCGAGCCCGGCGACCGCACCCGCACGCGTTACCCCGCGCTGGGGCTGATGATCGAGCTGCGCCGCGTCGAGGCACCGGGAGATGCGATCGTCCCGGACTGGCTGGCGGGGGCGCTCGCCGATTGACGGATTCGAGCGCCAGCCATTCCGTTCGCCCCGAGCCCGTCGAAGGGCGTCCCGTCGGCGGTGACTCGCGGACGCCCTTCGACAAGCTCAGGGCGAACGGGGAGAAGTGACCCGACTAACTAAGCCCGATCCGCATCGTTCGGCCACAGCCCCGGCGTCGCCACTTCGAGCACATGCCCGTCGGGGTCCTCGAAATAGAGGCTGGTGCCGCCGCGCGGCCAATGCATCTCGCCGCGCAACGTCACCCCGGCCGCGGCGAGATGCGCGCGCCACGGCGCCAGCGCATCGGCGGCGATCGCGAACGCCATATGCAGCGGCCCGTGCCCGTCATGCCCCGGCACCGTGCCGCGCTCGCCGCTCACATCGTCGGTCGCCCCGCCTTCCGGGAACAGCAGCAACACCCCGCCGCGCCCGGCGTCGAACGCGGTCAGCCGCGGGGTCTCGAGCATGATCGAGAGCCCCAGCACGTCGCGGAAGAACGCCACCGATCGCGCCATGTCCGCGACATAGAGCGCGGTTTCGAGCAGCCCCGCGATCGGCGGCGCGCGGTTCACCGCCCGACCGCCGAATAAGCGAAGCCGGCGCGCTCTGCCTCCGCCCGGTCGTAGATGTTGCGCAGATCGACCAGCACCGGCGCCGCCATCGTCGCGGCGAGCCGCTTGAGATCGAGCGCGCGGAACACATCCCATTCGGTGACGATCGCCACCGCATCCGCTCCCGCCGCGGCGTCATAGGCGTCGGCGCAATAAGTGATGTCGGGCATCACCGCCTTGGCGGTCTCGGCGCCCTCGGGATCATAAGCGCGGACATTGACCCCCGCGTCGATCAGGCTCTGGACGATCGCGATCGACGGCGCGTCGCGCATGTCGTCGGTATTGGGCTTGAAGGTCAGCCCGAGCACCGCGACGGTCTTGCCGCGTGCGTCGCCGCCCAGCGCGTTGAGCACCTTGCGCCCCATCGCGCGCTTGCGGGTATCGTTGACCTGGACGACCGCCTCGACGATCCGCACCGGGCTTTCGAAATCCTCGGCGGTCTTGAGCAGCGCCAGCGTATCCTTGGGGAAGCACGACCCGCCATAGCCGGGGCCGGCGTGGAGGAATTTGCGCCCGATGCGATTGTCGAGCCCGATCCCGCGCGAAACGTCGCGTACGTCGGCGCCCACCGCTTCGCACAGATCGGCCATTTCGTTGATGAAGGTGATCTTGGTCGCGAGGAACGCATTGGCGGCATATTTGGTCAGTTCGGCGGTGCGCCGCCCGGTGAACAGGATCGGGCTCTCGCCGAGATAGAGCGGACGATAGACTTCGCGCATCACCGCGCGCGCGCGATCGTCGTCGGTGCCGATGACGATCCGGTCGGGGCGTTTGAAATCGCCGATCGCGGCGCCTTCGCGCAGGAATTCCGGGTTGGAAACGACCGCGAAATCGCCGTCGGGGCGGGTATCGCGCAATATCTGCTCGACTCGGTCGCCGGTGCCGACCGGGACGGTCGATTTGGTCACCACCACCAGCGGCCCGGTCGCGGCGCGCGCGATCTCCTCGGTGGCGGCATAGACATAGCTCAGATCGGCATGGCCGTCGCCGCGCCGCGACGGGGTGCCGACCGCGATGAACACCGCATCCGCCCCGGCGACCCCGGCGGCGAGATCGGTGGTGAAGGACAAGCGCCCCGCGGCGACATTGCTGCTGACCAGTTGCTCGAGCCCGGGCTCATAGATCGGGATCCGCCCCGCGAGCAGCGCCTCGATCTTGTCCGCCGCCTTGTCGACGCAAATCACGCTATGGCCGAAATCGGCGAAGCAGGCGCCGGATACCAGCCCGACATATCCCGAGCCGATCATCGTGATGCGCATCTGAACTCCTTACGTCTTGATAGCCGTAGAGCGGCTCTAATGCCTTCGCCGGCAAACTCCATGACAAACAGCGGATTGGGTGCGCGGTTGCATCGCGCGCACCGGGCATTCCATCGATCGGCGGCCTGGTAGCGCCGCTGGAATCACGCGCCGCCCCTCATCCAACCGTTCGCCCTGAGCCTGTCGAAGGGCTGTACTTCCTTCGTCGGAAGAAAGTGCAGGGCTTCGACAAGCTCAGCCCGAACGGGGTTGCGGGACCGCTTTCCCACGAAGCACGCCGCTTTTCTGCCCGCCCGACAAGTTTTCTGCCCGCCCGACAAGGCGCCGGCCCCACCGCAACAAAAAAGGGAGGCCGGCGATGCCGACCTCCCGATTTTTTCGTCGATGGATATCGAACTTAGTGGCCGGCGCCCGGCCCGTAAGTGATTTCCACGCGACGGTTCTGGACCTCGCGGACGCCATCGGCGGTCTGCACGCGGAGGTGCGTCTTGCCGAACGCCTGGGTCGAGATCACCCCGTCCGGGATCGACTTCGACGTCAGATACGCCTTCACCGAGTCCGCACGACGCTGCGACAGGCCCATGTTGTACTTCGCCGAACCCGAGGTGTCGGTGAAGCCCGCGACCATGACCTGCGCGTTGCCGCAGCTCTGGTACTGGGTGACCGCATTGTCGAGGATCGACTGCGCTTCCGGGGTGATGTCCGACTTGTCCCACTCGAAGAAGACAATGAACGGACCCGGCGAGCACACCACTTCCGGCGGCGGCGGCGGCGGCGGCGGAGGCGGCGGGGGAGGCGGCGGCGGCGGGGGCGGCGGCGGCGGCGCAGCCGGTTCGCCGAAGTTGTAGGTCAGACCGCCGAGGATCGAGTGCGACCGGAAGCGGCCGTCGTACGACGAACCCGCAATGTCGGTCAGCTTCACGCTGTTCGCGTTGAAGAAACGATACTTCAGCGAGACGTCGACATGGCTGGTCAGCGGTGCGCGGATACCCGCGATCGCCTGCCATGCGAAGACCGTGTCGGAATCGTCCAGCGTCGAGCCGGCGCGGTTCAGATCGATCCGGTTCTTGACCCGCGCGACACCGGCACCGCCGCCGACGAAGCCCTGCAGCCCGTCGTCCGGCCCGAAGTCGAGCAAGCCGTTGAGCATGAAGCTCAGCGCCGAAGAACGGCCGCCGGCATAGCCATAGGTGCCCGGCGCAAGGATCGAGCCGCCCGTGAGCGGGATGCCAGCGGTCGACGCAATGCTGTCGACGGTCGCGGTGCGATAACCGACCTCGGCTTCGAGGCGGAAGCCGCCGAAGTCGTAACCAATCACGCCGTCCGAATCCCAACCATAATCATGGTTGACAGTCGCCGTGCCGGTCAGCGCCGGATTCACGTTGGCGATATTGTAGTTGATGTCCTCGACAATCATCGCGCCGAAATCGGCGCCCACGTACCAAGCCTTGTCGCGGGCAAGCGCCGGCGAGGCAAGTGCGGTGGAGGCAAGTGCCACTACAACGGCAAGCTTCCGCATCATAATCCCCTTTCCACAATGTCACTACGGACAGCGCAAACTCACTATCGGAAGCTTGGTTTCCACGCAAGCGCACAAAAACGTCGATTTGTTGCTATTATGCAACAATCGTTCACGCAATCAGACCGTGCCCGCGCAGCGCGGCCAGCACCTCGCGCAAGGTCGCGCGCGCCGCGCCGTCCACCGTCGTGCCGCCGGCCGGATCGGCAATCGCCGCGCGCCGCGCGCCGATTACCTGCTCGCCCCCGACCAGCAATCGCGTCGCGCGCATCTCGCCGACGCGCCACGCGCCCGCCTCGAACCGCACCGCGACGCGATCCGCAAGGCTCCATGCGACCATTCCCTCCACAGGCGCGACGTAACGCCAGCCACTTGCGGTCCAGCCGGCGAGCATCGCCCCGCGCCCGGCCCATTCGCCGCCGGGCGCCGCGCCGACGATCCAGCATTGCCCCGCCGCGGGCGCGGCCGGCGGCACGTCGACCGACACCGCCTCGATCACCGGCTGGACCGCGATGTCGAGCAGCGCCAGCGCCTCATTGTGATCGACCTCCTTCTGCGCCTGCCCCGGCTGCAGCAGCGGCAGCGCGAGGCGCGGCGATCGCTCGTCGGTCATCGATTCCTCCCAGTGTAAAATGTGATTAGGTTGCGGGTCACAGTCGCGGATCGCGGGGTCGGATTACGATCGTCGCGGCGGGCGACGCGCCGTTGGTGCCGATCTGCGCCACCGTCACGCCGACCGGCCCTGCGGCGCGCTCCGCCGCGGTGACCCGCGCGACGGGGGCATCGACGGCGAGCGTCCGCGCTGCCGCGCCGGTCGGCACGATCGTCACGCGATAGTGCTCGCGCTCCTCGCCCAGCGGGGTGTCCGCGCCGTCGCGCCACCGCCAGCCGCTGCGCCCGCGCCGCCGCCAGCGGATCGTCGCCCCGCCGTCGGCATCATCGTCGAACGCCAGCCCGACCGGCGCCGGCGGCAGGATCGAGGCGCCGGTCAGCACGACGGAGGTTTCCGCAACATCGGACACCGCCTCCGCCGCGACCTGCACCGCCTGCCCCGGCGCCGCGGCGAGCGACAGCGTCAGCGCGGCCTCGGCCTCGATCAGCACGAACCGGTCGCCGGCCGCATGGTCGGCGAGCGCGGTCCCGCGCCGCCCGCGCAGCAGATCGCGCAACCGCCAGCGCCGCGCCGCGAGCTGATCCGCCGCGCCGAACTGGAGCAATTCGTCGCCGACCAGCGCCAGGTTCGCGCCGCGATCGAGCGCCCCCGCATCGGCGCCGCTCAGCGTCATGCCGTCATGCGCCAGATCGACGAGAATCTCGCTGCGCCGGTCGACCAATGTCGCGGGCGCCCACGGCACCCCCGCCGCGACCACCCCGAGCGTCGCCGGCAGCGCGCTGCCGCCGATCGCGGTCCAGCGCGCGCCGCCGTCGAGGCTGGTGCGCAGCGCCGCGCGCCGCCACCCCGGCGCGCTTCCCGCGGCGACGATCGTCAGCCGCGGCTCGCTCAGCAACGCCTCGTCGAGCGCGGGCAATTCGAAGGCATGGAGGATCGTCGTCCCCGCCACCGCATCGGGCGCGCCGAGCACCCGCCCCGACGACGCGGCCACCGGCGCGGTCGCCCAGCGCTCGGCGAGCAGATCGAGCGTCACCGCCATCCGCTCGAGCGTCGCGCCGGTCACCCGCCACAGCCCGTCCTCGCCGGCGATCGCCACCCGGTCGCCGGGCGCCACCGCGATCGCGGCGACGTCGCTCGTCACCCGCCGCCGCACCCGCTCGGCCTCGGCGCGCGCGAGCATCGCGGTGGCGAGCGCCTTCGCCGCCCCCGCACCGATCGCCGCCGGGGCATCGACCGTCTCGCCGCGCCGCCCCGCGCCGGGCCGCGTCGCGCGCTGCCGCCCGGTCTGATAATCACGCGCCGGATCGTAATGCGCGACCGCGATCGATTGCGGTACCGTCTCGATCGGGCGGATCGACCGCGCGCGCCGCGGCGCCCCGGCATCCTCCACCGTCGCCACCGCGCCCACCCCCGGCGCGCGCATCTCGATCGCATCGCCGACCGGCGCGAACCGGCACCCGCCGATCTGCCCGAGCACCGCGACCACCGCGCGCGCATTCTCGCCATAGGCCGAAAAGCCGTCGATCGCCGCGCTGCCCCCCGCATCGCGCACCACGCCGTCGCTGACCGCCTGGGCCACCGCGCCGACCGTCACCGGCGCGGCATCGGCGGTCACCTCGAAGGTCAGCGACGGGATGCGATTGCCGAAATCCTCCAGCGCGAGATCCTCGAACACCGCATAAGCGATGCCGCGATGCGCCGGGGCGAGCGCCGCGCCTTCCGCGCTGGCGATCAGCGGATCGACCGGCTGATCCTCGCCGCCGGTCAGCAGGCGGAAATTGGTCGCGCTCTTCCAGTCGCCCGCCGCGCCGCGCAGCAGATTGCCGTCGGCCCAGATCCGCCCGACCCCGAGGATCGGCCGCGACGACAGCGCCACCGCGAAGGATGCGGTATAGCTGTAGCTGGTGACCTTCGGCCGCCCCTTGCCCCCGCTGGTCGCGCGATGCTCGACCAGATCGGTTGCCCAGATCACCGATCCCGCGACCCGTATCGTCCCGAACAAACGGGGGATCGGCGCGCCATAGCTCGAACCCTGCACCGCCAGCTCGGTCAGCCGCGGCCCTTCGCGCCCCTTGGGCTTGAACAGCAGGTTGCGGTCGATGATCTGCCCGAGCGTCGCGCCGATCGCGCCGCCGATCGGCCCGCCGAAGACATTGCCCACCGCGGTCAGCACCAAGGTCGCCATCTCATTCCCCTTCAAGCCGCCACGCCGCGAGCACCGGCCACGGCGGCGCCCCCGGCCGCTCGACGACGCGGCGCAGCCCCGCATCGGCGTGGACGAACCCCGCCTCGGTCCTGATCGCGAGATGCAGCCCGCCGCCCGCGCGACACAGCAGCAGATCGCCCGCCGCATCGCCGTCGCACGGCTCCAGCCCGGCGAGCATCGCCGGGGCGACCGCGGCCTCCCCCGCGGCAAGCGCGTAACCGGCCGGCACCCGCCCGCGCCACCCGCCCGCCGCGAGCGCCCAGGCCGCGACCCCGACGCAATCGAGCCCCAACGCCGGATCGCGCCCGTGCGCGCGGAACCGCGCCCCGATCGTCGCGCGCGCCGCCGCGACGACGCGCCCGGCGCGCGTCATCCGCCCGGGTAGCGCGTCAGCAGGTCGATCCCCGGCAGATAGGGCTCGCCGCGGAAATTGATCGCATTGCCGAACCGCCCCGCGCAGGTCGCGATCGTCTTGTCGCACCCCTCGGTCACCTCGATCAGCACCCCGGGCTGGATCGCGAACGGCGGCAAGGTGCGCAGCGTCATCATTGCCCCCGCCGAGGCGGTCACCGCGCTCTCGAACCCGCAATTCATCCCCCCCAGCCACCGCACCAGCCCGCCGCCATAAGCATCGGGCGCGGGCTCAACGCGATCGAGCGTCACCGCCTCGGCGTCGCTCGCCACCACCCGCACGAACCGCCGCCGCCCGGCCAGCGCGACGCGGCAGCGCCGGTCGCCCAGCTCGGCGCGGCAATCGGGCGAAGTCGCCTCGGTCGCCGGCCGGTCGAGCGCCGCCGCCGCGCCGCGCAGCTCGGCGGTGAACCCGGCCGCGTCGAGATCGACCGCGCCGATCGTTCCCGCGCCGAGCGGGACCGGCGCGCCGCCCGCCGCCCAGTCGACCGCGACGATGCCGACCCGCGCCCCGTCCCACCGCCCCGCGATCAGATCGCGCTCGGTAATCGCCGCGCTGGTCAGCGCGCCCTTGGCGTCCATCGTCGCCGCTTCGAGCCCGTCGCCGCGCACGATCGCCGAGGGGGTCATCCCCGGCGCGGCGCGATAGGTGAAGCCGTCGACCTCGAGGTCGCGGTCATGATCGGTCAGCCCGATCGCCACCCCGTCGCGGCGCTCGATCCGCCAGCAGATCGCGAGCCCGGTCACCCGGTCCATGCTCAATCCTCCCTGATCTCGATCAGCGGCACCGACGGCGCCGCCCCGGCGAGGAAGGTCGCGCGCGTCACGCTCAGCCGGTCCTCGGCGAAGCGCACCGGTACGTCGAACGCGAAGGAGGCGGTGATCGCCACCCCCGAAGCCGGCGCGGCGTCGAACACGACATGCCCGCCCTGCTCCAGCGCGAATCCCGCGGTCGCGACGCCGCCGAGCCGGACCGCGACGCTCCCCGCCACCGGGCGGGTGATCCGGCGCACCGTCGCGCCATAATGTTTGACCAGCGCGAAGCGCCGCGTCGCGCCGTCGCCGGTGCCGATCGCCACGTCCGCCGCATCGGCGTCGAACGGATCGCGCAACCGGAAGCCGCGCGCCGGCCCCATCCGCGCGCGGAAGAAATCGAGCAGCACGCGGATGTCCTGCTCGCTGCGCACCCCCGGCCCGGCGTCATAGCGCGTCCGCGCCCCCGCCCACGCCACGTTGCGCGTCTCACGCCCGCCCGCGCTGGCGACGATCGTGGTGGAGAATTCGGGCGCCACCTCCGCCTCGCGGCCGAGCGCGAGCGGGAACAGCACGTCGTCGAACGCGATCACCGGCTCCTCCTCATCCCAATGCACCAAACCGTCGCGCATCACCTGCGGCAGCGCCCAGAAATAGGCGCGCGCCACCCCGCGCCGCCGCGCGGCATCGGCCGCGGCGGCGATCTGCCGCCAGTGCGGCGTCGCATCCGCCGCATCGCGCACGAACCCCGCGAAATAATCCTGCCGCCCCGGCGGGTAGCCGAGCCGCGCCGCCGCCGCCGTCGCGCCGGCGCGCGACGAGGCGGTGTCGCCCGCGGTCACCCAGTCATAATCCTCGAGCTGGAGCATATCGAACGCTGGGGAGGCCCAGCCGATCGGCAGATTGACGCGTTTCGCCTCGGGCGCCGCCGCGTCGAGCACCGTCGGGAGATAGGCGAGCAGATAGGTCCGGCAGTCCGCCGCCACCGCGCGCGCCGCCGCGACGAGCGCGGCGGTCGATGCTGCCAGCGCCGCGCCCGCCGCATCGAGCGTCGCGATCTCGGCGAGGCTCTTGGCGCCCGCGATCGTCGCGATCGGCACCGGCGCGAAGGCGGCCACCGCGCTGGCGTCATAAAGGCACGGCCGCCCGTCGGGCATCACCCACCACCACGGCTCGCCGACCTGGAAATGCGCCGCCAGCCCCGCCTCGACGCCGATCGCGACGAACGCCCGCGCCACCGCCTGCAGGTAATTCATCGCGCCGGCGTGGGTCGGCGAAAGCAGGGTCGAAGGCGGCGACCAGCCGGTCAGCGCGGGCGCGCCATCCGCCGCGCGCTGCTTCCAGTCGCCCCAGCAATGCCGGTCGAACAATTCGTAGCTCAGCGACCAGATGATATCATAGCCGAGCTCCCGCGCCCGCGCCGCGAAATCGCGATGCCACGCCGCGCAGGCGGCATTGAGCGCCCCGCCGGCAAGGCTGACGTAAAGCCCGCCCGAATTGGCCTCGAGCCGGAAATAATGGCTCATCCCGACATAATGGACGATCGCCCCGCGATAGCCGAGCTGGAGCGCGTTGCGCAGCAGCCGCGCGGGGGTGAGATTGTAGCTGTCGTCATAGCCCCCGGCGATGCCGATGCCATGTTCGGGGACGATTACATCGCCGATCGCGATCACCGCGCCCGCGCCTTCGCAGCGGATCGCGCTCATCTCCGCCCAGCCCTCGGCCGGCGCAGCGAGCAATGCGTCCGCCCCGCTGTAATCGCGCGGGACGAGCGAGACGAACATCCGGTCGACATCCCCCGCCCACACCGTGTCCGCCTCCGCCGGCAGCATGAACCCGCCGACGACGCTGGCGAAGTCGATCGAGATCAGCGCATCCTCGGGCATGCCCTCGGCATAATTCCACAACCGCACGTACCAGGTCCGCGGATCGCCGTTCCGGTCGCGCCCCTCGATCGTCAGCACCGGGCCGTTGACCGCATCGAGCGCGCGCACCCCGCCCGAGCGCCAGCGGAACGAGAGCCGGCAATCGCGGAAATCGCGCGCGGTCTCATATCGGAGCAGCGGATGATCCCAGCGATCCTCGGCTTCCCAGATCAGCCCGGCGAGATCGTCGGCGCGATAGAAGACGCAATCGACGCGCAGCGCATCGGGCGCGATCGTCGTCACCGCCGCCATCATCGGCCGCGGGAAGTTGACCGTCCAGAAACGCGCGTCGAAGCGCTGGATCACCCCCGCCGCCTGATGCCGCCGTTCGCGGCTCAGCCAATAGCCCATATCCCGTTCGCCTTGATTGTCCGCGCCAGCGAAAAGAAATCCGTTCGCCCTGAGCCTGTCGAAGGGCGGCCCCAACTCACGGGGACAGGACGCCCTTCGACAAGCTCAGGGCGAACGGTGGAGAGGGGCCCCGTTCCAACATCGCGGGGCCCCTACCCCCCCGCCTCGTCGAGCGCGGCCTTCACCGCGCGCGCCACCTGGCGGCTCGATCGCGCCAGCGCCGCCGGGGCGGTGTCGGCGGCGGCGTTGACCGTGATCGCCACCCGCACCTCGCGCGCGCCCGCCGCGCCCGCCGGCGCGATCGCGCCGCTCGCGGTGGGGATGAACAATTCCGGCCCGCGCTCGCCGACCCAATAAGGCCGCGCGGGCGATACCGGCCCGCCGGTCGCGCGCCCCGGCGCCCCGCCGAGCAAAGCGAGCAGCCCGCCGAGCAACCCGCCGCCACCGCCACCGCCGGAGCCGCCGCTGCCGAGGATCTGCTGAAGCCCGCCGCGGATCGCCGAGGCGGCGATCTCGGCCATCACCGACAGCGCGACCTTCTTGAGATCCTCGAAGCCCAGTTTCCCGCTCTGCACCGCGCGCAACAGGGTGCGCTCGATCGCCCGCCCCGCGCGATCCGCGCCGGCCGCCAGCGGGCCTTCGAGCTCGCCGCGCATCGCCGCCACGTCGCGCGCGAACGCCGTCGTGTCGGCGCGGACGTCGATCACCAGCCGCTCGATTTCCTCATCCATCGGGGAACCTTTCCCTCAAACGCGCGATCGTCGCCGCATCGGGCGGCACCGCATCGCCCTCGTCGCCGAGACAGGCGCGCACCAGCCCCGCGAGCTCCGCCGGGGTCGCGCGCCAGAAGGCATCGGGCGGCCAGCCGAACATCACCCCCGCCAGCCCCGCAAGCCGCGCGGCGCGATCGGCGAACGACGGGGCGCTCCCTCCCTCTTCTCCCCTCCCTTGATCAAGGGAGGCGCTGGGGGTGGGTTGGCCCGCGAGGGAGCGCATCGGTGCCCGCCATACCGACCCACCCCCGACCCCTCCCTTCCAGGGAGGGGAGAAGGAGGGCGGAAGCGACGTGCTCACCGCCCCGCCAATATCTGCCCGAGCAGCACGCGCAGCGCCGGGGTCGTCGCCGCGAGCCCGCCCGCCGCGACCGCCTCGCCGAGCCGGTCGCGGGTCAGCCCCTCGGGCGGCGCGTCGAGGCAATGCCAGAACAAGGCGACCATCTCGCCCAGCGTCAGTCCGCCCGACGCGGCACGTTCGACCAGCGCGAACAGCGGCCCCAATTCCTGCTCGGCGGCGACCAGCGCGGCAAAGCTCGGCCGCAGCACGAGCATCTCGCCCGCGACGCGGATCGCCGCCTCGCCGCGCGCCGGATTGGCCGGCGCGGTCATGCCGCCGCCACCGCGCCGGAGCTTTCGAGGCCCAGCGAATAGGATCGCTCGCCGTTGAAATCCCCGGCATAATCGAGCCGAACGACGAGGAACCGGCCGGTCATCGTCTCGCCGCCCTCGAAGGTCAGCCGGTAATCGTCGAGCGTTCCCGCCAGCGCATTGGCCTTGACCCGCGCCTCAGCCGCCGATCCGGTAAACACCCCCGCCGCCGAGACGCTGACGCTGCGCACCCCCGCGCCCGACAGCAATTCGCGCCACCCGCCCGAGCCCTTGTGGGTGATCGCCACCGCATCGCCGTTGACGCTCAATTGCGTCGTGCGCATCCCCGCCACGGTCTGCCAGCCGCTCTCCCCGCCGATCTTGAGCAGGAACGCGCTCCCTTTCTCCACCGCCATCATTCGCCCTCCCGATAGAGCCGCACGACGAACTCGCTCGTCGCCACCCAGCGATCGCCCGGCGCACGCGCGACGCGGCTGCGCACGAAGCGCAGGGTCGCCACCCGCCACCCGTCGCCCGGCGCCGCCGGCACCGCCTCGACCGCATCCTCGATCCGCGCCGCGAGCGCGCGCAGCCGCACCGGCCGCTCGCCGCCGTCATAGGCCGCGACGACGATGCGCCCCTCGCGCCCGCGCCAGTCCTTGGTGCTCCAGTCGACCAGCTCGGGCTGCTCGACCACGACATGCGGCAGCGCGGCGCGCACCGGCGGCGCGTCGAACACCGCCGCCGCATCGCCCAGCGCCACGCGCAGCGCCGCGACCACCGCTGCCTGCGCCACCTCGCGCGCGCTCACCGCAACAGCCCCGCCGGCCAGCGCAACGCGGCGAGCACCCCGCGCCCGGCGATCGTCACCCGTGCGCCGTCGCGCGTCACCCGCGCCCCCGGCAGCGCCACCCGCGCCGCCAGCCGCTCGGCGACGCGCACCGCGCGCCGCGCGCCGGCCCGCGCCGCGATCTCCGCCCAGCGGGTCACGATCGCCGCTCCGTCGCCAGCCGCATCCGGCGATATGGCCGCCACAAAGCGGTGACCGCCGCCGGCGGCTGGGTCGCGCGCCCGCGGTCCTCGTAGAGATGCGCGATCAGCGCGACGACACCCTGCGCCAGCGGCGCGGGGAGCCCCGCCCAGTCCGCGGCGAGCCCGGCGGTGTAGCGCACCGTCACCCGCCCGACGCGCGCGCGCGCGAACCGCACCCAGCCGCGCGCGTCGCCGTCGATATCGATCGCATAATCGGCCGGCGGCAGATCGCCGACCGCGTCGATCGCGCGCACCGGCGCCTCGGCGAGCAGCCGCCACGCCGTCGCGGCGGGGATCGCCTCCTCCACTGCGCGCGCGATGAGGAGAGTGCCGGTGAACGCCTCGCCGATCAGCAACGCGCTCGCGGCGAATTGCGCCATCACCCTCGGCTCGTCGTCGCCGGGGCTGCGCAGGAAATCGCGCGCCGCCGTGACCGCCCCGGCGATCGCCGCGGGCGGGATCGGGGCGGCGCTCATCGCCCGCCCCCTTCGCCAATCTGTGCCATGTCGAGCCCCCCGGTTCGAAAAGTCGAAAAGCGTCGCCCCCTTCTTCTCCCCTCCCTTCACAAAGGAGGGGAGCAAGGAGGGGCGGCTAGTAAAGCGCGAGCATGTCGCCCGCGGTGGTGCCGGTCGCGCGGACATATTGCGCGCGGAACCGCAGCACCGTGCCCGCCGGCACATTCTTCCAGATCTGGTCGCCGGTGTCCGCCGCCCCGCGCATCACGATCGTCCCCCCGGTGCCGACATACAGCGCCTTGGGGATGTCGCTCAGCGCGTTGACGTCATGCGGCACCACCGCGACCGCGCGCCGCGCCGGCGTCCTCAACGTATCGGCGTTATTCGCAAATGGATCGGCCATGTTGCCCGCTCCCTCTCGTCTTTTCCTTAAGATGGCCCGGCCCCCGGCCGTCATGCCGGGCTCGACCCGGCATCCAGAGTCACGAGCCGTGACGGCTGGGGCTCTGGATGCTGACTTTCGTCAGCATGACGCCGGTGGTCAGGGCCGAAATTGCCCTTTCGCACGGATGTTGCCGCCGCTCAGGCCGCGGCGAATTTCATCAGCTTGATCGCGTTGCTGTCGGCCACGCCCCCGCCGATCCGCTTCGTCGCGTAGAAGCTGACGAACGGCTTGTTGCTATAGGGATCGCGCAGGATCGCGGTCTCGCTGCGCTCGGCGACGAGATAGCCGGCGCGGAAATTGCCGAACGCGATCGACAGCGCATTGGCCGCGACATCGGGCATGTCCTCCGCCTCGACCACCGGATAGCCGAGCAAGGTCGCCGGCTGGCCCTGCGCGAGGCTCGGCTGCCACACGAACGCGCCGTCGGCGGTCTTGAACTTGCGGATCCGCGCCAGCGTCGCGGCATTCATCACGAACACCGCGCCCTGGCGATAGGGCGCGCGCAGGCTCTGCACCAGATCGATCAGCCGCTCCTGCGGGTTGGTCGAAAAATCCCCTGCCGCCCCCGAGGGCAGATATTGCAGCGTCCCGAACGCGCGCGTCGCGTCCCCGGTCGCCGCGACCGGCGCCTGGAGAAAGCCCTTCGGCCGGTTCGTCCCGTTCCCGCTGACGAACGCCGCGCCCTCGGCGCGTGCGAATTCGGTCGCGATCTCCTCCGCCAGCCATTGCTCGGCATCGAACATCGCATCGTCGAGCATCGCCTGAGTCGCGGTCGGATTGGCATAGAGCTCGCCCATCGGCGGGGCGATCTCGACGAACGACGGGGTCGCCGTCTCGGGGCGCGGCGCGGTCTCCGACGCCCAGCCGGAGGGAGTGCCCCCGGTGGTGATCAGCTTGCGATATCCCGCCGACCCCACCTTGACGACATTGGCGATCGCCCGGATCGGCGAGATCGACTTCAACGTCGCATCGATCCGCGCGTCGATCTCCCTGGGCATCGCGAAACCGCCGGCATCGCCGGTCACCCCGGTAAACGCCTTCATCTCGAGCGTCGCGCCGCTGCGGACATAATTGTCGAACGCCGCGCTCGCCGCTTTCCCCGCCGCCGCGCCTTCCAGCACCGGCCGCGCCATCACCGTCTCGTCCATACACGCCTCCCCCAGCCGGCCGTCAGCCGGCGAAATATCGGAGCCCGTCTCCGATCGAATTTTTGATCCATCCCGCCCGGCGTCAGACCGTCATGCCGGGCTCGACCGGGCATCCAGAGCCACCAACGCTGCCGCCCGTGGCTCTGGATGCCGGATCAAGTCCGGCGTGACGAAACGGCGTCGGCGGAGCCTGGATCACGCCAATCTAATCACTGGAAATCCACTCCACCCGCGCCGCGGGCTGCGCCGGCTGCGCGACGAGGCTCACCTCGATCAGCTCGGCGGCGACGATTTCGCGCCACGCGCCCTGCCGCGTCGTCACCGGGCGATAGCCGACCGACAGCCCGGCCAGCCCGCGCCCGCGCACCAGCCGCGCCGCCGCCGCATCCTCGATCGTCGCCTCGATCCACACCCCCAGCGCATCCTCGCCGATCGCCGCGATCGTCCCCACCGGGGGCCCGCGATGCTGGGCCAGCAGCGGCACCGGGCGGAGTGCGCCGAACAAACCGCGCCGCATCACGTCGCCCGTCCGGTCGACGCGGTCATAGACCGCGGCATGCCCGCGGATCCGCGTCACTTCACCCATTGGCCGAACCCGAATTTGACCGCGATCGCGGTGAGCAGCAGCGCCGCGAGCCACCCCGCCGCCGCCTTCCACGCGCTGCGCTTGGCATCGCGCCACGCGGCGAGCAGCGCGCGCAGCTCGGCCACGTCGCGCACCGCCTCCTCGTCGGCGAGCCCGAGCCGGGTCAGCGCGCGGGTCGCGGCAAGCTCGCCGGCTTCCTCGGCGATCGCGCGCAGCGTCGCCAGATCGGTGCCGCCCGCCGACCCTTGCGCGATCAGCTGCGCCAGGATCCCCGCGGTCATTGCCCCCACCCCACCATCTCGCGCTTCTCCGCATCGGTGATGAACGTCGCCGCGGAGACCATCCGCCACAGCCGCTCGCGATCCTCGACCAGCGCCGGCACGCGATCGGGATCGACCGCGAGCCGCGCCTCGGGGAACCACGCCGCCAGCCCCGCGGCCAGCGCCGCGAGGATCGCGTCCGCCAGCGGCAGCACGGTCGTGCGCCACAAGGCGCGGTTGGCCTCGCGATAATTGGCGTAGGTCGCGTCGCCCGGCAGCCCGAGCAGCATCGGCGGGACGCCGAACGCCAGCGCGATCTCGCGCGCCGCCGCCGCCTTGAGCGCGATGAAATCCATATCGGCGGGGGAAAGGCTCAGCGGCTGCCAGCGCAGCCCGCCTTCGAGCAGCATCGGCCGCCCGGCATTGCCCGCCCCGGCGAACCCCGCCTCCATCTCCTCCTTGAGCCGGCCGAATTGCTCGGCCGACAGCGCCGATCCGTCGCCGGGATCGTAGACCAGCGCGCCGGACGGGCGCGCGGCATTGTCGAGCAGTGCCTTGTTCCACGTCGCCGCGGCGTTGTGGATCGCGATCGCCGCCGATGCCGCGCCGAGGCAGCCGAGCCCGTAATGATCGTCGAGCGGGTTGAAGCTGCGGATATGGATCACCTCCTCCGCCGCCAGCCGCGTCGTCCGCCCGCCGACGCGATAGACATAGCCCGCCGGCCAGCCGGTCGCGTCGAGCTCGATCGTCACGCGTTCGGGGCGCAGCGGATAGAGCGCCGCCGCCTCGCCTTGCGCATCGCGCAATATCTGGACGAAGGCATTGCCGTGGAGCAGCAATTGCGCCGCGATCACCCCGGGCAGCCGCTCCCCCGCCACGCGCGCGCCGATCAGCCGCGCGAGATCGGGCGCCGAGGCATCGACCGGCGCGCCGCCGACGCTCTCCGCCACCAGCCGCACCGCGCGCTGCGCGACCGCATTGGCGGCATAGCCGGTGCGGACCTGCGCCTCATAACCCTGCGGCCAGCGCCCGGCGGCGTCGAAATAGCCGTGCCCCCGCGAAAGCGCCGGGCGCGACGCGTCGCGCCCGGCTTTCCAGCCGAACAATCTCATGTTGGTCTCCTTGAACCCCTAGCGCGATTTCGAGGTAGGTGGAATCGCCTGCCGGCTCGGAAATCGCGGTAAACAAAGGGAAATAGAGCGGTGATCCGATGCAATCGGATCGACAACCGCTCTAAAGCCCGCGTATCGCCGCCGCGCCGCGCCGTCCGAGCATCAGCTCGGTCAGCGCCCACACCAATGCGTCCGCGCGGTCGGGCGAGCGCCCCGGCCCTTCATAGCCGCCGCCCGCCTGCAGCCCGCACAGCTCGTCCTCCAGCGCCGGAAACGCACCGGCGTGCCACACCTTCCCCGCCTCGTAGAGCGCGGCGACCGGCTCGGCGCGCGCCGCCTTGCCGCGGCTGGCGTGGACCAGCCGCACCGGCAGCGCGGCATCGGCGGCGAGCAGGGTCGTGCGCACCATCTCCCCGCCCTGGTTCTTCTCCGCGACGACGCGGTCCGCCCCGCGCCGTGCCGCGCATGCCGCGACCGCGCGCGCCCAGCCCTCGGGGGTCGCGCCGACCACGCTGGCATCCTCGAGCACATAGCCGCGCCCGTCGCCGCCCAGCGCCACCGCGACGACGCCGCACGCATCGCCGCCGACCCCCGCCGGCGGATCGACCCCGACCACCACGCGCACCGCATCGGGCACCACCCGCACGCGCCGCGCCTCGATCAGCCCGCGGGTCCACAAGGCGCCCGCCACCTCGTCGATCAATTCGCCCTCCAGCTCCTGCCGTCCGAGCATCGTCCCGGCATAGGTCTCGGCCATCGCCGCGACGAAACTCGCCGGCAGGTGCGGATTGTCCGCGGTGCGCCCGTGCGTCTCGACCACCCCCGGCAAGGCCATCACCCGCCGCATCAGCCGCGTCGGGCGCGGGGTGGTCGTCACCAGCACGCGCGGGCGCGCGCCGAGCCGCATCGTCAGCATCAGATTGTCCCACGCCGCCTCGCCGCCGCGCCCCCATTTGCCGAGCTCGTCGCACCACGCATGATGATGCTCGGGCCCGCGCAATTTCTCCGGCGTGGTCGCGGCATAGAGCGTCGCGCGCGCGCCGTTGGGCCAGCGCACCACCCCGGCGCTCGCCTGCCAGTCGAGCGGCTCGTGCTCGCGCGCCAGCGCGATCAGCCCGCTCGGCCCCTCGATCATCACCCGCCGCACGTCGTCCACCGTCGCGCCGACCAGCGCGAACCGCCCGTCCGGCGTCGCACGCGCCAGCGCACCGAGCCATTCGGCCCCCGCGCGCGTCTTGCCGAAACCGCGCCCGGCGCGGATCAGCCACACCCGCCAGTCGCCCGGCGGGGCAAGCTGCCCGTCGTGCGCCCAGGCCGCCCAGCGATCGCGAAACTCGCGCCGCTGCGCCGGGGTCATCGCGCGGATCGCCGCGAGCCGATCGCGCGGCGGCAGCGCAAGCAAGCGGTCGACGATCTCGGCGGTCGGGTCGACACCGCCGCGGCGGGTCATAGGTCTTTCGCCTGCTTCGCCCGCCGCGCCTCGATCGCGGCGAGCTTGGCGAGGATCGCGCGGTCGCTGTCGTCCTTGTCGGCATAAATGCGTTTCGACCCACCGAAACGCTTGGGCTTGCCCGGCGCGTCGCGATGACGGGTGAGCAGCTTGAACGCCAATTCCACCGCCACCGGGGTGGCGGCAGCGCCGTGGATCGTGTCGCTCGTGTCGCCCGCCAGCGCCTGGCCGACCAGCGCCATTTCCAATGCTTCGTAGCCGAGCGCGAGCGCCTCGCTCCACTCGGCAGCGAAAGCGAGGTCGCGCCGCCGCCACTTATACGCGGTCCACACCGTTACGCCGCCCGCCGCGGCGGCTGCCCTCACGTTGCAGGTCACCGACAGCATATCGAAAAACGCCTCGCGCTTCGCCGCCGGCCAATGCCGCGGATCGTCGCGCCGCGGCGCGGCTTGCCCCTCCTCGTCCATGTGAACCCGTCCTGCGCTGAACCCGAAACGGAAACGGGCCGGGCGCGGAAAACCCCACGCGCCCGACCCGTTCCCCGCCGACGCGCGCCTCGCCGCCCGTCCGGGGCGAGTCGCAATTCGTCAGCGTTCCCGTTATGTACCCAAACAGCGTCGCGCTGTCAAGAAAAATGTTCCTATTTGGTTCGCTCGCCGCGCCACCGCCACCCGCCGTCACCCCGGCCTTGAGCCGGGGTCCATTGTGCCGCACGTTCCACGACCAGAGCCTCTCGCCCCGCGCTTGCCTCCCGATGGACCCCGGCTCAAGGCCGGGGTGACGAGAGAGGGGTAACCTCTCAACCGTTCGGGCTGAGCTTGTCGAAGCCCTGCCCTTCCTTCCAAGGAGGAAAGACAGCCCTTCGACAAGCTCAGGGCGAACGGGAATTGCCGGCTCCTCTAATTATCCCCGCCCCAATCCCACCGATGGACATCGCCCCGCATCGGGCACATGGCTGGCGATCATGCGTGGCGCCGCGCCTTTCCTTCCCCCCAACCCGCGCCTGCTGCGCCGCGCCCCGGCGTGGATGCGCTGGTTGCGTCGCCGCGTGCGCGCGAGCGAATTTTCATTCGTCGCGCTGGCGATCCTGGTCGGGATGGCGGCGGGGCTGGCGACGGTGGTGATCGGCAGCCTCGCGCGGCTGCTCCAGCATGTCCTGTTCGGGCTGCCGGCCGACGTCCGGCTCAGCGGCGCGCCGGGGCTCACGCCGGCGCAGCTCCTCATCCTGCCGGTCGGCGGCGCGATCCTCGCCTTGTTCGGCTGGGCGGTGCGCGCGCGGCGCCGCGCGCTGGTCGACGCGGTCGAGGCCAATGCGCTCCACGGCGGGCGGATGAACGCCGCCGACAGCGCGGTGATCGCGGGGCAGACGATGCTGTCGAACGGCTTCGGCGCCTCGGTCGGGCTCGAGGCGGCCTATGCGCAGATCGGCGCGCTGTTCGGCTCGCTCGGCGGGCGCTGGCTCAGCCTCCGGCGCAGCGACATGCGCATTCTGGTCGGCGCGGGGGCGGGGGCGGCGATCGCGGCGGCGTTCGGCGCGCCGATCGCGGGGGCGTTCTACGCGTTCGAGATCGTCATCGGCGCCTATACCCCCGCCGCGATCGCGCCGGTCGCCGCGGCGTCGCTGGCCGGGGCGCAGGTCGCGCAGCGGCTCGGGGTCGTGCCCTATATCGTCCATGTCCAGCCGGGGCCGGCGATCCATACCTTCGGCTATATCGTCTATGGCGGATTGGCCGCGATCTGCGCGCTGTACGGGATCGCGCTGATGCGGGCGGTGGCGGCGGTGGAGGCGCAGGCGCGCGGCTGGCTGGCGGGCTGGGCGCGCCCGGCGCTCGGCGGGGTGCTGCTGATCCCGATCGCCGCCTGGTCGCCGCAGGTACTCTCCGCCGGGCATAGCGCGCTGCATATCGACATGATGACCGCGCTGCCGATCGCGTTCATCGCCGCGGTGCTCGTCGCCAAGAGCCTCGCGTCGATCGTCTCGCTCGGCTTCGGCTTTCGCGGCGGCTTGTTCTTCGCCTCCTTGTTCCTCGGCACATTGATCGGGCACCTCTATGCCGATGCGCTGGCGTGGATCGTCGGGGTGCCGATCCTCGATCCGGCCAATGCCGCCTTGGTCGGGATGGCGGCGCTGGCGGTGGCGGTGGTCGGCGGGCCGTTCACGATGGCGATGCTGGTGCTCGAGGCGACGGGCAATTTCAGCCTCACCGGCGCGGTGCTCGCCGCCTCGCTCGTCTCGAGCACGATGGTCCGCGAACTCTTCGGCTACAGCTTCTCCACCTGGCGCCTCCACCTGCGCGGCGAAACGATCAAGAGCGCGCGCGACGTCGGCTGGACCAAGGCGCTCACCGCGGGGCGGATGATGCGCCGCGGCACCGCGCGTGCGCCGGCGTCGATCAGCATCGCCGAGCTGCGCCGCCGCTTCCCGCTCGGCGCGACGAGCCGCGTCGTGCTGGTCGACGACGCCGATCGTTATGCCGGGATCGTCGCCACCGCGGTCGCCTTTGCCGAGGGGGTCGACCCCGATGCGCCTGCCGCCGCGCTCGCGCATGCCACCGCGGATATGCTGTCCCCCGAGATGGATCTCGGTGCGGTGATGAAGACGTTCGACGCGGCGCAGAGCGACGAGCTCGCGGTGCTCGATCCGGCGGGTCAGGTGCTCGGGATCGTCACCGAAACCTATGTCCACCGCCGCTACGCCGAGGAACTCGACAAGGCGCAGCGCGACCTGTTCGGCGAGGCATAGAGCCGCCTCCCGTTAGACGGGAATCACGGCCCCTGCGTTCGGGCTGAGCTTGTCGAAGGGCGCCCCTATTTCGCGACGGACAGGACACCCTCACAAGCTCAGCGCGACCGGTGGAGCGGTGCGCGGTCAATCCACCCGCCGAAACGCGAACATCCGCGTCACATAGGGAAAGGCGATCTCGCCCCCGCCCGCCAGCGCCGGGGTATCGGCGATCAGCGCGCGCACCTGCCGCTCCACCTCGTCGCGCGCCGCGTCGGGCAAGGCGGCGATGAAGCTCACCGACAAGGTGCGATCGACGATCACCGCCGCCGCGCTGCCGACATGCGCGTGGCGCACCGCGCGTTCTCCGATCTCCACGAACCCCGGCGCCGGAAACACCTTTCGCCACGCCCCGCTGCGATAGCGCGGGGTGCCGGCTTCCCACGGATCGGTCAGCGCGGTGAGCGCCGCGACCCACGGCACCTCCTCGTCGCGCACGTTCCAGATCAGCCCGAGCACCCCGCCCGGCCTGAGCACGCGCCGCATCTCGGCCAGCGCATCGGCGGTGGCGAACCAGTGGAACGCCTGCGCGCAGACGACCGCATCGACCGCGCCATCGGCAAGCGGGATCGCCGCGGCCGATCCGTCGAGCACCGTCACGTCGCGATGGTCCTGCGCCAGCCGCGCGCGCATCGCCGCGACCGGCTCGAGCGCCAGCACATGCGCCCCGGTCGCGCGCAGCAGCGGGATGAACTTGCCCGTCCCCGCGCCGATTTCGAGCACGTCGCGCCCCGGCGCGAGCGCCAGCGTCTCGCGCAGCCACCGCGCCGCCTCGGGCGGATAGCCCGGCCGCCCGCGAACATAGCTGCCCGCGCCAACCGCATAGCCGTCCGCCGCGCTGCGGTGGATGGTCACACCGCCGCCGCGCTCTGCTCGGCGACGATCGCCCAGGCGGCGATCTCGTCGTTGAAATGATGCGCGACATTGAGATCGCCGGCGAGCGCCTCGGCGAAATCGACGCTCACCGCGCCTTCCCATTCCCAGGTCGCATTGCCGCTCAGCGCGACCATCCCGTCGCCCTCGGCGCGCGCCGTCACCAGCCCGCCCTTGTTGCGCACGATCACCTCGCGGTCGAACGCGGTGCGCCCGGTCAGCGCCGCGGCGAAGGCCGAGGCGGCCATCGCGCTGCCGCAACTGTCGGTCAGCCCCACCCCGCGTTCGAAGGTACGGACATAGATCGCATCGGGCGCGAGCACGCGCACGAACGACACATTGGCGCGGTTGGGCAGCCAGTCGGGCGCCGCCTCGCACGCCTCGCCGATCCGCACCAGCGCCGCCTCGTCGATCGCGTCGACGAAGGTCACGAGATGCGGGTTGGGCATCGCCACCGCGGTGAAGGCGAGTACCGGATCGAGCCGCGCGATCGGCCGCTCGACGATCTCATGCCCCTCGCCGAGCAGCGGCCATTCGCCGATATCGAGCGACGCCGGCCCCGCCACCTCGCGCACGGTATGGACGCCGGGGGCGAGATCGGGCTCGCGCGACACCTCGACCGTCGAGCGCATCAGATGCAGCGTCGCGCGATCGATCCCCAGTCGCTCGAACGCCATCCGCGCGACGCAGCGCACGCCGTTGAGGCAGGTTTCCGCCTCCGACCCGTCGGCATTCCACATGCGGAAGCGGATATGGCCGTGGCTTTCCTGCATGATCAGCAGCCCGTCGCCCCCCACCGCGCCGCGCCGGTCGGCGAGCGCGCGCGCGACGATCGACCATTGCGCGTCATCCAGCGCGATCCCGCGCGCGTCGATCAGCGGGAAGTCATTTCCCGATCCGTGGCATTTGACGATTTCGAACCGCATCGCGCCTCTCTATCAGCGTTCAGCGCAATTTATAATGGTCCGCCAGACGATCCAGCGCCAGCCCCAGCACCAATCGCCCCGAGCGCGCCGGCCAGCCCAAGGCGCGTTCGGCGGCGGGCAGCCGTTCGTCGGCGCACACCACTCGCCACAATATGTCGCCGAGCCCGCGCCCCACCGCGGCGAGCGCGGCATCGAAGCGCCGTTTCGCGGCGAGTTGCGCGGTCGCGGGATCGGCCCCGTCGCCGCCGCCGCCGTCGACCCGTTGGACATCCCAGCACATCGTCGTGCGCGGGGCGATCGCGGCGCGTTCGTAATCGCCGCGCAGCCGCTCGCCCGCCTCGCATTGCCGCGCATCGACCAGCCCGCGCGCCGCCAGCCACGCCAGCGCGGATTCGCCGAGGTTCACCGTAACGGTTCGCGCTCCCCGCGTCGCGGTACGTACCACGCCGTCCCGGTCGATCGCCCGTTCCACCAATTCGCGCATGTCATCTGCCTTTCGCGTTGCGAATTCCCTCTTGCCATCGGCGGTTGTTTGTAGGACAGGGTTAAAACCGATTTGGTTAGGAAATCGTCATGATCACCGCGATCCGTGAAGTACGCCGCGCCAAGGGGCTGACGCTGGAGGAGGTGGCGCAACGCTGTTCGCCGCCGACCACCGCGCAGACGATCGGCCGGCTCGAGACCGGCACCCGCACCGTTTCGGTCGCGTGGCTCAACCGCATCGCGGCGGCGCTGGGGGTCGAGGCGGCGGATCTCGTCTCGCTGCCCGAGCGCGGCGATCTGGCGGTGGCGGCGTTGCTCGATGCCGACGGCGCGACCGCGCCGCGCCGCGCCGCCCGCGTCACCCCGCCGCAGCCGACCCCGGGGGCGGTTGCGGTGACGGTCGGCGCGGGGGTCGGCGACTATCGCGCGGGGGACGAGATCTGGTGCGACATGCTCGCCCCGGCCGATTTCGCGGGCGCGCTCAACCGCGACGTGCTCGCGCCGGTGCCCGCGGGGCGCTTCGTGTTCGGGCGGCTGATCGCGGTGGCGGGCGGCAAGGCAACGATCCTCCCCCCGGCGCTCGGGGCGAAGCCGCAGACGATCGCCGACGCGCCGTGGCTTGCGGTCGCGACCCGGCTGGTCCGGGCGCTTTAAGCAGCCGCCGAAGGGAACGTCCGACTAACGCGCCCCCGGCCCGAACCGCGCCACCAGGTCGTAATGGGCGCCGAGGAAGTGTTGCCGAACAAATGTCACCCCGGCGTCGCCGCGCCACGTCGTGCGCTCGATTACGAGGCACGCCGTCCCCGCCGCCACCCGAAGCTGCGCGGCGACCGCGCCCTCCGCACCCGCGGCGGCGATGCGCGTCTCGGCCTCGGTCCACGGCACATGATGCAGCAGCCACCCGCCCGGCGCGACATGATCGAACGTCTCGTCCGCCGCCTCGGGCACGCTCGCGAGGCTCACCAGCCGCTGCTCCGCCGCCAGCGGCAGCCCGTCGGCGAGGTGGACCCCGTCGATCTGGAGCAATGCCCCCGCCCCCGCCAGCGCGCGCTCGGCGGCGTCGCGCGGGGGGCGGATGCGGCGTTCGACAAGGCGATAGGCATAGGCCTGCCCGCGCGCCGCGACCTCCTGCGCGAGATCGGGGATATCGAGCACCACCGAATGAACCCGCGGCCGCTGGACGAAGGTGCCCGCACGCTTGCGGCGATCGATCAGCCCGCGGCGCGCGAGCTCGCCGAGCGCCTTGCTCACCGTCATCCGCGAGCAATCGTAGCGCAGCATCAGTTCCTGCTCGACCGGCAGCCGCGCGCCCGCCGCGAGCGCGCCCGACAGGATATCCGCCTCGATCTCGCCGACGATCCGGGCGTGGAGCGACGTCATGCCAGCAAGGCCGCCAAGGTCGTGGCATAGCGCTGCACGACACCCTCGCGCGCGACATGCCGCCCGCCGCGCACCACCGCGACGCCGCGACGCCAGACGCGATCGACCGCGCCGCGCGCGAACACCAACGCATCGGCCAGCGCCGCCCCTTCACGCGCGACGAAGGCGGGATGATCCGCCGCCAGCGAGACGATATCCGCCGCATTGCCGACCGCGATCCCGCTCGCCGCGCCCAATGCCCGCGCGCCGCCCGCGACCGCATCGCGCCACAGGGCATCGCCCGTCGCCCCGCCGCGCCCGAGCAGGTTGCGCGCGCGCCGCTCGAGCCGCTGGCCATATTCGAGCAGCCGCAATTCCTCGCCCGCGTCGATCAGCACGTTCGAATCCGAGCCGATGCCATAGACGCCCCCCGCCGCGACGAAATCGATCGCGGGGAAGATGCCGTCGCCGAGATTGGCCTCGGTGATCGGGCACAGCCCCGCCACCGCGCCCGTCTTCGCCAGCCTGCCGGTTTCCGCCGCGGTCATGTGCGTCGCATGGACGAGGCACCAGCGCGCGTCCACCGCGGCATGATCGAGCAGCCACTCGACCGGCCGCGCCCCGCTCCACGCGACGCAATCCTCCACCTCGCGCACCTGCTCGGCGATATGGATATGGACCGGCGCGTCCGGCGCGATCGCCTCCAGCGCCATCAGTTCCTCGGGGGTCACCGCGCGCAGCGAATGCGGCGCGACGCCCACCACCGCATCGGGCAACCCCGCGCACGCCGCCCGCGCGCCCTCCAGCAACGCGGCGAACCCGTCGACATCATGCCCGAAGCGTTGCTGCCGCGCGCCCAGCGGCAGCCCACCGAACCCGGCATGCGCATAGAAGACCGGCAAATGGGTCAGCGCGATCCCGGTCTCGCGCGCCGCCGCCGCGATCGCCGCGCTCATCGCCGCGCGATCGGCATAGGCCGTGCCGTCGGGCGCATGATGCAGATAGTGGAATTCCCCGACGCGGGTGAACCCGCCCTCGAGCATCTCGATATAGGCCATCGCCGCGATCGCCGCGAGATCATCGGGCGAGACGCGCTCGGCGAAGCGATACATCACCTCGCGCCACGTCCAGAAACTATCGTCGCTCGGCCCGGCGACCTCGGCCAGCCCCGCCATCCCGCGCTGGAAGGCGTGGCTGTGGAGATTGGGCATCCCCGGCAGCGCGGCGCGATGCCGCTCGTCGCCGGGCTGCGCGTCCGCCCCCGTTTCGACCGACGCGATCACCCCGCCGGCGATCGTCACGCGCACGTCGCGCGCCCAGCCCCCGGGCAACATCGCTTCGGCAAAATGCAGCGTCGTCACGTCATTCTCCTTAGAACATCACTGGACTTCCGCCCCGGCGAAGGGGCACCCCGAAGGCCGGAGCCCAGTTTACGACCGGCCCGATGCTGGACCCCGGCCTGCGCCGGGGTGGACCCCATCTTACGCATGATGCCTTACCCCCCAACCCATCGCCGTCATGCCGGGCTCGACCCGGTATCCAGAGTCACAAGCGACGGCCTGGGTGGCTCTGGATGCCGGATCAAGCCCGGCATGACGGGGAGAGGAACGGCCTTCGTCATCGCGTCGCAATAATGTCTATACATTATCATCGAACGCTGCAATGATAAGCGCATGGCCGATCGCCTCTGGACCAACGCCCGACTCGCCACGATGACCGGCCCCGCGCTGGGCATCATCGAACATGCCGCCATCGCCTGCGAAGACGGCGTCATCACTTATGCCGGCCCCGCCGGCGACGCGCCGCCGGCGCGCGAGACGATCGACTGCGCCGGGCGCTGGATCACCCCGGGGCTGATCGATTGCCATACCCATCTCGTCTATGCCGGTGATCGCGCGCATGAATTCGAGCTGCGGCTGGCCGGCGCCTCCTATGAGGAGATCGCGCGCGCCGGGGGCGGGATCGTCTCGACGATGCGCGCCACCCGCGCCGCGAGCGAGGACGAACTGGTCGCCGCCGCGCTCCCCCGGCTCGACGCTTTGCTCGCCGAGGGGGTGACGACGATCGAGATCAAATCGGGCTATGGGCTCGACCCCGGGAGCGAGGCCCGGCTGCTCCGCGCCGCGCGCAAGCTCGGCGCGGCTCGCGACGTTTCGGTCACCACCACCTTCCTCGGCGCGCACGCGCTCCCGCCCGAATATGCCGGCGACCCCGACGGCTATATCGCCCAGGTCTGCGACGTGATGCTCCCCGCAATCGCGCGCGAGGGCCTTGCCGACGCGGTCGACGCCTTTTGCGAGGGGATCGGCTTCACCCCGGCGCAGACCGAGCGCGTCTTCGCCGCCGCCGCGCGCCACACCCTTCCGGTCAAGCTCCACGCCGAACAGCTCTCCAACCTCCACGGCGCCGCGCTCGCCGCGCGGCACAAGGCGCTCTCGGCCGATCATCTCGAATATCTCGACGACGCGGGGATCGCCGCGATGGCCGCCGCGGGCACCGTCGCGACCCTCCTCCCCGGCGCTTATTATTTCACCCGCGAGACCAGGCTGCCGCCGATCGCCGCATTGCGCGCCGCGGGGGTGCCGATCGCGCTCGCCACCGACAGCAACCCGGGCACCTCGCCGCTCACCTCGCTGCTGCTCGTGCTCAACATGGGCGCGACGCTGTTCCGGCTGACGGTCGACGAGGTGTTGCGCGCGGTCACCGTCAACGCCGCGCGCGCGATCGGCCGCGCCGATGCGATCGGCACGCTCGAACCCGGCAAGCAATGCGATCTCGCGATCTGGAACGTCCAGCGCCCCGCCGAGCTCGTCTATCGCTTTGGTTTCAACCCCCTTCACACCCGTATTCGGAGAGGCAAGTGATCATCCTTCACCCCGGCCATGTCCCGCTGGCCGATTGGCGCACCATCTATCGCGGCGCGCCCGCCAAACTGGCCGAGCGCGCGCACCCGCGCATCGCCGAAAGCGCCGCCGCGGTCGCGCGGATCATCGCGCGGCACCAGCCCGTCTATGGCATCAACACCGGGTTCGGGAAGCTCGCCAGCGTCAAGATCGGCGACGCGGATCTCGCGACGCTCCAGCGCAATATCGTGCTGAGCCACGCTGCAGGCGTCGGCGCGCCTTCCCCCGCCGGGGTGGTGCGGCTGATGCTCGCGCTCAAGCTCGCCAGCCTCGGGGTCGGCGCGTCGGGGGTGCGGCCCGAGACGATCGCGTTGCTCGAAGCGATGCTCGCGAACGACCTGCTCCCGGTGATCCCGTGCCAGGGCTCGGTCGGCGCCTCGGGCGATCTCGCGCCGCTCGCGCATATGGCCGCGACGATGATCGGTGCGGGCGAGATCGTCGTCAACGGCGAAACCCTCCCCGCGGCCGACGCGCTGGCGCGCGCCGGGCTCGCCCCGCTCGAGCTCGGCCCGAAGGAGGGTCTCGCGCTGCTCAACGGCACGCAATTCTCCACCGCCAATGCGCTCGCCGGGCTGTTCGAGGCGGAGGGCGTGTTTCAGGCCGCTTTGGTCACCGGCGCGCTTTCGACCGAGGCGGCGAAGGGTTCCGACGCGCCGTTCGACGCGCGCATCCACGCCTTGCGCGGCCATGCCGGGCAGATCGCGGTCGGCGATGCCTTGCGCCATCTGATGACCGATTCGGCGATCCGCGCCAGCCACCGCGAGGACGATCCGCGCGTTCAGGATCCCTATTGCCTGCGCTGCCAGCCGCAGGTGATGGGCGCCGCGCTCGACGTGCTGCGTCAGGCGGCGGCGACGCTCGCCACCGAGGCGAACGGCGTCAGCGACAATCCGCTGATCTTCGCCGATACCGACGAGGCGCTGTCGGGCGGCAATTTCCACGCCGAGCCGGTCGCCTTCGCCGCCGACATGATCGCGATCGCGATCTGCGAGATCGGCTCGATCGCCGAACGTCGCATCGCGATGCTGGTCGATCCGGCGCTGTCGGGGCTCCCCGCCTTCCTCACCCCGCGCCCGGGGCTCAACTCGGGGTTCATGATCCCGCAGGTCACCGCCGCCGCGCTGGTCAGCGAGAACAAGCAGCGCGCCTATCCCGCCTCGGTCGATTCGATCCCCACCTCGGCCAATCAGGAGGATCATGTCTCGATGGCGGCGCATGGCGCGCGGCGGCTGCTGGCGATGGCCGCCAATGCCGCGCATGTCATCGGCATCGAGGCGCTTGCCGCGGCGCAGGGCTGCGACTTCCACGCCCCGCTCACCTCGTCGGGCGCGCTGGAGGCGGCGCGCGGCGCGATCCGCGGCGAGGTGCCGACGCTCGCCGACGATCGCCATTTCGCGCCCGATATGGCGAAGGCCACCGCGCTGGTCACCTCGGGTGCCTTGGTCAAGGCAAGCGGCGCGACGTTGCCGGGGGTGACGGCATGAGTTTCCCCGCTCCACCCCCCCCGGCGCAAGCCGGGGTCCAGCATCGGGCCGGTCGTAACTGGACCCCGGCCTTCGGGGTCCCCGCAAAGTATTACTTTGCGGGGTGCCCCTTCGCCGGAGTGGTCAAACAATGACCAACTTCGTCCACCTCCACCGCGGCAGTGCGCCGCTGATCGTCGCGATGCCGCATACCGGCACCGGCCTCGCCGGGCTCGACGCGCAGTTCGTCTCGCCGTGGCTCGCCCGCCGCGATGCGGATTGGCATATCGAGAAGCTCTACGCCTTCGCCGCCGACGTCGGCGCGACGATCGTCCGCACGACGATTTCGCGCAGCGTGATCGACGTCAACCGCGATCCTTCGGGCGCGTCGCTCTATCCGGGGCAGGCGACGACCGAATTATGCCCGACCACCACTTTCGACGGCGAACCGCTCTATACGGGCAATGCGCCCGACGCGGCGGAGATCGCCCGCCGCCGCGCGGCCTGGTTCGATCCCTATCATGCCGTGCTCGCCGCCGAGATTGCCCGCCTCCGCGCCGCGCACCCGCGCATCGTGCTCTACGACGCGCATTCGATCCGCGGCCATATCCCGCGGCTGTTCGACGGCGATCTGCCGCAATATAATATCGGCACCAACGACGGCGCGACCTGCGATCCGGCGCTGGCCGCTGCGGTCTCCGCCGCCTGCACCGCCGATCAGGTGCTCAACGGGCGGTTCAAGGGCGGCTGGACCACCCGGCATTATGCTGCACCCGCCGAGGGCGTCCACGCGATCCAGATGGAGCTCGCGATCCGCGGCTATGCCCCCGAGCCGGCCGTGCCCGACGAACATAATTGGCCCCCCGCCTTCGACCCCGCTTATGCCGCGCCGCTCTCCGCGACGCTGCGCAATGTCATCAACGCCTGTCTGGATTTTGCCTCATGACCCGTCTCGATCCTTCCCGCGTCATCAAGCCCGCCACCGGCACCACGCTGTCCGCCAAGAGCTGGCTCACCGAAGCCCCGTTGCGGATGTTGATGAACAACCTCCACCCCGATGTCGCCGAGCGCCCCGAGGAACTGGTCGTCTATGGCGGGATCGGCCGCGCCGCGCGCGACTGGGAAAGCTATGACCGGATCGTCGAGGCGCTGCGCCAGCTCGAGGACGATCAGACTCTGCTGATCCAGTCGGGCAAGCCGGTCGGGGTGTTCCGCACCCATTCCGATGCGCCGCGCGTGCTGCTCGCCAACAGCAACTTGGTCCCCAAATGGGCGAATTGGGAGCATTTCGACGAATTGGATCGCAAGGGCCTCGCGATGTACGGCCAGATGACCGCGGGCTCGTGGATCTATATCGGCACCCAGGGGATCGTCCAGGGCACCTATGAGACCTTCGTCGAGATGGGCCGCCAGCATTATGACGGCGACCTCTCGGGCAAATGGCTGCTTACCGCGGGGCTCGGCGGGATGGGTGGCGCGCAGCCGCTCGCCGCGGTGATGGCGGGCGCCTCGTGCCTCGCGATCGAATGCCAGCAGAGCCGGATCGATATGCGGCTGCGCACCGGCTATCTCGATCGCGCGACGACCAGCCTCGACGAGGCGCTGGAAATCGTCACCACCGCCAGGGAGCCGATCTCGGTCGGGCTGCTCGGCAATGCCGCCGAATTGCTCCCCGAAATCCACGCCCGCGGCATCCGCCCCGATCTGCTCACCGATCAGACCAGCGCGCACGATCCGGTCAACGGCTATCTGCCGGTCGGCTGGACGGTCGAACGCTGGATCGCCACCCGCGAGCAGGATCCCGCGACCGTCGCCGCCGCCGCGCGCGCCTCGATGGCGCAGCACGTCAAGGCGATGCTCGCGTTCAAGGCCGCCGGGGTGCCGACGGTCGATTATGGCAACAACATCCGCCAGGTCGCGCTCGACGAGGGCGTCAGCGACGCCTTCGCCTTCCCCGGCTTCGTCCCGGCCTATATCCGCCCCCTGTTCTGCCGCGGCATCGGCCCGTTCCGCTGGGCGGCGCTGTCGGGCGACCCCGAGGATATCTATCGCACCGACGCCAAGGTGAAGGAGCTGCTCCCCGACAACAAGCACCTCCACCGCTGGCTCGACATGGCGCGCGAGCGGATCCACTTCCAGGGCCTCCCCGCGCGGATCTGCTGGGTCGGGCTCGGCGACCGCCACCGGCTCGGCCTCGCGTTCAACGAGATGGTCGCGTCGGGCGAATTGAAGGCGCCGGTAGTGATCGGCCGCGACCACCTCGATTCGGGCTCGGTCGCCTCGCCCAACCGCGAGACCGAGGCGATGCGCGACGGCTCGGACGCGGTGTCCGACTGGCCGTTGCTCAACGCGCTGCTCAACACCGCCTCGGGGGCGACCTGGGTGTCGCTCCACCATGGCGGCGGGGTCGGGATGGGCTATTCGCAGCATGCGGGGATGGTGATCGTCGCCGACGGCACGCCAGAGGCGGCGCGCCGGCTCGAACGCGTGTTGTGGAACGATCCCGCCACCGGGGTGATGCGTCATGCCGACGCGGGCTATGCGATCGCGCTCGATTGCGCGCGCGAGAAGGGGCTCGATCTGCCCGGCATCCTCGCCTGATCATTCGCTCTTGCCGATATCGAGCCCGTCGCGCTGTGCCGCGGCGGGCTTTTTCTTTGCCCGGCGACGAGCGGCGCGGCCCGAAATTTCACCGCCGACGCAATATTACACGTTCGTAATATAGCGGCTTCTGTCCCAAGCTAATACACTATTTGACAACAACAGCATGAGGTGAAGCTGTCAACGGTGACAGGTTTGAACGACGGCAAAGTACGGCGGATTTCCGTGCCCTTACCTTTGTTTCCTTCGCTGCTCGCCACCCTGCGACTCGGCACGCGGAACAGTCGTACGAGATATTTTGACAGCTGTTATCGATAGGATCGTGCATCAGTCCTTTGGGCGGGTTCATCTATGATGATATTGACGCGTCATCTTGACGCGCTAATGACGGGCGCACCCAACCCACAGGAGCGCGGCATGTCCGAAGAATCGATCGACACCAACACCGTCGAACTCGCCACCGAATTGACGATCGCTTGGTTGTCCAACCCCAACACCCGCGCATCGGGTGAAGATGTTCCCGCATTCTTGAAGAAGATGCACGAGGCGGTCTCGGGGCTTTCTTCGCAGGCCGAAACCACGACTGCGCCGGAAGCGGCGTCGGATTATGTTCCGGCGGTTTCGGTGCGCAAGTCGCTCGCGTCGAAGGATTTCATCATCTCGATGATCGACGGCAAGCCGTATAAGACTCTGCGTCGTCATCTCGCCGGCCAGGGGCTGACCCCGGCTGAATATCGCCAGCGTTATGGCCTCAAGCCGGATTATCCGATGGTTGCCGAAAACTATTCGGAAGCGCGCCGCGCGATGGCCAAGAAGATCGGTCTCGGCCGCAAACCCGGCATGAAGCGCAAGACGTCCGAAGGCAACGGCCAGCCGGCCGCGCGTGGCCGCCGCAAGGCCGCTGCCGCCGACGAATAAGGCGCGATCGTCGCGCCGGGGCTAGGGCCGGCGCGACGACCAACCGGACGCCCGCTCATCGCTCGCGCAGCCTATCGGCGGCGCGAGCAACGCGGCGACCCCGCGCTTTCCGGCGGCAGCGCGATCGCCATCCCCTTGTCCCGCGGCGCGACAGGCCGGCGCCACGGTGACCGTAACCGCCAGGTCAGACGCAGCCCCAGGGCCGTCACACCCGCCGCAGCCAGTCGACCAGCAGCCGGTTGACCTCCGCCGGCCGCTCCTGCTGCGTCCAATGCCCGCACCCGTCGAGGATATGCCCTTCGAGCTGCGGCACCAGCGGGCGCATCATCGCGATCGGATCGGCGACCGCGCCGAACAAGGTCGTCGCCGGATCCTTGCTTCCGCCGATGAACAGCGCGGGCTGCTCGATGCGGCGGTCGCGATAGGGCTGGAGCCATTCGAAATCGCGCTCGTGGTTGCGATAGCGGTTGAGCGGCCCGCGCAGCCCGGAGGCGGTGAACTCGCCGACATAATAATCGATATCCGCCGGGGTCAGCCACGCCGGGAAGGGATCGGGATCAACCATCCCCTCGAGCAAGGTCGCGGTCGCCGGCTTATCGGGCCAGGTGCCGACCGGGGCATCGCCGCAGATGCCGTAATAGAGCTTGCGCAGGAAGGTGCGGATATCGCGCTCCGCCTCGGCCTCCGCCGGCCCCTCGGCCTGAAACCATTCCTGATAGAAGAACCGCCCCTGGCTGGTGAACACCGCGCGGAAGATCTCGGTGAACGGCCGCGTCGGCACCCCGCTGTACGGCACCGAGAAGGCCGCCACGGCGCGAAACAGCTCGGGGTGGATCAACGCGCTGTTCCACACCATCGGCGCGCCCCAATCGTGCCCGACGATGATCGCCGGGCCATCGGGCTGGAGCGCGCGCGCGACCGCGGCGATATCGGCCACCATATGCGCCATCGCATAATCGGCGACCGCGTGCGGCTTGTCCGACCCGCCATAGCCGCGCACGTCGATCGCCGCCGCGGTGAATCCCGCCGCCGCGACCGGGCCAAGCTGATGCCGCCACGAATACCAGCTCTCGGGAAAGCCGTGGACCATCAGCACGAGCGGCCCCTGCCCCTCCACCGCGACGCGCAATTTCGTGCCGCCGGTATCGATCATGCGAAAATCGGGCATCGTCGCTCTCCGTGCTCTTTATCGCCCGATCATGCCGCGATTATCGACGGACCGCAAACCCGCCGGATCGGCGTTCCGCCGCGCGAATCAAACAAAACGCCCGGAGGTTTCCCCCCGGGCGCCTGTGTTTCGATGGCTTTCGAAAGCGACGATCAATGATGCTGGTCGTCGTCGATCACCGGCAGCGTTTCGAACTGGTGGTACGGCGGCGGGGAGGACAGCGTCCACTCCAGCGTCGTCGCGCCCTCGCCCCACGGATTGTCGCCCGCCTTGCGGCCCGCGATCAGCGAGATGATCACGTTGACGAAGAAGATCGCCATGCCCGCGGCCATGATCATATAGCCGACGGTCGCCACCGTGTTCCAATGCGCGAAGCCGTCCGGATAATCCGGGTAGCGGCGCGGCATGCCCTGCAGCCCGAGGAAGTGCATCGGGAAGAACAGCACGTTGACGCCCACGAAGAACACCCAGAAATGCAGGTGGCCGAGGAACTCGTTGAGCATCTTCCCCGACATCTTCGGGAACCAGTAATAGAAGCCGGCGAACAGCGAGAACACCGCGCCGAGGCTCAGCACGTAGTGGAAGTGCGCCACCACGTAATAAGTGTCCTGCATGTAATCGTCGACGCCGCCGTTGGCGAGCACCACGCCGGTGACGCCGCCGACGGTGAACATGAAGATGAAGCCGATCGCCCACACCATCGGGGTGCGGAAGGTCAGGCTGCCGCCCCACATCGTCGCGATCCACGAGAAGATCTTGATGCCGGTCGGCACGGCGATGACCATCGTCGCCGCGGTGAAGTACATCTTGGTGTTCACGCTGAGGCCGGTGGTGAACATGTGGTGCGCCCACACGACGAACCCGACCACGCCGATCGCGACCATGGCATAGGCCATGCCGAGATAGCCGAACACCGGCTTGCGGCTGAAGGTGGAGATGATCTGGCTGACGATGCCGAAGCCCGGCAGGATCATGATGTACACTTCGGGGTGGCCGAAGAACCAGAACAGATGCTGGTAGAGGATCGGATCGCCGCCGCCGGCCGGATCGTAGAAGGTCGTGCCGAAGTTACGATCGGTCAGCAGCATGGTGATCGCCGCGGCAAGCACCGGCAGCGCGAGCAGCAGCAGGAAGGCGGTGACCAGCACCGACCACACGAACAGCGGCATCTTGTGCAGCGTCATGCCCGGGGCGCGCATGTTGAAGATCGTCGTGATGAAGTTGATCGCGCCGAGGATCGACGATGCGCCCGCAAGGTGGAGCGAGAGGATCGCCATATCGGTCGATGGCCCTGGCTCGCCATAAGTGGAGAGCGGGGCATAGAGCGTCCAGCCATTGCCCGCGCCGCCGAAGAAGGGCGAGGCGAGGAGCAGCGTGAACGCCGGGATCAGCAGCCAGAACGAGATGTTGTTCATCCGCGGGAAGGCCATGTCCGGCGCGCCGATCATGATCGGGACGAACCAGTTGCCGAACCCGCCGATCATCGCCGGCATGACCATGAAGAACACCATGATCAGCCCGTGCGCGGTGACCATCACGTTCCACAGGTGGAGCGATTCGTCGAGGCTCGCCTCGCCGCCGTGGAGATGCGCCGCCCAGCCCTGGAGATACTGGATCCCGGGATGCATCAGCTCGGCGCGCATCAGCCCCGAGATCGCGCCGCCGATGATGCCGGCGCAGATCGCGAAGATCAGATAGAGCGTGCCGATGTCCTTGTGGTTGGTGGACATGAACCAGCGGGCGAAGAAGCCCGGCTTGTGATCGGCATCGTGATGATGGTCGTGCGCGTGATGCGCCTCGAACGCCGAAGGTTGGATCGCGGTATCAGTCATGGCTCAGCGTCCGGTCGCTGCTTCGGCGGTGGCCGCATTCGCGGGCGCCGCTTCAGCGGTGTTGGTAGGAGCAGCGGCGTTGGCGGCCGGCGCGGCGGCGGGCGCGGCGGCAGCGGCCGGCGCGGCCGCGGCGGGCTTGGCCTCGCCCGGCATCGAGCCGCCCTTGGCCTTCACCCAGGCGGCGAATTCGGCCGGCGGCACGGCTTCCACCGCGATCGGCATATAGCCGTGGCGCGCGCCGCACAGTTCGGAGCACTGGCCGAAGTACAGGCCCGGCTTCTCGATCGTGAAGCTCGTCTCGTTGAGGCGCCCCGGCACCGCGTCGAGCTTGATCCAGAACGCGGGGACGGCCCAGCTGTGGATCACGTCGTTGGCGGTGGTGATCAGGCGGATCGGCACGCCGACCGGCAGCACGATGCGATTGTCGGTGGCGAGCAGGCGCGGGCCGTCGGCATCGGTGCGATAGCGTTCGCCCGCCGCGACCTGATCCTTTTCCTTGAGCAGATTGGCGGTGATCTCGATCCCGCCGTTATCCGGATATTGGTAGCTCCAATACCATTGGTTGCCGATCGCCTTGAGCGTCACGGCATTGGCCGGCGCGGGCTTGTACTGCGCGTTGAGCAGCCCGATCGAGGGCACCGCCACCGCGACGAGGATCAGCACCGGGACGAGCGTCCAGACGATCTCGATCGCGGTATTGTGGCTGGTCTTCGACGGCACCGGATTGGCGGCGCGGCGATAGCGGATCACCACCCAGATCAAGAGCGCGAGGACGAACAGCGAGATCGCGGTGATCAGCGGCAGCAGGATGTGATCGTGAAAGCTGTGCGCGCGGCGGCCGTTCGCGGTCACCTGCGGCTGGATCGTCATCAGCCCGTCGGTCGGCTGGCCGAGCATCGGCTTGACCGTCATCGCCGGCGCGCCGTCCATCGCCAGTTCGGGCGAGGCCGGCTTCGCGGCGGTTGCGGCGGGCGCCGCGGCATTCGCCGCCGGGGCCGCAGCAGCGGCGGCGACGGGCGCTTCCTGTTTCGCGGGCGCCTGCGCCGCAGCGGGCATCAGCCCGGCGAGCGCGAGGCTCGCCGCCAGTGCCAATCCTTTGAACGCGATTCTCATCGTCTCGTTATCACCCCTGCCAGTCGTGGCCCCACAGCCGCCCACGCGGCGCAGATTCCGTCCAATCCGCCCGCGCTATACGCACGCGTTCCCGCCTCCTCAAGCCGCAACGGGCATTTTTGCCGGCCGACGTTGCGCAGGGGGCCTTCGGTCCGTATCTCGCGGGGGCAAATTACGCTGAAGGGACAAGCATGACCGACGATGAGGTGCTGGCCGAGTTTCGCGCTGCCGATGCGCTGCTCGAAGGCCATTTCATCCTCTCCTCCGGCCTGCGCTCCCCGCGTTACCTGCAATGCGCGCGGGTGTTGATGGACCCGCGCCGCGGCGCCCGGCTCAGCGAGGCGCTCGCCGCGCGGATCCCGGCCGAGCTGCGCGCGCGGATCACCGCGGTCGTCTCGCCCGCGATGGGCGGGGTGATCGCCGGGCATGAGATGGCGCGCGCGCTGGGGGTGGAGGCGATGTTCGTCGAGCGCCCGGCCGGCACCTTCGAGCTGCGCCGCGGCTTTCGCCTCGAACCGGGGCAGGAAGTGCTGATGATGGAGGATGTCGTCACCACCGGCCTCTCCAGCCGCGAGGCGATCAAGGCGATCGAGGCGGCGGGGGGCAAGGTGATCGCGGGCGCGTCGCTGGTCGATCGCTCGAACGGCACCGCCGATCTCGGAATCCCCTTCTTCCCGCTGATCAGGCTCGACGTGCCGACCTATGAGGCCGATGCGCTGCCTCCCGCGCTCGCCGCGATCCCCGCGATCAAGCCGGGCAGCAGGGCGGCGGCGTGACGCACGCGCTGCGCCTCGGCGTCAACATCGATCATGTCGCGACCGTCCGCAACGCGCGCGGCGGCGATACCCCCGATCCGGTGCGCGCGGCATTGCTCGCGGCGGCGGCGGGGGCGGACGGGATCACCGCGCATCTGCGCGAGGACCGCCGCCACATCACCGACGGCGATATCGCGCGGCTGTCGAACGAACTGTCGATCCCGCTCAACCTCGAAATGGCGGCGACCGAGGAAATGCTGGCGATCGCGCTCAACCACCGCCCGCACGCCGCGTGCATCGTCCCCGAGAAGCGCGCCGAACGCACCACCGAGGGCGGGCTCGACGCCGCGGGGCAACATAATCACCTCGCCCCGATGGTCGGCGCGCTGGGCGCGGCCAATATCCGCGTCTCCCTGTTCATCGAGCCCGATCCGCGCCAGATCGAGGCGGCGGTGCGGCTCGGCGCGCCGGTGGTCGAATTGCACACCGGGCGCTATGCGGAACTGACCGGCGACGCGCGCGCCGCCGAGCTTCGCCACCTCGCCGACGCTGCCGCGCTGGCGGCGAAGAACGGGATCGAGGTCCATGCCGGCCACGGGCTGACCTATGACAATGTCGCCCCGGTCGCCGCGATCCCGCAGGTGCGCGAGCTCAACATCGGCCACTTCCTGATCGGCGAGGCGATCTTCGTCGGGCTGGAGCCGGCGGTGCGGCGGATGCGCGAGCTGATGGATCTCGCGCGGTGATCGTCGGGCTCGGCTCCGATCTGTGCAATATCGAGCGGATCCAGGCCTCGCTCGACCGGTTTGGCGAGCGTTTCGAGGCGCGCGTCTTCACCGATATCGAGCGCGCCAAGGCGGCGCGGCGGCCGTTCACCCGCGCGGGCACCTATGCCAAGCGCTTCGCCGCCAAGGAGGCCTTTTCCAAGGCGGTCGGCACCGGGTTCAAGCGCGGGGTGTTCATGAAGGACATCGGGGTGGTCAACGCCCCCTCGGGCGCGCCGACGCTGGCGCTGGCCGGCGGCGCCAAGGCGAGGCTTGACGCGATGATCCCCGAGGGGCACGTCGCGCGCATCCACTTGACTCTCACCGACGATCACCCTTGGGCGCAGGCCTTCGTGATCATCGAAGCGATACCTCAATGAGTGACCATATGGCCGAGGAGCTGGCATTGACGGGCGAACCGCCGGCCGCACAGGAAACCCCCGAACGTCGTGGCATCGACTGGTGGGGCGAGCTGCGCGGCATGTTCTGGCTGATCGTCGCGGTGCTCGGCTTCCACAGCTTCATCGCCAAGCCCTTCTATATCCCGAGCGAATCCATGCTGCCGGGGCTGGAGGTGGGCGATCGGCTGGTCGTTTCCAAATATGCTTACGGCTGGTCGTTCGTCTCGCCGACGATCCCCAATCCGGTCGCGATCTTCAACAGCCTCGTGCTCCACAAGCCCGAGGACAGCTGGTCGGTCGAGCTGCCGTTCATCAAGGGGCGTCTGTGGGGCAAGCTGCCCGAGCGCGGCGACGTGGTGATCGTCACCCCGCCGGGCCAGTCGAGCGACTATATCAAGCGCGTGATCGGGCTCCCCGGCGATACGCTCGAGGTGCGCGGCGGGGTGGTGATCCTCAACGGCAAGCCGATCGCGCGCGGCGCGATGCACTATCGCGACCTGCCGGTCGACGCCAACGCCACCTGCGACCCGCTGCAATATCCCGGCGCGCGCGTGACGCTGGCCGGCGGCAGGACGGTGTGCCGGCTGCCGATCGTCACCGAAACCCTCCCCAACGGGCGCCGCTACGACACGGTCGATCTCGAGCCCGACAGCCCCGGCGATTATTATCACGCGGGCAATCCGATCACGATTCCCGCCAGCCATGTCTTCCTGATGGGCGACAATCGCGATCGCTCGGCCGACAGCCGCTTCGCGCTCGGCGGCTATGAAAAGGGGCTCGGCGGGCCGGTGCCGTGGGAGAATCTCGGCGGTCGCGCCGAATTCATCACTTTCTCGGTCGACGGATCGGCCTCGCTCAACCCGCTGAGCTGGTGGCATTCGCTGCGCAGCGGCCGCGCGGGCACCTCGCTCCACCCGGAACAGGCGCAATGACCGAGCGGCGGTTGCAGATCCTCGAGGGCGCGAGCCCGAACGAGATCCGCAACCCCGAAACCCGGCGCGAGATCAAGCGCGCCGCGGTATGGCTGGGGATGGCCTCGGCGATCGTGCTGGTCGTGCTGCTCGTCCAGCCATTGCTGATCATCTTCGCCGGGCTGGTCTTCGCCGCCCTGCTCGACGGCGGGGTGCGGCTGCTCGGCCGGGTGTTGCCGATCCCGCGCGGCTGGCGGTTGCTGATCGTCTGCCTGCTGACGATCTCGTTCCTCGTCGCGACCTTCTATATCGCGGGGATGCAGATCACCGATCAGGTGCTGCAATTGCGCTCGACGATCGAGGTGCAGGCGATGCGGCTCGCGACCTGGCTTTCGGCGCAGGGGCTGCTCCCGGGGGTCAAGGATCTCGGCGGGCTGGCGCGCGAGGCCTTGTCGTCGGTCGGCCGGCTCACCTCCTGGGTCGGCACCGCGTTCGGCGCGCTCACCACGATGTTCATGATCCTGGTGATCGGGCTGTTCGTCGCGATGGACCCCCGGGTCTATGACCGCGGGCTGCAATGGATGGTGCCCGAAGACAACCGCCAGGAATTCGCGCTCACCGTCGAGGCGATGGGCAAGACATTGCGGCGGCTGCTCGCCGGGCGGCTGGTCGGGATGGCGGCGGAGGGGGTGTTCGTCGGCACCGCGCTGGCGATCGCCGGGGTGCCGATGGCGCTGATCCTCGGCATCCTCACCGGCCTGCTCGCCTTCATCCCCAATATCGGCGCGCTGGTCTCGGGCGCGCTGACGATCGCGGTGGGTTTCTCGGCGGGGACGCATACCGGCTATGCCGCGATCGGCGTCTATGCCGCGGTGCAATTGTTCGACGGCTATGTCGTGATCCCGACGGTCGCCAAGCGCGCGGTCGATCTGCCGCCCGCGCTGACGCTCGGCGCGCAGATCCTGGCGAGCGCCTTGTTCGGCATCCTCGGGCTCGCACTGGCCGATCCGATGACCGCCTTGATCAAGACCGCGATGGAACGCCGCTCCGAAAAGGTCGAATCAGCGGATTGACGTCGGCGACGCCGCCGCCGGCTCGACGGTGGGGAGCGGCACGAGATGCGGCTCGGCCGCCCCCGGATGCCACACCGGCACCGGCGCGCCCGACAGCACCGAATCGAACAGCGCGAGATAGCGCTCGGCCGAATCCGCCCCCGGCGGCGGCACCGGCGCGGGGCGCGCGGCATCGGGCATCAGCCACCAGTCGAGCGCCTTGACCAGCCCGTCGGCATCGTCGGTCGACACCACCGTGCCCAGCGCGGCGGAGGTGACGATTTCCCACACCGCCGGCGACGAATCGGTGGTGACGACCGGCGTCCCGACCGACAGCGCCTCGCGCAGCACCCCGGGGACGCCCTCGAAATCGGAGGTCAGCGCGAGCACCGCGGCCGAGCGCATCGCCAGCAGCGGATCGGGCGAATGGCCGAGCAGCCGCACATCGATCCCCAGAGCGGCAGCGCGTGCCTCGATCGCGGCGCGCTGATCGCCCTCGCCCAGGATGACCAGCGGCAGTCGCTCGGCAAGCCGCGGAATCGCGTCGAGCAGGCGATCCCATCTCTTCTGCCGCACCAGCCGCCCGACGCCGAGGATATAGCGCGGCGGCAGCCCCTCGATCGTCGCCCCCGGCAGCGGCAAGGCCGGCGGATTGGCGATCGTCGCGCAGCGCGACGGATCGATTCGCGTCGTTTCGAGCACGTCTCGTGCGCTCGCGTCGGTCATCGCCACGATTCGGTCAAGAAAGCGCGGGTGCAGCCGCAGCCACGCCGCATGCCCCGCCGCGAGCAGCGCCCGATGATCGCCGCGCCGCATCGCATTGGAAACCTTGCTGACGATCGGCGGGCAGGATCGCCCGAGCCTGAGCCGCGTCCACAAGGCGATGCTGGTATAATATGAGCCGGGGCAGAAGATGATATCCGGCTGCGTTTCCCGTATGATAGCAGGAACGCGGAACAGAGCGGAGAAGGTCGTGCCGCCCAGCCGCACGATCTCCAGCCCGTCAGGAATCTCGGCGGCGAGCGGCCCGTCGATACAGCCGACCGCCAGCGTCACCCGCCGCCCCGCCGCCAGCCAGCCGCGCGCCAGCCGAAGCTGCGCACGCTCGACGCCCCCGCCATCGAGCGATTCGGCGTAAGTGAAAATGTGTTTCACGCGGTCCATCTTGCACACTGCCATGCAACAGCCCAAATCCGCCCACAAGAATCCACAATCAGTCGTAAATGAGACATTCGCCCGGAATAGGGCGAGATAAGAAAGACTGCTTTGCCCCCCGGAGCACCCCCCGACATGCCCGCCACTACAGTTGCGCCCGATCCGGTCGTCGAGCTCGCCGGCCTGGAGCCGGTCGAGACGATCAAGCGCCGCTGGCCGATGATCCTCGGCGCGATGGTGACGCTGGCGATGATCGCCGGCCTCGGCCACGAATTGCTGAGCGCGGGGCTTGCCGGGCTCAACCGCGCGGTGCCGGCGAGCCCGTGGTTCTACCTGTGCTTCGCCCTGCTCTACGTCACCTATCCGATCGGCGACCTGCTGATCTTCCGCTATCTCTGGCGGATTCCCTGGCTGGGCGGGTTCATCGCGCTCAACAAGAAGCGGATCGCGAACGACGTCGTGCTCGGCTATTCGGGCGAGGCCTATTTCTACGCCTGGGCGCGCGAGCGCGCGCATATGGTCGCGGCGCCGTTCGGCGCGGTGAAGGACGTCAGCATCCTGTCGGGCATCGCCGGCAACGGCGCGACGATCCTGCTCTGCGCGATCGCGCTGCCGCTCGGCTATCAGCTCATCCCGGCGCAGCTGCTCCACACGGTGATGTGGTCCGCGGGGCTCACGCTGCTGATCTCGGTGACGATCGTCGCGCTCTCCAAGCGCGTCTTCTCGCTGCCGCGCCGCGAATTGTGGATGATCTTCAACATCCACGCTGCGCGCATCGTGCTCACCTCGATCCTGCTCGCGCTCTGCTGGCATTTCGCGATGCCGGGGGTTTCGGTCGGCATGTGGCTGTTCCTGTCCGCCGGGCGGCTGCTCGTCTCGCGCCTTCCCTTCCTGCCCAACAAGGATCTGCTCTTCGCCAATTTCGCGATCCTGATCGTCGGCCAGGATCGCGCGCTTTCCGAGATGATCGCGTTCACCGCGGCGCTCACCCTGCTCGTCCACGTCGTTCTCATCGCTGTCATCAGCGCCGGGAGCGCCATCGCAAAGGCCCGCGAATGGCACGCCGCCGCCTGATCCTCTCCGCGGCGCTCGCCGCCCTCGTCGCGGCGCTCGCCGCCCTCGTCGCGCCGCTCGCCGCCGCCGCGCAGCCGGTCGGCGAGACCGACGCCTGCATCAACGGCCCCAGCATCCGCGTCGAGGTCGTCGGCATGAAGGATCGCGTCGGATCGCTGAAGCTGGAGCTTTACCCGGCGAACGAGGACGATTTCCTGCGCGACGACCGCGACCTCAAGAAAGAGGGCAAATTGTTCCGCCGCATCTGGGTGCCGACGCCGCGAAACGGCCCGGTGGTGATGTGCATGCGCGTGCCGCATCCCGGCACCTATGCGATCCTGTTCACCCACGATCGCGACGGGAAGAACAAGTTCAATTTCTGGTCCGACGGGGTCGGCGTGCCGGGTAACCAGAAGCTCGGCCGTTCGAAGCCCAAGCTATCCAACGCGATGGTCAACGTCGGCACCGGCGTCGCGACCGTGCTGATCCGCACGCAATATCTCCACGGCTTCCCCCCCGCCTTCGGCCCGGTGGGGCGTTGAGTCTGGTGATGCCCCTTCGGGTCACCTCACGCGGCATCGGCCCGCTCCCTATTCCTCCCCTGGAAGGGGAGGGGGACCAGCCGAAGGCTGGTGGAGGGGTGGACGCCACAGGCGACACCGCCCGCGGCGACTACCCCTCCACCGTTGCTGCGCAACGGTCCCCCTCCGGGGGAGGAGTGAGAACCGGGGCGGGTGTCGCGCGATGCGGTCAAACCGCATTTTCGATCGGAAACTGATATGCGCATCGTCGACGTCAACGAGATCTACTCGCCCACCGGAGGGGGCGTGCGCACCTATATCGACCGCAAGATCGGGATCATGGCCGATCTGGGGCACGAGCTGATCGTGCTCGCCTGCGGCAAGGAGGAGCGGATCGAGGATCGCCCCGGCGGCGGCCGCGTCCATTACGTCAAATCGCCGCCGATCCCGTTCGACAAGAATTACGGGCTGTTCTGGGATCGCGACGCGATCACCGCGTTGCTCGATCACTACGACCCGGACGTGGTGGAGAATTGCAGCCCGTGGAAGCCGGCGTGGTTCGTCGGCGACTGGCAGGGCCGCGCGCTCAAATCCTATTTCATGCACAACGACAATATGGCCGCCTACGCCCAGCGCTGGTTCGAGGGCGTGGCGAGCGCGGAGAAGGTCGAGCGCGCTTTCTCCTGGTACACGCGCTATATGTCGCGGTTCCTGGAAAAATACGATTGCGTGCTGACCAACGGCCCGGCGCTCCAGGAACGGCTCACCGCGCGTGGCCTGAGGATCGACGCCGCCTTCCCGCTGGGGATCGAGCGCCAGCATTTCTCGCCGCGCTTCCGCGATGAGAATCTGCGCCGCGCGTTGCTCGCGCAATGCGATCTGCCCGAGGACGGGCTGCTGCTGTTCGGCATCGGCCGCCACCACCGTGAAAAGCGCTGGGACATGATCATCGACGCGGTCGAGCGCGCCGGCGCGCATGTTCCCGTCGGGCTGATCCTGATCGGCCACGGCGGGCAGACCCCCGCGCTCGAACGGCGCGCGGCGGGCAGCCCGCATATCCGGCTGTTCAAGCCGGTCTACGATCGCGAGCGGCTCGCCAGCATCATGGCCAGCGCCGATGCGTGCATCCACGGCTGCGAGATCGAGACCTTCGGGCTGGTCGTGTCGGAGGCGCTCGCCTCGGGCGCGCCGCTGATCGTTCCCGACGAGGGCGGCGCGGCGGCGGTGGCGCGCCCCGAATATGCCGAAACCTATCCCGCGGGCGATACCAAGGCGTGCGCCGCGGCGATCCTGCGGCTCGCCGCGCGCGACCGGCGGCTATTGCGCCGCGCGGCGGCGGTGGCGGCGGAGCAGGTGATCGACGATCGCCAGCACGCCCAGGCCCTGGTCGATTATTATGCCGAGCAGATCGAGCGCCGCAGCGCGGTTCAGCGCGCCAGATCGGCGTAACGCGACGGCACCCGCTCGCCGCGCGTGAAGGCGCGGAAGGTGCGGTCGATGCTCTCCAGCAGCCGCGGGACATGCGCGTCGCCGGGATGCACCGCGACCCGCACCACCTTCGCCGGCTGGAGCAGGCGGCGCAGCACCGCCGATGCGGCGAGCGAGCTGAGCTGGCGTCCGTTGGTGCGGCTCGCCCAGGTGATCACCGGGCCGCGCGTCAGCACGCGATCCCCCGCGTTCGGCGCCCACACCCGGCCGTGATTCTCGGCGAGCGCGAACCCCGCCTCGCCCAGCGCCTGCATCGCGCCGTCCGAATAGAGCCACGCCGGCGCGACGAACCCCGCCGCGGGGCGGCCGATGATATCCTCCACCAGCGCCTTGCCGCGCGTCATGCGATCGAGCGCCACGGCATGATCGAGCCCGAGGAACTCGCCCTCGCTCGCGGTCATATGCCTGGCCTTGAGCGCGGCGATCCCGTGATGCTCGGTGGTGTCGCGGTGGAACCAGCCGTGGACGAACATCTCGATCCCGGCATCGGCCCAGCCGCGCAGCCGCGTCGCGAATGGGGTGCCGGGGGTCAGCGGCGCCTCGCCCCAATGATCGGGGACGACCAGCATCGCCAGCCGCGGGCCGCCGAGATGGCCTGAAAGCCGGTCGAGCAAGGTCTCCACCTCGCGTTCGAACCGCGGGCCGACGTCGTGGATCGAGGCAAGCAATCGCTTCATCATCAGCGTCCTTCTGGGAAATGCCCCGGCGGGGCATTTCGGACGGTCTTAAGCTCATAAACCGAAATCACTTCTTTCCCCAGCGGCATGGCATGAGCGAGGCGATAGTCGCGCGCCATTGCGGCGGAAACGATCGCGCGGATCTCGGGGCGCTCGCCGATCGACGGCGGGCGCATCACCACCGTCGTCGGGCGCAGCGAGAGGATGCGCCGCACCTCACTGGCCTGGTCGACCCCGACCGCCCCCGCCTCGCGCGTTCGATAGAGATGGCTCGGGAACATATAGCGGCTCAGCCGGCAGCGATCGATGATCGCATAGAGCTTGGTATCGCCCGAATAGACCCACAGGCAGCCCGGCCCCGGACCGACCGCCTTCGCCAGCGCGGCGAATTGCGCCGGCCCACCGTGCGCGATGCGCCCCGCGACCGTCATCCCGGTGCCGATCAGCGCGACGACGCCGAGGATCGCCAGCGCGGCGCGGCGGCGCGCGCCGAGGAAGCCCGCCGCGCAGATCGCCCCCGGCACCATCGCCGGCAGCGCATAATGTTCGTACCAGCCGCCGATCAGCAAAATGCCCGCCAGCGCGACCGCCAGCCAGCACGCCGCAAAGCGCCGCAATACCGCGTCGCCGCCCGCGGCCCGGCCGCGCGAGGCGACCCCCATCGCGACGAGCGGCGCGAGATACAGCACGAGCTGGGCGAGATTGCCCCAGCGTTCGAGCGGCGGATCGTCATGCCGTTCGAGGATCGACCGGACATTGGCGTAGAGGAATGCATCGATCGCCCCGATCGCGCCATAATAAGCCGCGATCGCCGCGGTCGGCGCGAAGGCGAGCGCGGCGAGACCGGCGGCGCGCGCTGCGACCCGCGCCGCGCCCTCCCCCGCGCGCCAGTCGCGCGCGACGATCCACAGGCCGAAGAACGCGCCCTCGAACACCCCCGAGGTCTTGATCGTCAGCGCCACGCCGACCAGCAGCATCGCCGCCGCATCGCGCCGCCACCGCCGCGCGGCGTTGGTGGCGATCAGCAGCGCGGCGGCGGCCATCGGGAGATTGTAGAATATCGGCGATTGCCCGCCCGCGCCCTGCGCGATGTCGATCCACAGGATATAGGCGACCCCGGCGAGCGTCGCCCCCGCCGCCCAGCCCGCGCGCGCGGCGAAGCGCGCGACGATCGCCGCGGTCGCCACCACCGCCGCCAGCGCCATCGCCTGATAGGCCCAGATCCCCCACCAGAAGGGCAGCGCCGCGGGGGGCATATAGAGCAGGAACAGCCCGGCCGGCTTCCTGTCCCACACGTCGAGATAGGGGATCGCGCCGCGCCACATCGCGTGCGCGGCGGCGAAATAGAAATCCTCGTCGACATGGACGATCGGGTCGCCGAACGTCGCCGCGCGCGCCGCGATCGCGACGATCAGGAACAGCAGCACGCGGTGGCGATCGAGCAGGGCGCGGGTCATTGCCTGCGCGCCTATCCGAGACGCCACGTATCTGTCACGATCCGACGCGAAGATGGCGTTCGTCACGCCATGCAAGGGGGGATCAAGATGATCGACATTTCGCGCCGTTCACTGCTCGCAACCGGGACGCTGGGGCTCGGCGCGTTCGCGCTTCCCGGGTTCGCCGGCGCGCAGAATGTGCTGGCGGCGCGGGGCTTTACCCATTCGGTTGCGTCGGGCGAGCCGGGGCCGGACGAAATCCTGCTGTGGACCCGTTACGTGCCGACACGCGGCGACACCGCCGAATTGCGCGTCGAGCTCGCCGAAAGCGGCGATTTCGCGCGAATCGCCGCCGGCGGCGCGCAGATCACCGGCCCGTGGCGCGACTGGACCGCGAAGATCACGGTCACCGGATTGAAGCCGGGGCGGACCTATCACTATCGCTTCGTCGCCCCCGACGGCAGCTTCTCCCCGGTCGGGACCACCCGGACCTTGCCCGACGATGCCGCGACGCAATTTCGCGCGGCGATCTTCTCCTGCTCGAACCTCGGCTTCGGCTGGTTCAACGCTTACGGCCATGCCGCGGCGCGCGACGATCTCGACCTGTGGGTCCATCTCGGCGACTATTTCTACGAATATGGCGCGGCTTATTATCCCTCGTCCGCCGAGGCGGTGGTAGGCCGCGTGCCGCAGCCGGCGGGGGAGATCATCCATCTCGCCGATTATCGGCTGCGCTACGCCAGCTATCGCGCCGACCCCGATCTGCAGGCGCTCCACGCGCGGCTGCCGATGATCGCGCAATGGGACGATCACGAAAGCGCCAACGACAGCTGGGAAGGCGGCGCGGAAAACCACGATCCGGCGAAAGAGGGCGAGTGGAACGACCGCCGCGCCGCCGCGATCCAGGCCTATCGCGAATGGATGCCGGTCTCCGACGAGCCGTGGAAGGCCTATGACATCGGCATGCTCGCCACGCTCTACCGCACCGAATCGCGGCTGCTCGCGCGCACCCGCCAGCGCGAGATGGAGGAATTCATCAAGGCGCCGGATGTCGCTGCCGCGCTGACCGCGTTCCGCGATCGCGACTGGCAGGACCCGGCCGTCACGATGCTCGGCAGCCAGCAGGAGGCGTGGCTGGCGCATGGCTTGCGCGCCTCGGTCAGGGCGGGGAAGCGCTGGCAGGTGGTCGGCTTCGGCACGGTGATGGGCGAGCTGCGCAGCCCGTCCGAATCCACCGGCTGGCTGAAGCCCGGCAACAGCGGCGCGGCGGCCTATGTCAAAGCGGGGATCGCCGCCGCCAAGCTCGGCATGCCGTCCAATTTCGACAGCTGGGGCGGCTATCCCGCGGCGCGGCGGCGCTTCCTCGACAGCGCGCGCGCCGCGGCGGCGAACCTCATTCTGATCTCGGGCGACAGCCACAATGCCTGGGCGTTCGATCTGGCGCAGGACGGCGCGGGCGTCGGGGTCGAGTTCGCCGGACATGCGGTGACCTCGCCGGGTTACGAGACCGCCTTCGCCGCCGCCCCGGCGACGGTGGCGCGCGGGCTGGTCGCGGCGAATAGCGAGCTCAAATGGTGCGACACCAGCCGGCGCGGCTATATGGCGCTGACGATCACCCCCGATCGCGCGACCAACGAGTGGCTGTTCGTCGACTCGATCCGCACCCGCAGCCCCAGGGCAAACATCGGTCACTTCGCCACCGTGCAGCGCGGCCGCGCGCGGATGGAGGAGTGACCGATCCTGCCGCGCTCGATCCTGCGCTGTTCGCCTGGCTGGCGGCGCGCTCGATCGCGCGCGGCGTGCCGCTGCCGGTCGCCAGCCACGGCGGCTATCGCGTCGACACCCGCTCCGACACCGAAACCGCGCGCTGGGTGTTCGCACACGCCGGACCCGGGCTCGAATCGCTCGCCCGCGCGATCCACGCCCCGCGACATTTCCTCAAATTATGCGCGACGCCCGAGGTGCTCCACGCCGCTTTGCCCCCCGGCTGGCAGATCCACCCGCCGGGCTATTTCATGATCGCGAACGCTGCGCCGCCCAACCAGACGCCGGCGCCGGGTTATGAGATCGCGGTCGAGCGGCGGGGCGCAGTGACCCAGGTGCGGATCACCGCCGCGGACGGCACGCCGGCGGCGAGGGGCTATGCCGCGGAGACCGCCGAAGCCTTTATCTACGATCGCATCGAGACCGCACCGGCGCATCGCCGCCGCGGGCTCGGTGGCGCGGTCATGGCGGCGCTGCATCGTGCGAAACGGCGCCAGGAAACCCCCGAACTGCTCGTCGCGACCGAGGAGGGCCGGGCGCTCTACACCACGCTCGGCTGGCGCGTGCTGTCGCCTTATTCCACCGCCTCGATCCCCGCGACTTAGAGGTCCGCCGCCTTCATCCGCACGATCGGCTGGGTCGGGACATGCGCCGCCATCCGGTCGATCAGCACGTCGAGCGTTTCGGCAACGATCAGCAGGTCGCGATGCTGCGGGCGCAGGAAACCGACCGTCGCCATCTTCTCCCAGAAAGCGACGAGATCGTCATAATAGCCCTGGGTATTGAGCAGCCCGACGGGATCGCTGTGATAGCCGAGCTGCGCCCAGGACAACGCCTCCCACAATTCGTCCATCGTCCCCGTACCGCCGGGGATCGTCACGAAGCCGTCGGCAAGGTCGGTGAACGCCTTCTTGCGCTCGTGCATCCCGGGGACGACGTGGAGCTCGGTCAGCCCGCGATGCGCGACCTCGGCATCGACCAGAGCCTGGGGGATCACCCCGATCACCTCGCCACCCGCCGCCAGCGCCGCATCCGCCACCGCGCCCATCAGCCCGAGCCGCCCGCCGCCATAGACGACGCCGATCCCGCGCGTCGCGAGCTCACGTCCCACCGCGCGCGCGGTTTCGAGATAGACCGGATCGGCCGGCGTGGCCGAACCGCAATAGACCGCGAGACGCTTCATCGAATCTTCAACCTGCTGGGATGCGGCCGCCTATCGAAAGAGCATCGGCGCGACAAGCGCCCTTCCCTCGTTCGCGGAGGCTTCGCTTTAGAGCAGCGTACCTGGGATATGATCCACCCCGGCGCAGGCCGGGGTCCAGCATCGGACCGGTCGCGACTGGACCCCGGCCTGCGCCGGGGTGATGGGTCCCACCCTGTCGGTTCGATGTGATCCCAATTAAACGCGCGACGCTCTAACCGGCACGACGGGACGGAACCTTATCCCCGCCCCAGCATCAGATCCGCCGCGCTGTGCGCGCTTTCCAGCGCCCCGGCCCATCCCCCGCGCGGATGCGCGCCCGCGCCGACGAAATAGAGATTGCCGATCGCCGCATCGCGATTGCGCGCGGCGAACCATGTGCCTTCCGCCGGCAGCGGCTCGGGGCCGAACGCGCTCCCGAGATAAGCGTTGAAGTCGCCCACGAAATCGGCCGGACTATAGCTGAACCCGGTGACGATCCGCTCGCGCACTTCGGGGATCAGCCGCCGCTCGAGCACATCGAGCACGCGCTGTTCGATCAGCGGGGCGATGCGGCGCCAGTCCTCCGGGAATTTGCCGAGATGCGGCACCAGCGCGAAGGCGCGGAAGGTCGAGCAGCCCGGCGGTGCCAGCGATGGGTCGGTGACGCTGGGATGATCGAGGAACAACGGGAAATCCGCCGCGAGCAGCCCGTGCCCGAACGTGTCGGACAGCGCCTCCTCATAGCGCTCACCGAACAGGATCGTGCGATGCGGAATGCCCGGCCACGTCCCCTTGATCCCGAAATGGAGCGCGAACACCGATGGCGCCTGCCGTTTGCGCTCGAGCCGCGCGGCGGTGCGCGCGGCGGCGGCGGAGCCGGCAAGCAGATCGCGGCACGCGTGGATCATGTCGCAATTGGCGCCGAGCATCGCGCAATCGGTGCGCCAGCCGCTCGCGGTTTCCACCGCGGTCACGCGATCGCCGAGCGTCTCGATCCGCACCGCCGCGTCGCCCAGCCGGATCGTCCCGCCGCGCCGCTCGAACAGCGCCGCCAGCGCCGCGATCAGCCGGTTGGTGCCGCCCGCGACGCACCACGCCTCGCCCTCGCTCCCCGGCCGCAGCGCCGCGGCATTGGCGGTCATGGGGTTGCCGCCGGCGAGCAAGGTGCCGAACGACAGCGCCTGCCGCAGCTTTTCGTCGCCGACGAAGCGCGCAACGGTCGAATGGACCGAGCGCCACGCCTGATGCCGCACCACCCACGGCGCCGCGCGCAGCAATGCCGCCGCATCGGCGAACGGCTGGTCGAGTCCTTCGCGGCGCAGCGCCGCGGCATGATCGCGCAATTTGCGATATCCCGCGGCATCGCCGGGCGCGCGCCGGCCGATCTCCGCGCGCAACGCCTCGTCGTCCGCCAGATCGAGCACCGCGCCGTCGGGCCAGTGGCAGCGATAGCCGGGGTCGACCGGGAGCAAGGTCACCGCCGGCGCCATATCGTCGCCGGCCAGCGCCCATAGCGCGGTGAGCGGCGCGGGATCGGCGATCGCCGCCGGGCCGGTATCGAACGTATAACCCTCCAGCCGACGGAAAGCCGCCCGGCCGCCGGGCTGGTCGCGCGCTTCGACGATGGTCGTCGCGATTCCCGCCGTTTGCAGTCGGATGGCGAGCGCCAACCCGCCGATCCCGGCCCCGATCACCACCGCCTTCGTTTCGGTCACGCTTCAGTCACTCGATGCGTCTCGCCAGCTTCACCGCACGCCAGAACGGCACGGGCGGCTTGCCCCTAAGCATCCGCGCGCGGTCCGAAAAGGTACAACGTGCCGCATGGAAACGCGAAATCAGCCCGGCCGGCTGGCGATAGAGCCAGGCCGCGACGCGATAGCGCGCCTCCGATCCCGCCGCGCGGAACATCAGCGCGTTGAACAGGCGATAGAAGCGCCGCTCAGCCCAGCGCGCGCGGGCATAGTCGAGCGTCAGCGCGTACAACGAATCGCCGGAAAGATCCGGCGTGTCGGCGATCAGCACCGCGAGCCGCACCGCATCGGGCAGCGAGCGCCCGGTCGAAGGGTGGAACAACCCGGCGCGCGTCCCCGCCTTGGCCACACGCGCACCGCCGGCGCGCCACAGCGCGTCGAAATCGCCGCCGATCGCGAGCGGCAGCGTGCCGCGCTCCTCGCGCCCCGCCTCGCTCGCCTGCCAGCCGCGGCTTTCGGCATAGACCTCGATCCGCCGGTTAAGCGCGCCTGCGTTGAGCGCGGCATTGTCGCTGCAATAATTGTCCTCCACCAGCACGCGGGTCGGCGACAGCGGCAGGCAGCGAACGAAGCGATAGCCGTCATGCTGGGTGACGGTGGCGTCGGCCAGAATCGGCTGGTCGAGCCCGTGGCCGCCGGCGATCTCCAGCTCGCGCGCGAGGAATTTGCGCCACCCGATATCGAGCGCGGAAAGATCGCCCGCGCCGCGCGCGTCGATCACCCCCTTGGCCTCGATCCGCTCCCCGCCGGCGAGCGTGACCGAATGCGGGCTGCACCCCAGCACCTTGCGCCCCGTCATCACCGCATCGGGGGAAAGCTGTGCGCGCACCACCAGATCGAGCCGCTCGCCGGTGATCGCATAACAGGGGTGCCGCAACGCGCGCGCCTGCCCCGGAAAGGCGACGTCATAGACCGGCCAGGCGTGGACGATGAGCGACGTGAGCAGCCAGCGATCGGCGCGCGCGACATCGGCATCGAGGAACGACCACAATCGGTCGCCGCCGATCGTCTCTCCGGCCTCGATCAGTCGCAGCGAAAGATCGGGGCGCTTTGCCGCGAGCGCCAAGGCGATCAGCGATCCTGAAAGACCGCCGCCGACGATCGCGATGTCGCAGCCGTGGGTTGCTGCCATCCCCCCGGCGTAGCGGATCGCCGCGCCGAGCGGAAGAGAGCGCGAGCCAAAATCGTGCCGGATCGGGACGGTTGGCGCGGGCGAACGACTGGGTCGGGCTACGTGCCGGAAACCCCTTTGTGTCCCTGCGAAGGCGGGGCCCCAGTCTGGGCTCGTGCCCTGGGTTCCCACCACTTTGATGGGCGCCCTTCGCGGGAGCACAAGGAGGCTTATCCGCCGCGGAAAGCGATGGACCAGCGATGGCTCTGGATCACGCCGGCCCTCACGCCGGCGTCTCGCCCCCCCGTCAGGGAGCCAAAGCACCGCCCACGGGTTTGACGAGCACGGCCGTGGAGAATTTTTGTGCGCTTACCATATCTTACCGCGATCGCCCCGCTGTGTGCCGTCCCGCTCTCGGCCCCGTCGGCATCGGCGCAGACCGCCGGCCCCGCCAGCCCGGATCTCGATCGGGATATCGTCACGGTGGGCGTCGGCGCGGGCTTCATGAGCGATTACGAGGGCGCCAAACATCATTCGTTCAGCCCCGTGCCGGGGGCGATCGGCACCGTCGGCGGCCACGATTTCGCGATCATCGGCAATCGCGCGAGCTTCAACCTGATCCGCCGCCCCGACGGGCCGGCATGGGCGATCCAGGCCGGGCCGCTGATCGCGGTCAATTTCAACCGTACCAGCCGCAGCAATATCGACGATCCGCAGGTCCGCGCCTTACCCAAGCGTGATCTGACGATCGAGGCCGGCGGCTATCTCGGCATCAGCAAGACGGGGGTGCTCACCAGCAGGCACGACATGCTGACGCTGTCGGTAAGTTACCGGCATGACATATTCGGGGTACACGACAGCGCTATCGTCACGCCGAATCTGCAATATTTCACCCCGTTGAGCCGCAAGATCGCCGTGGCGGCGTTCGTTTCGGCCGATCATGTCGGGAACGGCTATATGGCGTCCTATTTCAACATCACCCCGGCCGACAGCCGCGCGAGCGGGCTCCCCGCCTATCACGGGCGGGGCGGGTGGAAGAATTGGACCCTGGGGGCGGCGGGCACCGTCTCGCTTTCGGGCGATTTGCTCCACGGCTGGAAACTGGTCGGCGCCGCAACCTACAGCCGGTTGCTCGGGGATGCCGCGGCGAGCCCGGTGGTGCGCGATGTCGGCACAGCGAATCAATGGCTTGGTGCAATCGGGGTGGCTTATACATTCTGAGTTTTGCGTGGCCGGCCGCTCCGCCTAAAGGAACGGTTCGGTCACGATTCTGTCGATTCGTTCAGCTTCGAGACAGCGAAATCAACTAGGCGCATACGGCACGGTTTTCTGCCGGGCGGTTCAGGAAGGGAAGCAGCAATGACCCAGGACGGGCGACTTGTCGGGATGCCGGAACCGGACGAGAAACGGCGCGACGACCGGCGCGCGTTCTTTGCCGCGGCGGTCGGCGCGGCGGCGATCGGCGCGGGCGCGCTGATCTTCTCCGATCCCGTTTCGGCGCAGACGGTGGCCGATGCGGACGTGCTCAACTACCTGCTCAACCTGGAATATCTCCAGGCCAATTATTACGGCTACGCCGTCAACGGCGCGGGGCTGGGCACCAGCGACACGCAGAGCGGCGCCGCCACCCCGACCGCCGGGGGCAATGTCACGCCCGGTGCCAAGGTGACCTTCGCCGACGCCTATATCGCCGCTTACGCCAAGGAAATGGCGACGGTGACGCTCAATCAGGTCCGCTTCCTGCGCACCACGCTCAGCACCGCGGCGGTCGCGCAGCCGGCGATCGATCTCGGCAATGGCGCGACGAATGCGTTCAGCGCGATGGCGCAGGCCGCCGGGCTGGTCGCCGCGAACACCGCGTTCGATCCCTATGCCAACGAGCTCAACTTCCTGCTCGGCGCCTTCTTCCTGCAGGATGTGGTCGCGAGTGCCTATCAGGGCGCGGTCGCGCTGCTCGGCAGCAAGACCTTCCTCGAGGCGGCGGCCGGGCTGATGGCGGCCAATGCGCATCATGCCGCGCTGGTGCGCACCACGCTCTACCAGATGAGCAGCGCCAACGCCGCGATCCTCGGCTCGGTCGACAGCATCTCCAACTATCGCGACAGCATCGACGGCGGGTCCGACGACGATCAGGGCATCCGCGAGGTTTCGTCGGGCAACGGCCCGCTGGCGAATATCGCGCCGGTCGACGGCAATGCCTGCACCTTCGCCCGCAGCTACGGCACCGTGCTCAACATCCTGTTCCTGAACCGGACCGCGGTCACCAAGGGCGGTTTCTTCCCGGCCGGCGTCAACGGCACCATCACGACGAGCGCGGCGAGCTAAGGCGCGCCCGACGCGCCGCTCGTTCGCCCATTTGCCAAGGTTTCAGGGATTATCGTCATGATCGACCACGAACAGATCACCACTTCCGACGACGCCGCGCTGCACAGCGCCGGGCGCCGCCGTTTCCTCAGCCTCGTCGGCCAGTCGGGCGCCGCGGTCGGCGGGCTGGCGTTGCTGTCCGCCTGCGGCAGCGATTCCTCCTCGTCCAACCCGACGCCCACCCCCACCGCGACCTCGACCGCCAGCACCGAGGCGGCGGACATCACGATCCTCAAGTTCGCGCTCCAGCTCGAATATCTGTCGGGGCAATATTTCTCTTATGCCGCGACGGGCGCCGGGCTGCCGGCGAGCGATCTGACCGGCAGCGGCACCCAGGGGACGGTCAAGGGCGGCGCGCTGGTGCCGTTCAGCGATCCGCAGGTCGCCGCCGTCGCGCGCGAAATGGCGCGCGACGATCGCGCGCACGTCGAATATCTCCGCTCGCTGATCGGCGGCACGCCGACCGCAATGCCGTCGCTCAACATCGACAGCGGCAGCACCGATGCGTTCGCGGCGCTCGCCGGGCTGGCGGGGGTGACGCCGTTCAACCCCTATGCGTCGGACGAGAATTTCCTCTACGGCGCGTTCATCCTCAAGGATGTGATCGCCACCGCGTACAAGGGGCTGGTGCCGGTGCTCGGCACGCCGGGCTTCATCACCGGGCTGGCCGGGGTGCTCGGCACCGAGGCCTATCACGCCGGGCTGATCCGCACCTTGCTCTATCAAAAGGGCTTCACCGTGATCCCGGGCAAGCTCAGCGCGGCGCGCGACAGCCTCGACGGCTCGACCACGCTCGACAAGGGAATCGCCGGCGCGGACAATACGATCTCCAACGTCGCGCCGGTCGACGGCAACGGCATCACCTTCAGCCGCACCACCGGGCAGGTGCTCAACATCCTGTTCCTCAACAAGGCGTCGGTGACCACGGGCGGATTCTATCCCGCCGGCGTCAACGGCACCGTCAACACCAGCGCGGCCAACGGTTAAGAGTCGGTCTGAGAAATGCCCCTTCGGGGGCATTTCGTTGCGGCACCGGCCCGCTCCCCCACCCGGCCACCCATCGGTATTATGAGTGGGTGGCCGGGTGGGGGAGCGGGCCGGTGCCGCCAAAAATGCGGTGCGCCGCATTTTTCAAACTGGCACGCGGCTGGACGGCGCGGCGCAAACCCCCTAGACATACCGCCAGTATCCCCGGGGGACCGCCGACGCCGCGGTTGAGAGGAGGGCCGCAGCCCTCGACCCGCTGAACCTGATCCGGCTGACACCGGCGTAGGGAGGGAGCGGCGCATCACTCCCGCCACGTCCCTCCCCGCGATAATGCGAGGAAGACAAGAGACATGGCAGACGTTGATTCGCCGATTGAACTGGCTTCCGCTGGAAGCCAGCGGCCCGCCCGCACCGAAATAGGTGTCACCACCGGCCCGATCCGCGGCAGCCGCAAGATCCACGTCGGCCCGCTCAAGGTCGCGATGCGCGCGATCGATCTCGAGCCCTCGTCGGGCGAGCCGCCGCTCAACGTCTACGACACCTCCGGGCCGTACACCGACCCCAATGCGTCGATCGACATCATGGCCGGGCTCCCCGCGCTGCGCCGCGAGTGGATCGTCGCGCGCGGCGATGTCGAAAGCTATGACGCGCGCCAGGTGCGCCCCGAGGATAACGGCCTCAAGGGCCCCGATCGCTCCGCCGGCGTCGCGCAATTCCCCAATGTCGTCCGCCGCCCGCTGCGCGCCAAGCCCGGCGCCAACGTCAGCCAGATGCATTACGCCCGGCGCGGGATCATCACGCCGGAGATGGAATATGTCGCGACGCGCGAGAATCTCGGCCGCGCGATGCTCAAGGATCATATCCGCGACGGCGAGAGCTTCGGCGCGGCGATCCCCGATTATGTGACCCCCGAATTCGTCCGCGACGAAGTGGCGCGCGGGCGCGCGATCATCCCCAGCAACATCAACCACCCGGAAAGCGAGCCGATGGCGATCGGCCGCAATTTCCTGGTCAAGATCAACGCCAATATCGGCAATAGCGCGGTCGCCTCCGACGTGGCGAGCGAGGTCGACAAGATGGTCTGGTCGATCCGCTGGGGCGCGGACACGGTGATGGACCTCTCGACCGGGCGCAACATCCACGACACGCGCGAATGGATCATCCGCAACTCGCCGGTGCCGATCGGCACGGTGCCGATCTATCAGGCGCTGGAGAAGGTCGGCGGCATTGCCGAGGACCTCACCTGGGAAATCTTCCGCGACACCTTGATCGAGCAGGCCGAGCAGGGCGTCGATTATTTCACGATCCACGCCGGGGTGCGCCTCCCCTATATCCCGCTCACCGCCAAGCGCGTCACCGGGATCGTCTCGCGCGGCGGGTCGATCATGGCGAAATGGTGCCTCGCGCACCACAAGGAGAGCTTCCTCTACGAGCGGTTCGACGAGATCACCGAGATCATGAAGGCGTATGACATCGCCTACAGCCTCGGCGACGGGCTGCGCCCCGGATCGATCGCCGACGCCAATGACGAAGCGCAATTCGCCGAACTCTATACGCTCGGCGAGCTGACCAAGCGCGCCTGGGAACAGGACGTGCAGGTGATGATCGAGGGCCCCGGCCATGTGCCGATGCACAAGATCAAGGAGAATATGGACAAGCAGCTCGAAGCGTGCGGCGAGGCGCCCTTCTACACGCTCGGGCCGCTGACCACCGATATCGCGCCTGGCTACGACCATATCACCAGCGGGATCGGCGCAGCGATGATCGGCTGGTACGGCACGGCGATGCTTTGCTACGTGACGCCCAAGGAGCATCTCGGGCTGCCCGATCGCGACGACGTGAAGGTCGGCGTGGTGACCTACAAGCTCGCCGCGCATGCCGCCGATCTGGCGAAGGGCCACCCGGCGGCGAAGCTGCGCGACGACGCGCTGAGCCGCGCCCGCTTCGAATTCCGCTGGCGCGACCAGTTCAACCTGTCGCTCGATCCCGATACGGCCGAGCAATATCACGACCAGACGCTCCCGGCGGAAGGCGCCAAGACCGCGCATTTCTGCTCGATGTGCGGCCCGAAATTCTGCTCGATGAAGATCACGCAGGAAGTGCGCGACTTCGCCCGGCTGCAGAACCAGAATGCCGACGCCTTCGTCGCGGCGGATACCGCCGAGGCGGGGATGAAGGAGATGAGCGAAATTTACAACGAAACCGGCCGGGAGCTTTATATGGGTGCCGGTGGGCGGGAGCACGATTGAGGGGGCCGAGATGGCCGAAAGGCGCGGCGGGGCTTGCCTCGCGGTGACCGAATAGGCCGATGAGCATCCTGCCATCACTGTTTCTGGCGATTCCGGCGGTGGTGATGGCAGGCGGGCTCGCGCCTGCCAAACGCCCGGATTTTTCCGCCGTCACCAGCGTCGCCGCGGCAAGGAAGCTCGTCGCAGACGGCTATCTGGTGGAAAGTCTCGCTTTTCCGGCCGAGCTTGGCGGGCCACCGGACAAGGAAAACATCATTTATCTCCCGCCCGCCGTCGTGACCACCCGGGCGCTCGTCATTGGAACGCTTAAGCGGATGTCGCGCGACGGCAGCATCGACAGGATGAAGGTCGAGCCGGACTATCGCGGCGACAGCATCGTCCCCGCACGCCTCCGCATGACGGCGTGGCGGCGCGGCGAGAAGACCAAATTCGAGGCGGTCATCGAGGTCTGGTAGCACGGGCCGCTATAGGGCTACTCTCAGCGGCTTGCATAATCGTCGAACTATTGAGAACATATAGCGAACATAATCCGAGTCGGATTCCATGCTATGCCCCCGTCACGCGACTTCTACCTCATGATCAAACCCCCGCCGAGCGAACTGTCCGAGATAACGCGACACAAGCAGGTGTTGGGTATCGAGGACGGCTACGATCCTGCTCGACTTCACATCACGGTCGATCCGCTGGGGTCAGAAAAAGAATGGCCCGATCCACGGATCGACTGGCTGAATGCCATATTGACCCGATTCCTTGCCGATCCGTTCTATATCGAGTTCGACCGGATCGAAGAAAACACTCTCCGCGGCGGCGGCGAGGCACTGCGCGCGATGCGGGCGTTCCGTCGCTCGCTGATCCGCCACCTCGCCCGGTCAGGGCTGATCCTGCCAACTCGTCCCTTCAATCCGCATGTGACGCTGGCCTACGGGCAAGACTCGGATCACCGCGTCACGATCGACCCGATCGGCTGGACGGTGGACGAGCTCCTGCTGATCAGGAGCGGAGACGGCCGCCACGTCCCGTTTGGACGCTGGTCGCTAATCCAGCGCCAACCCAACCTTCCACTCTTCTAGTCAATTCAGGACGCCCCATCCCCGTTCGGGCTGAGCCTGTCGAAGCCCTGCCCTTTCTTCCGCAGAAGTGCAGCCCTTCGACAGGCTCAGGGCGAACGGGGCGGAAGTAGACTCGCTACTCCACCCGCGCGGGCAACGCCCAGTCGATCGTCCCGCGCCCGTTGCGTTCCAGAAACGCATTGGCCTGCGAGAAATGCCGGCTGCCGAACCAGCCGTTATACGCCGAGAGCGGCGACGGGTGCGGCGCCTTCAGCACTAGATGATGCCCGCCGCGCTCGATGCTCGGGACGAACCCGGCCTTCTTCTGCGCATAGCTGCCCCACAGCATGAACACGATCGGCTCGGGCCGCGCGGCGAGCAGGCGGATCACCGCGTCGGTGAATTTCTCCCACCCGCGATCGCGGTGCGAGGCGGCCTGCCCGCTCACCACGGTCAGCACGCTGTTGAGCAGCAGCACGCCCTGTTGCGCCCAGCTTTCGAGGAAGCCGTGCGCCGGCGGCTCGATCCCGCAATCGGTGTGGAGTTCCTTGTAGATGTTGACGAGGCTCGGCGGCGGTTTGACCCCGGGGCGGACCGAGAAGCACAATCCGTGCGCCTGCCCCGGCCCGTGATACGGATCCTGCCCGAGGATCACCACGCGCACATCGGGCAAGGCGGTCAGCTCGAGCGCGCGGAACCAGTTGCTCGAATGCGGGAAGATCTGTTTCCCGGCGGCTTTCTCCGCGACCAGGAACTGGCGCAGCGCAGCCATATAATCGCTGTCGAATTCGCCGCGCAGCGGCGCGAGCCACGTCGGGTCCATCTTCGGATCGGCCACGCTTTGCCCCCCTTACCGCTTGCGCACGAATTCGGCGCGCAGCACCAGCCCCTTGATCCCGTCGAACTTGCAGTCGATCTCCTGCGCGTCGCCGGTCAGCCGGATCGACTTGATCAAGGTGCCGCGCTTGAGCGTCTGGCCGGCGCCCTTGACGTCGAGATCCTTGATCAAGGTCACCTGATCGCCGTCGGCGAGGAGATTGCCCACCGCGTCGCGCACCTCGACTTGCCCCGCCGCGGCCTGCTTCGCGGCCAGTTCGCTCGCCGGAAGCCATTCGCCGCTTTCCTCGTCGAACACATAATCGTCGTCGCTCATTCCCGTCCCCTTTTCATATCAACGCGCCCGCAGGCCGATCAGCGGGCGCAGCAGCGGCACCGCACGCCCGCCGAGGTAGAAGGCCCAGCATCCCGCCACCGTCGCGGCGACGAGAATCGCGAATTCCGCGTTGCCGGAAAGACCGAGCGGCAACAGCCAGAACATCACCACGACGATGATCGTCTGGTGGATGATATAGAAGGGAAACACCGCCTCGGTCAGCATCGCGCGCCACGGCGCGTCGCGATTGAGCCAGCGATCCGCAACCCCGATCAGCGCCGCGATCGTCCCCCATTGCTGCACCGCATGTGCCGCGCCGTAGGGGCGATAGACCCAGCGCGGGGTCGGCACCGACGGCGGCCAGCTATATTCGATCGTCACCACGCAGGCGAAGCCGGCCAGCCCCAGCACCGCCGCCACCGGCCAATAGCGCCGCAGCGCCGCCAGCGCCGGCTCGGACCGGGCGAGCGCGAAGCCGAACAGGAAATCGGGGACGTACATGAAATGCGCCATCGTGTCGTCGACCAGCGCATGCGTCTCCCCCGCCATCGGGAACCACCAGGCGTGGACCGCGAGCGCCCAAAGCATCGGGATGACCAGCACCCCCCAGCCGGCGAAGGCGCGATCGAACAATCGCTGGAGCACCTCGGTCCGCACCAAGGCGACCAGCCCGGCCAGCACGACGGTATAGACCCACAGATAGCCGACGAACCACAGATGGTTCCACGTCGGCAACACGATCCCGTCGAGCATCCCGAAGCGGAAATAATCGTGCAGCCAGAAATAGGGGAAGCCGGCGGCATAATGATATTTGGTGACCAGCTCGACCCAGGATTGCGGCGGAACGATCACCGCGATCCCGAACACCAGGGGCACGAGGAGCCGCCAGCTGCGATTGGCGAGAAAGCCCCCCACCCCGACCGAGCGCCGCAGCAGCGCGCGGCTGGCATAGCCCGAGACGACGAACAGCAACGGCAGCCGCCAGGCGTTGGTCGCCATCATCGGCAGCGTCGTCCAATCCTCGACGTGCGAGGATTTTACGTGGAAGTTCCACGGCACGAAGACCATGCCGATATGATAGAGGATGAGCAGCCCGAAGGCCCCGACGCGCAGCCAGTCCATCCCATAATGTCGTGCCATCCCGGCCCGCATAGGGGGCTGGGACGGCAAGAACAATCGCCGGCGGGCGCGGCGGCGCTACAGCTTGACGCGAAGCTGGCCCAGGAAATCGCGCTTGCCGAGCTTCACGCCCTTGGCGCGCAGGACGTCATAAGCGGTGGTCGCGTGGAAATAGAAATTCGGCTGCGAGAAGCTCAATAGGAAGGTCGCCCCGCCAAACGGCAGCTTGAGATCGCCCATGCGGAATTCGCAATCGCGCGCGGCGAGCGCATCGAACTCGGCGGGGTCGAGCGCCTTGAGCGCGTCGATCCCCTCCTGCACCATCGCGCGCAAGCCGGCGAAATCGGTCGACCAGGGCGAGAGGTTGGGCGAAAAGCTCCCCGCGCGCACCCCGGCGACCGCACCGGCCGAATGATCGACGCTCGATTTCACCTGATAGCCGAACGGCAGCATGTCCGGCGCGAGCCGCGCGTCGATCATCGCTTCCGGGGTGATATGCTTTTCGGCCGCGAACGCCTCCGCCTTGTCGATCAGCCCGGCGACCGCGCCGAGGATCTGCAGGTTGGACGGAATCACCGCATCATAAAGCGAAAAAGTCATATTATCGGCTCCTCTCGATCGGCGGGCGTTTCGTTCCGCGATGCAAGCCGCTATATCGCGGACAACTCCGATAGGAAGCTTGTTCATGTCCGTCCGTCCCTGGCGCGATATCCAGCGCCGCAAGAGCCGCCAGATCATGGTCGGCAACGTCCCCGTCGGCGGCGACGCCCCGGTCACCGTCCAGACGATGACCAACACCCCCACCAGCGACGCGCGCGCGACGATCGACCAGATCCGCCGCTGCGAGGAGGCCGGGGTCGACATCATCCGCGTCAGCTGCCCCGATGTCGAAAGCACCGCCGCGTTCAAGCAAATCGCCCGCGCCGCGCGGGTGCCGATCGTCGCGGACATCCATTTCCATTACAAGCGCGCGCTCGAGGCGGCGGATGCGGGGGCGGCGTGCCTGCGCATCAACCCCGGCAACATCGGCTCGGCCGAGCGCGTCAACGAAGTGGTCAACGCCGCCAAGGCCAATGGCTGCGCGATCCGCATCGGGGTCAATGCCGGCAGCCTCGAAAAGGACCTGCTCGAAAAATATGGCGAGCCGTGCCCGGAGGCGCTGGTCGAAAGCGCGCTCGATCATATCAAGCTGCTGCAGGACCGCGATTTCCACGATTTCAAGGTGGCGGTGAAGGCATCCGACATCTTCCTCGCGGTGGCGGCTTACCAGCAGCTCGCCGAGGCGGTCGATTGCCCGCTGCATCTCGGCATCACCGAAGCGGGCGGGTTCGTCGGCGGGACGGTCAAATCGGCGATCGGGATCGGCTCGCTCCTGTGGTACGGAATCGGCGACACGATCCGCGTCTCGCTCTCGGCCGAGCCCGAAGACGAGGTGCGCGTCGGGTTCGAGATCCTCAAGAGCCTCGGCATCCGCAACCGCGGCGTACGCGTGGTGAGCTGCCCGAGCTGCGCGCGCCAGGGGTTCGACGTGATCCGCACCGTCCAGGCGCTGGAGGAGCGGCTCCAGCATATCCGCACCCCGATGTCGCTCTCGGTGCTCGGCTGCGTCGTCAACGGGCCGGGCGAGGCGCGCGAGACCGATATCGGGATCACCGGCGGCGGCAACGGCAAGCATATGGTCTATCTGTCGGGGGTCACCGACCACCATGTGCAGGACGCCGACATGATCGAACATATCGTCAAATTGGTCGAGGCCAAGGCGGCCGAGATCGAGGCGACGAGCGACGCGGACAAGGTCGCGGCCGAATAGATCGCGCCGCGCCCGCCGGTTAACCACGGCGTTCAACCGCGTCGCAGCTTTTGCCCGGCTATGCCGCCGCGATGCGCATCGCGATGTTGATGATGATCGCCCTCGGCACCGTGATCGGCCTCGCCCTGCCGACCGCGATGCGTTCGCCCGCGCCGGCGCCCGCCACCCCGGCGGCGGCAGCCGCGACCGCCACGCCCGCGCCGCCGCGCGAAACGGTGATCCGGCGCGAGGGCGACGGGCATTTCTATGCCTTCGCCAACGTCAACAGCGAGCCGATCCGCTTCGTCGTCGATACTGGCGCGTCGACCGTGGCGCTGACCCCCGAGGACGCGCGCCGCGCGCATATCAATTTCGATCCGTCGCAGGTCGTCCGCGTCGGCTATAGCGCCGGGGGCGAGCTCAGCGGCCAGCCGGTGATGATCGACCGGATGGAATTGGACGGGAAGCGCGCCGGATCGGTGCCGGCGGTGGTGCTGCCCAATCTGACCGTCTCGCTGCTCGGCCAATCCTATCTGCGCCAGATCGCGACGGTATCGATCAGCAACGACGAGATGCGGCTGAAGTAGCGCGCCGCTTCGCCGCCGGCTAAGCCAAGAGCATGAATCGCCCGCTTTCCCCCGCGCTGGCCTTCGCCGTCGCGGCGGCGGGGATCGGGCTGTTTTCGATCATGGACGCGTTCATGAAGTCGCTGACGCTCGCGCTCGGCGTCTATAATGCGTTGATCTGGCGTACCGGCGTCTCGGCGGTGTTCGGCTTCGGGGCGTGGGCCGCGACCGGGCGCGCGCGGCCGACACGGCGTGCGATGCGGCTGCACGTGATTCGCGGCGCGATCACCGCGGCGATGGCCTTGCTGTTCTTCTGGGGGCTCGCGCGGGTGCCGATGGCACAGGCGATCACGCTCTCCTACATCGCGCCGCTCGCCGCGTTGCTGCTCGGCGCGCTGTTCCTCCACGAGCGCGTCGGCGCGCGCGTGATCGGCGCATCGTTCGCCGCCTTCGCCGGGGTGCTGGTGGTGCTGGCGGGCGAATCGCGCGCGTCGCTGGGCCCGGAGGCACTGGCGGGATCGGCCGCGGTGCTCGCGTCGGCCTTGCTCTATGCGGTCAACCTCGTCGTCGCGCGGATGCAGAGCCAGGCCGCCGGCCCGGGCGAGATCGCCTTCTTCCAGGGCATGATCGTCACCGCTTTCCTCGCGCTCGGCGCGCCGTGGTTGCTCGCGGTGCCCGAGGCGGCGCAATGGTGGAAGATTTTGGCCGGCGGCCTGCTCGCCACCGCCTCGCTGTTCCTGCTCGGCTGGGCCTATGCCCACGGCGAGACCGGCTATCTCGCGACGACCGAATATACTTCGTTCGTCTATGCCGCGACGCTCGGCTTTCTCGTGTTCGGCGAGCATCTGTCGCCGTTCACGCTCGCCGGCGCCGCGATCATCATCGCTTCATGCCTCTATGCCGCGCGGCGTCGCGATATCGCGGCGACCGGGCCGGATTCGGCGGTGCTGATGCCGCTTCCGCGCAAGCGCACCAGACGATAATGAGCCCGGCATGACCGTTTCGATCCGTCCTTCCACGCCGCAGGATTGCGGCACGATCCTGCGCTTCGTCCGCGAGCTCGCCGATTATGAGCGCGAGCCCGATGCCGTCGAGGCGAATGAGGCGATGCTCGCCGACGCCTTGTTCGCGACGCCCCCCGCGGCGGAGGCGCTGATCGCCGAACGCGACGGGGTTCCGGTGGGCTTCGCCTTGTTCTTCCACAACTTCTCTACCTGGACCGGCAAGCGCGGGATCTATCTGGAGGATCTCTACGTCACCCCGGCCGCGCGCGGCTCGGGGGCGGGCAAGGCGTTGCTTGCCCATCTCGCGGGAATCGCGCTCGATCGCGGCTGCGCGCGGTTCGAATGGTCGGTGCTCGACTGGAATACCCCGGCGATCGATTTCTATCGCTCGATGGGAGCGACCGCGATGGACGAATGGACCGTCCAACGCGTCACGGGCGATGCGCTCGTCCGGCTCGCGGGGCGCGGCTGATGGCGTGGCTGTGGCTGATCGTCGGCGGGTGCTTCGAAGTGGGGTTCACCACCTGCCTGCGTTATGTCGACGGCTTCCGTAACGTGCCGTGGACCTTGGGCTTCCTCGTCTCAGTCACGCTGTCGATGGGGCTGCTCGAACTCGCCTCGCGCTCGATCGCGATGGGCACGGCCTATGCCGTCTGGGGCGGGATCGGCGCGCTCGGCACCGTCATGGTCGGGATATTGTGGTTCGGCGAGCCGCTCACCGCCGTGCGCGGACTGCTGATCCTCGGCATCGTCGGGTGCATCGCCGGGCTGAAGGCCACCGCATGAGCGCCGACGGCGGGCTGATCGATTGGGTCGCGGAAGCGCTCGCCCCGCTCGGCACGGTGACCAAAAGGCGGATGATGGGCGGGGCGGTGCTCTATCTCGACGGCGTGGTCTTCGCGATCGTCGACGACGAGACCCTGTGGTTCAAGGCCGATGCCGAAAGCGCCGCCTTATGGGACGCCGCCGGCTGCGCATATTTCACCTATATGCGCGACGGCACGCCGCAGACGATGAACTACCGCTGCGCGCCCGATGACGTATATGATGATGCTGACGCGATGCGCGAATGGGCCGCGCCCGCGATCGCCGCCGGCCGGCGCGCCCCGCGCAAGGCGAAGCGCGCCTAACCCGCTTTTCGCTCAGGCGGCCTTGGCGTTCTTGGCGCGGTCGATCGCCTCGATCACGATCTTGCGCGCCTCGGCGGCATCGCCCCATTCGCCGATACGCACCCACTTCTCGGTCTCCAGGTCCTTATAGTGCCTGAAGAAATGCTCGATCTGCTGGAAGATGATCGAGGGCAGATCCTGCCGCTCGCCGACATCGGTATAATAAGGGAAGGTCGTGTCGACCGGCACGCACACCAGTTTCTCGTCGCCGCCATGCTCGTCTTCGAGCTTGAGCACCCCGATCGGGCGCGCGCGGACGACGCAGCCCGGGATGAACGGCGAGCGCGAGATGACGAGCGCGTCGAGCGGATCGCCGTCGGGCGACAAAGTATGCGGCACGAAGCCGTAATTCGCCGGATAGCGCATCGGCGTATGCAGGATGCGATCGACGAACAACGCGCCGGATTCCTTGTCGAACTCGTATTTCACGGGTTCGCCGCCGGTCGGCACCTCGATGATCACGTTCAGGTCCTCGGGCGGGTTCTTGCCCACGGGGATGAGATCGATGCGCATGATGTCCTTCTTCGTTCACGGCCGGCGCGCAGGCCATCGCCCCCGGAACGGGGCAATGCGCACGCGCCAATCGCACCGCACGATCAGCGCGGCGCCAACAACCTGTCGAGACCACCCTCTCCGGTGCCGATCTTTTCGAGGCGCGGGTAGCGCAGCCCGTCGTGCCAGTCGAGCGCAACCGTGCGATATTCGTCGCCTTTCTTTACCAGCAGCGACACCGCCGCGCCGCCCTTGGCCGCGGCGATCGCCGCCTTCAGCCGCTCGGGCGTATAGCTTTCGTTGTTGACCGCGGTGATCGTCACCCCGATCGTCAGCCCGGCGCGAAACGCCGCGCTATCCCAGGTCACCCCGGTCAACTGCCCCATATTGCCGGGAGAATTGCCGACGATCAGCCCGCCCGAATAGGTCAGGTCGACCACCTTGCGCGTCCGCTCGCCATCGCGGAACGCCGGCGTCGCCTGATCGGAATAGACCAGCCGATAGCCGTTGCGCGCAAAGCCCTCGATCGGCGCGCCCGCGGCATGCTCGGTCAGCCGCTTTTCAAGATAGGCCTTCCAGTCCCACGGCTGGATCGCGTTGAGCGTGCGCGCGACATCGTCGATCGTATAGGTCAGCTCGCCCCAGTCGCCGTCGCGGACGCCGAAGAAGGCGCGCGCGAAATCGTCGATCGATTTCTTGCCCCCCGATTGCTCGCGCAGCAGCGAATCGACGTCCATCCACACGAGGAGCCCCTCGTTGTAATAATCCTCGCTGCGCTGCCAGCTCTGCCAGCCCTTGGGGCGGCGCGCGCTGATCACCGGATCGTTGGTGGTGTCGACGAGATCGCGCCAGTGCCGGGCGGGCTGCGAATCATAGCTCGCCATGATCATGGCATATTGATCGAGCGTATCCTGTTTGGAGACGAGCCCCGATCGCGCCTGGAGCACATAGCCCCAGAATTGCGTCTGCCCTTCATAGACCCACAGCAAGGAACCGCGCATCGGGGTGCGGAAATCGGGCGTCCACAGGTCGGCGCCGCGGCGGAACTTGCCGTTCCAACTATGGGTATATTCGTGCGGCAGCAGGTTGCGGCGCCCCGGCCCTTCGTTCCACTTGGCGAAATAGCCCGGGGTCACGCCGTTTTCGGAGCTGCGATGATGCTCCAGCCCGATCCCGCCGAGCTGATCGGTGATCGAGAGCAGGAAGTCGTAATGATCGTAATGCTGCGATCCGAACGTCTTGATCGCCTGATCGACGAGGCTCTTGTGCGCGTCGATCTGCGCCGGGGTCGCGACGAGTTCGCCCGGCTCGTCGGCGAAGACGTTGAGCGTCACGCGTTCGCTCAGCGGGATCACCCGGCCGTAGCGCCCGGCGAGCAGCGGCGAATCGACCAGAATCTCGTAATTGGTCGGCTCATAGGCCCAGACATTGCCGGTCGCCTTGGCGCGCAGCGCGCCGCCGGCGGTCCAGCCGGTCGGGAAGGTCACGTTCATCCGCACCGGGATGCGGCGGGTGAAATAGCCCGCCGGATAGAGGCTGACCTGATTGGGCTGGAGGCTGATCATCGTCGGGGTAACGACGATCCGCCCCTGATCGGCCTTGGTCGCCGAGATGAACTGGAATTCGACGTCGAGCTGCTTCGCCCCCGCGGGGACGTCGATGTGGAAGGCATAAACGTCGACCGGATCGCGCGTCCACGGCAGCACCTTGCCGTTGGCGCGGATCACGAGGCCGGCGAGCTTCTCGATCTCGCCGCGCGGGGCGTGATTGCCGGGTAGCCACTTCGGATAGAGCAGCGCCATCGGCCCGGCCTTGGCGACCGGGATCGTTTGCTTGACGCGAAGGATGCCGCGCGTGGTGTCGGTCGCGTCGACATTGAGCGTGATCGTGCCGGGATAGGCCTCGTCGCGCGGCGCCGGGATCGTATCGACGAAGGGCACCGGCTGCGGCGCGGAATTGCCCGAGGGCACCTGGGCGAAGGCAATGGAAGCGGTGGAAAGCAGGCAAGCGGCAACAACGATACGAATCATCAGACGTCAGTCCCCCGAACAAACGGCAAGGCTAGCCGCCCGCGCCGCGCGGCTCAATGTCCGCCCGCGCTGCCCAACACGTTGATCGTGAAGGCGAGCACCCCGATGTTGAACACGAAGGCGGCGAGGCATTGCCCGATCGCCACCCGCCGCATCCGCTGCGCGGTGAGGCCGACGTCGGAGGTCTGGAACGTCATCCCGAGCGTGAAGCTGAAATAGAGGAAATCCCAATAATGCGGCTCGCCCCCGCCCGGAAAATCGAGCCCGCCCGAATCTTTCCCGGCGCTCTCGAGATAATAGAGATGCGCATAATGCAGCGCATAGACGACGTTGGAGAAAAGCCAGGCGAGCACCAGCGTCGCGATGGTCAGCACGATGACATGGCCCGAGGGCGGCGCGGTCGTCTCGACCGCGACGACGACGAGGATGACGGTCGTCACCAGCGCGGTGATCGCCAGCAGCCAGGCGCGATTGGCGTCGTTGGCGCGGGCCCGCGCGCGCATGTCGACCGTTTCGGCGCCGAGCAGCGGCCAGAGCGAGATGAGGAAAAACGCTGCCCCGGCGTCGAAACCGATCATCAGCGCGCGCCCATGCGCGAAGCCGGAGGACCAGGCGACGGTCGCCCCCGCCGCCATGATCGCCATGAAGACGAGGAAGCGCACCGGCGCGATGCGCTGGCCGATCCGCCACGAATGATCGTTTTGCGTCATCTGCTCCACCTAGCGCGGCGCCCGATCCTCGCCTAGGGACCCAGATTCATCATGGCCCGTATCCAGACCCCCAATCGCGTCCGCGGCACGCAGGACATTTTCGGCGCCGAGCAGCGCCGTTTCGCCGAGGTGCTCGACACGTTCGAGCGCGTTCGCCGGCTGTATTGCTTCGGCCGCGTCGACGTGCCGGTGTTCGAGGCGACCGAGGTGTTCGCGCGCTCGATCGGCGAGACCACCGATGTCGTGTCGAAGGAAATGTACACCTTCCCCGACAAGGGCGGCGATTCGCTGACGCTGCGCCCCGAATTCACCGCGGGAATCGCGCGCGCCTATATCACCGAGGGGTGGCAGCAATTTGCGCCCTTGAAGCTGGTCACCGCGGGCGCGGTGTTCCGTTACGAGCGGCCGCAAAAGGGGCGCTATCGCCAGTTCCACCAGATCGACGCCGAGATATTGGGCGCCCCCGAACCCTCGGCCGATGTCGAATTGCTGTGCCTGGCCGACCAGTTGCTCCGCGAGCTCGGCATCGCCGACGGGGTGACGCTCCAGCTCAACACATTGGGCGACGCCGAGACGCGCGACGCGTGGCGCGCGGCATTGGTCGCGCATTTCGAGCGGCACCGCGGCGACCTGTCCGAAGACTCGATCGCGCGGCTCGACAAGAATCCGCTGCGCATCCTCGACAGCAAGGACCCGCGCGATCGCCCGATCGCCGACGCCGCACCCGGAATCGACGCGCATATGACCGTGGAGGCGGGCGCGTTCTTCGAGAGCGTGACCAAGGGGCTCGACGCGGCGGGGGTCGCCTGGACGCGCAACGAGCGGCTGGTGCGCGGGCTCGATTATTACCGCCACACCGCGTTCGAATTCGTCACCGACCGGCTCGGCGCGCAGGGCACCGTGCTGGGCGGCGGACGCTATGACGGGCTGGTCGAGAATCTCGGCGGCCCGGCGACCGCCGGGGTCGGCTGGGCGGCGGGGGTCGAGCGGCTCGCGATGCTGATCGACGAGCCGGCGGCCGAGCGCCCCGATGTCGCGGTGGTCGCCGAGAATCGCGACCGTGAGGAGGATGCCGGCGCGCTGACCAGCGCGTTGCGCCGCGCCGGGATCGCGGCGGAGCCGTTCGTTACCGGCAGCCCGCGCAAGCGCTTCGGCAAGGCAATGGAACGCAAGCCCGCCGCGATCGTCTCGCTCGACGTGCGTGACGGCGCGCGGACTCACAGCTTCAAGCTGCTCGACGAGGCATTCGCCGGTGCCGCGCAGGCGCGTACGATCTTCGAGCAACACACCGCCGCATGACCGCGATCTCGCTCGAACGGATTCGGCAGATCGAAGCGCGGCGGGACGAGCTCGCCGCGCTGATGGCGACCGGCGACCTGTCGGGCGAGCGCTTCGTCCAGGTGTCGAAGGAATATGCCGAGCTCGAGCCGGTCGCCGAGGCGGCCGCCGATGTCCGCCGGTTGCGGCAGGAGGCGGAGAGCCTCGCGTCGATGACCGAGGATGCCGATGCCGAATTGCGCGCGATGGCCGAGGAGGAATTGCGCGCCAACAAGGCCGCGCTCGAAGCCGCCGACCGCAAGCTCGCGCTCGCGCTGCTGCCGCGCGACGCCGCCGACGAGCGCTCGGCGATGCTCGAAGTGCGCGCCGGCACCGGGGGCGACGAGGCGGCTTTGTTCGCGGGCGATCTGTTCCGCATGTACCAGCGTTACGCCGAAACGCGCGGCTGGCGGGTCGAGCTGATCTCCTCGTCCGAGAGCGAGGTCGGCGGGTTCAAGGAAGTCGTCGCCTCGGTCACCGGCCAGGGGGTGTTCGCGCGGCTCAAGTTCGAGAGCGGGGTGCATCGCGTCCAGCGCGTACCGGTCACCGAAAGCGGCGGGCGTATCCACACTTCCGCCGCCACCGTCGCGGTGCTGCCCGAGGCGGAGGAGGTCGACGTGCAGATCGACGACAAGGATCTGCGGATCGACGTCTATCGTTCGTCGGGGCCGGGCGGCCAATCGGTCAACACCACCGATTCGGCGGTGCGCATCGTCCATCTGCCGACCGGGCTGACCGTGATCCAGCAGGACGAGAAGTCGCAGCACAAGAACAAGGCCAAGGCGCTCAAGGTGCTGCGTACCCGGCTCTATGAGATGGAACGCGAGCGGCTCCAGGCCGAGCGCGCCGGCGCGCGCAAGTCGATGGTCGGATCGGGCGATCGGTCGGAACGTATCCGCACCTATAATTTCCCGCAGGGCCGGGTGACCGACCACCGCATCAACCTGACGCTCCACCGCCTGCCGGAGATTCTTGCCGGCGATATGGACGAATTGCTCGGCGCGCTGATCGCCGAGGATGAGGCGGAGCGGCTGGCGACGTTGGATGCCGCCTGACTCCCCTCCCCTGAAGGGGAGGGGCTAGTGCCGATCTCCGCCCGCGCCGCGCTGGCCGAGGCCGCCGCGCGCTTTTCCTTCTCCGCCACCCCGCGGCTCGACGCCGAACTGCTCCTTGCCCACGCGCTCGGCATCACCCGCGAGCGGCTGTTGCTGACGCTCGGCGATCACATCGCCCCGCCCGCCTTCGCCGCGCTGGTCGAGCGTCGCGCGCGGCACGAGCCGGTCGCCTATCTCACCGGCACCCGCGCCTTCTGGACGGTCGACCTCGACGTCGCGCCCGGCGTGCTGATCCCGCGCGCCGACAGCGAGACGCTGATCGAGGCGGCGGTGGCGCATTTCACGGGAAGCGCCGGGCCGAAGCGCGTGCTCGATCTGGGCACCGGATCGGGCGCGTTGCTGCTCGCCGCACTCGACCAATGGCCCGCGGCGAGCGGGATCGGGCTGGACGCCTCGCCCGCCGCGCTGGCGATCGCCGCCGCCAATGCCGCGCGTATCGCCCCCGGCCGCGCGACGATCGCCGGCGGGGGCTGGGAAGGCACCGGCGAGGCATTCGATCTCGTGCTGTGCAACCCCCCCTATATCGCCGACGCCGCCAGCCTCCCGCGCGAGGTGGCGGACTATGAACCCGCGAGCGCGCTGTTCGCCGGGGCGGATGGGCTCGACGATTATCGCGCGCTTGCCCCGCTACTTGGCCGCCAGATTGCACCGGGAGGCGTTGCGTGTATCGAAATCGGCGCCGATCAGGGCGCGAGCGCCGCCGCATTGTTCCGCGCCGTTGGCTGCGATGTCACACTGCGCCGCGATCTTGCCGGGCGGGACCGTTGCCTAGTCGTCACGCCTTGAATCCGGCGGGCCGAGCACACACATTTCGCTTTGAGAAACCCCCTGTACCGGCTAAGAGGCCCACAGGGGCACGCTAGATCAGCTCAAGTAGTTGATATCGGGCAGGTTGCCCAATCTTCGTCATAAGCCGCTGTAGTCCGGCGGCCAATGGCAGGCCTGGTTCGGGCGATGATTCGCCTCGCACCGGGCCGGGAATGTTGCACCGGCACGTCCGGCGCCTGTTTCGGGAATAGAGCCAATTTGGGTTCGAGGACGAGGACAGTAATTTGATCAATAATCGACAGGGTGGCGGCGGCCGTCGTCGCGGCCGCGGTGGTGGTCAGCGTTCGCCCGGTGGTGGCGGTCAGGGTCAGCGCGACAGCGGCAACCGGATCGACAGTCGTGCGCGCGGCAACGCCGCCCAGTTGCTTGAGAAATATCGCAACATGGCCCGCGACGCGCAGCTTTCGGGCGATCGCGTCAACACCGAATATTATCTCCAGTTCGCCGATCACTATTTCCGCGTGCTGGCCGATCAGCGCGGTCGCTTCGAGGAGCAGAACCAGAGCCGCGATCGCCGCCCGCGCGACGATTTCGACCTCGACGACGATTTCGGCGACGAGAGCGACGCGATCCGCGCCGACGAGCAGCCGCGCGACGACAATCGCCGCGAGGCGCGCGAGGAGCGCAACGGCCATGATCGCCGCGACGACCGTCGCGACGACAACCGCCGTGATGAGCGCCGCTTCAACCGCCGCGACGACAATCGCCGCCCGGTCGAGGCCGAGGCGGTGAGCGAGGAAGCAGCCTCCGCGCCGGTGGCGGCCGAGCCGGATGCCGCAGAAGCGGCCGAAGCGCCCAAGCCGCGCCGCGGCCGTCCGCGGCGTGTCGCAGCCCCCGAGGGCAGCGATGCGATCGCCGATCGCCTGCCCCCCGCACTCGCGGTGCCGCCCGAAGGCGTGATCGCCAGCGAGGGCGAACCGATCGAGGCGCCCAAGCCGCGCACCCGTCGCCGGCGCACCGCCGATGCGGAGGCCAGCGCGAGCTGAGCCGCGCGGCAGCGAAACGACAAAAAGGGCCGGCCCCGCGGATCGCGTGGCCGGCCTTTTTTTCAGTCTTCGTGATCCTGGCGCCGATCGACGATTTCGTCATGCCCGGTGCCCGAGCTGAGGAAGCTCAGCCCCATCAGCGCCCCGGCCATCAGCACGGTGCCGACCACCCCGCCGATCGTCGCCAGCGTCGCGACCCAGCCGAGCGGGCCGTAGATCCGCCCCAGCGCCCAGACCGAGACGAGCGCGGCGATCAGCCCGACCACGCCGACCCAGGTGAGGATGCGGCGAAAGCGGCGCCACGCGAACCGTGCGTAATCGGGATCGTCGAGACCGGGCGGCTGATCGTTCATCCTTTGCCATTAGCCCGGAAAAGTGAGACGCTGCCACCCCGACAAAGCAATGGAGGGGACGATGACGATCGCGGCGATCCTCGGCAACAAGGGGCGGGACGTAGTGTCCGTCGGCCCGACGCATACGGTGGCGGAGGCGATCTCATTGCTCGCCGCGCACCGCATCGGCGCGGTCCCGGTGCTCGAAAGCGGCAAGGTGGTCGGCGTGTTCTCCGAACGCGACGTGATCGCCGGGCTCGCCAGCGGCGACACCGCGGCATTGCGACGCGCGGTTTCCGAGGTGATGACCGCGCCGGCGGTGACCGTCGACCCGAGCGATTCGGTGCTCGGCGCGCTCTCGCTGATGACCCGTCGCCGCATCCGCCATCTGCCGGTGGTGCAGGACGGCCGGGTGATCGGGATCGTCTCGATCGGCGATCTGGTGAAATATCGCATCGAGCGGATCGAGGCCGACGCCGCGGCGATGCGGGATTATATCCAGCAGGCGTAGGCCCTTCTCCTTCCGTTCGCCCTGAGCTCGTCGAAGGGCTGCCCTTCTTCCTTGAAGAAAAGTGCAGGGCTTCGACAAGCTCAGCCCGAACGGAGATTATTTCGCCGCGAACGCCGTCTCGCGCGCCACCTGCTGGCGGCGCTTGAGCTCGGCCTTCCAGCCGCGGGCGCGCCACCACATGATCACCCCGGTCACCCCGAGCAATGCGGGGATCACCCCGCCGAGGAAGATGATCACCTGCCACAGCGCGCCCATATCGGTGCCGTCGTGAATCCGTCGCATCCACCGCGCGACATTGTTCTGCGGCCCGCGTTGCGGCGCGGCGGCGGCGATGCCGCTGTCGTCGCCCACCGTCACATTGGCGGTGCGCTCGCCCTGCGCGAAGGCGAGTGTCCAGTCGGCGCGCTTGTTGGTCGGCCAGGTGATGCTTCTCAGCTCGCCCTTGCCGACGCTCACCGCGCGCTCGACCACCGTGCCGAGCGCCAGCGCGGGTGCGGCAAGCGGCTTGGCCGAGCGATCCACCGGCGGACGGCGCGGCGCCTCGCCCACCAGCCCGCCGAAGAACGCCGGGAAGCTGATCCACGCGCCGGTCAGCGACAGTATGAACAGCGGCAGCGCGACCCAGAAGCCGGTGAGATAATGGAGGTTGGTGTCGGTGTTATTGTGCCGCCGCCAGCGCAGGCCGCGCGCCCAGCGCCCGACGGTCGGCCACCACAGCCACAGACCGGTGAAGCACGAGAAGGCCATCGCCACCCCGATCCAGCCGACGATCGTGCGGCCGACGCCGGGGAGCAACAGGCTGCCGTGGAGCACGTGCAGCGTGCGGACCAGCCCGTTGCGGCTGTCCGCCACGTCGAGCACGCGCGCGGTCGCCGGATCGAGATAGACCATCGTCCGCGCCGGCGGCCCGGCCTGCGTCTTGCCGGGGCGGGCAGCAGCGACCACCACCGGCATGCCATGTTCCGCCGGCAGGGTGAGCTGCGCGATCGCCTCGCCGGCAGTCAGTCGCTGGCGCGCGGCCGCGACATAAGCTTCGGGGGCAAGCAGATTGTCGCCGCTGACCGCGTAACGCTGCGGATTGACCGTCTGATCGAGCGCATCGTGCCACACCAGCGCCGCGCCGGAGAGCGACAGCGGGATGATCGCCACCGCCAACAGCAGCCCGATCCACTTATGGACCTGGAACCACATGCGCCGCATCGCCAGCTTGTTCACAGAGAATCCCCCGTCCGCATGGACTTGGCGCTGGCAGGTTGGCTATTGCAAGTCAATCGCATATTGCGGTTGGATCGGGGGAACACTCAGTTGAGCGAGCGCTCCAACCGCTCTTCAGCCGTCATGCCGGGCTTGACCCGGCATCCAGGGCAACGGGCGACAGCGTTTGCGACCCTTGATGCCGGGTCAAGCCCGGCATGACGGAGTAACAGGTGGGAACCGCGTGTTTCGCTAAATCCCGATAGCCGTATCAAGCGTCGGCCCAGCGGCGCAGCAGATTGTGATAGATGCCGGTGAGCCGGATCACCTCGGCATCGTCCTGCCCGCGGTCGGTGGCAAGCGCTTGCACCGAGCGATCGAGATCGAACAGGATGCGCCGCTCCCCCTCGTCGCGCACCATCGACTGGATCCAGAAGAAGGAGGCGACCCGCGCGCCGCGCGTCACCGCGGTCACGCGGTGCAGGCTGGAGGCGGGATAGACCACCATATGCCCGGCGGGGAGCTTGACCGTCTGCGCGCCGAACTGCCCCTCGATCACCAGCTCGCCGCCGTCGTAATCGCGCGGATCGGACAGGAACAGGGTCGCGGAAAGATCGCTCCTGAGCCGGAAATCGCTCCCGCGCCTGATGCGCACCGCATTGTCGACATGCAGGCCGAATGCCTCGCCACCCTCGTAGCGGTTGAACAAGGGCGGAAATACCTTGAGCGGCAGCGCGGCGGCGACGAACAGCGGCGAGCGGCCGAGCGCATCGAGCACCAGCGTCCCCGCCTCGCGCGCGGCGGCGCTGTCTTCCGGCAATTGCCGGTTGCGCTTGACGAGCGCCGATTGCGCGCCCGAGGTGGCATTGCCGTCGATCCACTCCGCCGCGTCGATCAGCCCGCGCAGCCGCGCGACCTCGCCCGCATCGAGCACATCGGGAATCGCGATCAGCACCCTGCCCCCTCCTTCAGCGCCGCGACGCCGCGGTCGCGGAACCCCGGGATGTCGCTCGCGGCGAGCCAGTCGAGCGCCTTGTCGACGAAGCGCGCATTGCCCCATTCGCCCGCGCGGCGCAGCCACAGCAAAGCCTCGTCGATCTCGCCCGCCGCGCCGAGCAGCCGCGCGTGGTTGAAACAACCGCGAAAATCGCCGCCCGCCGCCGCGCGGGCGTAGCAATCGGCGGCCTTGGCCATATCGCGCGGACCGCCCCAGCCGTCTTCGGCGAAGCTCCCGACATGGTTGATCGCCTTGGCATAGCCCGTCGCCGCGGCCTGTTCGAACAAAGCGAGCGCGGCCGCTTTGTCCTCCGCGACGCCCTCGCCCAAAGTCAGCGCGGTCGCATAATTATATTGCGCCTCGGGCAGACCGCGCGCCGCGGCGACGCGGAAGCATGCCGCCGCGCGCGGCTTGTCCACCTGAACACCCCAACCGAGATCGTAGCAGCGCCCGACCATATTGAGCGCCATCACATGCTGCTGCGCGGCGGCGCGGTTGAACCACGCAAAGGCGGCGCGCTCGTCGCGCGCCACGCCATTGCCGTCGAGCAGCAACTGGCCGAGCAGCGCTTGCGCCTCGGGCTCCCCCGCCTCGGCGAGCTCACGCACGAACGCCGCACGCTCCTCCGGTGGGGCGGAGAGGCGCGCGGCGATTTGGTCGCTGGTCGGCGCGGTCGTCACGCCCGCGAGGTTAGTAACGCACCGACAAGGTGGCAAATGCCGTCCGCCCCGGGGCGATCGTCGCATAATGCGAGGCATAGGCCTGGGTGAAATAGGTCTTGTCGGTGAGGTTCTGGACGTTGACGCTGAGGTTCACCCGCTCGGTGATGTCATAGCCGATGCGTGCGTCGAACCTTGTGTAACCGGGCACCGAGCGCGCCAGCACCTTGGTCGCGGGGGTGACGGTGACCTTGCCCGTGGCATCCTGCGTGGCGGCGCGATTGTCGGCATAGCCGCCATAGACCCGGCTGACATAGAATATCCCGCCGCCGATCTGCAGCCGCTTGGTCACCGCGAGGTTGCTCCATAGCGACACGCTGTCGCGCGCGGTCTGCGGCGCCTGCTTGCCGTTGCTGACCGAGGGGACGTAGACCGTCCGTGCGGGCTGGAGAGTATTGCCGGCGTTATCCTTCAGCGCGGGCGCGGTCAGCGCGGAGAAGCCCGCCTCAATGATCTTGGGATCGAGATGGGTATAGCCGCCGAACACCGTCCAGCCCGGCAGGATCTCGCCGTTGATGCCCAGTTCGATGCCGCGGATACGGCGCTTGCCGATAAACTGGACGGTATCGGCATCGATCTGGACGCGGGCGTTGTCGGTGTCGGTCTGGAACGCCGCGAGCGACAGGTTGAGCCGCCCGCCGAACAGCGCCGCCTTGGCGCCGACCTCATAGGATTTGGTCTTTTCCGGCTTGAGCGACGCGAGCAGCCCGCCGGTGGCGACGGTGGTCGGCAGCGCATTGCCCTCCGATCCCTCGCCGAGCAGGCTGTTGGGCGGGGTCGCCGCGGTGGCGTAGCTTGCATAGAGGCTCACGTCGCGCATCGGCTTGAAGACGAGGCCCGCCTGCCAGTTGAACAATTCGTCGGTGCGCTCGAACTGGATCACCTGCGTCGCCGCGACCGGCTGACCGGGGCGCACCCGCGAGTGGAAGCGATCGTAGCGCAAGCCGATGTTGAGGATCAGCGGCTCGGCCAGCTCGATCGAATCGAAGCCGTAGAGACCGATCGTATTGGCGTCGTTCTGCGTCTCGGCGATCGGCAGGTTGCGCGAGATCGCCGCCGGGGTCGACGAGGTATCGCTGGCGTAATTGACCCAGGGATCGTTGGGATTGGGGTTGAACAGGCTGGTGCAATTGTACCGCGACACCGCCGCCGCGGTGCAGCGCGGGGTGATCGTCGAGCCGTTCGACAGCAATTCGTTGCCCGCCGCATTGACGAAGCCGCGCGTAACATAAGTGCCGCGCCGCGCCTTCTCCCACGCGAACTCCGCGCCGATCGCGAAGCTGTGCTTGATGCCGCCGGTCCTGAACTTCCCGTAGAGGTCGGTCTGGTTGACGATCGAATCGGCATAGCCGTAGCGCGTGTTGGACCGGCGCCACACCTGCCCGCTGTTATAGACATTGCCCTGCGAATCGTCCGGCTGGGTCATGATGTACGACTGCCAGTTGTGCGTGAAGCGCGAGGTGTTGCGCAGCGTGATGCCGCCGAAATCATGCTCGGCGCGCAGCGTCGCCTGATCGATCGAGGTATCGCGGAAATCGCGATCCTTGAGGCCGTAGAAGGTCGAGCGATCGACAATGCCCGTCTGCCCGGTGGCGGTGGTGATCCGCCCGATCGCGGGCTGCGACTGGATTGTCCCCGTCCCCGGCGCATTGCCGATCGTATAGAGATAGGGGATGCCGGCATCCGGCAGCTCGTTGCTCTCCATATGATAATAAGAGGCGGTCAGCCGGGTCGGCGAGTCGATGCCGACCGTGATCGACGGCGCGACGCCCCAGCGGCGCTGCCAGATCGCGTCGCGCCCGGCGACGTCCTGATCGTGGAACATCCCCTCGACGCGCACCGCGACCAGATCGGAGACGCGCTGGTTCACATCGGCGGTGACGCGGGTGTAATCGGCATTGCCGTAGCTCACCGCCGCGCTGGCGAAGCTTTCCTTCTGCGGGGTCTTGGAGATGATGTTGATCGTCCCCCCGGCATTGCCGCGCCCGCCGAGCGTCGTATCCGATCCGCGGACGATCTGGATCGAATCGACCGCGAAAACCTCGCGGCTCTGCGCCGCGAAATCGCGCACCCCGTCGACATAGGTCGAGCCCTGGCTGTCGAAGCCGCGGATGAACGGGCGGTCACCGACCGGGTTGCCGCCCTCCGCCGCGCCGAAGGTGATGCCGGGGATCGTGCGCAACGCATCGGCGAGGCTGGCCGATCCGGTCTGCTGGATCGTCTCCGCCGGCAGCACCATGATCGAGCGCGGGGTATCGATCGGCGGGGCGATGAACTTGGGGTTGGCGTCGCGCCGGTCGCGCCCGGTGACGATCACGTCATTGTGGCGCGCGGCATCGCTATCGGCCTCGGGCGCATCGGCGACGGCGGTAGCGGGCGCCTCGGCCAGCGCCGGCGCGCTCGCAATGAACCCGACGCACGACAAGGCAATGAACGAACTGGATGACATGAGAACCCCTTCCCTTGGAGGGGCTCGCTATTGAGACTAGTTCGCAGAGTCAACGCTATTGCGAAATATTCTCAGTTTTGTCGCAAATTGTCGCAAACAGCCAGCTGCGCAGTGCGCTGGCGAGGTTGGGCGGATCGGGCTGGGCGATGCGCAACGCGTCGATCTCCGCGACGAGCGCGCTGAGCGGCAGCCTGCGCGCCGCCGCCGCGGCTTCCAGCGCCTGCCAGAACAGGGGTTCGAGGCTGACCGAAGTCTGATGCCCGGCGATCGTGATCGAGCGCTTGACCGGCCCGACGAAGCCGTCGGCGGGCGCCGCGATCACGGCGTGTCGAACAAGGCGGCGAGCTGCTCGATGATCGTCCCGCCGAGCTGATCGACGTCCATGATCGTCACCGCGCGGCTGTAATAGCGCGTCACATCATGCCCGATGCCGATCGCCGCCAGCTCGACCGGCGAGCGCTTCTCGATCCAGTCGATCACCTGCCGCAGATGGCGTTCGAGATACGAGCCCGAATTGACGCTGAGCGTCGAATCGTCGACCGGCGCGCCGTCCGAGATGACCATCAGGATGCGCCGCTCCTCGGGTCGCGCGACGAGCCGCGCATGTGCCCAGAGCAACGCCTCGCCGTCGATATTCTCCTTGAGCAGCCCTTCGCGCATCATCAGCCCGAGCGAGGTGCGCGCGCGCCGCCACGGCTCGTCGGCCTTTTTGTAGACGATGTGACGGATGTCGTTGAGCCGCCCCGGCTGCGGCGGGCGCCCCGCGGCGAGCCATGTCTCGCGGCTCTGCCCGCCCTTCCACGCACGGGTGGTGAAGCCGAGGATCTCGGTCTTGACCCCGCACCGCTCGAGCGTCCGTGCGAGGATATCGGCGGAGATCGCCGCGATCGAGATCGGCCGCCCGCGCATCGACCCCGAATTGTCGATCAGCAAGGTCACCACGGTATCGCGGAATTCGGTGTCGCGCTCGATCTTGTAGGAGAGCGACATATCGGGGCTGACCACGACGCGCGCGAGCCGCGCGGCATCGAGCAGCCCTTCTTCCTGATCGAAATCCCACGAGCGCGATTGCTGCGCCATCAGCCGGCGCTGGAGCCGGTTGGCGAGCTTCGACACCACCGATTGCAGATGGACGAGCTGCTGATCGAGATAGGCGCGCAGCCGGACGAGCTCGTCGGCGTCGCACAGATCGGTCGCGGCGATCACCTCGTCGAACTCGGTGGTCCAGACGCGATAGTCGAAATGCGGGGTGAGATCGGCGAACGGCCGGTTGGGGCGCACCGGCTGCATCCCCTCCTCGCCCTCGTCGCCCGGCTCGCCGTCCATATCCTGGACGTCGTCGCTCATTTCCTGGCCTTCGCCGTCCTGGTCCTCGGCCTCGCGCTGGTCGCCGCGCGCCTCGATCTGCGCCTCGCCCTCGCCGCCGTCGCCCTCTTCCTGGCCTTCGTCGCTATTCTGCTCGTCGTCGGCGCCCTGCTCCTCGCTCTCGCCGTCGTCGGTGTCCTCAGGCAGCTCGTCGCCCTGCACCAGTTCGAGGTCCTCGAGCAATTTGCGCGCGAGGCTCTGAAAGGCGCGCTGGTCGTCGAGCGCGAGCGCGAGCGAATCGAGGTCGGCCCCGGCCTTGTCGTCGATCCATTCGCGCACCAGTGCGAGGCCCGGCGCGGCGAGCGCGGGTGATTCGCGCCCGGTCAGCCGCTCGCGCACCATCAGCGCCAAGGCGGTGGAAAGCGGCACTTCCTCGCGGGTACGCGCACGGGTGATCGGATCGGCGCGCAATTTGACGTCGAGCGCGGTCGCGAGATTGTCCGCGATCCCGGCATAACCGCGGCTTCCCAGCGCCTCGACACGCGCCGTCTCGACCGCGTCGAACACCGCCCGCGCCACCGCCTCGTGCGGCGCGGCGCGCAGGTGAAGCGCGGCGTCGTGGTGCTTGAGCCGAAGCGCGAAGCCGTCGGCGAACCCGCGCGCCTCCGCCACTTGCTCCGCCGGCAATGCGCGCGCCGGCATCGGCACCTTGAGGTGCTTGCCCGACTGGCTCGGCGCATCGGCGGTGAACGCCAGCTCGATCTCCGGCTCGTCGGACAGCGCACGCGCCGCGCCGCCGAGCACGTCCTTGAACAGATCGAGCGGGGTGCGTTCAGCCATCGCCGCCGCCGCTCAGGCTTTCCCCACCACGCTTTCGGGCAGGTCCTTGCCGAACACGCGCTGGTAATATTCCGCCACCAGCGGCCGTTCCGCCTCGTCGCATTTGTTGAGGAACGACAGGCGGAAGGCGAAGCCGACATCGCCGAAGATCAGCGCATTCTGCGCCCAGGTGATCACCGTGCGCGGGCTCATCACGGTGGAGATATCGCCGTTGATGAAGCCCTTGCGGGTCAGATCCGCGACGCGGACCATATCGTCGACCAGCTTCTTGCCGTCAGGCTTGTCATATTCGCCCGATTTGGCGAGCACGATCTGCGCCTCGGTCGCCGCGGGCAGATAGTTCAAGGTCACGACGATGTTCCAGCGGTCCATCTGGCCCTGGTTGATCTGCTGCGTGCCGTGATAGAGCCCGCTCGTATCGCCGAGCCCGACCGTATTGGCGGTCGAGAACAGCCGGAACCACGGGTTGGGGCGAATCACGCGATTCTGGTCGAGCAGCGTCAGCTTGCCCTCGGTCTCCAGCACGCGCTGGATCACGAACATCACGTCGGGGCGCCCGGCGTCATATTCGTCGAACACCAAAGCGGTCGGGGTCTGCAGCGCCCAGGGCAACAGCCCTTCGCGGAATTCGGTGACCTGCTGGCCGTCGCGCAGCACGATCGCGTCGCGTCCGACGAGGTCGATGCGGCTGATATGCGCATCGAGGTTGATGCGGATGCACGGCCATTTCAGCCGCGCCGCGACCTGCTCGATATGGCTCGACTTGCCGGTGCCGTGATAGCCCTGCACCATCACGCGGCGGTTGTGCGCAAAGCCCGCGATGATCGCCAGCGTCGTATCGGGATCGAAGACATAAGCCGGATCGAGATCGGGCACCCGCTCGTCCGCCTCGCTGAACGCGGGGCATTCCATGTCGCTGTCGATGCCGAACATCTCGCGCACGCTCACCATCCGGTCGGGCGCGTCGAGAATTGTCGTCTCGCGGCTGTCGGGTTGGGTGTTCGGAATATCGGTCATGCGCGCCTCGCGAAGTAACTCGAACGCCTTAGGCTCGCTTGCCGCGATTATTCAACCTTTGCCTTGGGCGGAAGCGCGAACAGATCGATAAACGCGCGCGCCTTGGCGCGATCGCCGGTGAACACAAGCGCGCCTTCCGCCTCCGCCTCCTCGATCGGCCATTTGCCGTAGACGATATTGGCCATCAACCGCGCGGTGGTCGCGAAATGGACCTCCGCCGCGCCTTCACCGCGCACGATCGGCAGGTCGCCGTCGGCGAGCCGGCCGACGAACGATTCGGGGCCGAAGGTGAAGCCGATCGTCATCGCCGGCAGCGCGCGCGCTTTTTCCCGGTCGATCATCGTGCGCAGCGAGAGCATCATCGACGCCGACGACAGCGGCAGCGTCGGATCGTGATCGGGCGAGCGCGCCGCCCAGGCGCCGAGCGCCTTGATCGCCTCTTCCGCCTCATAGCCCCATGACGTCAGCTCATAGACCTGGACGCTGGCCGGCGGCGGCAATTTGCGGCGCTTGAGGACGTGCGCACGCTCCAACCCCTCGAGCCGCTGGGTCAGCACATTGGCGCTGATCCCAGTCAGCGAGGCCTTCAATTCCCCGAAACGGCGCGGGCCGAACATCAGCTCGCGCACGATCAGCAGCGCCCAGCGCTCGCCGACCAGCTCCATTGCCAGCGCGGTGCCGCAGGCGTCGTCATACCAGCGTTTCGTCGTGGCCTTGCTCTGATTAGTCACTTTTTCTAACTTCATGGTTGCTTTTTATAACTCACAGGTGCACGAATCGCAAGCACCGATTCGAGAAAAGGAGCGTTTCCAATGGCCAAGATGATCTTCGTGAACCTCCCCGTCGCCAATGTCGCGAAGGCCACCGCCTTCTACGAAGCGATCGGGATGAAGAAGAATCCGATGTTCTCCAACGAGCAGGCGTCGGCGATGGAATGGTCGGACACGATCATGTTCATGCTGCTCGACCACGCTTTCTACGCCACCTTCACCGACAAGAAGATCATCGACGCCAAGACGACGAGCGGCGTGCTGCTCGCCCTGTCGCGCGACAGCCGGGCAGCGGTGGACGAGATCGTCGAGGCGGCGATCGCCGCCGGTGGACGCGAACCGCGCGAGAAGCAGGACTTGGGCTTCATGTACGGCCGCGCGTTCGAGGATCTCGACGGCCATGTCTTCGAGCCGTCCTACATGGATATGGCCGCCGCCGCGCAGGCGCTGGCGCCGACCCACGGCGACGCGGTCAGCGCCTGAAAACCAACGATAAGAGAGGAATAGAGAGATGCCTGAGACACCCCAGATCGTCACCTTCGGCTGGGTGCCGGAGTTCGCCCGCGGCTTCGTCCGCGATATCCGCCCGCGCTGGGCGTGCGAGGAAGTCGGCCAGCCTTATGAGGCGGTGCTGATCCGCGACGCCAAGACGCCCGAGCACCGCCGGCTCCAGCCGTTCGGCCAGGTCCCGGCGTGGCGCGACGGCGAGGTCGAAATGTTCGAATCCGGCGCGATCGTGCTTCATATCTGCGAGAAAGCGGGGAAACTCATCCCCGCCGACCCCGCCGCGCGGTCGCGCGCGATCCAGTGGCTCGTCGCCGCGCTCAATTCGGTCGAGCCGTTCGTCATGGCGCTCGCGGTCAACGATCTGTTCGAAGCCGATCGCCCGTGGTCGGCGACCCGCCACGACAAGGTGGTCGAGGACCTCAACGGGCGCCTCGCCGATCTCGAGAATGCGCTCGGCGACAAGCAATGCCTCGACGGCGACGAATTCACCGTCGGGGACCTGATGATGGTTTCGGTGCTCGGCGGATTGCGCGGCACCGGCACGCTCGATCGCTTCCCGCGGCTCGCGGCCTATGTCGCGCGCGGCGAAGGACGCCCGGCGCATCGCAAAGCGATGGCCGATCATCTCGCGACGTTCGATACCCCGGTCGCAGCCTGAGGAGAGTGACGATGCGTTATTTTCAAGGGTTCGTCATCCCGGTGAAAAACGGCGATCGCGACGCCTATCGCGAAATGGCGGCCAAGGCCGCGCCGGTCTTCGCCGATCATGGCGCGACGCGGATCGTGGAATGCTGGGGCGACGAGGTGATGAACGGTACGCGCACCGATTTCCGCAAGGCGGTCGCCGCGACCGAGGACGAGAATGTCGTCTTCTCCTGGGTCGAATGGCCCGACAAGGCGACCTGCGACAAGGCCGCCGCGGCGATGATGCAGGATGAGCGGATGAAGCCACCCGAACATGTCCCGTTCGACATGCAGCGGATGATCTACGCCGGCTATGACCTCGATTATCAGGCGGGTCCGGCGGGGCCGATCGGCTATGTCGACGGCATCGTCGCCTCGGTGCCCGACGCCAAGCGCGCCGCCTTCGTCGACAATGCCGCGGCGATCGGCGCGATCTTCCGCGAAAAGGGCGCGACGCGCGTCGTCGACGGCTGGGGCGCCGACGTGCCCGACGGCAAGGTCACCGACTTCCGCCGCGCGGTGCAGGCGCCAGAGGGCGAGACGGTGGTGTTCGGCTGGGTCGAATGGCCCGACAAGCCGACCCGCGACGCCGGGATGGCCGCGATGATGCAGGACGGGCGGATGCGCGAGAACGCCCCGCCGTGGAACGGCCAGCTCGCGATCTTCGGCGGGTTCGCGCCGATCCTCGATACCGCCGAGTGAAGGAGGCAAGGATGAGCAGCGCAGAAGGCACGCCCGTCTGGTTCGAGCTGATCACGCCCGATCAGGACGCAGCGCGGGATTTCTACACCAAGGTCGCCGGCTGGACGGTCGCCGAATCGGCGATGCCCGAACATGGCGGCTATCGCCTCGCCAGCGCACCCGACGGTGCGCAGGTCGCCGGGCTGATGAAGCCGCCGCCCGGCCTCACCACCTTCGGCTGGACGCTCTATTTCGCCACCGCCGATGTCGACGCAGCGGCGGGGCGGGTCAAGGAACTCGGCGGCGCGGTGCTTTTCGGGCCGATGGACATCCCGCATGTCGGGCGCTTCGCGACCGTCGCCGATCCGCAGGGCATCGTCTTCAACCTGCTGACCGGCTCCAGCCCCGAAGGTTCGCACGCCTTCGCCGCCGCCCCCGGCGCGCTCGGCCACGGCGTGTGGATCGAGCTCGCCACGCCGGACCCCGACGGCGCCTTTGCCTTTTACGGCAAGATGTTCGGCTGGGAGAAGGCCGGCGCGATGCCGATGGGCGAAGCGGGTGATTATGCCTTCATCGGCAAGGGCGCGGATTTCCGCCCCGGCGCGGTGATGTCGAGCACCACCACCGGCGCCCCGGCGCGGTGGAACTGGTACGTCCATGTCGCCGATATCGACGCGGCGATCGCCGCCGCCAAGGCGCATGGCGGCGCGCTGCTGCAGGGGCCGGACCAGATTCCGGGCGGCGATTATTCGGCCAATGTCGCCGATGCGCAGGGATGCCAGCTCGGGCTGGTCGGCCCGCGCAAATGATGCGCGAATGACGGGAGAGCGATGATGATCAAGATGCGTACCTGCCTGTGGTTCGACCACGGCAAAGCCCGCGAGGCGGCCGAATTCTACGCCCGCACCTTCCCCGACAGCCATGTCGAGACGGTCGACAAGGCGCCATCGGACTATCCCGGCGGCAGCGCGGGCAACGAGCTGACGGTGCTGTTCACCGTGCTCGGCCAGCCCTTCATGGGGCTCAACGGCGGCCCCAATTTCACGCCCAATGAGGCGGTCAGCTTCCAGGTCTATACCGAGACGCAGGAGGAGACCGATCGCTATTGGAATGCGATCGTCGCCAACGGCGGCGCGGAGAGCGCATGCGGCTGGTGCAGGGATCGCTGGGGCTTTTCGTGGCAGATCACCCCGCGCGCGCTGATGGAGGCGATGAGCAGCCCCGATCCGGCGACGTCGAAGCGCGTGTTCGAGGCGATGATGACGATGAAGAAGATCGACATCGCCACGATCGAACGCGCCCGCGACGGCGCGGCGGTGACGGCATGAGCGCGGTCGACAGCGAGCTGGCGATCGAGCGCACCCTCGATGCGCCGCGCGACGCGGTATGGCGCGCGATGACCGATCATATCGCCGAATGGTGGTGCCCGCGCCCGTGGACGACCGAGGTCATCGCGCTCGACTGGCGCTCGGGCGGCCGCTTCAACCTCGCGATGCACGGCCCCGACGGCGAGGTCCACGGCGGCGACGGGATGCTGCTGGAGGTGGCGCCGGGCGAGCGGATCGTCTTCACCAATGCGCTGGGCAAGGACTGGCAGCCGCAGGCCGCGCGGCCGATGGCGATCGTCGGGATGTTCACGCTCGCCGACGCGCCGGACGGACGCACGCTCTATCGCGCCAGCGCACGACATTGGAACGAGGCCGACGCCATGAAGCATGACGAGATGGGGTTCGCCCAGGGCTGGGGGATCTGCGCCGATCAGCTCGAACAGGTCGCGCGCCGGCTGAAGGAGACCGCCGATGCGTAGGATCACCGGCGGCGTCTTCCAGTCGCTCGACGGCGTGATTCAGGCGCCGGGCGGCCCGACCGAGGACTGGACCGGCGGGTTCACGCTCGGCGGCTGGTCCGCGACCTTCTGGGACGATGCGATGGGCGCGGCGATGGGCGGGCTGTTCAGCGGCGCGTTCGATCTGCTGCTGGGGCGCAAGACCTGGGAGATCTTCGCCGCGCATTGGCCCTATGTCGGCGCCGACAACCCGATGGGCGCGCTGTTCGACGGCGTGAACAAATATGTCGTGACCCGCGGCAACGATCCGCTCGAATGGCAGAACAGCCACCGTGTCGGCAGCATCGACGAGATCGCACGGCTCAAGCAGGGCGACGGCCCCGAATTGCTCATCCAGGGCAGCAGCACGCTCTATCCCGCGCTGTTCGCCGCCGGGCTGGTCGACCGGCTGTTCGTGATGACCTTCCCGGTGGTGCTGGGATCGGGCAAAAGATTGTTCGGCGCGGGCACCCCGCCCTTCGCGCTCAAGCTGATCGAGCAAAGCGTCTCGACCACCGGGGTGACGATCGCCACCTATGAGCCCGACGGCGCGGTGCCGATCGGCGACTTCCAGCTCGACGCGCCGAGCCCGCGCGAAAAGGCGCGGCAGGAGCGGATGAAGCGGGAGGGATAGGTTCCCCCCATTGGATCGGGCAGGCAAAGTTCACGAAGTTCACACGAGCGAACGACAGGGCAATAGCGTCGCACAAGCAAGATTGCCCTGATATCGCAAGATGTTACCCTAGCCCCGTCACCCCGGCTCAGGGCCGGGTGACGGGAAGGATCCACTCAGGCAAACGCCGGCGCGCGGCGCAGCTGCTGATAGGCCGCGATCACCTTCGCCAGCGTGCCTTCGTGGCTGCGGTCGCCCCCGTTGCGATCGGGGTGATAGCGGCGCACCAGCTCCGAATAGCGCCGCCGCAACGCCGAGCGATCGGCATCCGGCTCCAGCCCCAGCACCTTGAGGCTGGCGCGATCCTGCCCCGACAAGGGCTTGCCGTCCTTGCGCTCCGACGCCGCCCCCGGCGCGCGCGCATAACGCGCACCGATCGCATCGAGCGGGTCGGCGAAATCGGCCCAGCGCGGCCCCGGATCGGTGCCGCCACGCGCAAAGGGTCGCGATTCGCGTTCCCACCCCGCGGTCGGGCGCTGCGCGGCGTGGATTTCGTCGGCGGTCATCCCGTCGAAATAATTATAGCCCGCGTTGAACGCGCGGACGTGATCGAGGCAGAACCAGCGAAACGCCGGCGGCCCCTCGCCGCGGTCGCCCGGCCCTTCGAGCGGCGGCGCGCGAAATTCTCCCGCCTCGCCGCAGCCCGGCGCCGCGCACGGGCGGTCGCCGGCAATACGCCCGTGGAAGCGCGTGTTCGGCCGATCCTTTCGCTCCACCCTTTCCACCACCTTTCCGGCAAAAGCCCGTTATATAGGCGCGATGAACCAGATCGCCACCGGCCCCGTCGAACGGGAAATCACCACTCGCCTGACCGAAACGCTCAGCCCGACGCGGCTCGAGGTGATCAACGAGAGCGCGCAGCATCGCGGGCATCTCGGCGATGACGGATCGGGCGAAAGCCACTTCCGCGTCGTGGTGGAAAGCGCCGCCTTCGCGGGCAAGTCGCGGGTCGAGCGGCAGCGGCTGGTCAATCGCGCGCTCGACGAATTGCTGCGCGAGAAGATCCACGCGCTCGCGATCCGCGCCACGGCGCCCGGCGAGCCGGCGTGAGGGCACAGCGCCCCGCCGCGCGCATACTGCTGGTCGATGCCGCAGGGCGCGCCTTGCTGTTCCGATTCGACACCGGCGACGAGCGCCCGCCCTTCTGGTGCACGCCCGGCGGGGCGGTCGATCCCGGCGAAAGCTATGCCGCGGCGGCGCGCCGCGAATTGCTTGAGGAAACCGGGATCGATCGCGATCCGGGGCCCGAAGTCGCGCAACGCACCGTCGAATTCCTCACGATCGAGCGGGTCGAGGTGGTGGCGGACGAACGCTGGTTCCGCATCGATATCGCCGGTGCCGAGGTCGATTCGTCGCGCCACACCGCGCTCGAACGCCGGGTGATGACCGAGTGGCGCTGGTTCGCGCGCGACGAAATCGCCGGCTGGCCGGAGAAAATATATCCCGAGGATCTGGTCGCGATGCTCGACGCGACCGATCCGGTCACCTCGTAAACCCCCGTCATCCCCGCGAAGGCGGGGATCCATTCGCGCAGGTCGGGGAAAGAGCCGCACCGCCAGCCAGAGTGGATTCCCGCCTGCGCGGGAATGACGAGGGACTCTACCCCCGCGACCAGCGTGCCCAGATCGCGGTCGGCAAGGTGAGCCCCCGCGCTTCCTCGCGCACGCCGAGCTCGCCCGCCTCGACCACCCCGGGCAGGTCGACGAACGCCTGGCGCAGCATCTCGCCGATCGCCAGCGCCGACATGCGCACCGCGTAAACCGTGAGGAACAGATAGCGCGAATCGGCATCGAGCAACTGCCGGCAATCGGCGATCAGCCCGGGAAGCTGCTCCTCCAGCCGCCACACTTCGCCCGCGGGCCCGCGGCCATATTTGGGCGGATCGAGCAGGATGCCGTCATAACGCCGCCCGCGCCGCACCTCGCGCGCGACGAACTTCGCCGCATCGTCGACGATCCAGCGCACTGGCGCATCGGCCAATCCCGACAGCATCGCATTGCCGCGCGCCGCCTCGACCGATTTCTTCGAGGCATCGACATGCACCATCCGCGCGCCGATCGAGGACAGGGCCAAAGTGCCGACGCCGGTGTAGCCGAACAGGTTAAGGCACTCCGGGTCCTTCGCCCCGGCGAGGTGCTCGCGCATCCAGCCCCATACCGGCGCCATATCGGGGAAGAAGCCGAGGTGGCGGAACGGGGTGGTTTGCGCGGTGAAGCGCACCTGCTGCCAGCTTAGCGGCCAGCCGTCATGCGGCACCGGCTCGGCGAAGCGCCACTGGCCGCCGCCGTCCTCGTCGCTGCCGGGGACGAATTCGCCGTGCGCGCGCCAGTCCGCCGTCGCCGGCGCCCATAATGCCTGCGGCTCGGGGCGGATGAAGCGGAAGCGGCCGTAGCGCTCGAGCTTGCGGCCATTGCCCGAATCGACCAGCCCGTAATCGGCCCAGGGCTCTCCGATCAGCGTATCGAGCTTCACGCCGTCACCCGCGCGGGGTCGCCAGCCCGGCGATATAGTCGCTCACCGCGGCGAAGGTCGCATCGAGCGTGACGTAGCGCTCCTCGCGCTCGAACAGATCGCCGACCCGCGCGGGGAGCGCCGGGCGCACGCCAGTCGCGCGCTCCACGGCGTCGCGGAACTTGGCGGGATGCGCGGTCGCCAGCGTGACCATCGGGACATGATCGGCCTGGCGCCGCGCGGCGCACAGGCCGATCGCGCTGTGCGGATCGATCACCTGCCCAGCATGCTCGCTCGCCCAGCGCATCGCCAGCGCCATATCGTCGACATCGACCCGCTCGCTGGCGAACAGCCCCGCCGCGCCCTCGCGTTGCGCGTTGCTGAGCTGCATCGCCCGCGCGCTCTCGAAGCCGTGCATCTGCGCCGCCAGCGCGGCGCCGTCCCGCCCGCCGAGATCGAACAGCAATCGCTCGAAATTGGACGAGACCTGGATATCCATCGACGGCGTCGGGGTGGGGACGACGGTGCCGGTCGAATAATCGCCGCTGGAAAGCGCGCGGTGGAGGATATCGTTGACGTTGGTCGCGACGACCAATTTGGCGACCGGCAGCCCCATCTTCGCCGCGACATAGCCCGCGAAGACGTCGCCGAAATTGCCGGTCGGCACGCTGAACGCCACCGCGCGGCCCGGCGCGCCGAGCCGCACCGCGGCGTAGAAATAATAGACCACCTGCGCCATCAGCCGCGCCCAGTTGATCGAATTGACCGCGGAGAGGTTGAAGCGCCCGGCGAAGGCAGGGTCGTTGAACATCGCCTTGACCAGCGCCTGCGCGGAATCGAAATCGCCGCGGATCGCGATGTTATGGACGTTGGGCGCGCCGACCGTGGTCATCTGGCGGCGCTGGACGTCGCTCACCCGCCCTTCGGGGTGGAGCATGAAGATATCGATCCCGGCGCGCCCGGCGACCGCATCGATCGCCGCCGACCCGGTATCGCCCGAGGTCGCGCCGACGATCGTGACATGCTTGTCGGACCCGGAGAGAAATTTCTCGAACAGCAATCCGAGCAATTGCAGCGCGACATCCTTGAACGCGAGCGTCGGACCGTGGAACAGTTCGAGCAGCCACTGATCGTGATCGAGCTGGACCAACGGCGTCACCGCGGCATGCGCGAACCGGCCGTAAGCGGCGGTGCACAAGGCCTTGAGCTCGTCCGGCGTCAGGCTGTCGCCGACGAACGGGGTCATCACCGCGACCGCAGTATCGACATAGCTCAGCCCGGCGAGCGCGGCGATCTCGTCGCGCGAGAAGCTCGGCCAGGTCTCGGGAACGTAAAGGCCGCCGTCGGCCGCGAGGCCGGCGAGCGTCACGTCGCGGAAATCGAGCGCGGGCGCGGCGCCGCGGGTGGAGATATAGCGCATGAAGCGCGCGCCTAACGCCCCTCGCCCGCGCGGGCAATCCTTCGCCGAACCGCGAGGACATAGATCACCGCCGCGACCGCGGCGAAGAAGAACCATTGCATCGCATAAGCGAAGTGATTGTTGGGGACGATGCCGACATCGGGCCGGCTGTTCGCTGCGAGCCCCGGCGCGGGCGTATCGGCGACGAGCACCAATTCGCGCGGGACATGGTTGAACAGCCCGGCGATCAGCGGGCGCGAATCGGGGGCGTGGCTGATCCAGCCCGAAACCCTGCCTCCGGTCCATTGCACTTTGGCATCGGGATCGTGGGTGGTGCCGAGCTGGACCTTCATCCCCGGCCCTTCCGCCCCGGTGCGGCAATTGGCGATCAGGCGATAGCCGGCATTGCCCGCCCCCGCGCGTTCGATCGACGCGACCGACAGACAGAAACCGCTCGTGCGGCGGAACAGCAGCGAATCATCGGGAAAGCGCGGGAAGGCGATCGCCGGCCGCGTCGGATTGGCGGCAAGCTGCGCGAGCTGCGCCTCTTTCTCGGGCAGCCGGATCAGCAATTGCCACAGCCCGAGCGCGATCATCGCCGCCACCGCGAGCGCGACGACGATCGTCGGGACGACCGGCCAGCGCTTCATTGCTTCAACCGGCCTTCGCGCGCCGCGTTGCGATATTCGAGCGCGATCAGCCAGCCCTTGGCGAGCCTGAGGCTCAGCACCACCCCGGCGAGCGTCACCGGCGCCCAGATCAGCAATTGCACCCAGAGCGGCGGGCCGAGCGTCAGCTCCAGCGTCACCGCGCCAACCACCACCAGCGCGCCGAGGATCAGGGTGAGGAATGCCGCCGGCCCGTCGCCGACGTTGAACGCGGCATAATCGAGCCCGCAGGCGTGGCAGCGCTCGGCGAATCGCGTCCAGCCGGCGAAAAGGGTTTTCGCGCCGCAGCGCGGGCACAATCCCTTGAGCCCACAATCGAGCGGGCGCGGCAGGCCGGCTTCGGCCCCCGCGCCCGTCGCAACCGTATCGGTCGGGGCGTCGGGGCCGGCGGACGTATCCGCCCGGCCCGAACCCCGATCCGGCTCAGCCACCGTGGACCGGCGCGCCCCAGCCGCCCCACACATAGATGGCGACGAACAGGAACAGCCACACCACGTCGACGAAATGCCAGTACCACGCCGCCGCTTCGAAGCCGAAATGCTGCCGCGGGGTGAAATCGCCCTTATAGGCGCGGATCAGGCAGACGATCAGGAAGATCGTGCCGATGATCACGTGGAAACCGTGGAACCCGGTCGCCATGAAGAAGGCCGCGCCATAGTTCAGCCCCTTGAAGGGGAAAGGCGCGTGAATGTATTCATAGGCCTGGATCGAGGTGAAGATCATGCCGAGCACGATCGTCAGCCACAGCCCCTTGAGCACGCTGTCGCGGTTGCCGACGCCGATCAGCCCCCACAGCCCGGTCTTCTCGCCGCCGCGCTGATTGTGGATCAGCGCGTGGTGCGCCCAGGTCACCGTGGTGCCGCTGGTGAGCAGGATGAGGGTGTTGAGCAGCGGGAATTCGAAGGCGTCGATCACCTCGAGCCCCTTGGGCGGCCATTGCGCGGCGATCGCCGCGCCGCCCTCGACCGCATGTTCGACCTGCCCGTTGACGAAGCTGATCGCCGCCGGGAAGAGCGCGAAATCGAAATAGGCCCAGAACCAGCCGACGAAGAACATCACCTCCGAGGCGATGAACAGGATCATCCCGTAGCGGAAATGGAGCTGCACCACCGGGGTGTGATCGCCGGCATGCGCTTCCTTGATCACGTTGCGCCACCAGCAGAACATCGTGAACAGCACCGCCACGAGCCCGGCGAAGAACAGGAAGCCGCCACCATTCGGCTTGCCGACATGCCCGCCGTGCATCCACATGATGCCGCCGGCCGCCATCGCGAGCGCCGAGAACGATCCGATCAACGGCCACGGATCGGGGGGCAGGATATGATAATCGTGGTTCTTGGCGCCGGCCATTCGTCGCTTCCCTGTTCCTAAATTGGCTTTGCTCTAGCTCGTGGGCTTGTCGGAATCCACCGGGTAAAATGTGTAGCTCAGCGTGATCGTCTCGACATCCTTGGTATCGGGATCGTCGAGGATCTTCGGATCGACGAAGAAGATCACCGGCATACGCACCGTCTCGCCCGGCTTCAGCGTCTGCTGGGTGAAGCAGAAGCACTGGATCTTGGTGAAATATTTGCCCGCCTGCGCCGGGGTGACATTATAGGTCGCGGTGCCGGTGACCGGCACGGCGGCGCGGTTGGTGGCGGTGAAGAAGGCCATGTCGCGCGCGCCGACGTCGACCGTCTCGTCCTCCTTTTCCGGCGTGAAGCGCCACGGCAGCTTCGGGCTGGTATTGGCATCGAAATTGATGCGGATCGCATGATGCACCCCGCCGGGCGCCGCCGTCCCGCGATTGGTGGTGCCGTTGAGCCCGGTCGCCTCGCAGAACAATCGGTAAAGCGGCACGCTGGCGAAGGCGAGCCCGGTCATGAAGCAGATACCGAGCACCGCGAACAGCGCCGTGCGCGTGGTGCGGGTGATCTTCATCGTGCGGCGATCCCCGCCTTGATCTTGACGATGGTGATCGCGAACACGAGCAGCACGAAGGCGCCCAGCAGCACCGCCATCACGATCGCGCGGCCTTTCTGCCGCTGGCGGATCAGATCTTCTTCGTCGCGCTTCATGCCACCCACCGGTCGATCACCAGCGCGCCGAACACGACGAACAGGTAGAGGATCGAATATTTGAACAACGCCTTTTCGGGCTTCATCGCATCGTCTGGCTGGCTCGTGCGGGTCGCGACGCGCAGCGCGAGCAATGCGAACCACGCCGTCGTCACCAGCGACACCACGCCATAGATCGTGCCGGTCAGCCCGAGCGGCCAGGGCAGCACCGCCGCCGCCGCCATCGGGATCGTATAGAGCCCGATCTGGTGGCGCGTGGTGCGCTCGCCCGCGACCACCGGCAGCATCGGGATGCCGGCATTGGCGTAATCGGTCTTAACGAACAGCGCGAGCGCCCAGAAATGCGGCGGGGTCCACAGGAACACCAGCATGAACAGCAGCAAGGGCAGCAACGCGACCTGCCCGGTCGCGGCGGCCCAGCCGATCAGCGGCGGAAACGCCCCGGCGGCGCCGCCAATGACGATATTCTGCGGGGTGCGCGGCTTGAGCCACACGGTGTAGACGAGGACATAGAACAGGATCGAGATCGCCAGGATCGCCGCCGCCGCGAGATTGAGCGCCAGCCCCATCAGGATCACCGAGAAGGCGGCGAGCCCGACGCCGAAATGCAGCGCCGCCTGCCGCTCCATCCGCCCCGCGGGGAGCGGGCGTTCGGCGGTGCGTCGCATCACCGCGTCGATATCAGCCTCATACCATTGGTTGAGCGCCCCCGCCGCACCCGCGCCGAGCGCGATGCACAGGATCGCGGTGAACCCCAGCACCGGGTTGATATGCCCCGGCGCGGCGAGCATCCCGCACAATCCGGTGAACACGACGAGCGTCATCACCCGGGGCTTGGTCAGCGCCAGGAAATCGCGCCAGTGGGCTGGCGGCAGAAGAGGGGATGCAGTGCTCATGGCCGGCTCGCGTCGCGCCATAGCCCGTCGCGTCGGCCGGGGAAAGGGGTGGGTTGCGCCCGAAACGCGCGGTGGCCGCCTGGCATCACCGCCGGGCGTTTACGCCCCCGCTATGCCGGCACGCTTTGCCGCACATAGCTGCGCATATGCGGCACATAATCGGGCTTGCCGAGATCGACGCCGTTGTTCCGCAAAATGGCGTAGGCGGTCATCAGGTGGAAATAGAATTGGGGGACCGACCAGTCGCGCGCATAATCCGCGCCGGTCAGATCGAACGCCATGCCGCTGGGCATTGCGAGCGCCAGCGGCTGCTGCGCGGCGCCGTCCAGCCCGTCTGCGGGCACCGCGTCGAGCGCCGCGATCGCCGCCGCGATCTGCGCCTTGGCCTCGGCGATCGTGCCGGGAAAAGCCTCGGCATCGCGCGCGTCGAGCGTCGCCGGGACCGGCTCGCCGCGCAACCGGAAGATCGGCTCCTGCGCCTGGACGCAAACGAACCGTATCTGCACCGCGAGCGGAAACATGTCGGGCGCCAGCCGCGCGGCGAGCAACGCCTCGGCCGCCGCGCCGGGCTTCTGCGCCTCGGCCTTGTCGAGCCAGCCGGAAAGCGCCCGCAGCATCTGCGCATAAGCCGGCACGATAAAGGACGTCAGCATGTTCGTTGCTCCCAACCGGTGATCAGCGTGCCCCGCCGGGCACCCACAAGACATCGCCGCCGGCACGCAGATTGACCAGCCGACAAGCGACGAACAGGAAATCCGACAGGCGATTGAGATAGATCAACGCCTGCGGGTTGACCCCGCCGGCGCCGCCCTGCGCTGTCGCCACTGCCGAGCGCTCCGCCCGCCGCGCGATCGCGCGGGCGAGGTGGAGCGAGGCCGCCGCGCCGCCCGGCAGAATGAAGCTCCGCAGCGGCGGCACCCCCGCGTTCATCGCGTCGATCTCCGCCTCGAGCCGCGCCACCTGCGCGGGGATGATGCGCAGGGTCATTTCGGTCGGGGTGAAATCCTCCCCCGGCGTGGCGAGATCGGCGCCGAGATCGAACAGATCGTTCTGGATCCGCGCCAGCGCTGCGCCGAGCTCGGCATCGTCGAGCGCCGCGATCGCCACCCCGATCGCCGAATTGGTTTCGTCGACATCGCCGATCGCCTGCATCCGCGCATCGGTCTTCGACACGCGGCTGCCGTCGACCAGCCCGGTCGTCCCGTCGTCCCCGGTGCGGGTGTAGATCTTGTTGAGCTTGACCATTTTTCGATCCTAGCGGGCGGGCGGGGCGTGGCGGAAGAAGGCATGTGTCCCCGCGAAGGCGGGGGCCCAGCGCCCCCGGTCACCGACGTTGACGCTTTTGGTCCTGGAATCCCCGCCTTCGCGGGGACACATTTGATCTGGGTTTACGTCCGCCCCATCGCGAACAGCAGCACGACGCAGATCAGGATCGCCAGCGCCTGAAACAGGATGCGCTGCTGCATCATGCGATTCGACTTGAGCTGGCTCTCGCTCGGCCCGTCGCGGGTCTCGCCGCGCGCCTCGGCGCTCGCGCCCTGCAGGAAGGTGACGATGCCGCGCACCAGCGCGACCACCGTGGCGATCATCGCTGCCACCAGCAGGATGACGAGGAAGATCTTCATGCCCGTCCCCCTACGCGCTTGCACCGATATTGGGAAGCCGCCCGGCCCTTAACATCGCCGCCACCGCGCGCCCGTCTTCGCCCGCTGCGCGCATCGCCGCGAGCGTCGGGCTGTCATGCCGCTTGGCGAGCCGCTCGCCGTCCGCCCCGACGAGCAGATCGTGATGATGATAAGCCGGCACCGGCAGCCCGAGCAGCGCCTGGAGCAGCCGGTGGACGTGCGTCGCGGCGAACAGATCGCGCCCGCGCACCACATCGGTGACGCCCTGCGCGGCATCGTCGATCGTCACCGCGAGATGATAGCTCGCCGGCGCATCCTTGCGCGCGAGCACGACATCCCCGGCGGCAAGCGGATCGGCGGCAACCTCGACGCCGTGATCGGTCCAGACGAGCGGTCCGGCGAGTGCCGCCGCCTTCGCCATGTCGATCCGCCAGCAATGCGGCTCATCGATTCGCCCGGCCGCGTCGATCCCGCGGCAGGTGCCGGGATAGACCGGCTCGGCGCCGTGCGGCGCGGCGAGGCTGGCGGCGGCGATCTCGGCGCGGGTGCAGAAACAGCGATAGAGCAGCCCCATCGCGCGCAGCCGGTCGAGCGCGGCGGCATAATGATCGAGCCGGCGCGACTGGAACATAATTTCCCCGTCCCATTCGAGCCCGAGCCATTCGAGATCCTCGAGGATCGTCGCGACATGCTCGGGGCGGCTGCGCGTGCCGTCGATATCCTCGATCCGCACGATGAATTGCCCGCCGCGCGATCGCGCGAAATCATGCGACAGGATCGCCGACCACGCATGGCCGAGATGCAGCCGCCCGGTCGGCGAAGGGGCGAAACGGGTGACGGTCACCCGCGCCATGTGGGGCAGGCGCGAGCAGCGGGCAATAATCCGCCGGCATGGCGGCGGCGGGTCGGTGAAAAAACCGGGTTCTGCCGCGCGCCGATCCGTCCTAGCCATGACCGACGCCACCCCCCGATTCGGCGCACAGGATCGGGGAGGGAAGGCTTGGGACGCATTCTGCTCGAATGGCTCGGTGCGGCGACGCGCGAGGCGACGTTGTTCGCCGCGATCGGCTTTCTGATCGGCGGGATCGACGATTTGCTGGTCGACGTCATCTGGCTCACCCGCCGGCTGCGGCAGCGCGGCGACGGCGTGACCCTCGCCGATCTCTCCCCGCCGGCCCGGCCGCGGCGCTTCGCGATCCTCGTCCCCGCCTGGGACGAAAGCGCGGTGATCGGCGCGATGCTGCGCACCACGCTCGCGCGGCTCGATCATCCCGATTTCATCATCATCGTCGGCTGCTATCCCAATGATCGCGCGACGATCGCGGTGGTCGCCGATATCGCCGCGCACGACCGCCGCGTCCGGCTGACGATCGGCCGGCGCCACGGGCCGACCACCAAGGCCGATTGCCTCAACACGCTGTGGCGCGCGGTCGCCGCCGCCGACGCATGCGACCGCCGGCGCAGCGACGCGATCGTGCTCCACGATGCCGAGGATGTGGTGCATCCGGCGGAACTGCGCATCTTCGACGCGCTGCTCGATCGGCATGCCGTGGTGCAGATTCCCGTGCTGCCGCTGGCGCGGCGCGACTCGCGGCTGGTTTCGGGCCATTATCTCGACGAATTCGCCGAGGCGCACAGCAAGCAACTGCCGGTGCGCACCTTGCTTCGCGCCGCGGTGCCGCTCGCCGGCGTGGGATGCGCGATCCGGGTCGAGGCGCTGGCGCGGGTCGCGGCGGATCACCGCGCGCCGTTCGACCCGACGAGCCTGACCGAGGATTACGAACTCGGCCTGCGCCTCGCCTCGGTCGGCGCGGCGGCGCATTTCGCGCGGGTCCGCGAAACGCGCGGCGGCACGCTGATCGCGGTGCGCGAATATTTCCCCGCCACCATCGCCGAGGCGGTGCGGCAGAAGGCGCGGTGGATGACCGGGATCGCGCTCGCCGGCTGGGACCGGCTCGGCTGGGGGCGGCTGCGCGACATCGGCGATCATTGGATGCGACTGCACGATCGCCGCGCGCCGCTGGCGGTGATCACGCTCGCGACCGGCTATGTCGCGATCGTCGGCTGGGCGGGATCGGCGGCCGGGCATCTGATCCTCGGCAGTGCGGTGACACCGCCGGGGCCGACGACGGCGCTGCTGCTGCTCGCCAATGCCGCGCTGCTGGCGTGGCGCGCGGCGGTCCGTGCCGGTTTTACCGCCGCGGCCTATGGCTGGCGCGAGGCATTATGGTCGCCGCCGCGGATGATCGTCGGCAATATCATCGCCTTGCTCGCCGCGCGCCGGGCCGCCGCACGCTATGCCGCGATCCTCGCCGGGCGCACGCCGCAATGGGACAAGACCGCGCACGCCTTTCCGACGGACATCGGATGATCCGCGCCAGCCGGCCGCTGCGCTTCATCGTCATCGTCGTCGGCGGGTGGATCGCGATGCGCGTCTTCATGCTGTGGCCTGTTGAAGGACAACCGGACCGCCGGGCGCCGGCGCGAGATGTTCCTTCCCCCGCCCGGCCCGAGACTGATCGTCATACCGGGCTTGACCCGGCATCCAGAGCCTCGGACGCTGTCGCTTGCCGCTCTGAACGCCGGGTCGAGCCCGGCATGACGGGGGAGCATAACGAGGAGAGAAAGCCGAGCCGCGTGGACGGAAGCACATCCGTCGCCAAGCAGCCGGAGACGAGATTTGCAGTTACCCCGGACACGCCGGCTTTTAGCGACTCACCGCGCCACACCGAATCACGCCCTCTCGTCGCATCGGCGGCACCGCCGAAATCCGTCGCCTCGCACCGCTCCTCGCGCTGGGGCGGGAGCGCGTGGCTGATCGCGCGGGGCGGGGGCGGTGCGGCGGTGCCGTTCGCGCCACAGCTCGGCGGAAGCCAGGCCGGCGCGCGGGTGACTTATACGCTGGGCGAGGCACGCCGCGTCGCGATCGCGGCGCGCGTCTCCACCGCGCTGACGATGAGGCAAAGCGAAGCCGCGATCGGCCTCGACTGGCGGCCGACGCGGCACCCGATCCACCTCTTCGCCGAACAGCGCATCGCGATCGCCAACGCGCGCGACGGCCCGACGATCGGGGTGATCGCCGGGCTACCCCAGACGCGGCTCGCCGCCGGCTTCGCGCTCGAAGGCTATGGGCAGGCCGGCGTGATCGCGCGCGGCGGCGGCGAAGGCTTCGTCGACGCCGCAGCCCGCGCGATGCGCCCCGTCGCCCGCGTCGGCGGCGCGCGGGTCGAGCTCGGCGCCGGGCTGTGGGGCGGCGCGCAGCGTGGGGCGGCGCGGCTCGATATCGGCCCGGCGGCCGGCGTGATCCTCCCCACCCCGCGCCCGCTGCGCATCACGCTCGAATGGCGCCAGCGCATCGCGGGTGCGGCGCGCCCCGGCGCCGGCGTCGCGCTGTCGCTCGGCGCGGATTTCTAACGCGCAATTTACCGCGCATGCGTCTTTCGTCGCGAGCGCGAAACGCCTACCGCTGGCGGCATGGACCTCTATCTGCCGATCGCCAATCTGTCGGTGAACGCGCTCGTCATCGTCGCGCTCGGCGCCGGCGTCGGGCTGCTCTCCGGCATGTTCGGGGTCGGCGGCGGCTTCCTCACCACGCCCTTGCTGATCGTCTACGGTATCCCGCCGACCGTCGCCGCCGCCAGCGCGGCGAGCCAGGTGACCGGCGCCAGCGTGTCGGGCGTCTTCGCCTATTTCCGACGCGACGGGGTCGACGTGAAGATGGGCGGGGTGCTCGTCGCGGGGGGGATCATCGGGTCGTTCCTCGGGGCGTGGCTGTTCCGTTTGCTCCAGGCGCTGGGGCAGATCGATACGACGATCGCGGTCACCTATGTCCTGCTGCTCGGCTCGATCGGCGGGCTGATGCTCAAGGAATCGATTGAGGCGATCCGCGTCACCCGCGGCGCGATCCCCGCCCCGCCGCGCCGTCGGCGGCATCATCCGCTCGTCGCCAGCCTGCCGTTCCGCATGCGTTTCTATCGCTCGGGCCTCTATATCTCGCCGCTCGCGCCGCTGCTGCTCGGGGTCGCGACCGGGGTGCTGACGATCCTGCTCGGGATCGGCGGCGGGTTCGTGCTGGTGCCGGCGATGATCTACCTCCTCGGCATGGCGACGCAGGTGGTGGTCGGCACTTCCCTGTTCCAGATCCTGTTCGTCACCGCGGCCGCGACGATGGTCCACGCCACCACCACCAAGGCGGTGGATATCGTGCTCGCCGGGCTGCTGCTGCTCGGCTCGGTCGCCGGGGCGCAGATCGGCGCGCGCTTCGCGGCCAAGGCGAGGCCCGAATATCTCCGCCTCGCGCTGGCGATCATGGTGCTGCTCGTCGCGATAAGGATCGGTCTCGGTCTCGGCTGGCGCCCCGACGAAATCTACACCGTTGAGCTTTCATGAGAGTCCGTTTCGACAAGGCGGTACCGGCCCGCTCCCCCACCCGATCTCCCATGAGCATATCCTGATGGGAGGCCGAGTGGGGGAGCGGGCCGGTACCGCAACGAAGCGCTGGCGCATTGCCGTTGCCTTTGCGGCACCGTTGGCGATCGCCGCGAGCAATCCCGGCAGCAAGCCGGTGCTGGTGCCCGACGTGTCGCAGCGCGAAATCGAGATCGCCTATAGCTTCACCGGCGCCGAGCTGTTGCTGTTCGGCGCAATCCTGCTCCCGCCGGGCGAGCCGCGCGCCGATGCGCGCCACCCGATCGACGTCGTGGTGGTGGTCAAGGGGCCGGTCCAGTCGATCACGATCCGCGAGAAGGAGAAGATCGCCGGGATCTGGGTCAATGCCGAGCGGCTCGGCTATCGCTCCGCGCCGAGCTTCTACGCGATCGCCTCGTCGCGCCCGATCCGCCAGCTGGTCGACGATCGCACCCGCGCGATCTACGAGCTGGGGCTCGACAGCCTCCAGCTTTCCCCCGCCTCCTCCGCCCCGGCCAATGTGCAGGACCGCTTCACCCGCGGGCTGGTCGACCTGCGCGCGCGCAGCGGGCTCTATTACGAGGCGCCGCACGCGGTGGAGATCACCGACGGCGTGCTCTATCGCGCACGCGTCAACATCCCGGCGCGCGTGCCGGTCGGGCGCTTCACCGCGGAGACCTTCCTAATCCGCGACGGCAAGGTGCTCGGCGCCGCGGTGCGCGATATCGATGTGCGCAAATCCGGGTTCGAGCGCTTCGTCGCGCGCGCCGCGCAGCGCTCGTCGTTCCTCTACGGGCTCACCGCGGTTGCGCTCTCGGTATTGCTCGGCTGGGGCGCGGGGCAGATCGCACGGCGGATCTGATAGCTTCGCCGACAAACCCTTACGCTAAATTTACCGCATCCCGCGCATGATCCGCCCAAATCCAAAAGGGTGGACCGACCAGATGACCGAAATGCCTGCCCCCGACAGCTTCACGGGGACGACGCCCGCCGCAGCCTATGACCTGGAGCGCCATACCGATCCGATCGGGATCGTCACCGAGATCGCCGGCGCCTCGGGGCGGGTGATGTTCGACATGGCGACGCTGGCCGCGCTCGCCGGCAACGACGATCCGGTCGCCGCGGCGAGCGGCCAGGTCGGCGGCCAGATCAAGGTCCAGGTCGAATCGCGCTGGCTGGTGGCGAGCGTCCGCGCGCTGCGGCTGCAGGATCTCGCCAGCGGGCAGGTCGAGGCGCAGATCGACTTTCTCGGCGAAGGCGACGAGGAGAAGCTGACCGGCAAGCTCTATCGCTTCCGCCGCGGCGTGACGCGTTACCCGGTGCCGGGGGCGGAGGTCTATCCGGTGTCGCGCAGCGATCTCCGGCAGGTCTATTCGGCCGACGATCGCGCGCATATCGAGGTCGGCGCGATCTATCCCACCAACGACGTGCGCGGCGCGCTCTATATCGACGCGATGCTCGGCAAGCATTTCGCGCTGCTCGGCTCCACCGGCACCGGCAAATCGACCGCCGCCGCGCTGATCCTCCATCGCATCTGCGCCTATGCGCCGCACGGCCATGTCGTGATGATCGACCCGCACGGCGAATATGCCGCCGCGTTCCGCGACAATGGCGCGCTCTACGACGTGTCGAACCTGCAGATGCCCTATTGGCTGATGAATTTCGAGGAACATTGCGAGGTGTTTCTCACCTCCGAGGGCGCCGACCGTCAGATGGATGCGGACATCCTCGCCAAATGCCTGCTCGCCGCGCGCGGCAAGAGCCGCGTCGGGCAGAATATCCCCAAGCTGACGGTCGATGCCCCGGTGCCCTATCTGCTGAGCGACCTCACCGCGCAATTGCAGGTCGAGATGGGCAAGATGGACAAAGCGAGCAACAGCGCGCCCTATCTGCGCATCAAATCCAAGATCGAGGAGATCAAGGCCGATCCGCGTTACGGCTTCATGTTCTCCGGGATGCTGGTCGGCGACACGATGGCGAATTTCATCTCGCGCGTGTTCCGCCTGCCCGGCGACGGCAAGCCGATCTCGATCATCGACGTTTCGGGGGTGCCGAGCGACATCACCTCGGTCGTCGTCGCGGTGCTGAGCCGGATGGTGTTCGATTTCGCGATCTGGTCGCGCAACGAGCCCAAGCGCCCGGTGCTTCTCGTCTGCGAGGAAGCGCATCGCTATATCCCGTCGGATCGCGACGATGCCACCTCGGTCTCGCGCATTCTCGGGCGGATCGCCAAGGAAGGGCGCAAGTACGGCGTCGCGCTTGGGCTGATCACCCAGCGCCCGTCGGACCTCGCCGAGGGCGTGCTGTCGCAATGCGGCACGATCATCTCGATGCGGCTCAACAACGATCGCGACCAGGCGTTCGTCCGCGCCGCGATGCCCGAGGGCGCGCGCGGCTTCCTCGATTCGATCCCCGCGCTCAGCAACCGCGAGTGCATCATCTGCGGCGAGGGCGTCGGGATCCCGATCCGCGTCGCGTTCGATACGCTGGAGGAGGAGCACCGCCCGGCCTCCGGCGATCCGCTCTTCTCCGAATTGTGGTCCGATGTCGGCCAGGAGGAGGAGATTATCGAGCGCACCGTCCAGAAATGGCGGATGCAGGGGAAATAAGCCGAAAGCCCCTCCCCTGAAGGGGAGGGGAGCGAGATCTACTTCTTCGGCGTGGCCAGCAGGTTCGCCACCTTGGCCTTGAATTCGCGCAGCGCCTTACCCGAAAGCACCGCGACGCTCGATAGCGAGACCGAACGCGGATTGACCGACACGCCGTTCTTCCACACTTCCCAATGGAGGTGCGGGCCGGTCGACAGCCCGGTCGACCCGACATAACCGATCACCTCGCCGCGCGTGACGCGCTGGCCGCGGCGCACCGCGATGCGGCTCATATGGCCATAGCCGGTGGCGATCCCGCCGGGGTGCGAGAGTTTGACGAAATTGCCGTAACCGCCCGCGCGCCCGGCCTGCGCCACCACCCCGTCGCTCGCGGCATAGATCGGCGAGCCGTAGCGCGCGCCGATATCCATCCCGGCGTGCATCCGCCGGAAGCCGAGCAGCGGGTGCATGCGCATCCCGAAGGTCGAGGTGACATGCCCCGCCACCGGCATCCCCATCGTGCCGCGCCGCCGGCTTTCGGCCTCCCTGGCGTCCCACCATTGCCCGCCCTCGCCCCAGCGCACCAGCTCGACGCGGCGGCGGCCCTGATCGAGCCCGGCGAGCTGGAGCTGGCCGACCTGCACCTCGCCGGTCGCGGCGCGCGCCTGATCGGCGATGATGTCGAACCGGTCGTCGGCGCGCACGTCGCGGCCGATCGACATGCGCGAGGCGAGCGCCTTGATATAGGCCTCGACCAGCCGCGCCGGCGCCCCCGCGGCGCGCGCCGAGCGATAGAGGCTCGATCCGACGCGGCCGGTGATGCGCAACGGGGTGTGATCGATCGCGATCGGGTGGCGTTCGAGCGTCAGCGTGTCGCCGGCGCGGTTGACCGCGAGGTTGAGATCGAATTTGGCGCGGAAGGCGAGCCGCTCGAGCGGGCGCGCGACGCGCTTGTCGGCGCGGCGGCCGAGCGTCAGATCGAGCATCGTACCCGACGGGATATCGCCCAGCGCCACCGCCTGCGAGACGAGCGAAGCGGCCTTGGCGGCATCGTCGCGGCCGACCCCGGCGCGTTGCAGCGCCGATCCCAGCCGATCGCCGTCGCCCAGCGTCGCGGTCAGCTCGATGATCGGGCGTTCGGGGGTCTCGGCGAGCGGGCGGACCATATCGTTGGCCGCCAGCCGCTTGCCCGTGGTGCCGCCGAGCCCGAGCGGGGCGATCGCCAGCGGACGCGCCTCATCCCACGCCGCCCCGCGCAGCGGGGGCGCGACATAGCCGGGGATCGGGGCGAAGCGCGGGCCGGAAAGCACCGCGGCGGCGCACAGCAGGGTGCAGGTCGCCAGACCGCGCCACCAGGTGAGCGAACCGATCTCCGCCCCCAGATCGGGCACCCAATCGATATGCGACAGATCGATCCGCCGGCCGCGCGGCGCTACCGCGGCGGGGATCGCGGCGCCCGCGCCGAGACTCCCGGCCGAGCCGGCACCGGCGGCGCCGGCCAGCTCGAGCCCAGGTGCTTCACGCAGAAACATGGCGAGGACGCCCCCCCAAAAAACCGTCAAGAAACCGAGTCGTCGGTCCAATCGCGTCGCCGACCCCCCGGCACAGCTACGAATCGTTGTGACCGACGGATGCTAAAGTCAAATTAACCGGCGGAAACCGCAGCTTGTGTTGCGGCGGGGCGTTCGGGCATCGCGGTGAAGCGGCACGCACGCCCGCAACCGCATTTTCCGTCCACCCTGGCCTGCGCCGGAATGGTCATAAAATTCCGCACTGATGTCGATGAAGCGGCGGGCGGTTGCATCTGCCGGCGCCTGCGCCGATGTAGGGTCCGTCATGCGCGTAACCGACCCCGCCCGCGTCACCGCGGTGCTCGGCCCGACCAACACCGGCAAGACCCATCTCGCTGTCGAGCGGATGGCCGCGCATTCCAGCGGGATGATCGGCTTTCCGCTGCGGTTGCTGGCGCGCGAGGTCTATGACCGCGTCGTCGCGATGAAGGGCGCCGACCGCGTCGCGCTGATCACCGGCGAGGAACGCATCGTGCCCAGGGATGCGCGCTGGTTCCTGTGCACCGCCGAAAGCATGCCGACCGATCGCGAGGTCGCCTTCGTCGCGCTCGATGAGGCGCAGCTCGGCGCGGATATGGAGCGCGGCCATGTCTTTACCGACCGGCTGCTCCACGCGCGCGGCCGTGACGAGACGATGATCCTCGGCGCGGACAGCCTGCGCCCGGTGATCCGCCACCTCGTGCCGCACGCCGAGATCGTCGAGCGCCCACGTTTCTCGACGCTGAGCTATGCCGGCGCGAAGAAGATCAGCCGGCTGCCGCGCCGCTCGGCGATCGTCGCCTTCTCCGCCGAGGAGGTTTACGCGGTGGCGGAAATGCTGCGCCGGCTGCGCGGCGGCGCGGCGGTGGTGATGGGATCGCTTTCGCCGCGCACCCGCAACGCGCAGGTCGCGATGTTCCAGGCGGGCGAGGTCGATTATCTCGTCGCGACCGATGCGATCGGCATGGGGCTCAACATGGACGTGGCGCATGTCGCCTTCGCCGGGCTGCACAAGTTCGACGGGCGGCGGCGGCGCCGGCTGACGATCGCCGAGATGGCGCAGATCGCCGGCCGCGCCGGGCGCCACCAGCGCGACGGCACCTTCGGCGCGCTGGTCGAGGAAGGCCCCGACGCCTTTCTTCCCGAGGAAGTGCTGGCGATCGAGGAGCATCGCTTCCCCGTGCTCGACTGGCTCTATTGGCGCGACGGGCGCCCCGACATGTCGACGCTCCCCGCGCTGATCGCCTCGCTCTCCGCCCCGCCCGACGACGAAATGCTGCGCGCCGCGCCCGAGGCAATCGATCTCGCGGTGCTGCGCCGGCTCGCCGACGATCCCGCGATCGCCGCGCGCGCGAAGGGGCAGGTCGCGCGGCTGTGGGCGGCCTGCGGCATCCCCGATTTCCAGAAGCTCGGCGCCGATCTCCACGCGCGCTTCGTCGCGCGCGTCTTCGGCTATCTCGCCGCCGGCCACATCCCGCACCAATGGTTCGCCGACGAGGTCGCGCGGCTCGATCGCGCCGATGGCGATGTCGAGACGCTCGCCGGGCGGCTCGCCGCGATCCGCACCTGGGCCTATATCGCGCAGCGGCCCGACTGGCTGGCCAATCCGGCGCATTGGGCGGCGCGCACGCAGGAAGTCGAGGAGCGGCTGTCCGACGCGCTCCACGCCGGGCTGACCCAGCGCTTCGTCGACAAGCGCACCAGCGCGCTCGTCCGCAAGATCGGCGGCGCCGCCGCCCTCCCCGCGACGATCGATCCGTCGGGCGAAGTGACGATCGACGGCCATTCGATCGGCCGGCTCGAGGGTTTTCGCTTCGTCGTCGCGCCCGAGGCGCGCGCGGCGGACAAGCGCCTGCTGCTCGCCACCGCCGAGAAGCGGCTGGCGACCGAACGCGCGCGGCGCGCGACGGCGCTGGTCGCCGCGGCGGACGGCGATCTGTCGATGCACGACGGCGCGATCCGCTGGCAGGGGCATGTCGTCGCGCGGCTCAAGCCAGGGCGCTCGCTCGCCCGGCCCGACGCGATGCTCGACGATGCGCTCGATTGCCTCGATCCGCCGCAGCGCAATGCGATCCTCGCGCGCATCCGGCGCTGGATCGACGAGGCGATCGCGCATGCCCTGCCCTCGCTCGCGCGGCTTGCGGCGCTGGCACGCGACGAGGCGGCGGGGCCGGCGTTGCGCAGCATCGCCGGTGCGTTGGAAGCCGGCGGGGGGTTCGCCGCGCGGCTGCCGCTGCGCGACAGCGTCGAGGCGCTGGCCCCCGCCGATCGCCAGCGGCTGCGCAAGGCGGGGGTGACGATCGGCGCGCTCGATCTGTTCGACGCGCGATTGCTCAAGCCGCGCGCGCAGCCGTGGCGCATCGCCTTGCTCGGCGCGCGCGGTGAGCCGCCGCTCCCCCCGCCGCCGGGCGCGACCGCGGTGCCGCGCGACACGCCGGGCGCGACCGCGGTGATGGGCTATCGCGCGCTGGCGATGCAGGCGGTGCGGGTCGATCTGGTCGAGCGCGTCGCGCGCGCCGCGCATGAGGCGCGCGAGGGGCGCAAGCCCTTCGCCCCCGATCCCGCGCTCGCCACCTCGATGGGGCTGCTCCCCGCGACGATCGCGCGGCTGATGGCCGAACTCGGCTTCCGTCCGGTGCGCGGGGTGGAAGGCCCGCCGGCGTGGCGCTGGCACGGCCGCCCGCGCGCTGAGGCGCCCCCGCCGCCGCGCGACAATGCCTTCGCCGCCGCCTTCGCCGGGTTGCGCCGTGGCTGACGCCCCCGCGCGCGCCACGATGCGGCTCGATCGCTTCCTGTGGTTCGCGCGGATCGTCAAGACGCGGGTGCTGGCGCAGGAACTGGCCGGCGACGGGCATTTGCGGATCGACGGCCGCGCGGTCGACCGCGCCGCGGCGGCGGTGCGCGTCGGCAATATCCTGACCTTCGCGCACCACGGCCGCGTCCGCGCGCTGCGCGTCGAGAAACTGCCCGCGCGGCGCGGCCCCCCGGCCGAGGGGCGCGCCTGCTACGAGGAACTGATTACTGATAACAACTCGCAGCAAGCCGGGAACGATTGACGATGCGGATCGCGCGGCATAGCAGCGCGTTAGTCCGTCCGAGGGGAGTTATCCGGCAATGACCTATGTCGTCACCGACGCCTGCATCCGCTGCAAGTACATGGATTGCGTCGAGGTGTGTCCGGTCGACTGTTTCTACGAGGGCGAGAACATGCTCGTCATCAACCCCAGCGAGTGCATCGACTGCGGGGTGTGCGAGCCCGAATGCCCGGCCGAGGCGATCCTGCCCGATACCGAGAGCGGGCTCGAAAAGTGGCTCGAGCTCAACACGACTTTCTCGGCGCAATGGCCCAACGTCACCCGCAAGGGCGACCAGACCCCGGCCGATGCCGACGAGCACAAGGGCGAGACGGGCAAGTACGACAAATATTTCTCGGCCGAGCCCGGCGCCGGCGACTGAGATTATCTGTTTGGGCGGCACCGGCCCGCGCCCCCACCCCGCCTCCCATCGACATGATGATCGGGGAGGCGAGGCGGGGGAGCGGGCCGGTGCCGTTCCACGGCCACACGCCGTCATGACACCACCGGGCAAAGCAGGCCAGCATCACTGACGTTGTGATGCTGGCAATTTTGTTACAGGCGTGCTATATAGGCCCAAGACGGCCAGTTCGAACCCGCGGCCGTGGAGATGTCCAACCCTTACCCTCCCGTCCGAAACGCTACGTGGCTTACACCGCGCTGGTGGCGGGACTGTCCTGACGAAAGGCCCCTAAATGGCTGCCAAGGCTCTGCATTTCGATGTCGGTGATTATGTCGTGTACCCCAAGCACGGGGTCGGCAGGGTCATCGAACTGCAGAAACAGGAAATCGCCGGCATGCAGCTCGAGCTCTACGTGCTGCGCTTCGAGAAGGAGAAGATGACGCTTCGCGTCCCCACCAACAAGGCCGAGTCGGTCGGCATGCGCAAGCTCTCGTCGGACAAGACGATGCGCGAGGCGATGGAGACGCTGAAGGGCAAGCCCAAGATCAAGCGCACCATGTGGTCGCGCCGGGCGCAGGAATATGAAGCGAAGATCAACTCGGGCGACCTCGTGTCGATCGCCGAGGTGGTCCGCGATCTGTTCCGCGCCGACGACCAGCCCGAGCAGAGCTATTCCGAGCGCCAGATCTTCGAAGGCGCGACCAGCCGTCTCGCCCGCGAACTGGCCGCGATGGAGCAGATCGACGAAGGCGCCGCGCAGGAGAAGATCCTCGAGATCCTGCGCAAGGCTGCGGCGATCTACAACAAGGACAAGGTGCCGGCCTGATCGCCGCCACCGATCCGGCGAATTGAGGGGCTGCCCGGCGACGGGCGGCCCCTTTTTCGTGGGAGCACGCGCGTTTCGCGGGCGCACCTCTCCCCGTTCGGGCCGAGCTTGTCGAAGCCCCGCCCTTTCTGGCCAGGAAGTACGCCCGTCCCCCGGACTTGATCCGGGGGAAGGGCGAACGGTTCGCATTTGCGCCAATCTCTTGCGCCTCATTTCGCCGTTTACGTCTGTAATCCCTTAGTGTATTGGCGCGTCAACACACCTAGGAGAGTCATGATGCGCCGCCATTTTCTCGCCCTGCCGCTTGCCCTCGTCATCGCCGGCACCGCCACCGCGCAATGGGGCGACGATCGCGGGCCGGGGGTCGCGCCGCGCAATGCCGGCGGGGCGCTGGTCTATCCGATCGACGGCTTCACCGCGGTCAGCCTCGCGCTGCCGGCCAATGTCGACGTCCGCGTCGGCCCCGGCTTTTCGGTGCGCGCAACCGGCCCGGCGCGGGCGTTCAACGACATCCGCGTCACCCGCAACGGATCGTCGCTGCAGATCGAACGCCGCTATCGCGGGCGGGTACGCGACGAAGACGCCGCGCGCGGGGTACGCTTCGTCGTGACGATGCCGCGGATCGACGGCGCCAATATCGGCGGCAGCGGCGGGATCCGGGTCGATCGCGTCAACGGCCGGCGCTTCGACGCCGCGATCGGCGGGTCGGGGTCGCTCACGCTCGATAGCGTCGCGGTCGACCGGCTGAGCGGGGAAATCGGCGGCAGCGGGTCGATCGTCGCCGGAGGCACCACCGGCGATCTCAAGGTCAATGTCGGCGGCTCGGGGCGCTTCGCCGGCGAGCGGCTGCGCGCGCGCGCCGCGACGGTCGCGATCGCCGGCTCGGGCGGGGTCCGCGCGCAGGTCGACGGCAATGCCACCGTCTCGATCGCGGGCAGCGGCGACGCCGATCTCGGCCCGCGCGCGCGGTGCGCGGTCAACCGCGTCGGCAGCGGCCGGGCACGCTGCGGGAGCTGAGCTTTTCCCTGCCCCGCCGTCGTTTCCGGCTCGGGACGAGGGCGGGCAGCGCCGCGCGTTAACCAACGCGGCTTGCCTCATGCGGCCAAAGGAGTATTATCTAAGTAACACACAGGAGACTAGCCCCTCATGCGTATCCTCGCCCTTTCGCTCTTGCTGCCGCTCGCCGCGTGCAACAGCGGCGACAGCATCGACACGCGCAACGCAATCCCCGCGAGCGGATCGGGGTCGGCGCGCACTTATGCCGCGGCCGACTTCACCGCGGTCGACCTGCGCGGGCCGGATGATGTCGACGTACGCGTCGGCTCGGCCTTCTCGGTCCGCGCGGAGGGCGATTCCGCGACGCTCGACCGGCTGGTGATCGCGCGCGACGGCGGCAAGCTGCGCATCGGCCGCAAGACGGGCTTCTTCCATTGGGGCAGCAGCGGCAAGGTCAAGGTGTTCGTGACGATGCCGCGGATCACCGCCGGCGCGCTCGCCGGATCGGGCGACCTGACGATCGATCGCGTCGACGGCAGCGATTTCCACGGCTCGCTCGCCGGATCGGGCAATATGAAGATCGGCCGCCTCGCCGCCGAGACCAGCGCGCTCTCGATCGCCGGATCGGGCAGCATCACCGTCGACGGCGGCGACGCCGCGCGCTTCAAGGCGTCGATCGCCGGATCGGGCGACATCACCGCCGCGAAGCTCGCTGCGCGCGAGGCGTCGGTCGATATCGCCGGATCGGGCAGCGTGAAGGCGACGGTCGACGGGCCGGCGCAGGTCTCGATCATGGGATCGGGCGACGTCGATCTTGGCGCCAAGGCGAAATGCGACGTCCATAAGGTCGGATCGGGCGAGGTGCGCTGCGGCGGGTGAAGGCTTGCGCGCGGCGCCGCTTCGCGCGACGCTGCCGCGCGATGAGACTTTCCCTCGCGCTCGCCGCCGCCGCCTCCACTTTGCTCGCCGCCCCTGCTGATGCCGCGGAGCGCAGCTATAGCGTCGGCAGCTATGAGCGGGTGCGGGTCGAGGGGCCGTTCGAGGTGCATATCGTCGCGGGCGCGTCGCCGCACGCCAGCGCCAGGGGAAGCGAGGCGATGCTGGCACGGCTCGACCTCGCGGTGAACGGCAATACGCTGGCGGTGCGGCTCGGCCCCGGCGGCTGGGGCGAGACCCCCAAGCGCGCGGGCGGCACCAGCCCGGTGGTCGTCACCTTGTCGAGCCCGCGCATCACCTCGATCCTGCTCACCGCGGGGGCAACGGTCACCGCAAGCAAGATTGCCGCCCAGCGCATCGATCTGGGCGTGACGGGCGCGGGCGCGCTGACCGTCGACGGCGCCGCGGCCGATCAGCTCAACGCGATGCTGATCGGCACCGGCAAGCTGCGTCTCGCCGGCAAGGCGGCGCGCGCGCGGCTGACGACCAACGGCCCCGGCACGATCGACGCCGCCGATCTTGCCGTCAACGACCTCACCGTCAGCGTCGAAGGCACCGGCGAGACCCGCGCGACGGCGCATTATACCGCCCAGGTGTCGACCACCGGGCTCGGCAAGGTGACCGTGCTCGGCACCGCCAAATGCACCGTCAAGGCGGTGGCCGACGGCCCGGTGGTGTGCGGCGTGGCCGCGAAGCGACAGTAAAAGTCAGGAATCACGGGCGAATGATCTCGGTGAGACACCGCCCCACCCCCGGCGCCTCCCCTGAAGGGGAGGGGTGAGCCCTCACCCCTTATGCCGCTTCTTCGGCGTCCAGCCCGTAAGCGGTGTGGAGCACACGCACCGCGAGTTCGGTCTCGTCCTCGTGGATCAGCACCGAGACCTTGATCTCGCTGGTGGTGATCGCCTGGATGTTGATCCCGCGCGCGCCGAGCGTGGTGAACATCGTCGAGGCGACGCCGGCGTGGCTGCGCATCCCGACCCCGACCACCGAGACCTTGGCGACCCGCGTATCGTGGACCAGCTCGGCAAAGCCGATCACCGCGCGCGCCTGGTTGAGCGTCTCGATCGAGCGCGCCAGATCCGCCGCGGGCACCGTGAAGGTCACGTCGGTCGACCCCGAGCCGTGCGCGATATTCTGGATGATCATATCGACGTTGATATTGGCCTCGGCCAGCGGCTCGAAGACGCTCGCCACCGCGCCGGGCTTGTCGGGCACGCTGGTCAGCGTGATCTTGGCCTCGTTCTTGTCGTGCGCGATGCCGGTGATGAGCTGGCGTTCCACGTCGTCGATCTCCTCTTCGCCCACGATCATCGTACCGGGCAATGTGTCCGCCATCGGGGCGTCTTCGCCGGTGAACGACGAGAGCACCTGGACGCGGACCTTTTCCTTCATCGCCAGCCCCACCGAGCGCGTCTGGAGCACCTTGGCCCCGACGCTGGCGAGCTCCAGCATCTCCTCATACGTCACCTTGGCGAGCTTGCGCGCGCGCGGGACGATGCGCGGATCGGTGGTATAGACGCCGTCGACATCGGTGTAGATGTCGCAGCGATCGGCCTTCATCGCCGCCGCCACCGCGACCGCCGAGGTATCCGATCCGCCGCGGCCGAGCGTCGTCACGCGGCCTTCGTTGACCCCCTGGAAACCGGGGATCACCGCCACCTCGCCCGAGGCGAGGCTCGCGTCGAGCGCCTCGGTGTCGATCGTCCCGATCCGCGCCTTGGCAAAGGCGTCGGAGGTGTTGATCGGCAATTGCCAGCCGAGCCACGAGCGCGCTTTGACCCCGAGCGCCTGGAGCGCGATCGCGAGCAGCCCGCTCGTCACCTGCTCGCCGGCGGAGACCACCACGTCATATTCGCGCGGATCGTAGAGCGGGGAGGCTTCGCGGCAGAAGCCGACGAGGCGGTCGGTCTCGCCCGCCATCGCGGAAACCACCACCGCGACCTGGTTGCCGGCGTCGACCTCGCGTTTGACGCGCGCGGCGACACTCCGGATGCGCTCGATCCCGGCCATCGACGTGCCGCCGAACTTCATCACGATGCGCGCCATTATCGCTCCCGTCCAACCTCCCTTGGGTGAAAACGGCGGCCCTGATAGGTAGGGCGCATGACAGACGCAACCGTAACAAAAGCGACGGTCCCCCCAAGCGCACCTTCATCGGTGCGCGCGGACGAGGCGGCGCATTTCGGCGCGATGGCCGGCGATTGGTGGAATCCGCACGGCTCCTCGGCGATGCTCCACCGGCTCAACCCGGCGCGACTCGGCTATATCCGCGAGCGGATCGACATGCATTGGGACGGCGACGGCGAGACGTTCACCCCGCTCGCCGGGCGCCGCGTGCTCGATGTCGGGTGCGGCGCGGGGCTGCTTGCCGAGCCGCTGGCGCGCCTCGGCGGCACCGTCACCGCGATCGACGCCGCGCCCGAGAATATCGCCGCGGCGCGCGCGCATGCCGGTGCGCTCGCGATCGACTATCGCGTCGGCGGGGTCGAGGCGGCGGCGGGCGAGACGTTCGATCTCGTCACCTGTCTCGAGGTGATCGAGCATGTCGCCGATGCCGCGGCGTTCGTCGCCGGGCTGGCGCAGGCGGTGGCGCCGGGCGGTCTGTTGATCCTTTCCACCCCCAATCGCACCGCGCTCTCGCGGCTCGCGCTGATCACGCTGGCGGAGGGATCGGGGCAGATCCCGCGCGGGACGCACGACTGGGCGCGGTTCATCACCCCCGATGAACTGCGCGAGATGCTGGCGGCGGCGGGGATGAAGGTGGTCGATGTGCAGGGGCTGAGCTTTTCCCCGACGCGCGGGTTTACGCTGAGCGAATCGACCACGCTCGATTATTTCGTGACCGCGGTGGCGGCGTAAACCTTTTACCGTCCCGGCGCAGGCCGGGACCCACTATCGAGCTGCTCGCAACTGGACCCCGGCCTTCACCGGGGTGGTTACGCAACAACTTTGGTGCTCCCGCGAAGGCGGGAGCCCAGTCTGGGTTCCCGCCTTCGCGGGACACAATTGTCTCGCGCAATGCCTAGCTATTGACGCCGGCCCCCCGCGTTCTGACATGCGCGTTGCCCATGCCGCCCCTCGCCCCCTCTTCCGCCAAGGCCGCCGACCGCCCGATGTGGCCGACGCTGCGCCGTTTCCTTCCCTATCTCTGGCCGTCGGATTCGCCGGGGATGCGGCTGCGCGTCGCGGCTGCGCTCGCGCTCGTCGTCTGTTCGAAGCTGGTGCAGGTCTATGGCGCGCCCTTCGCGTTGCAGGGCGTGGTCGACGGGATGGTGCCGGGGTCGCGCTCCCCGGTGACGCTGATCGTGCTGCTCGCGATCGGCTATGCCGCGGCGCGGTTCGGCTCGACCTTGTTCGACAACCTCCGCAACGCGGTGTTCGAAAGCGTCGGGCAGGAGGCGACGCGGCGGCTGGCGGTGCGCGTGTTCCGCCACCTCCACCAATTGTCGCTGCGCTTCCATCTCGAACGCCGCACCGGCGCGGTCACCAAGGTGGTCGAGCGCGGCACCAAGAGCATCGATACGATGCTCTATTTCATGCTGTTCAACATCGCCCCGACGGTGCTCGAACTGACGCTCGTCATCGGCATCTTCTGGACCAAATTCGGCTGGCCGCTGGTTGTCGCGACGCTGGTGATGGTCGCGGTCTATATCTGGTTTACCCGCGTGGTGACCGACTGGCGCGCGGCGCTACGCGAGCGGATGAACGATCTCGATACCGGCGCGGTGGCGCATGCGGTCGATTCCTTGCTCAACTTCGAGACGGTGAAATATTTCGGCGCCGAGGATCGCGAAGGGCGTCGCTACGAGGGCGCGATGACCGCTTATGCCAAGGCCGCGGTCACCTCCGAGAACAGCCTCGCCTGGCTCAATATCGGGCAGGCGCTGATCACCAATCTGATGATGGCCGCGGGCATGGCCTGGGTGGTGATCGGCTGGGGCCAGGGCAAGTTCACCGCGGGCAATGTCGTGCTCGTCTCGACCTTGCTGTCGCAATTGTTCCGTCCGCTCGATCTGCTCGGGATGGTCTATCGCACGATCCGTCAGGGGGTGATCGACATGGGGGCGATGTTCGATCTGGTCGACACCGCCGCCGAGGTGGTCGATGCGCCCGGCGCGCAACCGCTCCACGTCACCGCCGGCCATCTGCGCTTCGAGAACGTCCGCTTCGGCTACGACCCCGGGCGCGATATCCTCAAGGGCATCGATCTCGACGTGCCGCCCGGCGCGACCGTGGCGGTGGTCGGGCCGTCGGGCGCGGGCAAGTCGACCTTGGCGCGATTGCTCTATCGTTTCTACGACCTCACCGGCGGGCGGCTGACGATCGACGGGCAGGATATCGCCGAGGTGACACAGGCCTCGCTGCGCGCCGCGATCGGCATCGTCCCGCAGGATACGGTGCTGTTCAACGACACGATCGGCTACAATATCGCCTACGGCCGCGAGGGCGCCACCGAGGCGGAGATCGAGGCGGCGGCGCGGGGGGCGGCGATCGCGGGCTTCATCGAGCATCAGCCCGAGCGCTATGCGACGCGGGTCGGCGAGCGCGGGCTCAAGCTGTCGGGCGGCGAGAAGCAGCGCGTCGCGATCGCGCGCACCTTGCTCAAGAACCCGCCGATCCTGATCCTCGACGAAGCGACCAGCGCGCTCGACAGCCGCACGGAGGCGGAGATCATGGCGACGCTGGAGGCGATCGAGCGCGGGCGGACGACGATCATCATCGCGCACCGCCTCTCCACCGTGGTCCACGCCGACAAGATCGTCGTGCTCGAAGCGGGGCAGATCGTCGAACAGGGAAGCCACGCGCAACTGCTCGCGCGCAACGGGCTCTATGCGGAGATGTGGGCGCGCCAGGCCAAGGAACGCGAGGAAGCGCTGGCGGCGGAGTAACTGCCCGCTCTCGTCAAAGCGACGCACCTATCCCCGTTCGGGCTGAGCCTGTCGAAGCCCTGCACTTTTCTTCCGCGGGAGAAGAAGTACAGCCCTTCGACAAGCTCAGGGCGAACGGAGTGGTTTAGGCACTCTCATGCCAGCAGATCGCGATATTCGGGGTGCCGCGCGATATAGGCGCGGACGAACGAGCATTGCGGGATCACCTTGAGCTTCTGGTCGCGCGCGCTGTCGAGCGCGCCGCGGATCAGCTTCGACCCCACGCCCTTCCCCTCGATCGCATGCGGCACGAGCGTGTGCGTGAACACGATGCGGTCGCCCTCGCGCTGATAGGCCGCCACCGCGCGATGCCCCGCCACATCCAGCTCGAATTCCTGCTCCGCCCGATTGTCCCGCACGATTTCCATCGAAAGTCCTTTCCCGATCGCTGTCGCGTGCCGCTATAGCGATTGGATCATGGCTGCCGATCCCGTTTCCGTTCTCCAGCGTATCTTTGGCTTTCCCGATTTCCGCGGCGTCCAGCGCGACGTGGTGAGCCGCGTATTGACGGGCGAGAATACGCTCGCGGTGATGCCGACCGGGGCGGGCAAGTCGCTGTGCTACCAGCTTCCCGCGGTGATGCTGGAGGGGACATGCGTCGTCGTCTCGCCGCTGATCGCGCTGATGCACGACCAGCTGCGCGCCGCCGAGGCGGTCGGCATCCGCGCCGCGACCTTGACCAGCGTCGACGAGAATCGCGCCGAGACCCGCGGGCGCTTCCTCGATGGCGCGCTCGATCTGCTCTACGTCGCGCCTGAACGTGCCTCGACCGCCGATTTCCGCGATCTGCTCGACCGCGGCAAGGTCGCGCTGTTCGCGATCGACGAGGCGCATTGCGTCAGCGAATGGGGGCATGATTTCCGCCCCGATTACCGGCTGCTGCGCCCGCTGCTCGACAGTTTCGCCGGCGTCCCCCGGCTCGCGCTGACCGCCACCGCCGATGCGCATACCCGCGCCGATATCCTCGAACAGCTCGGCATCCCCCACCAGGGGATGATCGTCGCCGGGTTCGACCGCCCCAATATCCGCTACGCGATCACCCCGCGCGACGGAACGACGCGGCAGATCGTCGATCTTGTCCGCGCGACTCCCGGCCCCGGCATCGTCTATGCCCAGACCCGCGCCGGCACCGAGCGGCTGGCCGAGGCGCTCGCCGTCACCGGGCGCCCGGTGCGCGCCTATCATGCCGGGCTCGACCCCGCGGTGCGCGCCGCCAATCAGGCCGCCTTCGTCGCCTCGGAGGATATGGTGATCTGCGCCACGGTCGCGTTCGGGATGGGGATCGACAAGCCCGACGTGCGCTTCGTCGCGCACGCCGGGCTGCCCAAGTCGATCGAGGCTTATTATCAGGAAACCGGCCGCGCCGGGCGCGACGGCGATCCGGCGGTCGCGCATCTCTTCTGGGGCGCCGAGGATTTCGCGCGCGCGCGCCAGCGGATCGGCGAGGTCGAGGCGCACCGCCAGCCCGGCGAGCGCGCGCGGCTCAACGCGCTTGGCGCGCTGGTCGAGACCGCGGGGTGCCGCCGCCGCATCCTGCTCGCGCATTTCGGCGAGGAGGCGCCCGCCGCCTGCGGCAATTGCGACAATTGCCTCGCCCCGCCCAAGGCGATCGACGCGACCGAGACCGCGCGCAAATATCTCTCGGCGGTGTTCCGCACCGGGCAGATGTTCGGCTCGACCTATGTCGAGCAGGTGCTGACCGGCAAATCGACCGAGCGCAGCCTAGTCAACGGGCATGAATCGCTCTCGGTCTGGGGGATCGTCGACGGCGAGGAGACGATCCTGCTCAAGCCGGTCGGCCGCGCGCTGCAGCTGCGCGACGCGCTCCGCGCCAACCCGCACGGCGGGCTCGAATTCGGCCCCGCGGCACGCGCGATCCTCAAGGGCGAGGAGCCGGTCGCGCTCGTCCTGCCGCCCAAGCGCGAGCGCCGCCGCAAGGGCGAGGCCGCCGCCAATCCGGTCGGCGATCCCTTGTTCGAGGCGCTGCGCGCCAAGCGCCGCGATCTTGCGCGCGAGGCGCAGGTGCCGCCCTATGTCATCTTCCACGATTCGGTGCTGCGCGAGATGGCCGCGATGCGGCCGGCATCGATCGCGCAAATGGCGGGGATCGCCGGGGTGGGTCAGCGCAAGCTCGATGCCTATGGCGAGGCGTTTCTCCGGGTTATCCACGAAAACTGACGGGTGACCCGGTTCAAACCGGCGACGAGCTGCGTTAGAGGCGGGACACGCCGTTCCTTGCCAGCCAGGTTTTCGATCATGCTCGACATCCGTCCTATCGACGCCACCATCTCCGTCGCGCCGCAGATCGCGCCCGAGGATATCGCCGCGATCAAGGCCGCGGGTTTCGTCGCGATCGTCAACAACCGCCCCGACGACGAGGAAGGCGGCCAGCCGAGCGGCGACGCGATCCGCACCGCGGCCGAGGATGCCGGGCTCGCTTACACCGCGATCCCGATCACCCATGCCGGCTTCTCGCAGGCGCAGGTCGTCGCGATGAGCGAGGCGCTGGCCAATGCCAACGGCCCGGTGCTCGCCTTCTGCCGCTCGGGGACGCGCTCGTGCAACCTCTGGGCGCTGGCGCAGGCGAGCCTGGGTGCCGACCGCGACGAGCTGACCGCCAAGGGCGCCGGCGCGGGCTACAACCTCACCAACCTCCGCCCGCTGATGGATGCGGTGGCGCAGCAGGGCTGACGCATTTGACCGCGATGAACTGGATGACGCTCGGCGGGTCGCTCGCCGCGGTGCTCGCGCTGGGCGGGGTCGCGGCGGCGCTCAAGCTCGGCCGGTCGGAGCGGATTCTGGTCGAGGAAGCCGATGCGCTGCGCGAGGCCGATCAGGCGGTCGCGGGGTTCGCGGGCATCTCCGCGGTGATCGGCAGCGACGGGCGCGGCGCTCTGGTGTTCGGCGAGGATCGCCGTGTCGTCGTGCTCAAGGCGCATGGCGCGCATATCGCCGCGCGGGTGATCGCCTGGGATGCGGTGCGCGCCACGCCGGGCGGGATGCTGGTCGAAACGGGCGAGCGACGCTTCGGCGCGGTCGCGCTGCCGGGGGTCGACGCGCTCGACGTGCGCAGGCTGGCGCCGCAACTGACACAGGTGTAAGCCCTGCGGCCGTGGAGCCGCAGCTGCCCGATCCCGTGACCATCGCCGTTCCCGGCTTCGTCCTGCTCGTGCTGGCGGAAATGCTCGTCGCGCGGGTGCGCGATCGTCGCCGCTACGAGCCGCGCGATACGCTGACCAGCCTGATGCTCGGCTTCGGCAGCACGATCGCCGGGGCGCTTTCGGCCGGCGCGGTCTATGCCTTGGCCTTATGGGTGTGGCGCTTCCGATTGTTCGATATCGGCTGGCAATGGTATTGGTTCGTCGTCGCCTTTGTGCTCGACGATCTGGCCTATTACGTCTTCCACCGCTCGGCGCATCGCGTCCGCTGGTTCTGGGCGAGCCACGTCATCCACCACAGCTCGCAGCATTATAACCTGTCGACCGCGCTCAGGCAGACCTGGACCGGCTTCTTCAGCCTCGCTTTCCTGTTCCGCCTGCCGCTGTTCCTGATCGGCTTCCCGCCGGCGATGGTCTTCTTCGTCGCGGGGGTGAACCTCGTCTATCAATTCTGGATCCACACCGAGGTGATCGGGCGGATGCCGCGCTGGTTCGAGGCGGTGATGAACACCCCCTCGCACCACCGCGTCCACCACGCGACCAACCCGCGCTATCTCGATCGCAATTATGCCGGGGTGTTCATCGTCTGGGACCGGCTGTTCGGCACCTTCACCCCCGAGCTCGCCGAGGATCGCCCGCGCTACGGCATCGTCCACCAATTGGGCTCGTTCAACCTCGGCTGGGCGGCGTTCCACGAATGGATCGGGATTGCGCGCGATCTGCGCGCCGCGCCGTGGCGGGCGAAGCCGGGCTATCTGCTCGGCCCACCCGGCTGGAGCCACGACGGCAGCCGCGACACCAGCGAGACATTACGCGCCGCGTGGCAGGCGCGTCAGACACCTTTTGGAAATGCCCCTGCGGTGCATTTCGAGGCGGCACCGGCCCGCTCCCCCACCCGACCTCCCCCGAGTGTATCCTGATGGGAGGTCGGGTGGGGGAGCGGGCCGGTGCCGCGAAAATGCGGTGAAACCGCATTTTCTAAACTGGTCTCATAGCAGCCCCAATTCGGCGAGTCTGCCGGCGAGCGACGCGGGCAACACCGCCTCCGCCTCGCCGCCCGCAAGATCGATCGGCGCATCGGCCGCCTCGAGATAGCGCCAGCCCTGATGCGCGCGCTTCGGCCGCGGGTGGACCAGCCGCAGCAGCGGATCGATATGGATCGCGACGCGGCCGCCTTCCGCCTCGCCGAACGACAGGATCGGCGAGCGCGCGACCAGCGCATGTTTGATGATCCAGAACAGCGAACCCTGCCCGGCGATCTCCTCATGGCGCTTGGGCAGATAGCGCGTGGTGAGGAACACCGGCCCCTGCTCGCCCCGGATGCGCAGACGCTCGGCGAGATCCTCGACGCCGGCGGCGCCGAACGCGACCTTGGTAAGATGAAGCGGCATCAGCGAAATGTGGTCTAGTGCCCGAGGCCCCACAAGGTGGCAAGGCCAAGGAAAGAGAAGAATCCCATCACATCGGTGATCGTGGTGACGAACACCGCAGAGGATACCGCCGGATCGACATTGGCCTTGTCGAGCGCCACCGGCACGACCACCCCGACCAGCCCCGCGACGATCGAGTTGAAGATCATCGACAGCGCGAACACCGTCGACAGCCCGGCGTTGGCGAGGATGACATAGCTGCCCAACGCGCCGACCGTGCCGAGCGCGGCGCCGTTGAAGATCGCGACGCGGAACTCGCGGAACAGCATCCGCGCGGTATTCGAGCTGGTGAGCTGGTTGGTCGCGAGCGCGCGCACCACCACCGCGAGCGTCTGCGTCCCGGCATTGCCGCCGAGCGCCGAGACGATCGGCATCAGCGCGGCGAGCAGCGCGAAGCGCGCGATCTCCCCCTGGAACAGCCCGACCACCGAGGCCGACAGCATCGTCGCGCCGAGATTGACCACCAGCCACGCGACGCGGGTGCGCACGGTGACTGCGATCGGCTCGTTGATGTCGCCGTCGCCTGCGCCGGCGAGCTTCAACGTATCCTCGCCCGCCTCCTCCTGGATGATATGGACCACGTCGTCGACGGTGATCATCCCGACCAGCCGCCCGCTGGCATCGACCACGGCGGCCGAGATCAACGCATATTTCTGGAAGCGCAGCGCGACCTCTTCCTGATCCATATCGACCGGGATCAAGGTCTGTTCGCGCTGCATCACATCGGCGATCGCCACCGAGCGCGGGGTGCGCAGGATCCAGGAGAGCGCGACGGTGCCGACCGGGCGATGCGCCGGATCGACGACAAACACTTCCCAGAAATCGGTGGTCAGCTCCTCCGATCCGCGCAGGAAATCGATCGTGTCGCCGATCGTCCAATGTTCCGGCACCGCGATCAACTCGCGCTGCATCAGGCGGCCGGCGGATTCCTCGGGGTAGCTCAGCGCCTCCTCGATCGCGGCGCGATCGTCGGGCTCCATCGCGCGGAGCACCTCGCGCTGCTCGTCGGCGTCGAGATCCTCGATGATCGCGACCGCATCGTCGGTATCGAGTTCGGACGCGATATCCGCGACCTGCCGCGCGTCGAGCGTGTCGATCACGTCCTCGCGGACATAATCGTTCATCTCGGCGAAGACGTCGGCATCGAGCAGATCGGCGAGCGCCGCGGCGAGCGCCGCGCGGCGATCCTCCGGGGTCAGCTCGAACAGATCGGCGATATCGGCCGGGTGCAGCGGCTCGACCAGCGCGCGCGCCTCCTCGGCATGCCCCGCCTCGACCGCATCGAGCACCGCATCGACGAATTCGGGCCGGAGCCGATCGTCGGCGTCGAGCTGGCTATCGTCGTCGGCCACGCGGAGTTCGGTTTCGCTCATCGCTTGGCCCCTTCCGACATGACATAACGTGACGCAACGACCTGATATGGCGAAGCGCGCGGATCGACAACCCGTGGCTCGGGCGCCACCGGGCCGCGTTATTCCTCCCCTGGAAGGGGAGGGGGACCAGCCGAAGGCTGGTGGAGGGGTATCAGCCGCAGGCGATACCGCCCGCTGCGGCTACCCCTCCGCCGTTGCTGCGCAACGGTCCCCCTCCCCCTCCGGGGGAGGAACAGGCGAATGCGGGCAACCCGCATTTTCCACAGAGCCTCCCCCGATTGCCTTGCCGCCGCGGCAAAGCTAGGGCTCAGGCCTTCCGCGGAATTCAGGAGCCGATGATGGCCGATACCTTTCACACGCTGACCATGACGCTCGCCGACGGCGACGTGACGATCAAGCTGCGTCCCGATCTCGCCCCCAATCATGTCGAGCGCATCGCGACGCTCGCCAATGACGGCTTTTACGACGGCGTGGTGTTCCACCGCGTGATCCCCGGCTTCATGGCGCAGGGCGGCGATCCGACCGGCACTGGGATGCACGGCTCCGACCTGCCCGACCTCAAGCAGGAATTCAGCCGCGAGCCGCACGTCCGCGGCGTCTGCTCGATGGCGCGGACCAGCAACCCGGACAGCGCCAATTCGCAATTCTTCATCTGCTTCGACGACGCGCGCTTCCTCGACGGCCAATATACCGTGTGGGGCGAAGTGACCGGCGGGATGGAGCTGATCGACGCGCTCCCCAAGGGCGAGCCGCCGCGCGAGCCGGGCAAGATCGTGACGATGCGCGCCGAGTGATCGGCTCTTCTCCCCTCCCTTCACCAGGGAGGGGAGTAAGAAGGGGAAGGCGAAGGCCCCTTAAACCCCTTCCTGCCGCAAGGTGGCGAGCAGCCAGTCGCGGAACAGCCGGACCGGCTTGAGCTGCAGCGCGCGCGGGCGGCAGACGAACCAATAGCTGTACGGGCTCTCCACCTCGATATCGCCGAACAGCCGCGCGAGCCGCGGATCGTTGGCGTCCTCGAAATGGCTTTCGAGCATGAACGCCACCCCGAGCCCCTGCGCCGCCGCCTCGAGCATCAGCCCGCCCGAATCGAAATGGTCGATCGCCACCGGCTCGATATCGGGCAGCCCGGCGGCGTGGCGCCACGCGGCATAGGTATCGGGCATGTCGCGGTGGATCAGCACCGAGAGATCGGCGAGCTGCTCGGGCCGGACGATCGGATTGGGCCCCTCGAGCAATTCGCGCGCGCCGATCGCATAGACCAGGTTGCGATCGAGCCGCCGCGCGAACAATGTCGGATCGACCTCACGCGCCAGCGCGATCACCGCGTCGAGCCCTTCGCCGAGCCGCGACAGCGCATGGCCGGCGGTGTCGATATCGAGGTGCAATTCGGGATGGGTCGCGCGCAATTCGCCGAGCCGCGGGAACAGCCGCTGCGAGGCGAACAACGGCATCACCCCGAGCCGCAGCCGCACCACCTCGACCGTGCTGGTCAGCCCGGCCAGCGCATCGGAAAGCTGATCGAGCACCGGGGCGATCTGCGCGAGCAGCCGCTCGCCGTCGCCATTGGGCACCATCGCCTGATGCCGGCGATCGAACAGCGGGCGCGCGATGAAACGTTCCAGCGTCTGCACGCGGCGGCTGAGCGCAGGCGCGGACAGCGCCAGTTCCTGCGCGGCGGCCTTCACCGAGCCGAGCCGCGCGACGGCGACGAACGCCTCAATCGCTGTCAGTGGGGGGAGCCGACGCATGGATTTCCAGTCATCTTGTGCAATGCATCATGCACGTTCTGCACGCAGCCGCCAAGCTCGTCACGTCGCAATTGCAGAAAATGCACGCACGATTATTACTTTTCGCACTTGCACAATGGACCGCGCGGACGCACATGAGCCATGCCTTTCAGGCATCCTCTCCTAAAAACTTTCAAAGGCCGGTCCTCGCGACCGGCCCTTTTTTTTGCCCGATTTCCCGCCCGATTTTTTGTTCGTAACTTACCCGCAACGACGCATCTCGAAACCGCGCCCAAGTGTTTCTATCTTCGCGTATCAAGCGAGACGGAGAGCAAGTGTGGCAGACAGTGACGACGCGAAGCGCAAGCTGCAGGTGGCGAATGCGCGGCCGGAGGATTCGGGGCGCGGCGTCGCGCACCTCCCGCGCGCGTTCATGGCCGCGGCGGGCATCGCGGACGGCGACGTCGTGGAGATCGTCGGCAAGAAGGCGACCCCCGCGCGCGCGGTCGGCCCCTATGCCGACGACGAGGGGCTGGAGATCGTCCGCATCGACGGGCTGCAGCGCGCCAATGCCGGGGTCGGGTCGGGCGATTATGTCGAAGTGCGCCGCACCGAATCGAAGCCCGCGACCCGCGTCGTCTTCGCGCCGGCGCAGCACAATCTGCGGCTGCAGGGCTCGACCAACGCGCTGAAGCGCACCTTCTTCCACCGTCCCTTGTGCCAGGGCGATGTGGTGGCCACCGCGGGGCACCAGCGGGTGCAGAACATGCCCCCCAATATGGCGCAGTTCGTCAACGCCCCGGCCTATGCGCTGCAGGAAATCCGCCTCGTCGTGGTCTCCGCCGCGCCCAAGGGGATTGTCCATATCGACGAGAATACCGAGGTCGAGCTGCGCCCCGAATATGAGGAGCCGGGCGACGCGCGCCGCGCCGACGTCACTTATGACGATATCGGCGGCATGGCGGCAACGATCGACCAGTTGCGCGAGATGGTCGAGCTGCCGCTGCGCTACCCCGAATTGTTCGAACGGCTGGGGGTCGAGCCGCCCAAGGGCGTGCTGCTCCACGGCCCGCCCGGCACCGGCAAGACCCGCCTCGCGCGCGCGGTCGCCAATGAGAGCGACGCGCAATTCTTCCTCATCAACGGGCCTGAGATCATGGGCTCCGCCTATGGCGAGAGCGAGCAACGGCTGCGCAGCGTGTTCGAGGAAGCGGCCAAGAACGCGCCCTCGATCGTGTTCATCGACGAGATCGATTCGATCGCGCCGAAGCGCGGCCAGGTATCGGGCGAGGCGGAGAAGCGCGTCGTCGCGCAATTGCTGACGCTGATGGACGGGCTCGAGGCGCGCGCCAATCTCGTCGTGATCGCCGCGACCAACCGCCCCGAGGCAATCGACGAGGCGCTGCGCCGCCCCGGCCGGTTCGACCGCGAGATCGTCGTTGGCGTTCCCGACGAGCGCGGGCGGCGCGAGATCCTCGGCATCCACACCCGCGGGATGCCGCTCGATCACAATGTCAGCCTCGACGAGCTGGCGCGCACCACCTTCGGCTTCGTCGGCGCTGATATCGCCGCGCTGAGCCGCGAGGCGGCGATCGAGGCAGTGCGGCGGATCATGCCCCGGCTCAACCTCGAGGAACGCACGATCCCGCCCGAGGTGCTCGATACGCTGGCGGTGACGCGCGACGACTTCATGGAGGCGCTGAAGCGCGTTCAGCCGTCGGCGATGCGCGAGGTGATGGTCCAGGCGCCCACGGTGCGCTGGAGCGATGTCGGCGGGCTCGACGATGCGCAGATGCGGCTGAAGGAAGGGGTCGAGCTGCCGCTCAAGGACCCCAATGCCTTCCGCCGGCTCGGCATCCGCCCGGCCAAGGGCTTCCTGCTCTATGGCCCGCCGGGCACCGGCAAGACCCTGCTCGCCAAGGCGGTGGCGCGCGAGGCGGAGGCGAATTTCATCGCCACCAAATCGTCCGACCTGCTGAGCAAATGGTATGGCGAGAGCGAGCAGCAGATCGCGCGGCTGTTCCAGCGCGCGCGGCAGGTGGCGCCGACGGTGATCTTCATCGACGAGCTCGACAGTCTCGTCCCCGCGCGCGGCGGCGGGCTGGGCGAGCCGCAGGTCACCGAGCGCGTGGTCAACACGATCCTCGCCGAGATGGACGGGCTCGAGGAACTGCAATCGGTGGTGGTGATCGGCGCGACCAATCGCCCCAATCTGATCGATCCGGCGCTGCTGCGCCCGGGGCGGTTCGACGAGCTGATCTATGTCGGCGTGCCCGATTCGGCGGGGCGGCGGCGCATCCTCGCGATCCAGACGCAGAAGATGCCGCTGGCGAGCGATGTCGATCTCGACGCGATCGCGGCCGAGACCGATCGTTTCACCGGCGCGGACCTGGAGGATGTGGTGCGCCGCGCCGGCTTGATCGCGCTACGCGCATCGCTCGACGCCAAGGATGTGACGATGGCCAATTTCCGCGCCGCGCTGCGCGAATCGCGCGCCAGCGTGACCCCGGAAGTCGAACGCGAATATGAGCAGATCGCCGCCAAGCTGAAGCAGGAAGCGAATGCGCCGCAGTCGATCGGCTTCGTCATGCCCGGCCAGCTCAACCCGCACGGGTCGAAGGGCTGATCGAAGGAGGGGGCGGCGTCGCGGCCGCCCCTTTATTCCGCCTCGACCGGGCGCTCGACCAGCGCGCGCCAGCAATAGACCAGCAGCAGCAGGCACGCCGCCCCCGCCACCAGATAGGGCACGGGGTGGCTCAGTTCGTACAGCCCGACCCCGATCGACGGGCCGAGGATGAAGCTCGCGCCGTTGACGCTGGTCACCTTGCCCGCGACCGAGCCTTGCGCATCGGGGCCGACCGCGAGGCTCGACCCGGCGGTGAACCCGGGGCGGATGAAGCCGAAACCGAGGCTCGCCAGCGCATAGGCCATCGCGATGCTGTAGAGCGACGGCGCGACGCCGGTCAGCGCCGTCCCCGCCGCCGCCAGCACCAGCCCGACGAGCAGCAGCGCGCGCGGGGCGAGGTTGAGCAGCGGGATCAGCCCCCATTGCGCCAGCAGAGAGGAGCCCGCGCCCATCATCAGCACGATTCCGGTCGGCTCCAGCGCCTGCGCGGGGGGCAGGTGCAGCCGGTCGATCACGAGGAAGCCGATCGTCTGCCCGGTCATCGCCTGCGCATGCCCCGCGACCAGCCCGGCGATCATCCAGCCGCGGATGCGCGGATCGGTGAACTTGACCTCCTCGCCGTGCGGCTCGGTCGCGGCGCGGACGCTCGCGCCGGTCGCCTGCCCGCCGATCGAGGGATAAGCGGTCGCCGCGCCATGGACCCCGGGAGCGATCCCGCGATCGTCCTCAAGCATCCGCCGGACGGTGAAGAACATCAAAAGCCCGAAGGCGGCGAAGATGAACGCCGGCCCGGCCAGCCCGACCCGCACGCGCCCGATATCGCCGAGGATCAGATAGGGCGCGATCGCCGGGCCGAGGATCGTCCCCAGCCCGAAGGCAGAGGCGAGCAACGTCAGCGCGCGGGTGCGCTCCTCACGCGTCGTATTCCCGGCGACCATCGCCTGCACCGCGGGCGGCGCGGCCGAGCCGAAGGTGCCGTAGATCAGCCGCCCGAGGATGAACAGGCCGAACGCCGCGGTGCCGCCGATCCAGCCGTTGATCCCCGCGGCGAGGAACAGGCCGCACAGGCTGAGGCTGACGGTGAATCCCCCGACCCCGAGCAGCACCATCGCACGCCGCCCCTGCCGGTCCGAACGATCGGCCCAATAAGGCGCCGCGATCACCCACAGCAGCGCCGAAACCGAAAAGGCCGCCGCCACCGCGCTGTCCATCACGCCGAGCGAGCGGCCGAGCGCGGGCAGCACCGATTGCAGCGCGGTATTGCCCGCGGCGATCGTGAGCATGACGACGAACAGCAGGACGAAACGGCGGTCGAACCCGCGCGTCACGCCGGCAGCGTCCAGCCATAACCGCGTTCGACGCGCGCCACGATCACCTGATAATTTTCATACCAATGCGCCCGCCCCCGATCGCGGATCGCGGCATGATCGGGGTTGGCGCGCCACGCCAGCGCCTCCGCCTCGGTCGCCCAATAGGAAACGGTGATGCCCCGCCCCTCGGCGTCGCGCACGCTTTCCACCCCGCGATAGCCGGGCTGCGCCGCGGCGAGCGCATCCATCGCCGCCGCCGCAGCGGCATAACCCTCTCCGTCCTGAGCGGTGCGTTGCGAGATGAAGATAACCGCCACCTGCCCCGCCCGATCGACGCTCGTTCCGTCGTGCATGACACCCGATTAGGCGCTTGGCCGGCGGACGCAACCCCGCATCGGCAACCGATAGCGCTTGCCCAGCGTTCGCGAGATGTGCGACGGGGGCATTGTTCTTGCGCCAATCCACCCGCCCATATGTTCGGGAGTGACATAGCTTCGATGCCCAGTTCGACCAGTGCCGTGCGCCGCGCGCAATCTCGCCCCGCCGGCGTGCCCGGCCCGTGGCAGATGTTTTTCCGGGGATTTCTGAAGCATCCGGTGATGGTGGGATCGATCATTCCCTCGTCGGACAAGCTGATCGAAAAGATGCTCGGCCCCGTGGACTGGCAGCGCTGCAAGCTGTTCGTCGAATATGGCCCGGGCGTCGGCACCTTCTGTCGCCCGATTCTGGAGAAGATGGCGCCCGACGCGACCTTGCTCGCGATCGACACCAACCCCGATTTCATCAACTATCTGCGCCACACGATCGCGGATTCGCGCTTCGTCGCGGTCCACGGCTCGGCCGCCGACGTCGAGACGATCGTGCGCGATCACGGGCATGAAAAGGCCGATTACGTCCTGTCCGGCCTCCCCTTTTCGACGCTGCCGACCGGCGTCGGCCCGGCGATCGCCGCCGCGACGCAGCGCGTGCTGCGCACCGAAGGCGCGTTCCTGGTCTATCAGTTCAGCCCCAAGGTCCATGATTTCATCGCGCCGCACTTCCCGCGGATCGATCACGGGATGGAATGGTGGAACGTGCCGCCGGCGCAGCTCTATTGGGCGTGGAAGGACGGCGAGTAATCGCCTCTAGCCCCTCCCCTGAAGGGGAGGGGTGTTGAAGAGTCACTCCTCGTCGATCGCCAGGTTGAGCCCGCGCGATACGGTGGGATCAAGCACGCCGACCACCAGATAAGCGACGAACTGCCGCACGCGCTGCCACCAGCCGGTCTCGGCGCGATAGCGTTCGGGGGTCACTTCCGCCGATTGCGCCACCTCGCCGTCGACATAGCGGTGGACATAAGCGGCAAAGGCCTCGTCCTCGATCCGCAGCATCAGCTCCAGATTGATCAACAGGCTGCGCATGTCGAAATTGGCGCTGCCGATATGAACGGCGCTGTCGATCGCATAAAGCTTGGTATGCAGCTTCGACGGCAGATATTCGAAGATCCGCGCGCCGCGCTTCAGCAACCCGCGATAGGTGAAGCGCGCGGCGGCGATCGTCGTCTTGTTATCCGAATGCGCCGCGGTGACGATACGCACCTTCGCGCCGCGCAGCCCGACGCGATCGAGCCGGCGCAGCATCCGCGGGCTGGGGGTGAAATAGCCCGCGACGATATCGATCCGGCGGCCGAAGCGGATATCGTGCCGCACCGCGCGCACCCACGGTGACAGCCGCCGCGTCGGCCCGCCGATCAGCCACCGCACCCGCCCGCTGTCCTCGCTCCATTGCGCAAGCTGGCGGCCGAGCCGCCGCGCCGGGCGGTTCGGCGCGCTCGCCCAGCCGTATAGCGCATCGAAATAGCCGGTGATCCGCCCCGCCGCCGGCCCCTCGACCAGCAACCCCAGGTCGCGCCACGCCTGCTTGCCGCTGGTAAAATAATCGTCCTCGACGTTGAACCCGCCGATCAGGATGCGCGCGCCGTCGGCGAGCGCCATCTTCTGGTGGTTGCGCAACAGATAGCTGCGGCCGAAGCGCGGGATGAACCGGCACAGCGAGACCCCTGCCGCCTCCAGCGGGGCGAAGAATTGCCGGCGCCGCTCGACGTCGCTGCCGAAACCGTCGACGATCAGCGTCACCTTCACCCCGCGCGCGGCGGCGGCGATCAGCGCCTCGTTGACGCGGCGGCCGGAATCATCATCGGCATAGATATAATAAAGGATGCGCAGGCTCTCCCGCGCGCCCTCGATCAATCCGATCAGCGCATCGAGCCGCGCCGGCCCTTCGGTCAGCAGCGTCAGACGATTGCCGTCGACGGTGAAATGCTCCATCGCCACCCTGATGGCCGGATGCGGCGCGCGCGACAAGCCGGGGCGGGCGCACTTTTCTTGACTTTGCCCGCCCGCCTCCCTAGATCGCGCGCCTTCATCCAGCGATATTTTGCGAAGGAATAGCGTCCATGGCGCGCGTCACGGTCGAGGATTGCGTCGACAAAATCCCCAACCGCTTCGATCTGGTTCTGCTCGCAGCGCAGCGCGCGCGGCAGGTTTCGGGTGGTGCGGAGCTGACGATCGATCGCGATCGCGATAAAAATCCGGTCGTCGCGCTGCGCGAGATCGCCGAAGAGACGATCCTGCCCGACGATCTGGCCGAATCGCTCGTCGGCAGCCTGCAGCGCGTGCAGATCGACGACGATGACGAGGCCGATGCGGTCGGCAGCCTCGCCGCCTCGGCGGAAGCGCTGCGCCTCACCGCCGCCGCCCCGCCGCGCAACCAGAATCTCGGCGCCGATTACGAAGGTTGAGAATCTGGGGCTGAGATCGCCCGAAAAAAAAGGCCGCGACCGTCATCCACGGTCGCGGCTTTTTTTGCGCACCCCGCTGACACCCCCGTTCGGGCGGAGCTTGTCGAAGCCCGATAAGCTCAGGGCGAACGGATTGCCTACAGGCTCAGTGTGGTGCTCAGCGACAGGATGTGATCCATCATCGGGCGATCGCCGCCGCGCGCGAAATGATATTGGTTGAGATAGCCGGCCTCGAACGACAGGGCCTCGCTCGCCTGCCAGTTGATCGCGATCAGGTTCCGCATCCGGTCCGCCCCGGTCATCTGCCCCCAATCGGTGTTGTTGAGCTCGACGATGCTCTCGTGGCTCGCGATCAGCGAGACGTCGCGCGGCGCGATCGGCAGCGTCGCCTTGATCCGCGGGCGGAGACGAAATCCGGTCATGTCGGCGGCGGTGCGGGAGCGGTATTCGAGCCGCAGCCGGCCGGCGAGTCTCACCCGACCCAGGCGGCGAGTCACCTCGACCTGCGCGCGGACGCGGTTCTCGACGTTGCGGGTGCGGCCGCCGGAATAGCCGTTCACCCGCGCATAGGTCACCTGCACCGCCACATGCTTGGCGATCTCGCGCGTCGCCCCGCCGATCCACAGCGATTCGTACAGCCCGCCCGAATTGTCGCTGAAACGATAGGCCGCTTCGACCTCGATCCGCGTCCGCTGGTCCAGCCTGACCTTGCCCGTGGTGGTCAGCCACAAAGCGCGATCCTCCACCTGCGCCAGCGCCGGCGCGGCGACGAGCGAAACGGGAAGCGCGAAAAGGCTCGGGCGCATGCGACGGTGGATCAGGCGGCGGCGAGCGCCTCGTCGCTGACGAACATGTTCCACCGCCGCTCGTGCCCGAAGGTGCTCGGCTTGCCGTGGCCGGGGACGAAGGCGGTATCGTCGCCCAGCGGCCACAATTTGGTGACGATCGAGGTGATCAGCTGCTGATGATCGCCCTGCGGCAGATCGGTCCGCCCGATCGATCCCTGGAACAGCACATCGCCGACCTGCGCGAATTTGGACGGGGCATGGTGGAAGATCACATGCCCCGCGGTGTGGCCGGGGGTGTGATAGACGTCGAGCGTCAGCTCGCCCACCGTCACCGTATCGCCGTCGTTGAGCCAGCGGTCGGGCTCGAACGGCACCCCCTCGATCCCCCAGTTGCGCCCGTCGTCGGCGAGCCGCGCGAGCCAGAAGCGATCGTCCTCATGCGGCCCCTCGATCGGCACGCCGAGCTCGTCGGCGAGCGGCTTCGCCGAACCGGCGTGATCGATATGGCCGTGGGTGAGGAGCAATTTCTCGACCGTCACCCCCGCCTCGGCGATCGCGGCGCGGATCCGCGGGAGATCGCCACCGGCGTCGATCACCGCCGCCTTCATCGTGCGGGTGCACCAGATGATCGTGCAATTCTGCTCGATCGCCGTCACCGGCACGATCATCGCGCGGAGCGCAGGTTCTGGCGCGGCGCGCGGCGCGGGTTCGGTCATCGGATCAATCCTTTCTCCCGATCCCTAACCCGCGCCGCGCCCTTGCCGCAAGGCGGAGCACCGGGCATGCAGCGCGCGCGATGCTCCCACCCCCGCCTTTCGTCCTGCTCGACGATGCCCGCCCCGGCGGCGCGGCGGCGCGGCTCTATCGCGCGCCGACCGCGGTGATCGAGGCGCGGCAGCCCGGCGACATCCCCGCCGCGCTCGCCGCGCTGCGCGCCGGGGTGGCGGCGGGGCGGCAGGCAGCGGGCTTCCTCGCTTATGAAGCCGGCCTGGCGCTGGAGCCGCGCGCGGGCGACGCGGCTTTGCCCGACGCGCCCTTGCTATGGTTCGGATTGTTCGACGGTTTCCAGGAAATCGCCGATGTCGCCGCCGGGCTTCCCGACCCGGCCGGGGCGTGGGTCGGCGCGCCCGAGCCGGAGGTGACCCGCGCCGATTATGACGCGATGATCGCGCGGGTGCAGGCGCTGATCACCGCCGGCGACATCTATCAGGCCAACCTCACCTTTCGCGCGAAGGTGCGCTTCGCGGGCGATCTGCCGGCGCTCTATGCCGCGGTGCGCGCGCGGGCGGCGGCGGGGTGGGGCGCGATCGTCGCGACCGCGCGCGAGACCCTGCTCTCCTTCTCGCCCGAATTGTTCTTCGCGCTCGACGATGGGCGAATCACCTGCCGCCCGATGAAGGGCACCGCGCGGCGCGAGCGCGATCCGGCAGCGGATGCCGCGGCGGCGGCGGCGCTGGCGGCGGACCCCAAGCAGCGCGCCGAAAACCTGATGATCGTCGATCTGATGCGCAACGATCTGTCGCGCGTCGCGCAGGCGGGCAGCGTCAAGGTGCCCGAATTGTTCGCGGTCGAGCGTTATCCCACCGTCCACCAGATGACCTCGACCGTCACCGCCGCGCTCGACGCGGGGCATGATGCGATCGACGTGCTCGCCGCCTTGTTCCCGTGCGGCTCGATCACCGGCGCGCCAAAGGTGCGCGCGATGCAGGTGATCGGCGAGGTCGAGCGCAGCCCGCGCGGCGCCTATACCGGGGCGATCGGGCGGATCGACGCCCCGGCCTCGGCGCAGTTCAACGTCGCGATCCGCACGCTGCACGTTCCGGCCGGCGCGAAACACGCTACGATCGGGCTCGGCGGCGGGATCGTCGCCGATTCCAACGCCGTCGACGAATGGGACGAGGCGCTGGCGAAAGGAGCTTTCTTGACCCACGGCGCGGGCGATTTCGACCTTATCGAGACGATGGCCTTCGATCCCGAGGCCGGGGTGGCGCGGATCGAGCGGCATCTCGCGCGGCTCAAGGCGAGCGCCGCGGCGCTCGGCTTCGCGTTCGACCGCCACGCCGCGCGCAACGATCTGCAGGCCGCGACCTTCCGGCTGCGCCGCCCGGCGCGGATCCGGCTGCTCGCGGCGCGATCGGGGCGGATCGCGATCGAGACCGGCCCCGCGCCACTCGCCGCGCCGCGCGCGTGGCGTGTCGCGCTGGCGCCGCTGCCGGTCCCCGCGGGCGACTTCCGCTTGCGCCACAAGACCAGCGACCGTGGCTTCCTCGATCGCGCGCGCGTGGCGTCGGCGGCGGACGAAGTGGCGTTCGTCGACCCGCACGGTTTCGTCACCGAGGGAAGCTTCACCAATATCTTCGTCGAGCGCGACGGCGTGCTCGTCACCCCGCCGCTCGCGCGCGGGCTGCTCCCCGGGGTGTTGCGCGGCGAGCTGATCGATCAGGGCCGCGCGCGCGAAGGCGAGGTGACCCCCGACGACCTCGCCGGCGGCTTCTTCGTCGGAAATGCGCTGCGCGGGCTGATTCCGGCCGTTGTTGCGGTTGCGAAATCGCCGGGCCTCCCGCTATAGGCCGCGGCGACATCAGCCATCGTTATGAGGCACGCGACATGAAGCCTTCCGCCGCGCTTGACCGTATCAGCCCTTCGCCGACGCTGGCGATCACCACCAAGGTGCTGGAACTCAAGCGCGCCGGGGTCGATGTGATCGGGCTGGGCGCGGGCGAGCCCGATTTCGATACCCCCGATTTCGTCAAGGAAGCTGCGATCCAGGCGATTCGCGACGGCAAGACCAAATATACCAATGTCGACGGCACGCAGGAGCTGAAGGAGGCGATCGTCGCCAAGTTCAAGCGCGACAACCACCTCGATTACACCACGCAGCAGGTCAGCGTGAACGTCGGCGGCAAGCACACGTTGTTCAACGCGCTCGTCGCGACGCTCAACCCGGGCGACGAGGTGATCGTCCCCGCGCCTTATTGGGTGAGCTATCCCGACGTGGTGCAATTCGCCGGGGCGACCCCGGTGATCGTCGCCGCCGGCGCCGCGCAGGGCTATAAACTGACCCCCGAGATGCTCGAGGCGGCGATCACCCCGCGAACCAAGTGGCTGATCCTCAATTCGCCCTCCAACCCGACCGGTGCGGCCTATACCGTCGCCGAACTCAAGGCGCTGGGCGCGGTGCTCGAACGCCACCCGCAGGTGTGGATCTTCGCCGACGATATGTACGAGCATATCGTCTACGACGATTTCGTCTTCGCGACGATCGCCGAGGTGTGCCCGTCGCTCTACGAGCGCACGCTGACGGTCAACGGCTGTTCCAAGGCCTATGCGATGACCGGCTGGCGGATCGGCTTCGCCGCGGGCGCGCCGTGGCTGATCAAGGCGATGGCCAAATTGCAGTCGCAATCGACCTCCAACCCCTGCTCGATCGCACAAGCGGCAGCGACAGCGGCGCTCAACGGCGACCAGTCGTTCCTCATCGAACGCAACGCGGCGTTCAAGTCGCGCCGCGATCTCGTCGTGTCGATGCTCAACCAGACCGACGGCATCGCCTGCCCGCGCCCCGAAGGCGCCTTCTACGTCTATCCCGAAGTCTCCGGGGTGATCGGCAAGACGACGCCGGGCGGCAAGCGGATCGAGAACGACAGCGATTTCGTCGGCTATCTGCTCGAGGATGCGCGGGTCGCGGCGGTGCAGGGGGTGGCGTTCGGCCTCTCGCCGGCGATGCGGATCAGCTACGCCACCGGCGAGGACGTGCTGCGCGAGGCGTGCGAGCGGATCCAGCGCGCCTGCGCCGCGCTGCGCTGAAGAGATTTCAGCCCCGAAACACAGCGTTTCGGTTACCGCAATACAACGGCAATGAACCGCACCCTATGTAGCGGCTGAACGACGGCGTCAGGCCGCGTTCAGCGACAACAAATTACAGGCTTTCTTGGGTTTCCGGCGCAGCGCCCCCAGCGGGCCGCGAAGAAGCGAGTCGAAAAGAGTTAAGCAGATGATCCAGTTCCTGAAATCGACCTTCCTGTGGCAATTCGCCGGAGGTTTCCTGATCGGGGCGGTCGGGCTGTTCGCGCTGCATCCGGCGTCCGCCGTCACCGCCACGACCGATGCGCCGACGCATATCGTCAAGCGCTGATAGCATCGCGCACGCGCGCGCATTATATCGGCGGACATGATCCGCGCTCCCATGACGATCGCCGCGGTCCTGGTGACCGCCAGCCTTCCCTTCCTCCCCGCCCGCGCCGAACGCGCGGTGCCGATCCCGCCCCCGGCGCGCGACGTGCCCGCCACCCCGAGCGCGCAGACCGCAATCCTCGCCGGCGGGTGCTTCTGGGGGATGGAGGCGGTGTTCGAGCGGGTGAAGGGCGTCCGCGCGGTGACCTCGGGCTATGCCGGCGGCGCGGCGCATAGTGCCAATTACAGCGCGGTTTCGAGCGAATCGACCAAACATGCCGAAGCGGTGCGGATCGTGTTCGATCCGCGTCAGGTGAGCTACGGCACGTTGCTGCGCATCTATTTCTCGATCGCGCATGATCCCACCCAGCTCAACCGTCAGGGGCCGGACCGCGGCCCGAGCTATCGTTCGGCGATCTTCCCGCAATCAGAGGCGCAGCGCGCCGTGGCCGAGGCCTATATCGCGCAATTGACCCAGGCGCATGCCTGGCCGCAGCCGATCGTGACGCGGATCGAGCGCGGCGATTTCTTTCCGGCGGAGGCGGTCCACCAGAATTTCTACGATCGCAACCCGACCAATCCCTATATCGTCCGCTGGGACAAGCCCAAGGTCGCCGCTTTCCAGGCGGCCTTTCCCAAGCTGGCGAAATAGGAAGATTCCCCCTCCGCCGTTCGGGCTCAGCGCGAACGGCGGGACGGATTAGCCTGTCGCGTTAAGCACCCGCGCCTGCTCGATCAGCAGCACCGGCACCCCGTCACGGATCGGATAGGCGACCCCGGCGGCGTCCGACACCAGCTCCTGCGCCGCTTCGTCATAGACGAGCGGCCGCCGGCTCACCGGGCACACCAATCGTTCGAGCAGCCAGGCGTCGATCATTGCAAGGTCACGCGATCCTGCCCGTCGTGTCGCCCGAAGAATTGCAGCAGCTGGACGATCAGTTCGGCGCGCTCGGCGATCGTCTTCGTTTCGAGCAGCGCCTGTTTGGCGGCGGCGTCGAACGGCGCGATCTGCGCGATGCCGTTGACCAGGCTGGCGTCGTCGAGCCGCCCGACCGCATCCCAATCGACCGCATAGCCCTGCGCCTCGGCGAAACGCTTCGATTCGAGCTCGAGCCCGGCGCGCGCGGCGAGCGACAGATCGTCGTCGGGCGCGCTATCGAGCAATTCGGCCTCGACCTGCCGGAACGGAGTCGACACTTCGAGCTCGCGCGTGACGCGGAACAGCGACACGCCCTCGAGGATGATGTTCGAGCGGCCGTCCTCCAGCATCTCGATATCGGCGATCCGCCCGACGCAGCCGATATCGTAGAGCTGCGGGATCTTCGCCTCGGCGTCGCCGCGCGGCTGGATCATCCCGATCCGCCGGTCACGCGCCATCGCATCGGATATCAGCGCGCGATAGCGCGGCTCGAAGATGTGCAGCGGCAGATGCATCCCCGGAAACAGGATCGCACCGGCCAGAGGAAAGATCGACAGCCGCGTCATGTCACCCGAACAGGACGGCGGAAAGCTTGCGGCGCTGCTGTGCCACCCACGGATCCTCCAGCCCGACCACCTCGAACAATTTGAGCAATTGCTGGCGCGCCGCGCCCTCGTTCCAGTCGCGCTCGGCGGCGGTGATCGCGAGGAACCCCTCCGCCGCCGCGTCGCGATCGCCCGCTGCCATCTGCGCATTGGCGAGATCGTAGCGCGCCTGGAGGTCGTCGGGGTTCGCTGCGACCTTGGCCTCGAGCGGCGCGAGATCGTCGACCGCGGGCGCCGAGCGCGCGAGATCGAGCGCCGATTTGGCGCGCTCGATATCGGGGAGCTTGGCCAGCTCCTCGGGCAGCGCCGCGATCGCCGCTTCGGCGGCGGCGGTATCGCCCGCCGCGACCAGCGCGCGGATCCGCCCCGAAACCACCGCGGGATGATCGGAGGCCATTTCGGCGAGCTGGTCGAAGATCGACAGCGCCCGCGCGGCGTCGCCCGCGGCGAGCACTTCCTCGCCCATCGCGATCAGCGGCTCGAGCTCCGCTTCCTGTGCCTGCGCCTCGCCCTGGATCGGCAGCTGGCGCAGCAACTGATCGAGCATCACGCGGAGCTGCGATTCGGTGCGCGCGCTCGTCAGATCGGCGACGAGTTGCCCCTGGAACATCGCATAGACGGTGGGGATCGACCGCACCTGGAATTGCGCGGCGATGAACTGGTTCTTGTCGGTATCGACCTTGGCCAGCACCACGCCCTTATCGGCATAGGCCGCGGCGACCTTTTCCAGCACCGGCGCCAGCGCCTTGCACGGGCCGCACCATTCCGCCCAGAAATCGATGATCACGAGCTGCGTCATCGACGGCTCGACCACATCGCGCCGGAACGCCTGTACCGCCGCCTTTTCCGCTTCGTTCATTCCAAGGGTCGCCAAGAGCCGCTTCCTGCTAAAATCACTGCGGCCCTTATGTGGGGACGGGCCGGGGGAAGCAAACCCCCCGGCACGCGAATCAGCGTCTGAGTGAGGAATGACGGCGCTGGAGCGCCTTACCCGCTCCTCCTTCTTTCCTTCTCCCCTCCCCGCTTTCTTCTCCCCCTTCTTCCCCCCTCCCTCGTTCAAGGGAGGGGAGAAAGCAGGGAGGGAAGGTTCAGAAGGCGGCGGTGATCGAGAACAAAGCGGTCGATCCGGCGATCGAGCTGCCGTCCTTGGTCGAGGAGAAGTTCGGCACGATATAGGCCGAACGACGCCGGGTGATATCGGTATCGATCCACGCCGCGCTCAACGTCAGCGGGGTACCCTTCACCGCGAAATCGGCGCCGAGCATCCAATCCCAATAATGGCCGGTCGGCGCCGCGCTGGTGCCGTTCGGGCCGAGCCCCGGGTTGCCGTGCGAATAGCCGAGATGCGCCTTGGCGGTCAGCGGCGTCTTCGGGATCGCGGCCGACAGATCGCTCCAGACATAGAGATTGTCGTGCTTGGCGCCGGGATGATCGGGCACGCCGGTCGCATAGCTGGCGGCATTGTCATACCATTTGCCGAGCGCTTCCTGCTTGGGTGCATAAGCCACCCCGACGAGCACGGTCGCCGGCCCGGCGGTGCCCGACAGCTTCACATAAGGCTCGGCAAAGTCGGTCTTGTTCGCCCCGCCGGGGTACATGTACCAGGTGAGGCCGGCATCGACCGAGATGCCCCCGCCGAGCGACCTTTTGTACCCGCCGATCAGGTCGAGCTCCATATTGGCGCCGCCGAACGTGCCCCAGCCGGCGAGGTTCGATGCCCAGGTGCTGACGTAGAAGCCGCTCTTGTGGGTCACCGTGATGCCGCCCTGCACCGCGGCATGCTTGTCGGTCTGCGATACGCCGCGCAGGCGATAATCGCTGACCAGCGCGACGCTGCCGGTGACGGTGATGTCCTTGGGGGGCGCTGTTTCCTGCGCCGCGGCGGGCGAGGCGGCGGCACCGAGCGCCAGAGCGAGAGAGAGATAGACTGTCTTCAATGGAACCTCCTTGTGAGAAGAGGCTCCTCCTGCTGCGCGATCGCCGGTGCTCTCACCGCAGGGCGGCGGGCACCGGTTGATCGGCAGCTGTTACGCTAGTGCAGCAATTTCTCCCATATATTGCTAAATTGTATCGAAATGTTGCTGGATGCCCGCTCAGTGGGCAAGTGTTGCCAAACGGCCACTGTCGCCCCCCAGCAACTCGACCGGCGTGCCGCTCGCGCGACGCCGCTGGAGCCAGTCCCGCAACAGCTCGGCCGTCGTATGGTCGACCGCGGCGAGGCGGGTGACGTCGAGCCGCACCGGCTTGCCCGCCGGGACGCGATCGAGCGTGGCGGAGAGCTTGGGCAACGTGACGAAGGTCGCGGTGCCGTCGAGCGCGATACGGTGCGTCTCGCCCTCGGGTTGCTCTTCCACGCCGAGCCGCAGCCGGCGCAAATGGGGGGCGAGCTCGAGCAGCGTCAGCCCGATGCCGACCAGCACGCCGGTCAACAGATCGGTCGCCACCACCATGATCAGCGTCGCCGCCCAGATCACCACCGGCAACGGGCCGTGATCGCGCAGCAAATGCTTCGCATGGGTGAGGCTCACCAGCCGCCAGCCGGTGACGACGAGGATCGCGCCGAGCGCCGCCATCGGAATCTCGCGCAGCAGCCACGGCAGCAACGCGACGAAACCGAGGATCCACACGCCGTGGAGGATCGCCGAGGCGCGGGTGATCGCACCCGCCTGCACATTGGCGGACGAGCGCACGATCACCCCGGTCATCGGGAGCGCGCCGGCCGCGCCGCACAGCAGATTGCCGATGCCCTGCGCGCGCAATTCCTTGTTGTAATCGGTGCGCACGCCGTCGTGCATCTTGTCGACCGCCGCCGCCGACAGCAGGGTTTCCGCCGAGGCGATGAACGCGATCGCCACCGCCGCCGCGATCACCGACGGATCGAGCCATTTCGCCCAGAAACCGCTTTCGGGGAGCGAGATCGCCGCGGTGATCGACGCGGGCACCTGCACCTTGGCGACATCGAGCCCCAGCGCGACGGTGAGCAAGGTGCCCGCCACCACGCCGACCAGCGCGCCGGGCATCAGCCGCAGCGCCGCCGGGCGCCACTTCTCCCACGCCAGCATCGCGCCGATCGTGACCAGGGCGACGATGAACGCGAGTTCGGCCGCCGCCATGTTGCTGAGCGACAGGCCGAGCAGCCGCCCGGGCATCGCGGCGAGGTTGGCCGGGCCGCTCGACAGCGGCTTGGCGTCGAACAGCACATGGAACTGGCCGACGACGATCAGCACGCCGATCCCGGCGAGCATGCCATGGACCACCGCCGGGCTGATCGCGCGAAACCACCCGCCGAGCCTGAACACCCCGGCGACGACCTGGATCGCGCCGGCGAGGATGAGGATCGGGCCGAGCGCGCTGAATCCCTGATCGCGCACCAGCTCGAACACGATGACGGCGAGCCCCGCCGCCGGGCCGCTGACCTGCAACGGCGATCCGGCGAGCGCGCCGACGACGATCCCGCCGATGATCCCGGTGATCAGCCCCTTTTCCGGCGGCACGCCGGAGGCGATCGCGATGCCCATGCACAGGGGCATCGCGACGAGGAACACGACGATCGACGCGGTAAGATCGCGCCCGAGGAATTGCAGCCGCGGCACCGATACGCCGGGCCGCGCGGACATCGCCTGGGTCATTACTCGGCCGCCTCTGCCTGGACGAAATCGGCGGCGAGGCGCTGCGCCGCGCGGACGGCGACCGGCAGCGGCTCATTCTCGCGCACCGGCAGGAAGCGCCCGGTCTCGCCGTCGAGCGCGAGCATCTGGCCGGCATGGATGTCGACGAACCAGCCGTGGAGCGCGATCTCGCCGCGCGCGATCCCCGCCGCGACCGACGGGTGGGTGCGCAGATGCGCGATCTGCACCACGACATTCTCGAGGCTCGCCGCGCGCACCGCCGCGCCGTTTTCCAGGTTGGGGTAAGAGGCGTCGAGCACCGATTTCGCCGCCTGGCTGTGGCGCAGCCACGCCGCGACATTGGGCATTCCTTCGAGCAGCTCGGGATTGACCAGCGCCTTCATCGCGCCGCAGTCCGAATGGCCGCAGACGATGATGTCGCGCACCTTGAGCGCGGCGACGGCGAATTCCACCGTCGAGGAGACGCCCCCGTTCATCGTCGCGAACGGCGGGACGATATTGCCCGCGTTGCGGCATACGAACAGGTCGCCGGCCTCGGCCTGCATGATATGTTCGGGGACGACGCGCGAATCGGCGCAGGAGATCATCAGCGCCTTGGGGCTCTGCCCCTGCGTCGTGAGCTTGGCGTAAAGCGCCTGCTGGCTCGGGAATACCTGTTTCTCGAAGCTGAAGACGCGTCCGATGAGGTCGTTCACTGGATCTGCTCCTCTTGTCATGGAGCAGGATAATTAAGCCGGCAATTTTGCTGCGACGCCGCGGAAATGTTAAATTTTGTGTCCGGGCAAATGGATAGTCGCCTCCAGCCCGTGCGGCACGCGGTTCGCCAGCGTCAATGTGCCGCCCTCGGCCTGCACCGCCTGCGCCGCGATCGCCAGCCCGAGCCCGAAGCCGACCGTGTCGCGCCGCCGCGCCGGATCGAGCCGGACGAACGGCTGGAGCACCGCGACGAGCTGATCCTCGGGGATCCCGGGGCCGTCATCGATCACCCGCACCGTCACCGCCGCGCCGTCGGTCGACAGCGCGATCGTCAGCCGATCGCCATAATGGAGCGCATTGTCGACCAGATTGGTCAGCGCGCGCTTGAACCCCGAGCGACGCAGCCGAAGCTCGAGATGATCCGGCCCGACATAATCCACCGCATGGCCCGCGTCCTGCGCATCGTCGACCAATGTCGCGCACATCACCGCCAGATCGACCGGCACGGGCGCCTCGGGATCGCTGTCGCCGCCGAGAAAGGCGAGCAGCGAGGTGATCATCGCCTCCATTTCGGCGACATCATGCCCGATCGCGTTGCGCGTCTCCGGGTCCGCCACCCCTTCGCTACGCAACCGCAGCCGCGCGAGCGGGGTGCGCAGATCGTGCCCCACCGCGGCGAGCGCCTGGGTGCGGTTGTCGATCAGCGCACGGATTCGCGCCTGCATCCGGTTGAACGCGACGACCACGCGGCGCACCTCGCCCGGGCCGTCCTCCGGCACCGGATCGACCGGATCATGCCCGACGCGGTCCGCCGCCACTGCCAGCCGGCGCAGCGGCAGCAACGCGCGGCGCAGCATCAGCCCGCCGATCACCATCAACGCGATCGCGGGGACCAGCGCCAGCGCGACGCGCTCGAACCCGAAATCGAGCCGCGCCACCGGCTCGAGCGTGCGGAAATGCAACCAGCTGCCGTCATCGAGCTGGAGCCCCCCGCTCACCGCCGAGCTGCGCCCGGGCAGGGTCAGGCGGATGCGCAGATCGCGTGTGCCGAGCGACGGCTCCCATTCGACGATCTGCCGGCGCATCTGATCCAGCGCGGGCGCGACCGACGGGACGCGCGGCGGATCACGATCCCAGTGGATCTCGTAGCGATCGGTGGTGAGATGGCTCGCCATTTCGGGGCGCGTGCCCGGCGGGCGATCCTCGACCAGCCGGCGGCAGATGACGAGATGCTCGGCGAGCCGCCGTGCCTCGTCGTCGCGCACCGAAAACTGGCTCGCGCGCTCATACAGCAAGGTCGAGACGCCGAACTCGATCAGCATCGTCAGCAGCAGGATCGCGACGACCTGCCCGAGCAGGCCGGTCGAGGGGATCAATTTCCTCAACGGCGCTCCACCGGCACGTTGAGCATATAGCCCACCCCGCGCACCGTGACGATCGGCGCGGCATGGCCTTCGCCCGAAAGCTTGCGGCGCAGCCGGCTGACCAGCACGTCGATCGAGCGATCCGAGCTGTCCCCCAGCCGTGTGCGCGACAGCTCGATCAATCGCTCGCGCGCGATCACTCTTTGCGCATGATCCGCCAGCACCACCAGCAGATCGAATTCGGCGCCGGTGAGATCGACCACCGCCCCCGTCGGCGAGATCAGCTCGCGGCGCGGCAGATTGACCGTCCACCCCTCGAAGGTCATCACCCCCGCTTCGCGCGCGCCGGTGCCGCGATCGAGCGCCGGGCGGCGCAGCACCGCGCGCACCCGCGCGACCAGCTCGCGCACCCCGAACGGCTTGGCGATATAATCGTCCGCGCCCAGCTCCAGCCCGACGACGCGATCCATTTCGCTGGAGCGCGCCGACATGAAGATGATCGGCACGTCGCTTTTCTGGCGCAGCGCGCGGCACAGATCGATCCCGCTGGTGCCGGGCAGCATGATATCGAGCAGGACGAGATCGACTGGCCCCGAATCGAGCGCCAGCCACATTTCCGGCGCGGCGGAGGCGGGGCGGACGACAAAGCCGTTTTCCTGCAATGCGCGCGCGGTGAGCATGCGCAATGCCGGATCGTCCTCGACGAGCAGGATAACAGGGGCGGTCATCGTGCGTGGGCCTAATCGCGAACGGGCCGCGCGGTCAACGTGACGACAATCGAACAGGGGGGGTTGGCAAGCCCGAAATCCGCTGCTAGTGGCCGCGCCTCACCCGCCCGGAAGCTTCCGGGCCAGGCGCCAGAGCGGGCGTAGCTCAGGGGTAGAGCACAACCTTGCCAAGGTTGGGGTCGAGGGTTCGAATCCCTTCGCCCGCTCCAGTCGCGATGCGACGGCCGATCGAAATTTCAGCGTAAAATCAACGATCAGCGCGGATGCCGCGATCGCCGGACATGAGTCGGCCGCCGACGCATGGGCGCCGGCGGCCGTGAGATCCGGCTTACCAGAAGAAGTTGCGGATCACGTCGACAACGATGCCGCGGCGATAATCGATCAGCAGCACGTCGTTATAATGCCGCACCCAGCGGGTGTAGGGCCGCGCCGGCGGCAGGCGATAGCGCCACGGATCGGCGATCCAGTAACGCTGACCATAATAATTCGGCGCGATGCGGACACCCGCGCGGAACGATTGATAGCGGAACGGCGCATTCCAATTGCCACGGGCATAGAGCGAGCGATTCTGGTCGCGCCAGCGGCGCCAGTCGTCGCGCGCCCAGACGCGGTTGCGGTCCTCGCGCAGATCGCGTCGCGCATCGCGCAGGTCGCGCTCCTCGCGGCGGACATCGTGCCGGTCGCCATAGCGCCGCGCCTGATCCAGCTCATATTGCTGCTGGCGGACATCGCGCCGATCGCGGCGCAGATCGTCGTTGGTCTGGGCCGAGGCAACCGCCGGGAACGCCGTCGCCGCCATCAGCACGCCGATGATCAACTTGCGCATCTCTTTCTCCTTTTACTCGCTGGCGCACGGCACAAAGCCGCGTCGCCACATCCGGTTTATCGGCGGGTGGCGCTGAACCGGCCAGGAACGGCGCGGTCAGCAACGAGCAAGGTAACGAAATCGCTGTATAATATTGCGTCGACCGAGCGCACGGCGACGCGCGCCGATGCCGCGCGAACGGCATCGGCGGCACATTGGCCGGCTATTACGAAATCCCGTCGTTACGGCGTGTCGCGACCGCCGCCGCCGCCACCCGGCCCCATCGCGCCGACCGTGCCGATATTGCCGAACAGATCCTGGAAGAAGCCACGGCGCCGGCCGAGCGTCGGGGTGGTCTTCTTCATCGGGGTGATATCGGCGATCTGGTCCATCCCCGAACGGCGCACCGCGCTGACATTGCCGTTGCGATCGAAGCTGATCTGCATCGTCAGCTGATCGTGCGCCTTGGGCTTGTTGTACGCATAATTGCGGCTGTCGCGCGAAATATAATACCAGTCGCCCTGGTTGAACTGCGCAGCGAAGGTGGGATGCCCCAGCGTGGCGAGCACCGATTCGCGATTGTCGACCCCGGGCTGGATCGCATTCACCAGGTCGGCGTCGACGATATAGCCCTGATGCGACCGGAGCGAGGTGCAGCCGGAAAGCGCGATCCCGGCAGCAAGCGCGACGATCAGAAAGGGTTGGCGCATGGATACTCCGCGAACAGTGAACCCAACCGGCACATTGCGTCCGCGGGCGAACGCCTCAATATGCCGGGGCGAACATCGATACAAGGCAAGGACAAAAGCAGGCGTGGGATTCCTCGACAGGTTCCGCAGGACATCGCGGCAGGACGTGGCGGCGGTGCCGCTCTATCAGGCGGTGGTGGCGCGCGCGCGCCAGCCGCATTGGTATCTCGACGGCGCGGTGCCCGATACGCTCGACGGCCGGTTCGACATGGTCGCGGCGGTCACTGCCTTCGTGCTGATGCGGATCGAGGACGAGCCCGCCGCGGCGCAGCTCGTCGCCGATCTCACCGAGCGGTTCATCGACGATATGGATGCGCAGATTCGCCAGATCGGCTTCGGCGACATGGTCGTCGGCAAGCAGGTCGGGCGGATGATGGGGATGCTCGGCGGACGGCTCGGCGCCTATCGCACGGGAGTCACCGACGGCGATCTCGCTACGCCGCTGCGGCGCAACCTCTATCGCGGCATGGATCCGGCGCCGGCGGCGGTCGCGTATGTCCGCGATCGCCTGCTCGATTTCCACGCCGCGCTGAAGGCGGTGCCGCTCGACGCGATCGAGCGCGGGGAATTGCCGTGAGCGCCCCCGAATTCTCGCGCCCCGAACGACTCGACACGATCGGCGAGGCGCCGCGTACCGTGACGATCGAGGCGGATGTCGACGAGCGCCGCCGCGTCGCCGGCCGCTTCGGGCTGATCGCAGTCGAGCGGCTCGCGGCGACCTTTGCGATCCGCCGCGACGCCGCCGGGGTGATCGCCGACGGACGGGTGACCGCGGCGGTGACGCAGGCCTGCACGGTGACCGGCGATCCGCTGCCGGCGACGATCGACGAGAAAGTGACGCTGCGCTTCGTTTCCGCCGGCACATCCGAGGAAGAGGTCGAGCTGGGCGAGGAATCGCTCGACACGATCGAGATCGACGGCGGCGCGATCGATCTGGGCGAGGCCGCGGCGGAGACGATGGCGCTGGCGCTCGATCCCTATCCGCGCGGGCCCCGCGCCGCCGAGGCGCTGCGCGAGGCGGGGGTGGTCGACGAGGGGCAGAGCGGCCCGTTCGGCGCACTCGCCGCGCTCAAGGACAAATTGGGGAAGCAATAACAGCCTCCTCTCATCGTCATGCCGGGCTCGACCCGGCGTGACGATCTGGAGCTAATCCCGATCCGGCCCGAGCGACGCATCGACGTCGCGCGGGCGGACGAAGCGCGTGAGCTGCGCGCGGCCCGGCGCGGCATCTGCCCAATGATCGATATCGAAGCTGAGTTCGGCGAGCGTCGCGGTGGGGTATTTCTCCTCCACCTCCTCGCGCAATCCGCCGCCTTCAGGCACGAGCAGCAGCACGAGATCCTCGAGCCCCGGGTTATGCCCGATCAGCATCAGCCGATCGGCGTCGGCCGGGGTTTCGCGCACCACATCGAGCAATGTCGCCGAGGATGCGAGATACATCCGCCGATCCCACGCCGGATAAAGCGGCGCGCCATAGCCGGCCGCCACCGCCTCGATCGTCTCCACCACCCGCACCGCGGGCGAGGCGACGACGTGATCGAACCGCAGCCCGAGCGATTTCAAATGCCGCCCCATCGTCTGCGCGGCGCGGCGCCCCTTGGCGTTGAGCGGGCGATCGAAATCGCGCGCGACCGGATCGTCCCACCCGGACTTGGCGTGGCGCAGCAGCGTCAGCGTCTTCACGGGCGGGCAAACTCCGGTCTTCTCAAATCTCGGGAGCCGCGTCATGCCCCAGACGCGCGCCGGAGGAAAGACGCTCCCGCACCCGCGCGATCGCCTCGTCGAGCGGAACGCGCGCGATCGCCACCCCCGGCGGGAAGGCGGTGAGCAGCCGCGAGGGCATCGCCGCCGACAACAGGACGAAGGCGCCGCGATCCTGCGCCGAACGGATCAGCCGCCCGAACGCCTGCGCCAGCCGCGCGCGGACGATGCGGTCATCATAAGCGCTCCCCCCGCCCGCCAGCCGCCGCGCGGCGTGGAGCACGCTCGGCTTGGGCCACGGCACGCCCTCCATCACCACCAGCCGCAGCGAATGGCCGGGCACGTCGACCCCGTCGCGCAACGCATCGGTGCCGAGCAACGAGGCATGCGGATCGTCGCGGAAGATATCGACCAGGGTGCCGGTATCGATCGGATCGACATGTTGCGCGTGGAGCGGCAGCCCGGCGCGCGCCAGCCGGTCGGCGATCGCGGCATGCACCCCGCGCAACCGGCGGATCGCGGTGAACAACCCCAGGGTGCCGCCCCCCGCCGCCTCGATCAGCCGCGCATAGGCATTGGCCAGCGCGGCCTGGTCGCCGCGCTTCACATCGGTGACGATCAGCACCTCGGCGGCGTCGGCATAGTCGAACGGGCTCGCCGCCTCGAAGCGGGTCGCGGCGAGCGCGAGATGCGGCGCCCCGACCCGCGCCTCGGCGGTCGCCCAGTCGCCCCCCGCGGTCAGCGTCGCCGAGGTGACCAGCGCGCCATGCGCCGGACGCAGCACCGTCGCGGCGAACGGCCGGGTCGGATCGAGCCAGCGGCGGTGGAGCCCGATATCGAATTCGCGCCCCTCGATGCGATCGACCGCGAGCCAGTCGACGAAATCGGCATCCGCCGGCCCGCCGACCCGCGCGAGCAGCGAGAGCCACGCCGCCACCGTCTCGGCGCGCCAGCCGAGCGAGGCGATCGCGCCCTCGACTCGTGCGCGCGCCGGGCCGTCCATCCAGTCGGGCGCCTCGTCGAGCACCGCCTCGAGCCGCTTGCCGAGCGTGACGAGCGGGCGGAGCAACGCGTCGAGCGCCTGCGCGGCGGGCGCGGCGGCGTCGATCAGCGCCGGGGTCGGCGCGGCGATCTCGGTCTCCAGCCCGTAGCCCGCGTCGCCCGGCTGTTCGGCGCGGGCATAGACCAGCCCGCGCACCGCCGCGAGCAACGCCTCGATCGGGCCGAACGGCGCGCCTTCGGCGACGCGCCCGATCCAGCCGTCGCTCGCCAGCGCCTGCGCCGCATTGACCGCATCGCCGATCGCGCGGCCGCCCGCTTCGTCATAGCTCGCGACATCCGACAATCGCGCCGCCAGCCCGCGCCGCCGCCCGCGGCTGCCGCCTTCGGGACCGAGCAGCCAGCGGCGCAGCTCGATCGTCTCCTGTCCGGTCAGCGCGGTGGCGAACATCGCGTCGGCCGCGTCGAACAGATGATGCCCCTCATCGAACACATAGCGTGTCGGGCGAGTCGCCGCCTCGCGGCCGCGCGCGGCGTTGACCATCACCAGCGCATGATTGGCGATGACGATATCCGCCTCGACCGAGGCGCGCGACGCATGTTCGATGAAGCATTTCCGGTAATGCGGGCAGCCGGCGTAGATACATTCGCCGCGCCGGTCGGTCAGCGCCGCGGTGCCGTTGCGGCGGAACAAGGTGACGAGCCAGCCGGGGAGATCGCCCCCGACCATATCGCCGTCGGCGCTATACGCCGCCCAGCGCGCGACGAGCTGCGCCAGGATCGCCGCGCGCCCTGTAAAGCCGCCCTGTAGCGCATCCTCCAGATTGAGCAGGCAGAGGTAATTCTCGCGCCCCTTGCGGGTGACGACGCGCGCCCTGCGCACCGCCGGATCGGGGTGGAGCCGCGCGGTCTCGTGCGCGAGCTGGCGTTGCAGCGCCTTGGTATAGGTGCTGATCCATACCGCGCCCTGCGCCTGCTCGGCCCATAGCGACGCGGGGGCGAGATAGCCCAGGGTCTTGCCGATCCCGGTCCCCGCCTCGGCGAGCACGAGATTGGGCGAGTCGCGGGTGACGCGCGGGGCGAAGGCGCCCGCCGCCGCCTCGGCATAGGCGCGCTGCCCGGGGCGCGGTTCCCGCGTCGTGCCGGTCAGCCGGGCGAGCCGCTCGTCCACCTCCTCGCGGTCGAGCGTCACGACGCGCGGCATCGGGCGCGGCGCGGCTTCGTCCCATTCGGGGAGGCGGGTGAACAGCCAGCGCTCCGCGCCGCGCGGGCGCGCGATGCGATCGGCGAGCAAAGGCGCCCACGGCCAGCGCAGCCGGAACAGCGCCTGCACCCCGGTCCACGCCCCCTCGCGCTCGGGCCAGTCGCCGTCGGGAATCGCCAGCAGCCGCGCGGCGGCATCGCGCAGGAACGGCGCGACCGCGGCGTCGTCGGCGGGCACGTCGAGCCCGGTCGCGGCGGCGAGCCCCTTGGGCGTCGGCACCATGAAGCGCGCCGGGCGGAGGAAGGCGAACAATTCGAGCAGATCGAGCCCCGACAGATCGGCATAGCCGAGTCGCTGCCCGATCAGCGGCGCGTTGAGCAGGATCACCGGGGTATCGGCGGCGATGCGGATCGCCTCGCCGCGGCCGATCGCGCGCACCTCCCCCTCATGCGCGATCCACACGCCCGAATGGCTGGCGTGAAGCGCGGGGTAAGGGGCAAAGTTCACGAAGTTCACACGTGTGCGATTAGAACATAGCGGCAACCCGCACCACCCCGGCATGCGCCCGCCCTGGCGAAGGCCGGGGCCCAGTCGCGAACGGCTCGTTGCCGGACCCCGGCCTTCGCCGGGGTGGAGAATTCCCGGCAGGCGATAGTCTCGCTGCACCGATCATGCACCTTGGGGTGGATTCCCGACCCCCTGTGTGCTTTAGGCCGCCCGTTTCCTATATGGTGAGGCCACGCATCCCATGAACATCCATGAATATCAGGCGAAGGAACTGCTCGCCAAGTTCGGCGTCCCCGTTCCGGCGGGCTATGCCGCGATGACGGTCGACGAAGCGGTCGAAGCGTCGAAGAAGCTCCCCGGGCCGCTCTATGTCGTCAAGGCGCAGATCCACGCCGGCGGCCGCGGCAAGGGCAAGTTCAAGGAATTGCCGGCCGACGCCAAGGGCGGCGTCCGCCTCGCCAAGACCGCCGAGGAAGTCCGCGCGCACGCGACCGACATGCTCGGCAACACGCTGGTGACGATCCAGACCGGCGAGCACGGCAAGCAGGTCAACCGCCTGTACATCACCGACGGCGTCGACATCGCCAAGGAATTCTACCTCGCGGTGCTGGTCGATCGCGCCACCGGCCGAGTCGCCTTCGTCGTGTCGACCGAGGGCGGGATGGATATCGAGACCGTCGCGCACGACACGCCGGAGAAGATCCACACCTTCGACGTCGACCCCGCGACCGGCTTCATGCCGCACCACGGCCGCGCCGTGGCGACCGCGCTGGGGCTGACCGGCGATCTCGCCAAGCAGGCGCAGAGCCTCGCCGGCAAGGTCTATGACGCCTTCCTCGGCACCGATGCCTCGCAGATCGAGATCAACCCGCTCGCGGTGACCGACGACGGCAAGCTGATGGTGCTCGACGCCAAGGTCGGCTTCGACGGCAATGCGATGTTCCGCCACAAGGATCTCGCCGAGCTGCGCGACGAGACCGAGGAAGATCCGGCCGAGCTGGAAGCCTCCAAGTACGACCTCGCGTACATCAAGCTCGATGGCGACATCGGCTGCATGGTCAACGGCGCCGGGCTCGCGATGGCGACGATGGACATCATCAAATTGAACGGGATGTTCCCGGCCAACTTCCTCGACGTCGGCGGCGGCGCGACCAAGGAGAAGGTGACCGCGGCGTTCAAGATCATCCTCAGCGATCCCGCGGTGAAGGGCATTCTCGTCAACATCTTCGGCGGGATCATGCGCTGCGACATCATCGCCGAAGGCATCGTCGCCGCGGCGAAGGAAGTGAACCTCTCGGTGCCGCTGGTCGTCCGCCTCGAGGGCACCAACGTCCAGCAGGGCAAGGAAATCCTCGCCAACTCGGGGCTCGCGATCGTTCCCGCCAACGATCTGGGCGATGCGGCGAAGAAGATCGTCGCCGAGGTCAAGAAGGCCGCGTGATCCGTTCCGCCGCGTCGTTCCTCTCGGGGCGACGCGGCGGATACAATGCCGGCAAAAGGTCGTCGCAAGTGCGGCGGCCTTTTTTGTGTCCCCGCCTTCGCGGGAGCACAAAGTTGTTGGAGCGTCGTGCTTTCCCACTTTCCACCCCGGCGAAGGCCGGGGTCCAGCCGTGCGCCGATCGTAACTGGGCCCCGGCCTTCGCCGGGGCGGATCACATTTTTCGCACTAGCTTTAGAATCTCTTATCCTGCCCTTTTCGGGCGAAGGGGGTGCGTCCTATCTGCCGTGCTGCGGCACGGCCTTCCTTACGGCAACGCCGCATTTTTCGATCTCGGTACGGTTACGCCAGCGCAACGAATTTCGCATGCACGCCGTTTGCCGCAGCATGATATTACGCGACTGAACCGCGCCAGCGCCCCGCCCCATCTCCCGCAACGGACGTTTGGGCTGGACTTGCGTCGATTCTGCTGCATTAGCGAACCACTGTTCGAAAATCGCGCCAATGGAGATGCTGCCGATGAAGGTGCTGGTGCCGGTCAAGCGCGTGCTTGACTATAACGTGAAGCCCCGCGTGAAGGCGGACGGCTCGGGCGTCGACCTCGCCAATGTGAAGATGTCGATGAACCCGTTCGACGAAATCGCGGTCGAGGAAGCGATTCGCCTCAAGGAAAAGGGCGTCGCGACCGAGATCGTCGCGGTCTCGATCGGCGAAGCCAAGGCGCAGGAAACGCTGCGCACCGCGCTGGCGATGGGCGCCGATCGCGCGATCCTCGTCCAGACCGACGAGAAGGCCGAGCCGCTGGCGATCGCCAAGATCCTCGCCAAGATCGCCGGTGAAGAGCAGCCGGGGCTGATCATCCTCGGCAAGCAGGCGATCGACGACGACAACAACCAGACCGGCCAGATGCTCGCCGGGCTGCTCGGCTGGGGCCAGGGCACCTTCGCCTCCAAGGTCGAGGTGTCGGGCGAGACCGTCAAAGTCACCCGCGAGGTCGACGGCGGGCTCGAGACCGATTCGTTCAAGCTGCCGGCGATCGTCACCACCGATCTCCGCCTCAACGAGCCGCGCTATGCCTCGCTGCCCAACATCATGAAGGCGAAATCGAAGCCGCTTGGCGTCAAGTCGCCGGCCGATTACGGCGTCGACGTGACCCCGCGCCTCACCACGCTCAAGGTGGTCGAGCCGCCGAAGCGCACCGCGGGGGTCAAGGTTGCCGACGTCGACGAACTGGTCGCGAAACTCAAGGCGATGGGAGTTGCCAAGTGAAGACGCTCGTTTGGGTCGAACATGACGGCGCCACCGTCAAGGATGCCACGCTTTCCGCGGTGACCGCCGCGTCGAAGCTGGGCGAGGTTCATCTGCTCGTCGCCGGGCAGGGCGTCGGCGCGGTGGCCGAGCAGGCCGCCAAGATCGCCGGCGTGGGCAAGGTCCATGTCGCCGACGACGCCGCCTTCGCGCATGCGCTGGCCGAGAATGTCGCGCCGCTCGTCGCCGAGCTGATGGCAAGCCACGACGCCTTCGTCGTGCCCGCGACCAGCAACGGCAAGAATGTCGCGCCGCGCGTCGCCGCGTTGCTCGACGTGATGCAGATCAGCGACATCCTGTCGGTCGAAGGGCCGGACACCTTCACCCGCCCGATCTACGCCGGCAATGCGATCGCGACGGTGCAGACCAAGGACGCCAAGAAGGTGATCACCGTGCGCGGCACCGCCTTCGAAAAGGCGGCGCCCGAGGGCGGTTCGGGCGCGATCGAGGCGGTCGCCTCGACCGGCGACAAGGGGCTTTCGACCTTCGAGGGCCAGGAAATCGCCAAGTCCGAGCGGCCGGAGCTGACCTCGGCCAAGATCATCGTCTCGGGTGGTCGCGCGCTGCAGAACAGCGAGAATTTCCACGCGATCATCGAGCCGCTCGCCGACAAGCTCGGCGCGGGCGTCGGCGCAAGCCGCGCGGCGGTCGATGCGGGCTATGTGCCCAACGACTATCAGGTCGGCCAGACCGGCAAGATCGTCGCGCCGGAAGTCTATATCGCGGTCGGCATCTCGGGCGCGATCCAGCACCTCGCCGGGATGAAGGACTCCAAGACGATCATCGCGATCAACAAGGACGAGGACGCGCCGATCTTCCAGGTCGCGGACATCGGGCTGGTGGGCGATCTGTTCAAGGTGGTGCCCGAGTTGACGCAAAAGCTCTAAGCTCGTGGAGCGAAGCTCCACGGCGGTGCCCAAGCGAAGCGAGGGCATAGAGCCACGGCCGGCCGGCGCCGCCACAGCGGCGTCCGACGGCGCGGGACTTGCTCCCGCGTCGGCCCTCGACTGGCAAAACGACGGGGCGGCGCTTCACCGAGGCGCCGCCCTTTCGATTCTTCCCGAACTCGACGCCTTCGCCGCCGGGCACCCGAAATCGCGCGCGGGTGTCCGGCTCCGCAGCCTTCGCCCGCTCGCCTCGGCTGCGGCCATCGCCGCGCGCTACCTTGGCGCTGAGGCGCGACCGGTGCGCGCGATCCTGTTCGACAAGTCGCCCGACACGAACTGGTCGCTCGGCTGGCATCAGGACCGCACGATCGTGGTGCGCGAACAACACGACACGCCCGGCTTCGGCCCGTGGGGGCGCAAGGCGGGGTTGATCCATGTCGAGCCGCCCTTCGCGATCATCGAGGCGATGGCGACGCTGCGCATCCACCTCGACGACGTACCGGCCGACAATGCGCCGTTGATCATCGCCCCCGGCTCGCATCGACTCGGGCGGATCGCCGAACCCGATATCGCCGATACGGTGGCGCGGCTGGGGCATTTCGCCTGCCTCGCGCGGCGCGGCGATATCTGGGCCTATGCGACGCCCATCCTCCACGCCTCCGCCGCGAGCGCCGGCCACGCGCATCGCCGCGTGCTGCAAATAGATTACGCCGCCCGGCCATTACCGGGTGAACTGGAATGGTTAGGCACCTGACCACTGGCACGCGCCGCAATCCGCGCTAACCTTGCGCTCATGCTTCTCGCCCTGCTCCTCGCCGCCGCTGCCCCCGCCGCGCAGCCCGCACCGCCGCCGCCTGCGCCCGCCGCCAAGCAATGGCCGATCAAGGAAGGCGATTTCGTCATCCGCGATTTCGCCTTCCGCTCGGGCGAGACGCTCCCGAGCCTCAGGCTTCACTACACCACGCTCGGCACCCCGCATCGCAACGCGGCGGGGGAGATCGACAATGCGGTGATGGTGCTCCACGGCACCGGCGGCACGGGGAAGCAATTCCTCCAGCCGCAATTCGCCGACGAGCTCTACGGCCCCGGCCAGCCGCTCGACATCACCCGCTATTTCATCATCCTTCCCGACAATATCGGGCATGGCGGGTCGTCCAAGCCGTCGGACGGGCAGCGGATGGCCTTCCCGCGCTACGATTATGACGACATGGTCGCCGCGCAGCACCGGCTGCTCGCCGAGCATTTCGGGATCCGCCAGATGCGGCTGATCATGGGCACCTCGATGGGGTGCATGCACGCCTTCGTATGGGGCGAGACCTTCCCCGATTTCTCCCGCGCGCTGATGCCGATGGCGTGCGAGCCGGTGCAGATCGCCGGGCTCAACCGGATGTGGCGCCAGCTCGCGATCGATTCGATCGAGAACGATCCGGCGTGGAACCGCGGCAATTATACCGCCCAGCCGGCGCAGGGCGTGCGGGGCGCTGCCTCGCTGCTGTTCATCGCCGGTGGGGCGCCGCTCTATCTCCAATCGGCCTATCCGACACGCGACGCGGCGGTCGCCTATGCGCGCGAGAAGGTCGCCGCGTCGATCAAGGGGATCGATGCCAACGATCTGATCTATCAGCTCGATTCGTCGCGAAACTACGATCCCTGGCCCAGGCTGGAGGCGATCCGGGCGCCAATGCTGTGGATCAATTCGGCCGACGATTTCATCAACCCGCGCAACCTCCCCTTCCCCGAGGAAGCGGTGAAGCGGATGCCCGACACCCGCTTCCGGCTGATCGCCGAGACCGCCGACACCCGCGGACACGGCACGCATACCTGGGCGAAATTCTGGAAGAACGATCTCGCCGGGCTTCTGGCACGCACCGCGCCATGACGCTTGCCGCGCCGCACCGGGTTTTCTAACCGCGCGGTCATGCGCGTTCTCGCCCTGCTCGCCGCCCTTCTCCTCGTCGCCCCGGCTGCCGCGCAGCGCGCCGACCGGGCGAGCCCGGGGTTCGTCCGGGTGCGGCTGGAGACCGCGCTCGGCAATGTCGTCCTCGCGCTCGATGCGAAGCATGCGCCGGTCTCGACCGCCAATTTCATGCGCTATGTCGACGACGGGCGGTTCGACGGGATCAGCTTCTATCGTGTCGCGCGGAGCAAGCAGGCGCCGCAATTCGGCTTCGTCCAGTCGGGGATCCGCACCGACGCGCGGCGCTTCCTCGATACGATCGCGCACGAGCCGACCAACAAGACCGGGATCCGCCACCTCGACATGACGATCTCGATGGCGCGGCGCGGCGAGCCGGGATCGGCCAACGGCAATTGGTTCATCACCGTCGGCGCGATGCCGTCGATGGACGCCTCCCCCGGCCACCCCGGCTATGCCGCCTTCGGGCGGGTGGTCGGCGGGCAGGACGTGGTGCGCCGCATCCTCGCCCAGCCGACCGGCGGCGGGATGGGGGGCACGATGCTGATGAAGCCGGTCTACGTCCGACGCGCAGTGCGACTCGACGGGACGCCCAGGCCGACCGGGCGCCCGCGCCCGTGGCTGATCGAGGGGCGCAAGGACGGATGATGCGCCGCCGCCTGATCGTCACCGGGCGGGTGCAGGGCGTCAATTATCGCGACTGGTTCGTCGCGCGGATGCGTGCGCTCGGGGTGAGCGGCTGGGTGCGCAACCGGGCGGACGGTTCGGTCGAGGCATTGGTGGAATGCCCCGAACACCTGATCGAGGCGGTCATCGCCACCGCGCGACAGGGCTCGCCGCCGTCGCGCGTCGATGAGGTCGCGGTCAGCGTCGACGCCTCCGACGAGCCGCTGGAGGGTTTCCACCGCCGCTCGACCGCGTAAACCCCTCCCCCCCGATGAAGAATCACCCGCGCGGCGCGACCGTCTCGATCGCGGGGCCGTGCGACGGCGGCGCGGCATTGGCCTGATAGGCGATCGTCAGCCCCCATATCGCGAGCACCGCGGTGACGATCCACGTCCCGAGCGCCCCGGCGGCGCGCAGCGGGTTGGGCGCGGGGCGCGCCATGCCGAGCGGATGGAGCAGCCGCGCGACGACGAATATCGCGGTGAGCGTCCACAATAGCAGCGACGGGCCGCGCGCCAGCTCGATCAGCGCGGTGAGAATCACCACCAGCGGCGCATATTCGGCGAAATTGGCGTGCGCGCGCATCCCGGCGAGCATTTCGGGCTTGCCGCCGTCGCCGATCGACACGCCCCCCATCCGCCCGCGCACCAGCCGCAGCCCGAGCCACAGATTGATCAGCCCGGCGGCCGCCGCCAGCACCAAGGTCACCGGAAGCATCATCATTCGCCCCTCCCTTTATTCCCCGTCTGTTAGCCCGATCCACGGGGGCATATTCCATCCTTACGTCATTCGCGCGAAGGCGGAAATCCATTCGCGCCGGGGGTGCGGCGCGATTCGCGCGGCGCGGCCGACACGAATCCCCCGGCCCCGGCGCGGACAAGGCGACCGGATGCGGCGACGCCGGATTCGCCGCGGGAATTTCGCCATTCGCGCGCGCGGCTTGCAACGCGAGGATAATCCGCTATAGGCGCGGGGCTTCGCGATGCGCCCGGCCGCCCGGCGCGGCCGGCGTATGTATATACGTCGGTTGCGTCTCAGTCGTTCTGGGCGAATCGCCTCCTTTTGAACTGAATACGGATCAAGGTGCCGCGATGGCCGTCCCCAAGCGAAAAACTTCTCCTTCCCGCCGCGGCATGCGTCGCGCGCACGATGCGCTCTCGGTCGAGGCGTTTCAGGAATGCCCGAACTGTGGCGAACTGAAGCGTCCGCACAATCTGTGCCCGGCATGCGGCCATTATAACGGACGCGAAGTCGTTTCCGTCGAGGGCTGATAGCCCGGCCAACAGGGGGGTCGCCGGTTGATGTCCGACAGCTCGTGGATCGCCGTCGATGCGATGGGCGGTGACGAGGGATTGTCGGTCATGCTCGCCGGCGTCGCGCGCGCGCGCCGTCGCTTCGAGGGGATGAAATTCCTTCTCGTCGGCGACGAGGCGGCGATTCGCGACGGGCTGAAAAACCACCCCAATCTGAGCAGCAATGCGGAGATCGTCCACGCGCCCGACATCGTCGGGTCGAGCGAGACGGCCGGCCGTGCGCTGCGCCGCGCCAAGACCACCTCGATGGGCATCGCGATCGACTGCGTGAAGCAGGGTCGCGCGGGCGCCGCCGTGTCGTCGGGCAACACCGGCGCGCTGATGGCGATGGCCAAGCTCGCGCTGCGCACGATGCCGGGGATCGATCGCCCCGCGCTCGCCGCGCTGCTGCCCTCGCTCGGCGCGAACGACGCGGTGATGCTCGATCTCGGCGCCAATACCGAGTGCGATGCGCGCAACCTGATGCAATTCGCGGTGATGGGCGCGGCCTATGCCCGCACGATGCTCGATCTCGAAAGCCCGCGCGTCGCGCTGCTCAACATCGGCAGCGAGGATCAGAAGGGCACCGAGGAGATTCGCGACGCCGCGCAGGGCCTGCGCGCCGCGACGCATCTGCCGCTGCGCTTCACCGGGTTCATCGAGGGCAATCAGCTGTCGCGCGGCGATGTCGACGTGATCGTCTGCGACGGCTTCTCGGGCAATATCGCGCTCAAGACCGCCGAGGGCACCGCGCGCTTCGTCGCGGACCTGCTGAAGCGCGCCTTCACCTCATCGGTACGCTCGAAGATCGGTTTCCTGATCTCGCGCCCGGCGACCGAGCTGCTGCGCGATCATCTCGATCCCAACAATCACAATGGCGCGGTGTTCCTCGGGCTCAACGGGCTGGTGGTGAAGAGCCACGGCGGCGCCAACGAGCTCGGCGTGGCGACCGCGATCGGCGCCGCGGCCAAGATGGTGCAGGCCGATCTCGCGCGGCGCATCGCGACAGACCTCGGCAATTTCGAAAAGCAGACTTCATGATCAGAAGCGTCATCACCGGAACCGGATCGGCGCTTCCCGCGCGGCGCGTGTCGAACGCCGAAATGGCGGAGATGGTCGATACTTCCGACGAGTGGATCGTCGAGCGCACCGGGATCCGCTTCCGCCACATCGCCTCGCCCGACGAGACCACCGCGACGCTGGCGACCGACGCGGCCAAGGCGGCGCTCGCCGCCGCCGGGGTGCATGCGCAGGAGATCGACCTGATCGTCCTCGCCACCGCGACCCCCGATCAGACCTTCCCCGCCACCGCGACCAAGGTGCAGGCGGCGCTGGCGATCGACGATTGCACCGCGTTCGACGTCGCCGCGGTGTGCTCGGGCTTTCTCTATGCGGTGCAGGTGGCGGACAGCATGATCCGCGCCGGCGGCCACGCCAAGGCGCTGGTGATCGGCGCCGAGACGTTCAGCCGCATCCTCGACTGGGAGGATCGCGCGACCTGCGTCCTGTTCGGCGACGGCGCCGGGGCGATCGTGCTCGAGGCGCAGGACAGCGCCGAGGCGGGCGGGCGCGGCATCCTCGCCACCCGGCTCCACGCCGACGGGCGGCATAACGAATTGCTCTATGTCGACGGCGGCCCCTCCACCACCGGCACGGTCGGCAAGGTGCGGATGAAGGGGCGCGAGGTGTTCCGCCACGCGGTGGTCAATCTCGCCACGGTGATGGGGGAATCGCTCGTCGCCGCCGGCCTCTCCGCCGACGATGTCGACTGGGTCGTGCCGCACCAGGCCAATGCCCGCATCCTCGACGCGACCGCGCGCAAGCTCGGCCTGCCCGCCGAAAAGGTGGTGATGACGGTCGATCGCCACGCCAATACCTCCGCCGCGTCGGTCCCGCTCGCGCTCGATACCGCCGTGCGCGACGGGCGTATCGTTCCGGGACAGATCGTCGTCCTCGAGGCGATGGGCGGCGGTTTCACCTGGGGCGCCTCGGTCGTCCGTTTCTGAAACGGGACGACTCCCATAAAAACAAATTACTTTCTGGCGACGAACCAGGGTGATAAACTTACAATATTGGTCATCTATTCCTGGGGGGGAGTGAGGCTGGAATGAGTGATGCGGGAACCTTGACGCGTGCGGACCTGTCCGAGGCACTGCACCGACAGGTGGGATTGTCGCGAGCCGATTCAGCACGAATGGTAGAGCAGGTGCTCGATCTTTTGTGCGATGCGCTGGCGGCGGGGGAAAATGTCAAGATATCGGGCTTCGGCACTTTTGTCTTGCGCGATAAAGGCGAGCGGATCGGGCGAAATCCCAAAACCGGCGTCGAGGTGCCGATCGCACCACGCCGCGTGCTCACCTTTCGCGCCAGCCAGATGATGCGCGATCGCATCGTCGCAGCGGGGTAGAGTGACGGGACCGGACGCCAAGGCAGCGGGTGCATTTCGGACGATTGGTGAAGTCGCGGCGGCCACCGGCTTGCCGCAACACGTCCTCCGATATTGGGAAACGCGCTTTCCCCAATTGCGCCCGCTGACCCGCGCCGGCAACCGCCGCTATTACCGGCCCGACGATGTCGCACTGGTCGAGCGGATCGACCGGCTGCTCAATCACGACGGCTATACCGTGAAGGGCGTGCAGAAATTGCTCGCGAGCGAAGGCAAACGAGCGGCCACGCCGTCCGTCCCGTCGCTGCGTGCGGTGCGCACGATGCTGCAGCAAGCGCTGGATTACGACGCCGCCGTCTGAGGGGCGTGGTGTGTCGTGCGTCATCCCAGCGGAGGCCGGGATCGCGGGCGGTTGGCGCGACGCCTGAGGCACGAGACCCCAGCTTGCGCTGGGGTGACGGTCTATTTTACCCCCCGTCATGCCAGCGAAAGCTGGCATCTCCCTCGGCACACGCGACGGTGCAACATGGCCGGCTGGACCTATTTCATGACCAACAAGCCGCGCGCCGTGCTCTACATCGGGGTGACGGCGCATCGCGCAGCGCGGGTCGATCAGCACCGGCGCGGGGCCGGGTCGTCATTCTGCCGGCGCTATGGGCTGACGCGGCTGGTGCTCGCCGAACCCCATGACACGATCCTCGACGCGATCGTGCGCGAGAAGGCGCTCAAAGCGTGGAAGCGCGACGGGAAGATCACGCTGATCGAGGCGACGAAGCCGCGGTGGGACGACCTGTTCGACCTGATCGCTTGAGAGAACCCGTCGCCCCAGCGCAAGCTGGGGCCGCGTGCCGTAAGCGATGCGATCAGAACCCGTCCAGCGAGCGCTCGCCGCCCGAGATGCCCGCGTTCGCTGGCATGACGACTTCTCGCTATCCCCGCCGCGCCAGCCCGCGCGCGAGCATCGCCGCGACCTGATCGGCGATCGCCTCGGTCGGCCGGTCCTCCGCCCAGACACCGAAGCGCAGCCCGAGGAACACGTTCATCCCCATGATCGCCCAGGCGTGGATCTCGCCCGCGTCCTCGATCAACTCACCCCGCGCCGCCGCCGCCTGCAGCCGCTCGCCGATGCGGTCGGCGGTGGTGGAATAATGCAGGCGAAAGCTTTCCGGGTCGACGAATTCGGCCTCGTCGATGATGCGGTAAATCTCCTTGTGCCCGCGGACGAATTGCAAGAACTGCTCCAGCCCGGCGCGCTCGGCGGCGATCTGGTCGGGCGCGGCGCGGATCGCGGGGGCGACATGATCGCGCACCTGATCGGACATGTCGCGGACCAACGCGCGGAACACCGCATCCTTCGAATCGAACCAGGTGTAGAAGCTGCCCAGCGCCACCCCGGCACGCCGCGTGATCCCGCTAATCGACGCCGCATAGAAGCCGTGCTCGCTGAACTCCGCCGCCGCGGCGTCCAGAATCGCGCGCTGGGTGCGCTGCCCGCGCGCGGTGCGCGGGCGCTTCGCCGCCCCTTCGCCTGTCGCGCCCTTCGCTGAATCCGCGCCATCCCCGGTCTCACTCATCCCCGCCTCACATCCAAGTTGAAACCTGGTTCAAGTTTCAGTATTGCGCTTTCGTCCGGCGCACAAGTCGCGAGCCAGCGACGTGCCGCAAAGGGGAGGATTATACCCGTGTCGAGCTTTTTCCCGTCCCGTTCGCTGCTCCGTGGCAGCGCCGCCATCCTCGCGCTGACCGCCGCCGCGCCCGCGCTGGCGCAGGAGGCGCCTGCGGCCGAACCGGGCGTCGCCACCGGCAATGATGTCGTCGTCGTCGCCCGCAAGCGCGCCGAGCGGCTGCTCGACGTGCCGATCGCGGTCAGCGCGCTGACGTCGGATCAGCTCGCCAAGCAGCAGACGATCGACCTGTCAGGGGTCCAGGGGACGATCCCCAACGTCAATCTGGTGCAGGGCCGCGGCTCGAGCTCCAACGCCAATATCTTCATCCGCGGCGTCGGCCAGCCCGACGCGCTGCAGACTTTCGACCCGGCGGTCGGCGTCTATGTCGACGGCGTCTATATGAGCCGCATCCAGGGTGCGTTGTTCAACCTCTACGACATCGATCATATCGAGGTGCTGCGCGGGCCGCAGGGAACGCTTTACGGCAAGAACACGATCGGCGGCGCGGTCAACGTGATCAGCCGCAAGCCGAGCACCAACGAGATCCACGCCATGGGGTCGTTCACCTATGGCAGTTACAATCAGGTGCTGGCGAACGGCTATGTCTCGGCCCCGCTGGTCGAGGGCAAGCTCGCGCTCAGCGTCGCCGGGGTCTATGACAAGCGCGACGGCACCGTCACCGATCCGCTGACCAACCGCAAATATAACGATCGCGACACGCTCGCCGGGCGCGCGATCCTGCGCTGGACGCCGTCGAGCGACGTCGAGTTCCTGCTCGAAGGCGATTATACCCGCCAGCGCACCGCCGCGACGCTCGGCTATGCCACCGCGCCGCTGATCCAGACCGATTTCGTCACCGGCGCGCGCGTGCTGTCGCCGGCCTATCCCTATGGGCCCTACAATTACAAGGCATCGACCGGGCTGGGGCCGGATCAGGGCCAGCGGCTCGACCATTGGGGCGTCTCGCTGACCGGCAATATCCGCCTCAACGACATCCTGTCGCTGACTTCGATCACCGCCTATCGCGATCTGCGCCCGGATTATTATCTCGATTTCGACGCGACCCAATATCAGGTCGCCGATGCCTTCGTCGGCTTCCGCCAGCATCAGTTCAGCCAGGAGCTCCAGCTCAAGCTCGATACCGAGAAGCTCAAGGGCGTGTTCGGCCTCTATTATCTCAACGAACGCGTGCGCTCGCATCAGGAATCCTATGACGATGCGCTGTTCACCGTGCTGAAGGCGCCGGTCACCTTCACCCGGCTGATTGACGACAATCAGAACACCAAAAGCTATGCCGCGTTCGGCCAGCTGACCTATAATTTCACCGATCAGCTCTCGCTGACCGGCGGGTTGCGCTACACGCGCGAGGACAAGACCTATTCGCGCTTCACCACCACCGTCTCCAGCCTCGCCGCGCTGAACGGCATTTCGTTCGCTTTCCCCGGCAATCTGCCCGCGCCCTATAACGGCGGCAATTCGGTCAGCTTCGATGCCTGGACGCCGTCGGCGACGCTGTCGTACAAGCCGGCGCGCAACGCGACCCTGTATGTCTCGGCCTCGCGCGGGTTCAAATCGGGCGGGTTCAACGGCCGCGTCAATTCGGCCGCCGACGTGACCCAGATCGTTGATGGCAAGCCGGTGATCGTGCCCTATTTCAAGCCCGAGACGGTGTGGACCTATGAAGCCGGCGCCAAAGGCGAGTTCCTGGGCGGCGCGGTGACGATTTCGAGCGATGTCTTCTATTCCGACTATCGCGATTTCCAGGCGCGGGTCGGCGGCGGCGCGATCGGCGCGACCGCCAACGGCTCCTTCCCGGTGCTCAACGCGGGCAAATTGCGCATCTGGGGCGTCGAATCCGAGATCGCGGTGCACCCGACGCGCGAATGGTCGATCCGCACCAGCTTCGGCTATCTCAACGCCAAATATCTCGAGTTCAACGACGGCCGTCGCACCGCGCCGACCGGCAAGGACGCCTTCTCGTGCAACCCGACCGGCAAGCAGATCACCTGCAAGCCGGCATTCGCCCCACCGATCAACTTCTCGGTGGCGACCGATTATGCGGTGCCGCTCGGCAGCGCGGGCACGCTGACCTTCGGCGGCGACGCGCGCTTCGTCGACAAGCAATGGCTGTCGGTCGACAACCGCCCGGGGCTGATGGAAAAGGGCTATTGGCTGGTCAACGCGTTCGTCCAGTACGATGCGCCGGGCAACAAATGGTATCTGCGCGGCGGGGTGAAGAACCTCACCAAGGCGGTCTATCTCACCGATGCGCAGGAATTCTCCAGCGTCGGCAACATCCAGACCGCTTATTACGGCGATCCGCGCACGTGGAGCGGCACTTTGGGCTTCCGTTTCTAAGTGAAGCCACGGATAAAGGGGGAAGGGGCCGGCAACGTCCGGCCCCTTTTTGCGTCGGGAGAGGAGAGGCGATGATCGATCGCGAACGGCCGGGCTATCCGCGGCTGGTGCTGGCGATGCTGTTGCTGGTCTATGCCTTCAACTTCCTCGATCGACAGATCCTCGGCATCCTGGCGAAACCGATCCAGGCCGAGCTGAACCTCAACGACGCGCAATTCGGGCTGATCGGCGGTCCGCCCTTCGCGATCCTCTATTCGGTGCTCGGGGTGCCCTTCGCCTTGCTCGCCGATCGCGTCGGCAAGGCGCGGGTGATCGCCACCGCGCTGATCGTGTGGAGCGGGTTCACCGCCCTGTGCGGCTTGGCGGGCGGGTTCTGGAGCCTGTTCGCCTATCGCATGGGGGTCGGCGTCGGCGAGGCGGGCGGTGTCGCGCCTTCCTATGCGCTGATCGCCGATTATTACCCGATCGAGCGCCGCGCGCGCGCGCTCGGCATCTATTCGATGGGCATCCCGATCGGGCTCGCTGTCGGGGTGCTCGCCGGCGCCTATATCGCCACATTGGTCAACTGGCGGGTGGCGTTCTTCACCGTCGGTATCGCCGGGATCGTGATCGCGCCTTTCTTCCTGTGGATCGTCCACGATCGCGCCAAGCCCCCGGTCCCCGTCGCCCCGGTCGCGGCCTCCGCCGCGCCGCGCGTCACGCTCTGGACGGTCTTCTCGATCCTCGCCGCCAAGCCCGCCTTCTGGCTGATGGCCTTCGCCGCCGGGTGCAGCTCGCTCGCGGGCTACGGCCTTGCTTTGTGGGTGCCCAAGATCCTGATGACGCGGTTCGACTGGAGCCTGATCACCGCGGGGCAGTTCATGGGGTCGCTGCTGCTGACCGGCGGCGCGGGGGGCGTGTTCCTCGGCGGGGTGCTCGCCGACCGGCTCGGGCGCGCCGATCGCGGCTGGTATCCGCGGCTCCCGGCGATCGCCTGGCTGATCACCGCGCCGACCTTCATGCTCGGGCTCATCACCCCGTCGCCGGTGCTCGCCTGGTTCTGCCTGCTGATCCCCAATGCGCTCAACATCTTGTGGCTCGGCCCGCTCAACACCGCGGTCCAGCACCTCGCCCCGCCGCAGATGCGCGCCAGCGCCTCGGCGACCTTCCTGTTGATCAACAACCTCGTCGGGCTCGGGGTCGGCCCGTGGCTGCTGGGGACGATGTCGGTCGCGCTCAAGGCGCAATATGGCGCGGATTCGCTGCGCTATGCCGCGATCATCGGCGCGGGCTTCTATCTCGTCGCGGCGGTGCTGGGGGTGTTGGCGGTCAGGGCAGTACGGCGCGGCTGGATCGAGGAAGCGGTCTAATCCCCGTTCGGGCTGAGCTTGTCGAAGCCCTGCACTTCTCTTCGCGCGGAAGAAGGGCAGCCCTTCGACAAGCTCAGGGCGAACGGAGGGTGGGTATTACCGTTCCCGCGTCGCGGCGAATTTCACCTTGGGGTAGCGATCGGCGACATAGCCGACCTCCCATGCGCTCTTGGCGAGGAACACCGGGTTGCCGTCGCGGTCCTTGGCCAGCGCGCTGCGGTTGATCTCGACGAACTCCTTGAGCGCGGCGGCATCGTCGGACGAGATCCAGCGCGCGGTATCGAACGGCGCCGGCTCGAGCCCCGCGGCGACCTTATATTCGGCCTCGAGCCGCGAGATCAGCACGTCGAGCTGGAGCTGCCCGACCACCCCGATGATCCAGTTCGACCCGATCTCGGGATAGAAGACCTGGGTCACCCCCTCCTCGGCCATATCGTCGAGCGCCTTGCGCAACTGCTTGGTCTTGGTCGGATCCTTGAGCGCGACGCGGCGCAGGATCTCGGGGGCGAAATTGGGCAGCCCAGTGAAGCGCACCGCGGCGCGCTCGGACAATGTGTCCCCCACCCGCAAGGTGCCGTGGTTGGGGATGCCGATGATATCGCCGGGATAGGCCTCGTCGGCGATCTCGCGATCCTGCGCGAAGAACAGGATCGGCGAATGGACCGCGATCGGCTTGCCGTGCCCGGTCGGGGTGAGCTTCATCCCGCGCTTGAAGGTGCCCGAGCACAGCCGCATGAAGGCGATACGGTCGCGGTGCTGCGGGTCCATATTGGCCTGCACCTTGAACACGAAACCGGTGACTTCCTTTTCCTCCGGCCCGATCGGCGCCGGCTCGGCCGGCTGCGCGCGCGGCGGCGGGGCATATTGGGCGAGCGCGGCGATCAGCTCGGCCGGGCCGAAATCCTTGAGCGCGGAGCCGAAATAGACCGGGGTCAGATCGCCGTTGCGATACGCCTCGGCATCGAATTCGGCATAGCCCGCCTGCGCCAGCTCGACTTCCTCGCGCACCTCGTCGGGGAGGATCGGCTCGGCATCGACCTTGCCTTGGAAGGTGCGGCTGTCGCCCTCCGGCCGGCTGATCGACCAGCGCTTCAAGTCGAGCACGCCCTCGAACGTGCCGCCCATCCCGACCGGCCAGGTCATCGGCGCGACATCGAGCGCGAGCACGTCGGCGATCTCGTCGAGCAGTTCGAACGCGCTGCGCCCCTCGCGATCGACCTTGTTGACGAAGGTGATGATCGGCACCGAGCGCAGCCGGCACACTTCGAACAATTTGCGCGTCTGGCTCTCGATGCCGCGCGCGGCATCGATCACCATCACCGCCGAATCGACCGCGGTGAGCGTGCGATAGGTATCCTCGCTGAAATCCTCGTGCCCCGGCGTATCGAGCAGGTTGAAGGTCACCCCGTCCTTCTCGAAGGTCATCACCGACGAGGTGACCGAGATGCCGCGCTGCTGCTCGATCTTCATCCAGTCCGATCGCGCGCGCCGGTTGGCGCCGCGTGCCTTGACCTCGCCGGCGAGATGGATCGCGCCGCCGACATAGAGCAGTTTTTCGGTCAGCGTGGTCTTGCCGGCGTCGGGGTGCGAGATGATCGCGAAGGTGCGGCGGGGAGAAGTCATGGCTCGGGCTTTCGTCAGGCCGGAAATGGATATGCGATAAGGGAAAAGCGCGCCTGGTTACGATTCGGCGAGCAATGTCACCCGCATCGCGATCCGCTTCGCCGCGCCGGGCTCGACCTCGAACACCCCGGGCTTGGCGCGGAAATCACCGGTGAAGCCGGCCGGATCGGCGATGCCGTGCCACGGCTCGATACAGATGAAATGCGCGCCGGGTTTGGTCCAGATGCCGAGCATCGGGGTATCGGGAAAGGCGATTTCCAGCCGCGCGCCGCCGTCGCCGCGATAGGTCAGGCGGTCGGAATGGAGCCGGTCCCAGATCAAAGCGTCATGCGCGAACAGATCGTCGCGCAACGCCAGCGTGCGGCCGTCGAGCGGCGACGCACGCGGCGCGGGCGCGATCTGGCCGTCGGCATCGATCTGGCGCAAGGCCGCGGGCTCGTCGGCGGAGAAGATGATGCGGTGCGCTTCCTTCGCGCGCCCGCCGGGCAACGGCCAGGCGAAGGCGGGGTGGAAGCCGAAGCTCGCCGGCAGCGGCACGTCGCCCGGATTCTCGATCGACACGTCGACCGACAAAGTCGCGCCCGCGATGCCGAACGTCACCGCCAGCCGGAAGGCGAAGGGGTAGACCGCGCGCGTCTCCGCGCTGTCGGTCAGCACGAAGGTCGCACGATCGGCGGCTTGCTCGGTCACCGCGAACATCGTCCGCCGTGCGAAGCCGTGCTGCTTCATCGCATAGGCGCGGCCGTCGACGCGGATCGTTTCGCCCGTGGGCTTGCCGACCACCGGGAACAGCAGCGGCGCGTGGCCGGTCCAGAACGCCGGATCGGCATCGGTCATCAATTCGCGGCCGGCGGCATCCTTCAGCGACGTCAGTTCCGCGCCGAGCGCGTTGATCGTCGCCGAAAGCCCGTCGCCCGCGATGATGACTTGTTCAGCCACGCAGCACCGCGCCCTGTTTCGCCGCGGCGGCGACCACCTTGTCGGCGATCGCCTTCAGCTCGGCATCGGTGAAGCTCTTGTCGCCGGGCTGGAGCACCACCTCCAGCGCGACCGACTTCTTGCCCGCCTCGACCCCGGCGCCGGTGAACAGATCGAACACCCGCGCCGAGACGATCGCCGCCTTGTCCGCGCCCTTGGCCGCGCGGACCAACGCATCGGCACTCACCTCCTCGGGGACGAGGAAGGCGAAATCGCGCCGCACCGGCTGGAGCACGGGCGGCGCATAGGCCGGGCGCATGAACCCGCCGCCGCCGCGCTTCGCCGGCAAAGCATCGAGGTACAGCTCGACCGCCGCCACCGCGCCGCCGAGATCGAACGCCTCGATCGTCCGCGGGTGGAGCATACCGAATGCGGCGAGCACCGTCTTCGGCCCGAGCCGCAGCGTCCCCGACTGGCCGGGATGCCAGGCATCGCCCGTCCAAATCGAATCGGGGCCGAACACCTGCAGATTGTCGACCGGCGCGCCCGCCGCGGCGAGCAGCGCGAGCGCCTCCGCCTTGGCGTCGAACGCGTCGAACGCCGCCGCCTTGCCCTCGCGCCAGCCGCGCGGACGGCGATCGCCGGCGAGCACCAGCGCCAGCGTGGGGCGCTCGGCATCGGCGAGATAGCGCCGCCCGATCTCGAACAGCCGCACCGCGCCCGCGCCGCGCCTGGCGTTGCGCGCCGCGGCGGAGAGCAGCCCCGGCAACAGCGAGGGGCGCATCACCTTGAGATCCTCGCTGATCGGATTGGCGAGCGTCCACGCGCCGCCGCCGAACACCGCGGCCTCCTTTTCGGAAAGGAAGCTCCACGTCACCGCCTCGTCGAGCCCGCGCGCGGCCGCCGCGCGGCGGATGCGGCGTTCGAGCTTCTGCTCGGCGCTCGCGGTCGGCTTGGCCACGCCCGGGGCGCGGTCGAGCGGGGTCGAGGGGACATTGTCGATCCCGACGATGCGGATCACTTCCTCGACCAGATCGGCGGTGCCGTCGATATCGCGCCGCCATGTCGGGGGCGAGACCTGCCAGTCCGCCGTCACGGTGAAGCCGAGCGATTCGAGGATCGTGCGTTGCCGCTCGGGCGCAACCGCGAGCCCGCCGAGCGTCTCGGTCCGCGCCGGATCATAGGCATAGCTGCGCGTGCCCAACGGCGCTTCGCCCGCACGGGTGATCGCCGAGGGGGTGCCGCCGCAATGGTCGACCACCAATCTGGTCGCGATCGCGAGGCCGTCGTCGAGGAACGCCGGATCGACCCCGCGCTCGAAACGCTGGCGCGCGTCGCTGGTCAGCGCGAGCTTCTGCCCGGTGCGCGCGATATGATCGGGGTCGAAATAGGCGCATTCGATGATCACATCGGTGGTCGTTTCCGACACCCCCGAATCCTCGCCGCCCATGATCCCGCCGATATCGTGGACGTGGGTGTCGTCCGCGATCACCGTCATCGTCGCGTCGAGCGTATAGGTCTTGCCGTTCAGGGCGAGCACCGTTTCCCCGTCGCGCGCGCGCCGCGCGGCCAGCCCGCCTGACAGCTTGGCCTTGTCGTAGACATGGAGCGGGCGCCCGAGATCGATCGAGACGAAATTGGTGATGTCGACCAGCACCGAAATCGGCTTCTGCCCGATCGCGGTCAGCTTCTGCCGCATCCACGCCGGCGCGACGCCGTTGGTGACCCCCGAGACCGCCTGCGCGTAGAATGCCGGGCAGCCCTCCGGATCGTCGGTGCGGACATCGGGTGCGGGGCCGTCGCCCGCCACCGGGGCGATCGCTTCGGTGCGATAGACCTCGGCGAGCGGCCGCAAGGTTCCCAACCCCGCCGCTGCCAGATCGCGCGCGATCCCGCGCACCCCCATGCAATCCTGCCGGTTCGGCGTGATCGCGACATCGATCACCGGATCGTCGAGCCCGGCATAAGCGGGATAAGCGGTGCCGATCGGGGCATCGGCGGGGAGCTCGATGATCCCGTCATGCTCGTCGCCCAGTTCGAGCTCACGGCTCGAACACATCATGCCGTTCGATTCGACGCCGCGGATCGCCGCGACCTTGAGCACCATCCCGTTCGCCGGGACGGTCGCGCCGGGCATGCCGAACACCCCGACCAGCCCCGCGCGCGCATTGGGCGCGCCGCACACGACCTGCAACGGGCCGTCCCCTGCATCGACGCTGAGCACCTGCAATTTGTCGGCCTGCGGGTGGCGTTCGGCGGTCAGCACCTTCGCGATGCGGAACGCGGCGAGCTTTTCGCCGGGATTGTCGACGCCCTCGACCTCGAGCCCGATGCGGGTCAGCGCTTCGACGATATCGTCGAGCGATGCCTGGGTATCGAGATGCTCCTTGAGCCAGCCAAGCGTGAACTTCATGCGCCGACTCCCCCGCTCAGCGTCGGCACGTCGAGCGCCGAGAATCCATAATGTTTCAGCCAGCGAATATCGCCGTCGAAGAAGGCGCGGAGATCGTCCATGCCATATTTGAGCATCGCCAGCCGATCGATCCCGCAGCCGAAGGCGAAGCCCTGCCACTCATCGGGATCGAGCCCGCAGGCGGCGATCACCTTGGGGTGGACCATTCCCGAGCCGAGCACTTCCATCCAGCCGCCGCCTGATCCGCCGATCACGCGCTTGCCCTTCTCCAGCGTATAGCCGACATCGACCTCGGCCGAGGGCTCGGTGAACGGGAAATAGGACGGGCGCAGCCGCAGCACGATATCGTCGCGCTCGAAGAACGCCTTGAGGAAGGTCTCCAGCGTCCATTTGAGATGGCCGAGCGTGATCCCCTTGTCGATCACCAGCCCTTCGACCTGATGGAACATCGGGGTGTGGGTCGCGTCGCTGTCCGAGCGATAGGTGCGCCCCGGCGCGATGATGCGGATCGGCGGCTTCTGCTGGAGCATCGTGCGGATCTGCACCGGCGAGGTGTGGGTGCGGAGCAGCATTTTCCGCTCGCCGTCGGGCTGATCGGGGAAATAGAAAGTATCGTGCATCGCGCGCGCCGGGTGGCTTTCCGGGATGTTGAGCGCGGTGAAATTGTGCCAGTCGTCCTCGATCTCCGGCCCGGTGGCGACCGCGAAGCCCAAATCAGCGAAGATTTCCGCCAGTTCGTCCATCACCTGGCTGACGGGATGGATCGTTCCGGCCGCGGGGGTGTCGACCGGCAGCGTCATGTCGAGCCGCTCGCTCGCCAGCCGCGCATCGAGCGCCGCGGCATCGAGCGCCGCCTTGCGCGCCGCGATCGCGCCGGCGACGGCCTCGCGCAGCCCGTTGATCCGCGGCCCTTGCGACTGGCGCTCTTCGGGCGACATCCCGCCGAGCGTCTTGAGCAACGCGGTGACGCTGCCCTGCTTGCCCAGCGCCTCGACGCGGATCGCCTCCAGCGCATCGGCGGCGGCCGTCGCATCGATCCGGGCGAGCAGATCGGTCTTCAATTGGTCGAGATCAGCCACTTGTCACTCCGTCATTCCCGCGAAGGAGAATCATCGCCTCCTTCCCGTTCGCCCTGAGCTTGTCGAAGGGCTGCACTTCTTCGAGAGGAAGGGCAGGGCTTCGACAAGCTCAGCCCGAACGGGTTGGTAAGCGCGCGCTGTAATCACATGCGCCGCGCGCGCAAAGGGCGCAGGTGTCGCCACCCACGCCCTTGGTTTCATCGCTACAGTAGAAGGAGCGTTATGCCGCCTGGGGCAGCGCCGCCTTCGCCTGCGCGATGATGGCGGTAAACGCCTCGCCTTCGTGCATCGCGATATCGGCCAGCACCTTGCGGTCCAGTTCGATCCCGGCCAGCTTCAGGCCGTGCATGAACTGGCTGTAGGTCAGCCCTTCGGCGCGGACGCCGGCGTTGATGCGCTGGATCCACAGGCCGCGGAAAGTGCGCTTCTTCACCTTGCGGTCGCGATAGGCGTACTGGCCGGCCTTTTCGACCGCCTGCCGCGCGACGCGGATCGTGTTCTTGCGACGACCGCGATAGCCCTTGGCTGCCGCGAGAATGTTCTTGTGCTTGGCGCGGGTGGTTACGCCCCGCTTGACGCGTGCCATTGTTCCCGTCTCCTCAGTTCAGGCCGTAAGGCGCCCAGGCCTTCACGGTCTTCGTGTCGGCATCCGACAGCACGCTGGTGCCACGGTTCTGGCGGATATATTTGCCGTTGTGGCTGATGAGGCGGTGGCGCTTGCCGGCCACGCCGTGCTTGATCTTGCCGGTCGCGGTGAGCTTGAAGCGCTTCTTCACGCCGCTCTTGGTCTTGAGCTTGGGCATTTTCGTCCTTTCTATTCGGGCGAGGTCAAAACGGCCGCGGCAGCCCTTGTGGCCGGGCCGTTCGTCATGATCCTCGCGCGGGAAGCGGCGCCTTTAGCCGCGGCGCCGGGAAAATGCAACCAAGCGGCTCAGCCGGCCTCGACCTTGGCGGACGCGGGGAGGTCATAGCCCACGCGATCCTCGTCGAGGATGCCGTTCCTCACCCAGGTGCCGTGGGCATGCGCGGTCGCCAGCACATGCCATTCGGTCTGCCCCGGCCCGCTTTTCACCCGCACGATCTGCTGCGCGAAGGCGCGATTCGGCTCCATCATCACCCAGCCCAGCGGGCGCTCGGCGGTGGCGCGCGCGCCGGCGGCGGCCATCGCCGCGCGGATGCGGTTGGCGACCTCTTCGGGCAGATATTGCCACACCACCGAATGCATCAGCACCCGCGTCACCCCCGCTGCTTGCGGTTCGGCGAGTCGCGCCTCGATCCAGTCGGCGGCATCGGCTCGCACCAGATCGACGCTGCGCGCACGCTGCATCGCGATCGCGCGGCCGAGCCGTTCGGCGCGCGCCGGGGTCTCGGGCCAGACATACGCCAGCAGCCGCGCCTCGACCGCCGCATCGGTGGCGTCGAGCGGCTGGACGTCGCAGCCGCGCACCGAAACGATATCGATATCAACCGGCGCGGGCGGGTCGCCGCGCCATTCGGGGCGGATCGTCACCGGCGAATCGGGCGGCCCGACGCGCACCCCGCCGAGATCGAACGCATAGCGATCGATCAGCAAGTTGAGCCCCGCGCTCGATCCGATTTCGAGCAATTCGATCTTCGGGCCATAGCGCCGCGCGATTTCCATCAGCCCGAGGATCAGCGCCCCCGAGCGCCCCGGCTCGTTGGTCTGCGGCGGCCCGTCGAGCCACGGGAAGATCGTGTCGTCATGCGCGACGAGCGCGGCATTGACCGCCGCGGCGATCGCCCCCGGTTCGGTCACTTCTCCAGCGAACACCCCCGCCAGCCCCGCATCGCGCCCGGCGCGCACCAAAGCGTGGAGCCCGCCGCACAACCGCAGCGGCAAGGCGTCACGGGTCGGCTCGCCGGGCCAGTCGAGCACCCGCGCGCCGGTGCGGCTCGCGCGGGTCAGCCCGTCGCCGATCGCCGCGCACAATCGCGCGTACATCGGTGCGTCCATGTGGCGGCAGTAGAATTCCTGAATGTGGAAAGCGCCGCGAACATTCTCCTCCGTCGCCATAGGGCCGTCCTCCTCGGCTCGTATTGCGCCTCTCCGCCCCCCCGCGTAAAGGCCGCGCCCGTGAGCGAAAAGATCGTCATCGCCGTTCCCAAGGGCCGCATCCTGAGCGAGGCGCTGCCGTTGCTCGCCCGCGCCGGCATCGTCCCCGAAGCGGCGTTCGGCGACGAGGACAGCCGCGCTTTGCGCTTCGCGACGCAGACCCCCGAGATCGAGCTGATCCGCGTCCGCGCCTTCGACGTCGCGACCTTCGTCGCGCACGGCGCGGCGCAGCTCGGCATCGTCGGATCGGACGTGCTCGCTGAATTCGCTTATTCGGAGCTTTACGCCCCGGTCGATCTCGCGATCGGCCATTGCCGCCTGTCGATCGCCGAACCCGCCGAAATGGCGGCGCGCGACGATCCGCGCGGCTGGAGCCATGTCCGCGTCGCGACCAAATATCCGCACGTCACCGAGGAGCATTTCGCGCGCCGCGGGGTGCAGGCGGAATGCATCAAGCTCAACGGCGCGATGGAGCTGGCGCCGACGCTGGGGCTCGCGCCGCGCATCGTCGATCTCGTTTCCTCGGGGCGGACGCTCAAGGAAAACGGCCTCGTCGAGGTCGAGCGGATCATGGATGTCTCCTCGCGGCTGGTCGTCAACCGCGCGGCGATGAAGACCCGCGCCGGGGTGGTGCCGCTGGTCGAAGCGTTCCGGCGCGCGGTCGAGGCATGATCCGGCTCGACGCCAGCGCGCCCGGCTTCGCGGCGGATTTCGCGGCTTTGGTCGATGCGCGGCGCGAATCCGATGCCGATGTCGCGCGCGACGTATCCGCGATCCTGCGCACGGTGCGCGACGAGGGCGACGCCGGGCTGCGCGCGCTGACGCAGAAGCTCGATCGCCACGATCTCGATCAGACCGGCTGGCGCATTGCGCCCGAGGATTGCGCCGCCGCCTTCGCCGCGCTGGCGCCCGATCTGCGCGAGGCGCTGGAGCTCGCCGCGGCGCGCATCCGTGCCTATCATGTGAAGCAGCGCCCCGACGACCTTGCCTTCACCGACGACGCCGGGGTCAGGCTCGGCGCGCGGTGGCGCGCGGTCGATGCCGCCGGGGTCTATGTGCCCGGCGGGCGCGCGGCCTATCCCTCGACATTGCTGATGAACGCCATCCCCGCGAAAGTGGCGGGGGTCGAGCGGCTGGTGGTGGTGACCCCGACCCCGAACGGCGAGGTCAATCCGCTCGTGCTCGCCGCGGCGCATCTCGCCGGGGCGGACGAGGTGTGGCGCGTCGGCGGGGCGCAGGCGATCGCTGCGCTCGCCTGGGGCACCGATCGGATCGCACGCGTCGATGTCGTCACCGGGCCGGGCAATGCCTGGGTCGCCGAGGCGAAACGGCAGGTTTACGGCGTGGTCGGGATCGATATGGTCGCCGGGCCGAGCGAGATCGTCGTGATCGCCGACGGCGCCAACGACCCCGAGTGGATCGCCGCCGACCTGCTGAGCCAGGCCGAGCATGACGTGACCACCCAGTCGATCCTGTTCACCGAGGATGCCGCTTTCGCCGATCGCGTCGCGGGGGCGGTCGAACGCCAGCTCGCCACTTTGCCGACCGGGGAGACCGCGCGCGTCGCCTGGGAGACGAATGGCGCGATCATCCTCGTGCCGACGCTGGCCGATGCCTGCCCGCTGACCGACCGGCTCGCGCCCGAGCATGTCGAGATCGCGACCGACGATCCGCGCGCTTTGTTCGATCGCTTGCGCCACGCCGGCTCGGCCTTCCTCGGGCGGCATACCCCCGAAGCGATCGGCGACTATGTCGCCGGGCCGAATCACGTCCTTCCCACCGGGCGCCGCGCGCGATTCGCCAGCGGGCTCGGCGTCACCGATTTCATGAAGCGGACGAGCTTCCTCGAACTCGACGCCGCCGCGCTCGGCAAGCTCGGCCCGGCGACGGTCGCGCTGGCCGATGCCGAGGGGCTGCCCGCGCATGCGGCGTCGGTGGCGCTGCGGCTGGCCAAGGGGTAACATCGCGCCTAAAGGCTCGTTGCATGTCCCGTACCGCAGCACGTTCCAAGGCCCGCGCCGCCGCGCGCCTCGCCGCCGTCCAGGCGCTCTATCAGCATGAGATGGAGAAGACGCCGGTGGCGGCGCTGATCCGCGAATTCCACCACCACCGGCTCGGCGCAACGATCGAGGACGCCGAATATGCCGAGGCGGACGAAACCTTCTTCGACGATATCGTTCAGGGTGCGATCGCCCGCGCCGAGGAAATCGACGCGCTGATCGAACCCCGGCTGCAGGGCTGGACGCTCGCGCGGCTCGACAAGCCGATGAAGGCGATCCTGCGCTGCGGCACCTATGAACTGCTCGCGCGCGCCGATGTCGCGGTGGGCACCGCGATCAACGAATATGTCGATGTTGCGCACGCCTTTTACGACCGGCGCGAGGCGGGGTTCGTCAACGGGCTGCTCGACGCGATCGCCAAGGACGTCCGCATCTGATGGGCGAGGTCGTCAACCTCCGCGTGGCGCGCAAGGCGAAACGCCGCGCCACCGAGGCCGCGACTGCCGCCGCCAACCGCGCCGCCTTCGGGCGTACCAAGGCGGAGAAGGTCGCCGACCGCGCGGAGAAAGAACGCGCCGAACGCTCGCTGGATGGCGCGAAGCGCGAGGATTGATCCCCCCGCGCTAAATCAGCCGTTCACCGCGCGGGTCAGGTTGAGGAACACGTCCTCCAGATCGGCTTCCTTGGTCGACACGTCGACGATCCCGAGCCCGGCGCCCTGCACCGCGGCGAGCACTTCGCCCGCGTTCACCTTGTCCTTCTGATAGGTGATTTCGAGCGTCCGCTCGCCCTTGAGCACGATCTTGTCGAACGCCGGTGCGACCGGCAGCGCCACGAGATCGCGATCGACCGTCACCGCGACGACCTTCTCCTGCGCCTTGCCGACCAATTCGCGGGTCGGCTCGTTGGCGATCAGCCGGCCGTGATTGATGATCGCGATGCGATCGCACAATTCCTCGGCTTCCTCGAGATAATGCGTCGTCAGCACCACCGTCACGCCGCGCTCGTTGAGCTCGCGGACATAGTTCCACAATTGCTGGCGCAGCTCGATATCGACCCCCGCGGTGGGTTCGTCGAGCACCAGCACCGGCGGCGAATGGACCATCGCCTTGGCGACCATCAGCCGCCGCTTCATCCCGCCGGAGAGCGTGCGGGCATAGGCCTTGGCCTTGTCCTCCAGATGCACCGCGCGGAGCAATTCCATCGAATGCCGCTGCGCCTTGGGCACGCCATAGAGCCCGGCCTGGATCTCCAGCGTCTCCAACGGCGTGAAGAAGGGATCGAACAGGATTTCCTGGTTGACGATGCCGATCGAGGCCTTGGCGTTGCGCGGGTGCGCGTCGATGTCGAAACCCCAGATCGCGGCGGTGCCGCTGGTCTTGCGCACCAGCCCGGCGAGGATGTTGATCAGCGTCGACTTGCCCGCGCCGTTCGGCCCGAGGAGGCCGAAGATCGTCCCCGCGGGGACGTCGAAGGTCACATTGTCGAGCGCGCGCTTGCCGCCCTGATAGGTCTTGGAGAGATCCCGGATGGCAATCGCAGCGTCTGTCATGCCGCGGCATTTACGGTGCGCCGCGGGTGATTGCTAGGCCGCGCCGCTCTTGCTAATCGCAGGAACCATGTTGCCGCCACCCGAAGTCACCCGCGTATCCCACCGCCGCGTCGCCTGCGACGGCGCGCATGACGGTCTCCCTGCCGCGCTCGGCCACCCGCGCGTGTGGCTGGAGATCGACGAGAGCGGCTATAGCGATTGCGGCTATTGCGACCGCCGCTTTGTGCTGATCGGCGGCCCCGCCGACGGGGTCGACCAGTCGACCCTGCCCGATCACGGCGACAGCGCGGGGCGTTAAGCCCACAGCCGTTCGGGCTGAGCTTGTCGAAGCCCTGCACTTTTCTTCCGAAAGAAGCGCAGCCCTTCGACAAGCTCAGGGCCAACGGGAAGGACTACGAGCGCAAAGGCTTTGCCGCGCGGCTCCCAGTCCCTATCTAGCGGCAATGACCGCCACCGATCCCCGCTCGTTCCTGTACCGCGACACGCTCGACCCCGCGGCCGCGGCGCGACTCACCGCCAATGCGCTCGCCGCCGCCGATGACGGCGAACTCTATCTGCAATATCGCAAGTCGGAGGCATTCGGCTTCGACGACGGGCGGCTCAAGACCGCGAGCTACGACACCCATTCGGGGTTCGGCCTGCGCGCCGTCTCGGGCGAGATGACCGCCTTCGCCCACGCCAACGAGCTTTCCGAAGCCGCGATTCGCCGCGCAGCGGAAACGATGGCGCTGATCGATCCGTCGAACGGCGCCAAGGCGCCCCCGCCCAAGGGCACCAATCATCATCTCTACACCGATGCCGATCCGCTCGATCTGGTGCCGTTCGCCGACAAGGTGAATCTGTGCCAGTCGATTGACGCCGCGGCGCGCGCGCGCGATCCGCGCGTCGCGCAGGTCTCGGTCGGGCTGTCGGGGACGTGGAGCGTGGTCGAGATCGTCCGCCCCGACGGCTTCGTCGCCACCGACGTGCGCCCGCTGGTGCGGCTCAACGTCCAGATCGTCGTCGAGCAGAACGGCCGGCGCGAGACCGGCACCTTCGGCATTGGCGGCCGCTACCTCTACGATTCGCTGTTCGATGAGGCGACGTGGAACCGCGCGATCGACGAGGCGCTGGCGCAGGCCCTGGTCAATCTCGAGTCGGTCGATGCGCCGGCGGGCGAATTCACCGTCTTGCTCGGGCCGGGCTGGCCGGGGGTGCTGCTCCACGAGGCGATCGGGCACGGGCTGGAGGGCGATTTCAACCGCAAGGGCACCTCGGCCTTTTCGGGGCGGATCGGCGAGCAGGTCGCCGCGCGCGGGGTGACGGTGGTCGACGACGGATCGATCCGCGATCGCCGCGGCAGCCTGACGATCGACGACGAGGGCACCCCGACCGGGGAGACCGTGCTGATCGAGGACGGCTTCCTCAAGGGCTATATGCAGGATCGGCTCAACGCGCGGCTGATGGGGGTCGCGCCGACCGGCAACGGGCGGCGCGAGAGCTTCGCCCACGCGCCGATGCCGCGGATGACCAACACCTTCATGAAGGCGGGCAAGGACGATCCCGCCGAATTGCTCTCGCGGGTCAAGAACGGCATCTTCGCCAAATCGTTCGGCGGCGGGCAGGTCGATATCGTCTCGGGCAAGTTCGTCTTCTCCTGCACCGAGGCGTATCGCGTCGAGAACGGCCGGATCGGCGCGCCGATCAAGGGCGCGACATTGATCGGCGACGGCCCGACGGTGCTGACCAAGGTGCTCGGCGTCGGCAATGATTTCGCGCTCGACGAGGGCGTCGGCATGTGCGGCAAGGCGGGGCAGAGCGTCCCCGCCGGGGTGGGCCAGCCGACCTTGCTGGTCGAGGGGCTGACGGTGGGCGGCACCGCCGCCTGAAGGGCCGATCCGAACGCCGCGGTTCGGATCAGATTTGGGCGCTTATCCGCTGGCTTTCCGCCTCCTCCGCCGTCATCATCCGATCGGGAGCAAAGAGGGGGGAGGCGGATGCCTCATGCACGGAACGCGGCTGCGGTGATCGCTGCCGCGATATTGCTGCCGGTCGCCAGCGCGCGCGCGGAGGAGTGCAAGGTCGCCAAATACGGCACGCTCCCGGTCGAGATGGTCGGCCTGCGCCCGATGACGCAGGTCAAGATCAACGGGCAGGACACGCGCTTCATCCTCGATACCGGCGCTTTCTTCAGCACGATGTCGCGCGCCACCGCGGAGGCGCTGTCGCTCAAGACGAGTCCCGCGCCGCCGGGCTTCTATATGTCGGGGATCGGCGGCCGCGTGTCGGTCGATATCGCGCGGGTCAAGGATTTCGGGATCCTCGGGACGACGCTCAACAATATCGAGTTCCTCGTCGGCGGCTCCGATACGGGCAGCGGGCTGATCGGCGCCAATCTGCTCAATTTCGCCGATGCCGAGGTCGATCTCGCGCACGGCCAGTTTTCGCTGATGAAGGTCACCGGCTGCAGCAAGCGTGCTCTCGCCTATTGGGCGAAGGACGGGGATTACAACATCGCCGATCTGGTCCCCAACGAAAGCCGTGCCAACCGCCACATCTTCGTCAACGTCATCGTCAACGGGCAGCGCGTGCGCGCGTTGCTCGATACCGGGGCGCCCGCCACGCTGATCAGCCGCCGCGCTGCGGAGCGCGCCGGGATCGATCTCAACGCGCCCGATGTGAAGGCGAGCTATACGGCCAGCGGCTTCGGGCAGAAATCCTATCGATCGTGGACCGCGCGGATCGCGTCTTATTCGATCGGCAGCGAAACCATCCAGCGTGCGCGGATGCAGGTGATGGACGGCGAACTCGGTATCGGCACCGATTCGCCCGACATGCTGCTGGGAGTCGATTTCTTCCTCGCGCATCACCTGTTCATCGCCAAAAGCCAGAACAAGCTCTATTTCACCTATAATGGCGGGCGGGTCTTCTCCTTCCAGAAGGCGCCGGTGGCGAGCAGCCAGCCCGCCACCGATCCCGCCAACCCGTCGACCGCACCGAAGACCGCCCCCGAGCTGGCGCTGCGTGGCCGCGCCTCCCTCTCGCGCGGCGAGACGGCCAGGGCGCTCGACGATCTCGATGCCGCGATCCGGCTCGATCCGGACAAGCCCGATTATTACACCGCACGCGCCGAGGCGCGGCTGCACGATCACAAGCCCGATCTGGCGGCCGCCGATCTCGACAGCGCGCTCAAGCTCGCGCCGCAGGATCTTGCCGCGCTGCTGATGCGCGCCCAGCTCAGCCTGCACCGCAAGGACCGTGCCGCGGCCGCGCGCGACATTGCGGCGGCGCAACCGCTCGCCGCCGCCGGCTCGCACGAGGCACGGACGATCGCGAGCCTCTATATCGCGCTCGACCAGCCCGATCGCGCGCTCCCTTTGCTCGATGCCTGGATCCGCCTCCACGGCGAGGACAATAAGCTCGGCAGCGCGTTGAACGCGCGCTGCTGGGCGCGCGGGCTAGCCAATCAGGCGCTTGAAGGTGGGCTCGACGATTGCCGTAAGGCGATCCGCCGCGACGGCGCGAACCCCGCCTATCTCGACAGCCTCGGGCTGATCCAGTTCAGGCTTGGGCGTTATGCCGAAGCCGTCGAAACCTATGCCAAGGCGGCGGCGGAAATGCCGAAGAGCGCGGAGACGCGCTACGGACTGGGGCTCGCGCGCAAACGCAACGGCGACGTTGCGGGCGGCGATGCCGATATCGCCGCGGCCAAGGCGATCGACCCCGAAATCGCCGCGCAATTCGCGAAATTCGGGCTATAGCGGAGGGCAGGAGCACCCCTTCGCAATGGCCGAATTCTTTTCCGCACTGACCGACGACCACCGCGCCTTCATCGCGCGGCAGCCGATGTTCTTCGTCGCCACCGCCGCCGCGGCGGGGCGGGTCAACCTGAGCCCCAAGGGGATGGACACCTTTCGCGTGCTCGATGCGCGCAAGGTCGGCTATCTCGACCTCGGCGGATCGGGCAACGAGACGCAGGCGCATCTCGCCGCCGACGGGCGGATCACGATCATGTTCTGCGCCTTCGACAATCCCGCGCTGATCCTGCGCATCTACGGCCGCGGCGAATTCGTCGTCGCGGGCGATGCGGATTATCCCGCGCTCGCGGCGCATTTCCCCCCGCTCCCGGGGCAGCGCCAGATCTTCGTGATCGCGGTGGACAGCATCCAGACCTCGTGCGGCTGGGGCGTGCCGCGGATGACGCTCGACGCCGAACGCCAGACTTTGGTCAAATATCACGCGCAGCAGGATCCCGCCGCGCGGTTGGCCAAGATCGCGGGGCGCACCCACAGCATCGACGGGCTGCCGGTGCGCGTCCAGACCGAGATCCCGCCGGGGCGGTTATGAGCCTGGTCGAGCTCGGGCGCTACGATCGCAACCTCGCCAATATCCTGGTCGGCCGGCTGGAGAGCGAAGGCATTCCCGCGGTCGCGTTCGATTCGGGGTCGAGCATCGCCGACGGCAGCTGGCTGCTGATCCCGGTGCGCGTGATGGTCGACGCCGAGGATCTCGACGCGGCCCGCGCGATCGTCGGCACTGCCTGATTTTTAGGCAGCCCTTCGCAACTGCACAAATTTTGCCCGCGCAATAGCGTAATGAGCGTTAGAATTATCTCGGTCGCCTTGAGCTTGTCGAAGGGCTTGTCCTTCTTCCTTGCGAAGAAAAGGGCAGGGCTTCGACAGGCTCAGCCCGAACGGCATTAACCCCACAAGCATTTGGCACGACCATTGCGAGACGCCCTCTCGGATCAACCGGAAGGGGGCACGATGAAGCTCATCATAGCCATCATCAAGCCGTTCAAGCTCGACGAGGTGAGGGAAGCGCTCACCGTGCTCGGCGTGGCTGGCATGACGGTCACCGAGGTCAAGGGCTTCGGCCGACAGAAGGGCCAGACCGAAATCTATCGCGGTGCCGAATACAGCACCAACATGGTGCCCAAAATCAAGATCGAGGTGGTGTGCGCCAGCGCGCTCGCCGACCGCGTGGTCGAGGCGATCCAGGCCTCGGCCAACACCGGCGCGATCGGCGACGGCAAGATCTTCGTCCTCGATGTGGGGCAGGCCGTGCGCATCCGCACCGGCGAAACCGACGATTCCGCGCTGTGAAGGGGGATATGATGAAGCGAACCACGATGATGGCCGGCCTCGGCCTGGTCGCGACGCTCGCGCTCGCCGCGGCGCCCGCCTGGGCGCAGCCGGCGGCGGCAGCGGCCTCGCCGATCCCGCCGGCGACGGTCAACAAGGGCGACACCGCCTGGATGCTCGTCTCGACCTTGCTGGTGCTGATGATGTCGGTGCCGGGGCTCGCGCTGTTCTACGGCGGGCTGGTCCGCACCAAGAACATGCTGAGCGTGCTCACCCAGGTGCTGATGATCGTGTGCATGGTCGCGGTGGCCTGGGTCACCTATGGCTATTCGGTCGCCTTCACCGGCGGAAACGCCTTTTTCGGCGGGCTTTCCAAGGCTTTCCTGATGGGGGTCGATGCCAATAGCCAGGCCGCGACCTTCTCCAACGGGGTCTATATCCCGGAATATGTCTATATCTGCTTCCAGATGACCTTTGCGTGCATCACCCCGGCGCTGTTCGTCGGGTCGGTGGCGGAGCGGGTGAAATTCTTCCCGCTGATGCTGTTCACGCTGCTGTGGGTCACCGTCGTCTATTTCCCGATCGCGCATATGGTGTGGTATTGGGGCGGCCCCGATGCGGTGGCCGCGGCCGCGCTCAAGGGCGCCGATGCGCTCGCCGCGCAGAATAGCGACGCGGGCTATCTCTTCCAGAAGGGCGCGCTCGATTTCGCGGGCGGCACCGTTGTCCATATCAACGCCGGGATCACCGGGCTGGTGCTGTGCGTCCTGCTCGGCAAGCGCATCGGCTTCCCGCGCGAGCCGATGCCGCCGCATTCGCTGACGATGACGATGATCGGCGCCTCCTTGCTGTGGGTCGGCTGGTTCGGGTTCAACGCCGGCTCCAATCTCGAGGCCAATGGCGTCACCGCGGTCGCCTTCATCAACACCTTCGTCGCCACCGCTGCCGCCGGGCTCTCCTGGCTGCTCGTCGAGCAGGCGGTGCGCGGCAAGCCCTCGCTGCTCGGTGCCGCTTCCGGCGTCGTCGCCGGGCTGGTCGCGGTGACCCCGGCGTCGGGCTTCGCCGGCCCGATGGGGTCGGTGGTGCTCGGGCTGGTCGTCTCGCCGATCTGCTTCTTCTTCGTCTCCACGGTGAAGTCGAAGTTCGGTTATGACGACAGCCTCGACGTGTTCGGGGTCCATTGCATCGGCGGGATCACCGGCGCGCTCGCGACCGGTATCCTCGATGCGCCGGCGCTCGGCGGGCAGGGCATCGCCGATTATGCCGCCAAGCCGGGGACGATGGCCGCGGGCACCTACGACATGGTCGGCCAGTTGGTGACCCAGTTCGAAGGCGTGCTGCTGACGCTCGTCTGGTCGGGGGTCGGCGCGGTCGTGCTGTTCTTCGCGATCGACAAATTGTGGGGCATGCGCCCGAGCGCCGACGTCGAGCGCGAAGGCCTCGACATCGCCGAGCATGGCGAACGCGCCTACCATTACTGACGAAATCGGGGCGGGCACGGTGCCCGCCCCCACCCTGGTTCCTCCTGCGGGACAACCTTCCCCGGTGCGCAAGCGCCGGGTTTTTTTATCCGGGCAGGCGGATCTCGAACAGCGTCGGCCAGCGCTTGCCGGTGATGAACAGCCGGCGGCCCTGCGCATCCCAGGCGATGCCGTTGGCGACCGCCTCGATATCGTTCGACAGCCCCACTTCGGCGACGATCGCGCGCAGATCGACCACCGCGGTCACCCGCCCGCTCGCCGGATCGATCCGCACGAGATACGGCGTGCGCCAGACATTGGCGAGGATCGCGCCATCGACCGCCTCCAGCTCGTTGAGCTGGTCGATCGGCTTGCCGTTGATCGTCACCGCGATGCGCCGGCGCACCACCATCGTCGCGGGATCGTGGACGGTCAGCGTCGCGCTGCCGTCCGAGCGGACCAGCGCGTCGCCCAGCGTCGTCAGCCCCCAGCCTTCGCCGCGATAACGCGCGGTGCCTATCCGCGCGAGCGTTGCGGCATTCCAGCGATAGGCGACGCCGCCGTGCCAGGTGAGGCTGATCAGCGCGTTCTTCCACACCGCCAGCCCCTCGCCGAACATCCCGGCGGGGATCGTGGCGCGCGCCAGCACGCGCCCGCTGGCGAGATCGACCCGCCGTACGTCCGACTGCCCTTCGAGCCCGACGCTCTCGTAGAGATGACCACGATGCCACAACAGCCCCTCGGTGAAGGCCTGGGGATCATGCGGATAACGCGCGACGACGACCGGGGTGAGCACCGCCGGCCGCGATTCGGCGGGGGCGGCCTGGGGCGGCGCAGCGGCCGCGCTCCCCGGCATCGGGGCGGCGGCGAGCAGCAATAGGGGGAAAAGACGCATCGCCCGATTCGCTAGCACGATGCGGCGAACGCCGTGCGTAAAATATGAGGCGTTCGCCCTGAGCGTGTCGAACGGCTGCCCTTCCTCTGCGGAAGAAAATGCAGGGTTTCGACAAGCTCAGCCCGAACGGGGAAAGGGCCCCCCGATTCAATCCACCACGAACGGCATCCGCCCCAAAACGACAGCGGCCCGCCCGACTCGCCAGTCGGACGGGCCGCCATCAATCGATCGGGTTCGATCAGCTCGACTGCTGCAGGTTCACTGCGGCATATTTGCCGCGACGATCGACCTCCAGCTCGAACGACAGGCGATCGCCTTCGTTGAGGCTGCTCATCCCGGCGCGCTCGACGGCCGAGATGTGGACGAACGCATCGGGCTGCCCGTCGTCGCGCTGAATGAAGCCGAAGCCCTTCATCGCGTTGAAGAACTTGACCGTGCCGGTCGCCTTCTCGCCGGTCAGCTGGCGCTGCGGGCCACCCGCACCGCCGGCGCCGCCACGCGGGGCGCCGCCGAAGCCGCCGTCACGCGGCGCGCGTTCCTCGACCGGCATCGGCTCGCCGTCGATCTTCAGCTCGGTGGCCGAGATGCGGCCGCCGCGATCGACGAGCGTGAAGCCGAGCGGCTGGCCTTCCGCCAGACCGGTCAGCCCCGCCTGCTCGACGGCCGAAATGTGGACGAACACGTCCTCACCGCCGTCATCGCGAACGATGAAGCCGAAGCCCTTCTGGCCGTTGAAAAATTTAACGACGCCCGTGCCCTCGCCAACGACCTGGGGGGGCATGCCGCGGCCGCCGCCGAAGCCGCCGCCACCGCCGAAGCCACCACCGCCGCCGCGCGGGCCGCCGAAGCCGCCACCGCCGCCACGGAAGCCACCGCCGCCGCCACGATCACCGAAGCCGCCGCCGAAACCGCCACGGTCGCCGAAGCCGCCGCCGAAGTCACTGCCGCCGCCGAAATCATCTCCGCCGCCGAAACTGTCGCGCTTGTCGCGGCCACGTCCGCCACGATGCCCGCGGCTACCTCTGTCGAAACTCATAACCCCGTTCGTTTTCCTGTCCGCCCGACTTCGCCGTCAAGAGGTGCGCGCCGGACGGCGAACAGCAACCACACCTCTTCGGGCGCCAAACCTTTTGCGCCACACAACATGCCATAGCGGAGCTTTGGCCAGACAGCGAACAGAATCGTGCGAAAAGTGGGCAGAAAGTGGCTAATCGTTGCACTACTGTCGCATCATTAGCACAGGTTGGCGCAGTTCACGCCTTATGACGACGCGAAGATCGATCGCAACGGGCGCGAGAATCATGCCTAAATAATTGTTCGGCCGTTGATTCGCAGTCTTTTCTTCGATCTTGCCGATTCGCGGACCATTGAGCCGCGCGATGCACCCCGCTAGTGCGGGCGAATGACCGTGCATTTTCATGAGGAAGATCTTCCGCTCGACGTCTTCGCCCCGGGTGCGTCGATCGCCGTCGATACCGAGACGATGGGGCTGATCACCCCGCGCGACCGGCTGTGCGTGGTGCAGCTGTCCGACGGCGGCCCGGACGAGCATCTCGTGCGGTTCGGCCCGACCTCGGATTATGCCGCGCCGAATCTGCGCGCGGTGCTGGCCGATCCGGCGCGGCTCAAGCTCTATCATTTCGCGCGGTTCGATCTCGCCGCGATCGGCCATTATCTCGGCGTCGTCGCGGCCCCGGTCTATTGCACCAAGATCGCCTCGCGGCTGGTGCGCACCTATACCGATCGCCACGGGCTCAAGGAGCTGGTGCGCGAATTGCTCGGGCAGGACATTTCGAAGCAGCAGCAATCGTCCGACTGGGGCGGGCCGGAATTGTCCGACGCGCAGAAGGATTATGCCGCGTCCGACGTGCGTTTCCTCCACCAGCTCAAGACCGAGCTCGACCGGCGGCTGGCGCGTGAGGGCCGCGCCGGGTTGGCGCAGGCATGTTTCGATTTCCTGCCGCATCGCGCGGCGCTCGATCTGGCCGGCTGGCCGGAGATCGACATTTTCGCGCATGTCTGAAGCCGCTGCCCCGCCGCTCGACGCGCGCCAGCGCTGGGCAGCGCCGGACAGCCCGCACGACCGTATCGTCACCACCGCCAATTGGGTGCTGCCGGTGCTGATCGGGGTGCTCTCCGCCTTTCTGGTGATGGCGCCGCTGACCACCGGGGGCGACGTGTCGTTCGTGCTCGACAAGAACAAGGTCGAGGTGGCGAAGGAGCGACTCAAGATCCAGGCGGCGCGCTATCGCGGCGCCGACGGCAAGGGGCAGCCGTTCGAGCTGACCGCGGGCTCGGCGATCCAGAAGAGCTCGGCCGAGCCGATCGTCCGCCTCCAGCAGCTCGCCGCCGACATCAAGCTCAACGACGGCCCGGCCTCGCTCGTCGCCGAGCACGGGCGCTACAACATGGATACCGAGCAGGTGAAGGTCGACGGCCCGATCTCGTTCCGCGGCCCCGACGGCTATACGCTCGACACCGTCAACGCGACGGTCGATCTCAAGACGCGCAAGATGCAATCGGGCGGCGCGGTGACCGGCACCGTCCGGCAGGGAACGTTCAGCGCCAACCGGCTCGACGCCGATCTCGACGCGCATAGCGTGACGCTGACCGGCAACGCCCGCTTGCACATCGTGCCGCGAGGGGCGAGATAGCGGCGACCATGAAGCGCCTGATCCCCCTCCTCCCGCTGCTCGCCGCCACCGCGGCCGGCGCGCAGACGCGCCACGACACCAACGCGCCGATCGATTTCGGGGCGAACCAGATCCAGCTCCAGGACAAGGCGAATCGCGCCGTGCTGACCGGCAGCGTCGCGGTCAAGCAGGCCGAGATGACGCTCAACGCGCAACGCGTGACGGTCGCCTATACCGGCCAGGTGGTCGACGGGAATCCGCAGGTCTCGCGGCTCGACGCGGCGGGCGGCGTGGTGGTGCGGCGGCCCAATCAGGTCGCGAAGAGCCAATATGCGGTCTATGACCTCAATCGGCGCGTCATCACGATGATCGGCGCGGTCTCGCTCCAGCAGGGCGGGGCGAACACCGTCAACGGCGGGCGGCTGACGATCAACCTCGACAGCGGGCGCGCGGTGATCGACGGCTCGACCGCCGCGGGCGGCAACAGCCCGGTGCCCGGCGGCACCGTGACCACCGCGCCCTCGGGCCGCGTGACGGGCACCTTCTCGGTGCCCAAGCGCGCGCAATCGGACAAGCCGTCGACCCCGTCCGACAGCAAGAACTGATCCACCCGATGAGCTTTCGTCGCGGCGGGGGTTTCCTCGACGCGCGGGCTCGGGCAAAAGGACATGCATGAATCCTGCCAACCGCGAGGCCGGCGTCGATATGGATGAAGTGACCAGCCTGGACACGATCGAGCCGATCACCGAGCCGCCCGTCGCCAACGGGCTGCAGGTGGTGTCGATCGCCAAGAGCTACGACAAGCGCGTCGTGCTGAGCGACGTTTCGGTCTCGGTCGGGCGCGGCGAGGTGATCGGCCTCCTCGGCCCCAATGGCGCGGGCAAGACGACCTGTTTCTATTCGGTGATGGGGCTGGTGAAGCCCGACGCCGGGCGCATCATGCTCGACGGGCGCGATATCACCGGGCTGCCGATGTATCGCCGCGCGATCCTCGGGCTCGGCTATCTGCCGCAGGAAACCTCGATCTTCCGCGGGCTGACGATCGAGAAGAACATCCTCGCGGTGCTCGAGCTGAGCATCCCCGATGCGGCGACGCGGCAGGACCGGCTCGACAAATTGCTCGACGAATTCGGCCTCACCCGGCTGCGCGCCGCCCCGGCGATGGCGCTGTCGGGCGGCGAGCGGCGCCGCGCCGAGATCGCGCGCGCGCTGGCGGCGGACCCGACGATCATGCTGCTCGACGAGCCCTTCGCCGGGATCGACCCGATCTCGATCGCCGACATCCGCGATCTGGTGAAGGATCTGAAACGGCGCGACATCGGGGTGCTGATCACCGATCACAATGTGCGCGAGACGCTCGATATCGTCGACCGCGCGTACATCATCTACGACGGCCGCGTGTTGTTCACCGGCTCGCCCGAAGAGCTGGTCGCCGACGCCAATGTCCGCCGGCTCTATCTCGGCGAGGGATTCTCTTTGTGATGCGACGGCTTGGCTTCGCCTCGCGGGCGGCGCCGGATTTGCGGGACCGATAATGTCGCTCGCGCCGCGCCTCGATCTGCGCCAGTCGCAATCCCTGGTGATGACGCCGCAGCTCCAGCAGGCGATCAAACTGCTGGCGCTCTCCAACCTCGAGATCGAGGGCGTCATCGCCGAGGAGCTCGAGCGCAACCCGTTGCTCGAGGCGAGCGCACCGGCCGACGACGCCCCGGCTGCCGAGCGCGAACCGGCCGAAGCGCCGCGCGACGAGCCCGCCGGCGCCGACGAACTGGTGATGGGGGGCGAGGCGGCGGGCGAATCGCTCGATGTCGATATCGCCGCCGAGCGGTTCGACGACGCGCCGGCCGACACGGTCGGGCTCGGCGGCGCGGGGAGCGTCGGCGGGTCGGGCGAGGACGCCCCCGATCTCGATTCCTTCGCCAGCGACGCGCCGAGCCTTGCCGAGCATCTCGCGCAGCAGGCCGGACATGCCTTGTCGGGGGTCGAGCTGATCATCGCGCAGCATCTGATCGATCTGATCGACGAGGCGGGCTATCTCGCCGCCGATCTGCTCGACATCGCCGGGCGGCTGGGGGTGCCGCTCGCCTTGGTCGAGCGCGTGCTCGGGGTGATCCACACCTTCGAGCCGACCGGGGTCGGCGCGCGCAACCTCGCCGAATGCATCGCGCTCCAGGCCAAGGAGGCCGATCGCTACGATCCGTGCATGGCGCGGCTGATCGATCACCTCGATCTGCTCGCACGCGGCGAGATCGCGCGGCTCAAGCGCATCTGCGGGGTCGACGACGAGGATATGGCGGACATGATCCGCGAATTGCGCGGTTACGACCCCAAGCCCGGCTGCCGCTTCGGCGGGGAGCCGGCGCCGGCGGTGGTGCCCGATCTGTTCGTCGCGCGCACCGCATCGGGCTGGGCGATCGAGATCAACAACGCCACCCTGCCGCGCGTGCTGGTCAACCGGCGCTATTATGGCGAGCTCGCCGCCGGGCCGCAGAACAAGGCGTCGAAGGCGTGGCTCAGCGATTGCCTCGCCAGCGCCAACTGGCTGGTGAAAGCGCTCGACCAGCGCCAGCGCACGATCATCCGCGTCGCGACCGAGATCGTGAAGCAGCAGGAAGCGTTTTTTCTCAATGGCGTCGCGCATCTCCGCCCGCTGACCTTGCGGCAGGTGGCGGAGGCGATCGAGATGCACGAATCGACCGTCAGCCGTGTCACCAGCAACAAATATCTGAGCTGCGCGCGCGGCCAGTTCGAGCTCAAATATTTCTTCACCTCGGCGATTCAGGCGGCCGACGGCGGCGACGCGGTGTCGGCCGAGGCGGTCAAATCGGCGATCCGCGCGCTGATCCAGAACGAGGGCGCCAAGGTGCTGTCCGACGATACATTGGTCGAGCTGCTCAACGCGCGCGGCTTCGATATCGCGCGGCGCACCGTCGCCAAATATCGTGAGGCGATCGGGATCGGCAGCTCGGTCCAACGCCGCCGGCAAAAGGCGCTCGAGGGGGTGGGCTAAGCGCTCACCCGAAGAAACTTCCGTCATGCCGGGCTTGACCCGGCATCCAGCGTCACAAGCGATGCCGCCCGCGGCTCTGGATGTTGACTTTCGTCAGCATGACGGAATGTTACATACGCACCGCCTCGCGCAGCCAGGAAGTCACCGCCTGGATCCGCGGGGTCGATTGCCCGTCGGCGTGGGTGACGAGCCAGAAGGCGCGGCTCAGCTCGATTTCCGGCAGCACCGGGACCAGCCGGGCATCGTCCGCGGCGATGAAATCGGGCAGGATGCCGATCGCCGCCCCCGCCGCGATCATGCGGTGCTGGACATTGATGCTGGTGCTGCGCAGCCGTGCGGCGAGCCCGTCATGCACCTCCGACAGATAATCGAGCTCGGGCGCGTGGAGATGCTCGGGGACATAGCCCGCCAGCACATGCCGTTCGAGCGCGGCGGCGGTCTCGGGCGTCCCCGCCGCCGCGAGATAGCCGGGGGTGGCGTAGAGCCGCAGCCGATAGTCGATCAGCCGTTGCGTGATCAACTGGCGGCTGCGCGGGCGCGCGAGCATCACCGCGATATCCGCCTCGCGCTTCGAGGGATCGAGCAGCCCCGAGGCGGTGATCAGATCGAGCCGGATGCGCGGATGCGCCGCGGCGAAGGCCGGGACGCGCGGCGCCAACACATGCGTCGCGAGCCCCTCGGCGACGCTCAGCCGGACATGCCCAGCCGCACCCTGCGCCGCGGCGCCTTCGCTGGCCGCGGCGATGGTGGCGTCGATCGTCTCGGCGTGGTGGAGCAGCGCCTGCCCCGCCTCGGACAGCCGGCGCTCGCCCGCTACCGTCTCGAACAAGGGCGCACCGATCGCCGCCTCGAGCCGCGCGAGCCGGCGGCCGACCGTCGTCGCGTCGACGCCGAGCGTGCGCGCCGCCGCCGCGACGCGCCCGGCATGCGCCACTGCGAGGAACACGCGCAGATCATCCCAATTCTTCATCGGCCTTTTCCTTGTCGCGGTGCCCGCCCATCTGCAAAAATGCACCCCGCCCCGGCAAATTAAGCGGGTTGAATGCATATTTGCCGGGCGGTTACAAGCCCGGCCAAGCGATTTCGGCGGAGAGGTTTCATGCGCATCATCGATCATCATATCGTCGGGCATTCGGGCGGCGGCGCGGGTCGCACCGGCGACGTGTTCGATCCCAATACCGGCAAGGTGCAGGCGCGCGTAACGCTGGGGACCAAGGCCGATCTCGATCGCGCGGTCGCCGCCGCTGAGGCCGCGCAGCCGGCCTGGGCCGCGACCAACCCGCAGCGCCGCGCGCGCGTCATGTTCCGCTTCAAGGAGCTGGTCGAGGCCAATATGCAGAGCCTCGCCGAGCTGCTCGCCTCCGAGCACGGCAAGGTCGTCGCCGATGCCAAGGGCGATATCCAGCGCGGGCTCGAGGTGGTCGAATTCGCCTGCGGCATCCCGCATGTGCTCAAGGGCGAATATACGCAAGGAGCCGGGCCGGGGATCGACGTCTATTCGATGCGCCAGCCGCTCGGGATCGGTGCCGGCATCACCCCGTTCAACTTCCCCGCGATGATCCCCCTGTGGATGGGCGCGGTGGCGACCGTCTGCGGCAACGCCTTCATCCTCAAGCCGTCCGAGCGCGACCCCTCGCTCCCGGTGCGGCTCGCCGAACTGTTCATCGAGGCGGGGATGCCCGAAGGCATCTTCCAGGTCGTCCACGGCGACAAGGAAATGGTCGACGCGATCCTCGATCATCCGGCGATCGCAGCGGTGAGCTTCGTCGGCTCGTCGGATATCGCACATTATGTCTATCGCCGCGGGGTCGATGCCGGAAAGCGCGTCCAGGCGATGGGCGGGGCGAAGAACCACGGCATCGTCATGCCTGACGCCGATCTCGATCAGGTGGTGTCCGATCTCGCCGGCGCGGCATTCGGTTCGGCCGGCGAGCGCTGCATGGCGCTCCCGGTGGTGGTGCCGGTCGGCGACAAGACCGCCGACGCGCTGCGCGAAAAGCTGATCCCCGCGATCGACGCGCTGCGCGTCGGCGTCTCGACCGACGCCGAGGCGCATTACGGCCCGGTCGTCACCGCGCAGCATCGCGAGCGGATCGAAAACTGGATCCAGACCGGGGTCAACGAAGGCGCCGAGCTGGTCGTCGACGGCCGCGGCTTCAAGCTCCAGGGGCGTGAGGAAGGCTTCTTCATCGGCCCGACGCTGTTCGATCGCGTCACCCCGCAGATGTCCGCCTATAAGGAGGAAATTTTCGGGCCGGTGCTGCAGATCGTCCGCGCTCCCGATTTCGAGACCGCGCTGCGCCTTCCAAGCGATCACCAATATGGCAATGGCGTCGCGATCTTCACCCGCAACGGCCATGCCGCGCGCGAATTCGCCGCGCGGGTCAATGTCGGGATGGTCGGGATCAACGTGCCGATCCCGGTGCCGGTCGCCTATCACACCTTCGGCGGCTGGAAGCGCTCGGCATTCGGCGACACCAACCAGCACGGCATGGAAGGCGTGAAATTCTGGACCAAGGTCAAGACGGTGACCCAGCGCTGGCCCGACGGCTCGCCGGACGGCGGCAACGCGTTCGTCATCCCGACGATGGGGTAAATCGGATGCCTTCCCCTTTTTCCGTCATGCTGACGAAAGTCAGCATCCAGAGCCGCAGCCACTACCGTTTGTGGCTCTGGATGCCGGGTCAAGCCCGGCATGACGACGATTATTGGGGCAAAGGATCGAATCCGAAGTCCTCGGCAAGATCGCGCCACGTCGGATTATCCTTCTCGACCAGCGCCAGCTTCCACGCCCGGCGCCAGTTCTTGAGTTGCTTTTCGCGCAGGATAGCGGATTCCATCCTTTCATGCAGTTCGAACCAGACCAGGCGTTTGACGTGATAGCGTTCGGTGAACCCCTCGATTTCGCCGCTGCGATGCTGATAGATGCGGCCGAGCAGGTTCGACGTGACACCGACATAGATCGTACCGTTGCGGTCGCTTGCAACGATATAAACCGCCGGCTGTCTGTCCATGTATGACGTCCGCTGCGCTATACATCTTCAATGCTTACATCCGGGACTCTGGATGCCGGATCAAGTCCGGCATGACGGGTAACGGGCTACAGGAACGCCAATGACCAACCAGTTCGACCTCACCGACGACCAGCGCGAGATCCAGGAGCTCGCGCGGCGCTTCACCGCCGATCGCATCACCCCGTTCGCCGCCGAATGGGACGAGCAGCATCACTATCCCGTCGATGTGTGGAAGGCGGCGGGCGAGCTCGGCTTCGGCGCGATCTATGTCGGCGAGGAATCGGGCGGAATCGGGCTCGGCCGGCTCGAGGCGGCGCTGATCATGGAGGCGATGGCCTATGGCTGCCCTGCGACCAGCGCCTATGTCTCGATCCACAATATGGCGACCTGGATGATCGATCGCTTCGGCGATCAGGCACTCAAGGACCGCTTCCTCCCCGATCTCGTCACGATGGACAAGATCGCCAGCTATTGCCTGACCGAACCCGGCTCGGGCTCCGACGCCGCCGCGCTCAAGACCAGCGCGCGGCGCGACGGCGATCATTATGTGCTCAACGGCACCAAGCAGTTCATCTCGGGCGCGGGCTATAACGACATCTATGTCTGCATGGTCCGCACCGGCGAGGAGAAGTCCCAGGGCGTTTCCTGCCTGGTGATCGAAAAGGGCACGCCGGGCCTGTCGTTCGGCGCGCCCGAGAAGAAGCTCGGCTGGAATGCCTCGCCGACCGCGCAGGTGATCTTCGAGGATTGCCGCGTGCCGGTCGAAAACCGCGTCGGCGCGGAGGGCGACGGCTTCCGCTTCGCGATGGCAGGGCTCGACGGCGGGCGGCTCAATATCGGCGCCTGCTCGCTCGGCGGGGCGCAACGCTGCCTCGACGAGGCGGTGAAATATGCCAAGGAGCGCCAGCAATTCGGCCAGCCGATCGCCGATTTCCAGAACACCCAATTCACCCTCGCCGATATGGCGACCGATCTGGAGGCGGCGCGCGCGCTGCTCTATCTCGCCGCGGCCAAGGTCAGCGCCAATGCGCCCGACAAGTCGCGCTTCTCGGCAATGGCCAAAAGGCTGGCGACCGACAACGGATCGAGCATCGTCGACCGCGCGCTCCAGCTTCACGGCGGCTATGGCTACCTCCGCGACTATCCGATCGAGCGCTTCTGGCGCGATCTGCGCGTCCATTCGATCCTCGAAGGGACCAATCAGGTGATGCGGATGATCGTCGGGCGGGATCTGACGCGGCAATGACCCAGGACCTGATCGTCGAAGCCGACGGCGGCGTCGGCCGCATCCGGCTCAATCGCCCGAAAGCGATCCACGCGCTCAACCGCGCGATGTGCGACGGCGTGCTTGAGGCGCTGGAGGCATGGCGCGACGACGCGGCGATCCGCGTGATCACGATCGATCACGCCGAAGGCCGCGGCTTTTGCGCCGGGGGCGATATCCGCATGCTCGCCGAGAGCGGGGCGAAGGACGGCGCCGAAGCACGCGCCTTCTTCCACACCGAATATCGCATGAACCACCGGCTGTTCACCTACGCCAAGCCGATCGTGGCGTTCATGGACGGGATCACGATGGGCGGCGGGGTCGGCATCTCGCAGCCGTGTCGTTTCCGCGTCGCGACCGAGAACACCAAGCTCGCGATGCCCGAAACCGGGATCGGGCTGTTCCCCGATGTCGGCGGCGGCTGGTATCTCTCGCGGCTGCCGGGGCGCATCGGGCAATATCTCGCGCTGACCGGGCACCGGCTCGACGGCGCCGAATGTCATGCGCTCGGGCTCGCGACGCATTACCTCCCCGCCGAGCGGCTCGCCGAGGCCAAGGCGCGGATCGCGCAAGGTCCGGAGGCGGTGCTCGACGCGCTCGCCGTCGCCGCACCCGACGCGGCGATCCTTGCGCATCGTGACGAGATCGACCGGCTGTTCGCTTCCGACCGGCTCGAGGATATCTTCGCCGCGCTCGCCGCCGACGACAGCGATTTCGCGCGCGCCACGCTGGCGACGCTCGAGACCAAATCGCCGCAGACGATGAAGGTCAGCCTCAAATTGCTGCTCGACGGCAAGACGATGCCCAGCTTCGCCGACGAGATGCGGCAGGAATATGCGGTCGGCAGCCGCGTCGTCCAGCGCCACGATTTTCTCGAAGGCGTCCGCGCGGTGATCGTCGACAAGGACAATTCGCCCCAATGGAACCCGCCGACGCCGGACGGGGTGAGCGATCATCTGATCGACCAGATCTTCGCGCCGCTGCCGGATGATGAGGCCTGGACGCCGCAGTAAATTGCGTCGTCGCAATACCCTATGTCACCCCAGCGGAAGCTGGGGTCTCATGCCTGAAACGCCGCGTTTGCGGCCCGCGATCCCAGCTTCCGCTGGGATGACGGAAGAGGAGGAATGCATGACCGACTACGCCACGATCCTCGTCGAACGCAGCGGTGCGGTGACGCTTGTCACGCTCAACCGCCCGCAGGCGCTCAACGCGCTCAATTCGGACGTGCTGGCCGATCTCTCGGCGGCGTTCGGCGCCTATGACAAGGACGATAGCCAGCGCTGCCTCGTCCTCACCGGCGCGGGCGAGAAGGCGTTCGCGGCGGGCGCCGACATCAAGCAAATGGCCGATATGCCCGCGGCCGATTTCTTCCTGCAGGATTTCTTCGTCGGCTGGCAGACCGGGGTGGTCGCGACGCGCAAGCCGTGGATCGCCGCGGTCAACGGCTTCGCGCTCGGCGGCGGGTGCGAGCTGGCGATGATGGCCGATTTCATCATCGCCGCCGATAGCGCCAAATTCGGCCAGCCCGAGATCAAGCTCGGCGTCGCGCCGGGGATGGGCGGGTCGCAGCGGCTGACCCGCGCGATCGGCAAGGCCAAGGCGATGGAAATGTGCCTTACCGGGCGGATGATGGACGCCGGCGAGGCGGAGCGTTCGGGGCTCGTCGCACGCGTCGTGCCGCTGGACTCGCTGGTCGAGGAAGCGCTCAAGACCGCCGCGACGATCGCAAGCATGCCGCCGATGGCCGCGATGGTGAACAAGGAAATGATCAACATGGCGTTCGAAACAACGCTCGCACAGGGCATCGTCACCGAGCGCCGGCTGTTCCAGATCCTCGTCAACACCGAGGACAAGGCCGAGGGCATGGCCGCCTTCATCGAAAAGCGCCCCGGGGTGTGGAAGGGGCGGTAACTGCCGCCCGGTTCGACGCTGTCGATCAACTCTTTGCCGTCATGCCGGGCTTGACCCGGTATCCAGGGCAACGAGCGTCGACATTGGTGGCTCTGGATGCCGGGTCGAGCCCGGCATGACGGAAATGGTATAGCGGACCGAAGCCGGACTTTCAGGCGTTTCGGTTGTGATTTGAGAGGACACGAAATGGCGCGCGTCGGTTTCATCGGGCTGGGCAATATGGGCGGGGGCATGGCCGCCAATCTGGCGAAAAAGGGCCATGACGTCCGCGCCTTCGACCTCTCCGCCGAGGCGCTCGAACGCGCCAGGGCCGCGGGCTGCCTCCCCGTCGTCACTGCCGCCGAGGCGGCCGAGGGGGCCGAGGCGATCATCACGATGCTGCCCGCGGGCACGCATGTCGAGCAGGTCTATGCCCAAAGCGTGCTCGATGCCGCCCTGCCCTCGGCGATCCTGATCGATTGCTCGACGATCGACGTCGCGACCGCCAAGCGCGTCGCCGAAATGGCAGCGGCCAAGGGGCTGGTCGCGGTCGACGCCCCGGTCTCGGGCGGGATCGCCGCGGCCAATGCCGGGACGCTGACCTTCATGGTCGGCGGTTCGAAGGATGCCTTCGGGCGCGCCGAACCCTTTCTCGCCGATATGGGCAAGGCGGTGATCCACGCCGGCGCCAATGGCGCGGGGCAGGCGGCGAAGATCTGCAACAACATGATCCTCGGCGCCGAGATGGTCGCGACCTGCGAGGCGTTCCTGCTCGCGCAGAAGCTCGGGCTCGAGGCGCAGGCGTTCTTCGATATCGCCAGCGTGTCCTCCGGGCAGAGCTGGTCGATGACGAGCTATTGCCCCGTCCCGGGGGTCGGCCCGGAGACCCCCGCGGACCACGATTATCAGGGTGGGTTCGCCGCCGCGCTGATGCTCAAGGACCTACGCCTCGCGATGGCCGCGGCGGAGAGCGTCGATGCGCAGGTGCCGATGGGCGCGCGGGCGCGGGAGCTTTACGAGGCTTATGCCGGCGCGGGGCATGGCGGGCGCGATTTCTCCGGCATCATCAACATGCTCGCCGAAAAGCCATGAGCGTCGCCTTCCGCCGCGAGAGCGATGAGGAGCATAAGGAGCCGCGCTTCGAGCTGCCGATCCCGCCGGGGCCGAACCTCGTCACCCCGCGCGGCCGCGCGCTGATCGATGCGCGGATCGCCGAGCTCGACGCGGCGCAGGCGGAGGCGGAGGCCGACGAGCCGCGCCGCGAGGAGATCGCGCGCGACCTGCGCTATTGGCAGACGCGCCGCGTCACCGCGATCCTCGCCCCCGCCCCGCCGGCCGACGAAATCGCGTTCGGCAGCCGCGTCGAGTTCACGCTGAACGGCGAGCCCCGGACGATCGAGATCGTCGGCGACGACGAGGCCGATCCGGCCGCAGGCAAGATCGCCTTCTCGGCGCCACTGGCCCGCGCACTGATCGGCGCGGGGGAGGGCGATGTGCTGCCCTTCGCCGGGCGCGATGATGCGATCGAGGTGATCGCGGTGGAAGCGACCTTCGCCGATTGACGGGAGAGCGCGGATAATCCGTTTGCCCTGAGCTTGTCGAAGCCCGAACGGTTTAGTTGCGCCCGCGCCGGCCTACTCTTGCCGCCGCCTCCCGGCACGCTACAGCTAGCGCCGGGCCGAAACGGCCCGAAGAGGGGTAACCGGCACGATGGCGACGATCGCTGAACAGGGTCACGACGACGCGGACGAGCCGTCGACCGCCGACATCCGGCTCGTCATCTCGGCCTCGGCGCTGGGCACCGTGTTCGAATGGTATGATTTCTTCATCTACGGCACGCTCGCCGCATCGGGGACCATCGGGCGCACCTTCTTCCCCGGCGGCAATGAGATGCTGCAGACCCTGCTCGCCTGGGCGGGGTTCGCGGTCGGCTTCGGCTTCCGCCCGCTGGGGGCGGTGATCTTCGGTTATCTCGGCGATCGGCTGGGGCGGAAATATACCTTCCTCGTCACGATCACCTTGATGGGCATCGCCACCGCCGGGGTGGGGCTGATCCCCTCTTATGCCGCGATCGGGATGGCGGCGCCCGCGCTCGTCATCCTGCTGCGGATCGCGCAGGGGCTCGCGCTGGGCGGCGAATATGGCGGCGCGGCGATCTATGTCGCGGAGCATTCGCCGCCGGGAAGATCGGGCTATTACACCAGCTTCATCCAGGCCGGCGTCGCGGGCGGGTTCATCCTCAGCCTGATCGTCATCCTGTCGTTCAAGGGCGTGTTCCACGGCGCGGCGTGGGAGGAATGGGGCTGGCGCGCGCCGTTCCTGTTCTCGATCGTGCTGCTCGGCATCTCGCTGTGGATGCGGCTCAAGCTTTCCGAGAGCCCGGTGTTCAAGAAGATGCGCGAGGCGGGCGAGCGCGCCAGCAACCCGCTGGTCGAAAGCTTCACCTATCCCGGCAATCTGAAGCGGATGCTCGTCGCTTTGTTTGGCATCGCCGCCGGGCTGACGGTGATCTGGTATACCGCGATGTTCTCGGTCCTCTCCTTCCTCCAGACGACGATGCGCGTCGACGAGACGACCGCGCAGCTGATCACCGCCGCCGGGGCGCTGATGGGGGTGGCGTGGTTCGTGCTGTTCGGGCGGATTTCCGATCTCGTCGGGCGCAAGAAGCCGATCGTTATCGGCTACATCATGACGCTCATCCTACTCTTCCCGATCTTCGAGGTGATGGGTGCGGCGGCCAACCCCGATCTCGCGCGCGCCGCGCGGCATGCGCCGGTGATCGTCTCCGGCCCCGCCTGCAATTATTCGCCGTTCGCCGCGAAACAGAGCGACGAATGCGGCAAGTTGCTCGACTATTTCTCCAAGAAGGGCGTCGCCTATACCAAGCAGACCACCCCGGTGGTCAGCGTGTCGATCGGCGGCGAGCCGGTCCACGATCATTCGCCCGCCGCGCTCGACAAGGCTTTGGCCGACGCGGGCTATCACCTCGATCGCGTCCACCCCTCGGCACGCGACATCGTGCTGATCCTGCTCGCGATCCTCGCCATTTCGGCCTTGTCGGGAATCACCTACGGCCCGGTCGCGGCCTTATTGTCGGAGATGTTCCCGCCGGCGATCCGCTACAGTTCGCTGTCGATCCCCTATCACCTGGGCACCGGCTATTTCGGCGGCTTCCTGCCGTTCATCAGCCAATATATCGTCGCGCGCACCGGCGATCCCTTTGCCGGGCTGTGGTACACCTGGGGCGTCACGCTGATGGCGCTGATCGTCACCGTGCTGTGGCTGAAGGAAGATCGGCACGGCCATATCGTCGCCTGAACCGGTCGACGCGGATCGCGGCGCCCGCTAACCGGGCATCATGAACCGTTCCCCCTGCCGCCTGTCGCTCGACGCCGCCGCCCTTGTCGATAACTGGCGCCGGCTCGCGGCGATGAGCGGCGCGGCGGCGTGCGGCGCGGCGGTGAAGGCCGACGGCTATGGGCTCGGCGCGCGCGAGGTGGTGCGACGGCTGGCCGATGCCGGATGCCGCGATTTCTTCGTCGCGACCTGGGCCGAGGCGCGCGCGCTGGTCGACACCGGCGTTTCGATCTCGGTGCTCCACGGGGTCCGCGCCGACGATATGGCGCTGGCGCGGCTGCGCAACGCGCGCCCGGTGCTCAACACCGCGCGGCAGATACAGCGCTGGCGCGACGCGGGCGGCGGGCTGTGCGACGTGATGGTCGATACCGGGATGAACCGGCTCGGGGTGTCGCCGGCGGATATCGCCGACGGGCTGCTCGAGGGGCTCAGGATCGATACGCTGATGAGCCACCTCGCCTCGGCCGACGAGGATTCGCCGCTCAACGAGCAGCAGCGGGCGCGCTTCGTCGCGCTTGCCGGGACGACGGGGGCGCAACGGATGAGCCTCGCCAATTCGGCCGGCATCGCGCTGGGCGCGGACTATCGTTTCGATCTCGTCCGCCCCGGCATCGCGCTCTACGGCGGCGTGCCGCGCGCCGAACTGGCCGGGATGCGCCAGGTCGCGACCCCGGAGGCGCAGGTCCTGCAACGTCGCCGCGTCGCCGCGGGGGAGTCGGTCGGCTATAATGCGACCTGGACGGCGCAAACGGATACCGAAGTGGCGATCCTCAACCTCGGCTATGCCGACGGCTATTGGTGCGGTTTTTCGGGCAAGGGCGCCGCGCGCGCGGGGGCGACGCGGCTGCCGGTGCTCGGACGGGTATCGATGGACCTGATCGCGGTCGATTGCGGCGCGGCCGATGTCGCGGAGGGCGACTGGCTCGCGCTCGATTACGCGCTGCCCGAAGCCTCGGCGATCAGCGCCATGTCGCAATATGAGCTGCTGACCGGGCTCGGCGCGCGGTTCGACCGGATCTGGCGGTGAATCGCGTCACGCCGGGGCGTGGCACACCGCTTCGACATTGACCCCGTCGAGATCGAACACGAACGCCCCGTAATAATCGGGGTGATAATGCGGCCGGAGCCCCGGCGCGCCATTGTCGCGCCCGCCATGCGCCATCGCCGCCGCGTAGAATGCATCGACCGTCGCGCGATCGGGCGCGGTGAAGGCGACATGGATACCCGCCCCGCGCGCGCCGCCCGACGAAACCCAGAAGAACGGCTTGTCGCCGCGGCCATAGCCGACGCCTTGACAGCCGCCGCTCTCCTCCGCGGTGATCTCCATCACCGGCACGATGCCGAGCGTGGCGAGCGCGGCGTCGTAGAAGCGCCGCGCCGCGGCATAATCGGCCGCGCCGATCCCGATATGGTCGATCATGCGCGTTCCACGCACATGGCGATGCCCATCCCGCCGCCGATGCAGAGCGTCGCCAGCCCCTTCTTCGCATCGCGGCGCTGCATCTCGTAGAGCAAGGTGGTCAGGACGCGCGCGCCCGAGGCGCCGATCGGATGGCCGATCGCGATCGCGCCGCCGTTGACGTTGACCTTCGCCGCATCCCAGCCGAGCGCCTTGCCGACCGACAAAGCCTGCGCGGCAAACGCCTCGTTCGCCTCGATCAGATCAAGATCGGCGAGCGTCCACCCCGCTTTCTCCAGCGCGCGCTTGGTCGCCGGGACCGGGCCGATCCCCATGATCGACGGATCGACCCCGGCCGACGCCCAGGAGCGGATCGTCGCGAGGATCGGCGCGCCGCGCTTTTCCGCTTCGGCGCGGCTCATCACCACCAGCGCCGCGGCGCCGTCGTTGAGCCCGCTGGCATTGGCCGCGGTGACGCTGCCGTCCTTCTTGAACGCCGGGCGCACCCCCGACACGCTCTCGAGCGTCACCCCGGCGCGGATATATTCGTCGGCATCGACGATCGTGTCGCCCTTGCGCCCCTTCACCGTGACCGGTGCGATCTCATCGGCGAAGCGCCCCGCGGCGCGCGCCGCCTCGGCCTTGTTCTGGCTGGCGACCGCGAACTCATCCTGCTCGGCGCGGGTCACCTGATATTCGGTGGCGAGGTTTTCCGCCGTGATCCCCATGTGATAGCCGTTGAAGGCATCGGTCAGCCCGTCCTTGATCATCGTATCGATCAATTCGAGCGACCCCATCTTCTGCCCGGCGCGCAACGCCTGCGCGTGGTTCGACAGCGACATGGATTCCTGCCCGCCGGCGACGACGATCGTCGCATCGCCGGTCTGCACCGCCTGCGCCGCGAGCGCCACCGCGCGCAGGCCGGAGCCGCATACCTGGTTGACGCCCCAGGCGGGCACCTCCTTGGGCACCCCCGCCGCCATCGACGCCTGCCGCGCGGGATTCTGCCCTTGCGCCGCGGTGAGCACCTGGCCGAGGATCACTTCGCTCACCTCGTCGCCCGATACCCCCGCCTGCGCCAGCGCAGCCTCGATCGCGATCCGGCCGAGCTCATGCGCCGGGATGGCGGCGAACGCGCCGAGGAAGCTGCCGACCGGGGTTCGTTTGGCGGCGGTGATGACGACGTCGGTCATGGCGCATGTTCCTCTTTGGACTGTCCCGGCTCCCTACCCCCGGCGACGCCGTGAAGCCAGTCCCTCAGCGGCTCCCACAATTGCCGCCGCGCGCTGCCGCCGACGATCATCCCGACATGCCCCGCGCCGAGATCGCGCCGCGCCGCCAGCCCGGCGGCGGTCGCGGCGGGTACGATCCGGTCGGAGAGCGAGACATAATCGATCGACGGGCAATCGACCCGCTCGGGCCCGACCGCCACACCGCCGACACGCCACAGCCCGCGCCCCGGCAGATCCTCGCCGATGAAACGCTCGAACAATTCGGCGCCCGCGGCATAGGTCAGCGGCTCGCCGGCGTTGGCCCAATCCTCGAGCGCGACGAACATCGCGGCGCGATCGCCCTCCAGTTTCGCGAACGCCTCATATTTCGCGACCGTCCGCGCCGGATCGAGCCGCCAGAAGCCGGTCTGCAGCACTTCCATCGGCACCACACCCAATTGGTCGCAGGTCGGCCGCGCGCTTTCCCACAAGGCGGCGATATCGCGCGCCGCCGCGCCATAGCCGGCGAAGCGCCACGGCGAGGCGATCGTCGCCAGCCCGGCGACCTTCATCCGGCTCGCCGCGGCGAGCGCCATCGTTCCGCCGAGACAATAGCCGATAAGCAGCGGCGGCGCGGGTAGCTTCGCCAGCAACGGTTCGAGCACGCGCTCGACATGCGCGGCGACGTCCATGTCGCGGTCGCGCGGATCGGTGACGCCCCAGTCGACCAGCCAGGCGTGGAACCCCGACGCCGCGATCCACCGTACCAGCGAGGTGGCGGGGGTGAGATCGAGCACGAACGGCGGGTTGATCAGCGACGGGACGAAGACCACCGGCGGCCCCTCCCCGCCATAATCGCGCAGTCGCGCGCGGCGCTTGCGGAAGCGCGCCGGCATCGCGCGGCGCACGCGGCCGCGCGGCGCTTCCTGATAGCGGCGCAACCCTTCGAGCACGGCAGGCAGGCGCTCGGGCGATGCTGCGGTTTCGCTGCGCACCATATCGAGGAACAGCGGCAGCGGCCGGGGGCCGTGTTGCGGTGCGGAAGTTTGTGCTGTACCGCGGTAAACACTCATTGCGGGAGCTTTCGATGAAGAAGCAGCATGCCGGCGACGGCGCGGTGATCATCAAGAAATATGCGAACCGCCGTCTCTATAATACCGAAAGCTCGTCCTACATCACGCTCGATCATCTCGCGCAGATGACGCGCGAAGGCCGCGAATTCCGCGTGGTCGACGCCAAGACCGATGAAGACATCACGCACAATGTGCTGACGCAGATCATCATGGAGGAGGAAAGCCGCGGGCAGACGATGCTCCCGGTCAATTTCCTGCGCCAGCTGATCGCGATGTACGGCGATTCGATGCAGGCGATGGTCCCCGCCTATCTCGAAGCGTCGATGGAAAGTTTCCGCCGCAACCAGGCGCAGTTCAAATCCGCGGTCGAGGGCGCCTTCGCCAATTCGCCGTTCGCCGAAATGGCCAAGCGCAACATGGCGATGTTCGAGGCCGCGGCGAGCGCGTTCAAGCCCAAGGGTAGCGCCGATGCCGCGGGCGCGAAGGACGACGAGATCGCCGCGCTCAAGGCCGAGCTCGCGCGGCTGCAGGACAAGGTCGACAAGCTGGGGTGACCTGACCTCCGCCACCCGTTCGCCCTGAGCTTGTCGAAGGGCTGTACTGCTTGGCGAAGAAAAGCAGGCTTCGGCAAGCTCGGCCCGAACGGGGACAGGTAATCCTACTTAAATTCCTGCCGGCTCAATAAAAATCCGCCAGCGTCAGCCGCCGCGTCGTGCCGTCGCACATGCCGAGCGCCACCGTCCGCCCCGGCGTATCGGCGGACCAATGCGCGAGCGGGCTGGTGGCATAATCGCGCGGCACCGGGGCGCCGTCGATCGCGCAGATCATATCGCCCTCGCGCCAGCCGGCCGCCGCCGCCGGGCCGCCGCGCATGACATGCAGCACCCGCAGCCGATCGGGCTCGACCCCGACGAGCAGCCCGCTGGTCGAGCGCAGCGGCGGCTCGTCCGCGTCCTCGCCGGCGGAGAGCACCATCCGCCCCGCGCCGGGATCGAGCAGCACGCGGTAATTCTGCAAGAAACCCGAGCCGACGCGCCCCGCCGCGCCGATCGTCTCGGAAAAGCCGCCGACCGGCTCGACCCGCACCTCGACGTTGCGCGCGACGAGCTGCCCCATCCGCAGCATCGGCACGATGCCGATCGTGCTGACCACCGGCCCGGCGAGCCCGAACGAGATCGCGGAGGTGGTGCGCACCCCGGCGAGCTTCGCCTCGCGCCAGCCCTCCGCGGTGACGGTGATCGACGAACCGTCGCCGGTGTCGACCACCATCGGCTTGAGCTCGGCCGCGCCCAGCGCCACCTCGCCGATATAGACGCGCTTGTCGCGCGCGATGGCGAGCGGCGCGACCTGCCCGCGGAACGGCATCCGCCCCGAGCGCAGCAAGCGGAAGCGCCGCGCAGCATAATCGATGTCGAGCGCATAATCGCCGATCAGATCGCGCCCGACGAGCAGGTCGACCGGCCTGGCGCTGCCGGTGGCGATCGCGGGCAGATCGGCGACGGTGAGCCCCCCGCCGATGCGCGTCAGCCCGCCGAGCCGCATCTCGCGCGTCGCGACCCAGCCGATATCGACCGCGCCGCCGATCGCGGTGGCGCTGCCGCCGGCGGTCACCGCGAGCTTGGTGGCGTCGGCATAGCGCCGCGCGAGCACCGAATAGCTCACCCCGGTATCGAGGATCGCGGTCACCGCGCGGCCGTCGACCGTCATGTCGAAACGGATCTGGTTCCCCGGCGTCAGATCGAACGGCACCCAGCGCGCCTCGGTATCGGGCGCAAGCCGCCCCGCCCCCGGCGCATGCGCGACCGGCGGCAATGCGGTGGCGAGCGGTGCCTGGATCGCGGCAAGCAACGGGAAGAACAGGGCGAGCGCCATAGCGTCGCCATGCACGTCTCAACGACGAAATGCCACCGTTTGTCGCTGGAGCGAGTGGCTTCGCTCTCCCGTTCGCCCTGGGCTTGTCGAAGGGCTGGCTGTCTTCATGAGAAGAAAAGTGCAGGGCTTCGACAGGCTCGGCCCGAACGTCGAGAGGCTGTGCGCGATTAACCCGCTCAGCTTACAGGCAGGATTCCAGAAACGCCTGATCGAAGCCGAACTGCTTGGCTTTGTCGATCGTATAGGGACGCAGCCCCATCGAGCGATATTCGCCGAGGATGCGGCCGTCCGCGGTCTCGTCGAGATATTCGAATTTGAACAATTCCTGCGTCACGATCACCGGACCTTCCATCCCGATCACCTCGGTGACGTTGGTCACGCGGCGCGAGCCGTCACGCAGGCGCTTGACCTGGATGATCATATCGACCGAATCCGCGATCTGCCGGCTGATTGCTTCCTTGGGCACCTTGATGTCCGACATCATCACCATATTCTCCATACGCGCCAGCGCCTCGCGCGGGGAGTTGGAGTGGAGCGTACACATCGAACCGTCGTGACCGGTGTTCATCGCGGCGAGCATGTCGAAACATTCCGCGCCGCGGATTTCGCCCAGGATGATGCGATCCGGGCGCATACGCAGCGCGTTCTTGACCAGATCGCGGATCGAGATCTCACCCTGCCCCTCGAGATTGGCGGGGCGGGTTTCGAGCGGCAGCCAGTGCGGCTGCTGGAGCCGGAGCTCGGCGGCGTCCTCGATCGTCAGCACGCGCTCGCCGGGGTCGATCATCTTCGACAGCGCGTTGAGCATCGTCGTCTTGCCCGAGCCGGTGCCGCCCGAGATGACGATGTTGAAGCGGCACGCCCCGGCGATCTTGAGCGCGGTCGCCATCTTCACCGACATCGAGCCGAACCCGGCCATCATATCGAGCGTGATCGGCTTGGCGCTGAACTTACGGATCGAGATCGCGGTGCCGCGCAGACTGAGCGGAGGCACGATCACGTTGACGCGGCTGCCGTCCTTGAGCCGCGCGTCGGCGAGCGGGGTGGTCTGGTCGACGCGGCGGCCGACCGAATTGCAGATGCGCTGCGCGATCTGGAACAGATGCGCCTCGTCGCGGAACTGGATCTTGGCCAGTTCGAGCTTGCCCTTGCGCTCGACGAAGGTCTGCTCGGGGCCGTTGACCATGATGTCCGACACGTCGGGATCGGCGAGCAATTCCTCGAGCGGGCCGAGCCCGAGCAATTCGTCGACCAGCACCTTTTCGAGCGCGAATTGCTCGCGGCGGTTAAGCGTCAGCTTGAGCTCGGCGAGCACCTCGCCGATGATCGGGCGGAATTCCTCGGCCAGCTCGTCCTTGCCCAGGGTCGCCGCCGCCTCGGGATCGACGCGCTCGAGCAGGCGCGGCAGCACCTGCTCCTTGATCTTGTGGATCGACGCCTCGAAGCCGTCGACCTTGCTCGATCCGGCGTCGCCGCTGGCGTTCTGGCGCTCCTGCAGCCGCTGCATCGCGTCGATCTGCGACGCGGGGAGCCCCGGGTCCTCCTCGATCGGGAAGGGGATCGTGTCGATCGGCGGGAATTGCTCGCCGCCTTCGGGCCGTGCCGCGCGACCGCCGCTCTGCATCGGCCGCGCCACGCCGAATGCGCCTCTGGCCGCGCCACTGCCGATCCCGTTGCGACGCCCGAACGCACTCATACTCACTCGTCCCCCATCATCGGACGAATGAGCTAGGCGCGAAGGCTTTAGATTTGCCTAACCACGCTCCCGCGTCTGGAGCACGCGCTTGCGTTCGAGGCCATAAGCATAGCCCCCCGCGCTGCCGTCGGTGCGCTGCGCGCGGTGGCATGGGATCACCACCGCGACCGGATTGGCACCGCAGGCGCTCCCCGCCGCGCGGACCGCCCCGGGGCTGCCGGCGATCGCCGCCAGCTCGGCGTAAGAGCGCGTCTCGCCCGCGGGGATCGCGCGCAGGGCCTGCCAGATCGCCTCCTGGAACGCGGTGCCGCGCACGTCGAGCGGCAGGTCGTGATCGCGCTCGGGCGATTCGACCGCCGCGACCACCTTCGCCGCGAGCGCAGCGAGCGCCGCGCCGCCCGGCTCGATCGTCGCGCGCGGGAAACGCCGGGCGAGCGCCAGCGCATCCTCGTCGAACGAGACGCGGCACAGCCCCTTGTCGGTCGCCGCGACGAGCAGCGGGCCGAGGCTGGTCGACGCGATCGTCCAGCGGATCGTCACCCCCGCCCCCCCGCGCACCCAGGCGCCGGGCGACATGCCGAGCCGCTTGGCGCCGTGCGCGTAGAAACGGCTCGGGCCGGAATAGCCCGCTTCGTAGATCACCGGGGTCACCCGGTCCTCGTCGCTCAATGCCTCGGCCGCGCGGCGCGCCTTGAGCCCGCGCGCATAGGCCGCCGGGGTCACCCCGGTGGCGCGCTTGAACAGGCGGTGGAAGTGATGCGGGGCATAGCCGACGCGCGCGGCGAGCTCGTCGAGCGGGATCGCCTCCTCGGCGGTCTCGATCGCGGCGACCGCCTCGGCCACCGCGATGCGATCGCGCCCCACTTCGTCGGGCTTGCAGCGCAAGCAGGCGCGATAGCCGGCCTGCGCGGCGGCCGCGCCATCGGCGAAGAAGCTGACATTCTCGCGCCTGGGGTGGCGCGCGGGGCAGCTCGGCTTGCAATAGATGCCGGTGGTGCGCACCGCGACGACGAAGCGCCCGTCGGCGTTGCGATCCCGGCTTTCGAAGGCGGCCCAGGCCGCGGCGGTGTCGATGGCGTCGGTCATGGGCTTGATGTAGGCGCAGTGACCGTCGCGGGCATCCCGTCGCTTGCGATCAAAGCGATCGATAGCAAGAGGAGGCCCGCCATCACCGATCTCGTCCTGGTCGACATCGCCGCGGGGGTCGCCACCGTGACGCTCAACCGCCCCGCGGCGATGAACGCGCTGTCGCTCGCGCTGCGCCGCGCGCTGCACGATGCGATGCGGCGAATCGACGCCGACCCCGATGTGCGCGCGATCGTGCTGACCGGCGCGGGGACGCGCGCCTTCACCGCCGGGCTCGATCTCAAGGAACTCGGCGCCACCGCGGGCGCTCTCGGCGCGGCCAATGCCACCGACGCCAGCGACAATCCGGTCAGGGCGATCGAATCGTGCCGCAAGCCGGTGATCGGCGCGATCAACGGCGTCGCCATCACCGGGGGATTCGAACTGGCGCTGGCCTGCGACATAGTGATCGCGAGCGAAAACGCGCGATTCGCCGATACCCACGCCCGGGTCGGGGTGATGCCCGGCTGGGGGCTCAGCCAAAAGCTCTCGCGACTGATTGGACTCGCGCGCGCGAAGGAACTCTCGCTGAGCGGCAATTTCATCGACGCCGCGACCGCCGAGCGCTGGGGTCTCGTCAATCGCACCGTCCCCGCCGCCGAGCTGCTCCCCGCCGCGCAACGGCTCGCCGCCGATATCGCCAGCGCCGATGCCGACTTCATCGCCGACTATAAGAGGCTGATCGACCAGGGCTTTGCGCTGGCGATGGGGGAGGCGCTGGCGCTGGAGCATCGCGTCTCTTCCGCGGCCAATGCGCGAGTGACCCCGGAGGCGGTCGAAGCGCGACGTGCGGCGGTGCAGGCACGCGGTCGTGCGCAATAACGCAGCCGGCAAAGGATTTGACGCAAGGATTGCATCGCCGCACCCCCTTTGCTACGCGCGCCGCAACCCAAGCGTATAGGTGCGGCAACCGCGCCATCCGTTCGCTCGGGGCAACCCGTGTCGACGACGAGGAAAGCGAATCGCGTGGATAGTTCCAGCGGTATTCAAGGTGGCAGCATCCAGGCGAGCCTGGGCGGACGTTATGCGACCGCGCTGTTCGAACTGGCGGCCGACGCCAAGACGATCGAAACCGTCGAGGCGAGCCTCGGCAAGGTGCGCGCCGCGCTCGATCAGTCGGATGATTTCAAGGCGCTGACCACCTCGCCGGTCGTCGCGCGCGATGCCGCCTCCAAGGCGGTGCTCGCCACCGCGGGCGAGCTGGGGGTCGACCCGACGACCAAGAATTTCCTCGGCGTGCTGGCGCACAATCGCCGCCTCGCCGAGCTGCCGGCGATCATCCGCGCGTTCCGTGCGCTCGCCGCGCGCCACCGGGGCGAAGTCACCGCCGAGGTGACCAGCGCCCATCCGCTCGCCGACGATCAGGTCGCCGAATTGAAGCAGCAGCTGCGCCAGCGAATCGGCCGCGAGGTTTCGGTCGAACTGGCCGTCGATCCGGCGCTGCTCGGCGGGCTTGTCGTCCGCATCGGTTCCCAGATGATCGATTCGTCGATCCGCACCCGTTTGAATGCGCTCGCCAGCGCGATGAAAGGCTGACGTAAATGGATATCCGCGCCGCAGAAATCTCCAAGGTCATCAAGGACCAGATCGCCAATTTCGGCACCGAGGCACAGGTCAGCGAGACCGGCCAGGTGCTGAGCGTCGGTGACGGCATCGCGCGCATCTACGGCCTCGACAACGTCCAGGCGGGCGAAATGGTCGAGTTCGCCAATGGCGTGCAGGGCATGGCGCTCAACCTCGAGGCCGACAACGTCGGCGTCGTGATCTTCGGCACCGATTCGGAGATCAAGGAAGGCGACACCGTCAAGCGCACCGGCACGATCGTCGACGTTCCCGTCGGCAAGGGTCTGCTCGGCCGCGTGGTCGACGGCCTCGGCAACCCGATCGACGGCAAGGGCCCGATCGAGGCGACCGAGCGCCGCCGCGTCGAGGTGAAGGCGCCGGGCATCATCCCGCGCAAGTCGGTCCACGAACCGGTGCAGACCGGGCTCAAGGCGATTGACGCGCTGGTGCCGGTCGGCCGCGGCCAGCGCGAGCTGATCATCGGCGACCGCCAGACCGGCAAGACCGCCGTCGCGATCGACACCTTCATCAACCAGAAGGGCGTCAACAAGGGCAGCGACGAGAGCAAGAAGCTCTATTGCATCTATGTCGCGGTCGGCCAGAAGCGCTCGACCGTCGCGCAGATCGTCCGCCAGCTCGAAGAGAATGGCGCGATGGAATATTCGATCGTCGTCGCCGCCACCGCGTCGGAGCCGGCGCCGCTGCAGTTCCTCGCGCCCTACACCGGCTGCGCGATGGGCGAATATTTCCGCGACAACGGCATGCACGCCGTGATCGTGTATGACGACCTTTCCAAGCAGGCGGTCGCTTATCGTCAGATGTCGCTGCTGCTGCGCCGTCCGCCGGGCCGCGAAGCCTATCCGGGCGACGTTTTCTATCTCCACTCGCGCCTTCTGGAGCGCGCGGCGAAGATGAACGACGCCAACGGCAACGGCTCGCTCACCGCGCTGCCGATCATCGAGACCCAGGCGGGCGACGTGTCGGCGTACATCCCGACCAACGTGATCTCGATCACCGACGGCCAGATCTTCCTCGAAACCGACCTGTTCTTCGCGGGCATCCGCCCGGCGATCAACGTCGGCCTCTCGGTCAGCCGCGTCGGCTCCTCGGCGCAGACCAAGGCGATGAAGAAGGTGTCGGGCTCGATCAAGCTCGAGCTCGCGCAGTATCGCGAAATGGCGGCCTTCGCGCAGTTCGGCTCGGACCTCGACGCCTCGACGCAGAAGCTCTTGAACCGCGGCGCGCGCCTCACCGAGCTGCTCAAGCAGCCGCAGTTCAACCCGCTGCCGTTCGAGGAGCAGACGGTGTCGATCTTCGCCGGCACCAACGGCTATCTCGATACGGTGCCGGTGGCGGACGTGGTGCGGTACGAAGCGGCGATGCTGGCGCATATGCGCGAAGCGCATGCCGACATCCTCACCGCGATCCGCGACAGCCGCGATTTCGGCGACGAGGTGAAGGCCAAGACCAAGGCCGCGCTCGACGCTTTCGCCAAGACGTTCGCGTAACCCGATCGATGGGCTCCCGCCCCGCGCGGGAACACATGAAGGATTGAAATGGCTTCTCTAAAGGCCCTCAAGATCCGCATCGGCTCGGTGAAGTCGACGCAGAAGATCACCAAGGCGATGAAGATGGTCGCCGCCGCCAAGCTGCGCCGTGCGCAGGAGGCTGCCGTTCAGGGCCGCCCCTATGCCGAGCGGCTCGAGGCGGTGATGGCGAGCCTGGCAAGCAAGGTGACGGTGAGCGAAAGCTCGCCCAAGCTGCTCGCCGGCACCGGCAAGGAACAGGTCCACCTCCTGGTCGTCGCGACCTCGGAGCGTGGCCTCGCCGGCGCGTTCAACACCAACATCGTCCGCGCCGCGCGCCGCAAGGCCGCCGAGCTGGAAGCCGCGGGCAAGACCGTGCGTTTCTATATCGCGGGCAAGAAGGGGCGCGTGCTCAGGCGCTTCTTCCCCAACGGTATCGCCGCCGATCATGACATGAGCGCGATCAAGACGGTCGCGTTCGACGATGCGCAGGCGATCGCCAGCGATCTCATCCGCCGCTACGAGGCAGGCGAGTTCGATATCGCGCATCTGTTCTACGCCAAGTTCCAGTCGGCGCTGGTGCAGGAGCCGGTCGGGCAGCAGATCATCCCGGTCGCGGTGCCGACCAGCGTCGAGACCGCCAATGACGGCGGCGCGGCGGTGACCTACGAGCCCGACGAGGAATCGATCCTCGCCGATCTGCTGCCGCGCAACGTCGCGGTGCAGATCTTCCGCGCGCTGCTCGAAAACGCCGCGTCGGAACAGGGCAGCCGCATGACCGCGATGGACAATGCGACGCGCAACGCCGGCGACATGATCAATCGCCTCACGATCCAGTATAACCGCACCCGCCAGGCCGCGATCACGACCGAGCTGGTGGAAATCATCTCCGGCGCGGAAGCGCTCTAAGCTACGAGAAGCAGGAAGCAGAACATGGCCACCGTCCTCGAGGATCGCCCGACCACGGGCAGCAACAATGTGGGCCGCATCAGCCAGGTGATCGGCGCGGTCGTCGACGTGTCGTTCGACACCCACCTGCCGGCGATCCTGTCGGCGCTGGAAACCGACAATAACGGCAACCGGCTGGTGCTCGAGGTCGCGCAGCACCTCGGCGAGAACACCGTTCGCACGATCGCGATGGACTCGACCGAGGGCCTGACCCGCGGCCAGACCGTCACCGACACCGGTGCGCAGATCACCGTGCCGGTCGGCCCGAAGACGCTGGGGCGCATCCTCAACGTCGTCGGCGAGCCGATCGACGAGCGCGGCCCGGTCAATTCGGAGCATCATGCGCCGATCCACGCGCCGGCCCCGTTGTTCGTCGACCAGTCGACCGAAGCCGCGATCCTCGTCACCGGCATCAAGGTGATCGACCTGCTCGCGCCTTATGCCAAGGGCGGCAAGATCGGCCTGTTTGGCGGCGCCGGCGTGGGCAAGACCGTCCTCATCCAGGAACTGATCAACAACATCGCCAAGGGCCACGGCGGCACCTCGGTGTTCGCGGGCGTCGGCGAGCGTACCCGTGAGGGCAACGACCTTTATCACGAATTCCTCGACGCGGGCGTCATCGCCAAGGATGCCGACGGCAATCCGGTGAGCGAAGGCTCGAAGGTCGCGCTGGTGTTCGGCCAGATGAACGAGCCGCCGGGGGCGCGTGCGCGCGTCGCGCTGTCGGGCCTCACCATCGCGGAATATTTCCGCGACCAGGAAGGCCAGGACGTGCTGTTCTTCGTCGACAACATCTTCCGCTTCACCCAGGCGGGCGCGGAAGTGTCGGCGCTGCTCGGTCGTATTCCGTCGGCGGTGGGCTATCAGCCGACGCTGTCGACCGACATGGGCGCGCTGCAGGAGCGCATCACCTCGACCAACAAGGGCTCGATCACCTCGGTGCAGGCGGTGTACGTCCCCGCCGACGACTTGACCGACCCGGCGCCGGCCACCTCGTTCGCCCACCTCGACGCGACGACCGTGCTGAGCCGTGCGATCTCCGAACTCGGCATCTATCCGGCGGTCGACCCGCTCGATTCGACCAGCCGCGTTCTCGAGCCGCGCGTCGTCGGTCAGGAGCATTACGAGACGGCGCGCGCCGTCCAGTCGATCCTCCAGAAGTACAAGAGCCTGCAGGACATCATCGCGATCCTCGGCATGGACGAGCTGTCCGAAGAGGATAAGCTGACCGTCAGCCGCGCGCGCAAGATCCAGAAGTTCCTGTCGCAGCCGTTCCACGTCGCCGAAGTGTTCACCAACATCCCGGGCAAGTTCGTCCAGCTTGAGGATACGGTGCGCTCGTTCAAGGCGGTGGTGAACGGCGAGTACGACCACCTGCCCGAAGCCGCTTTCTACATGGTCGGCGGCATCGACGAAGTGGTCGCCAAGGCCGAGAAGCTCGCGCAGGACGCGTAACGGGAAATGCTCCCCTCCCCCGCGGGGGAGGGGCGGAGATTTGTGATGCTGCATTTCGAACTCGTCACCCCCGAACGGTTGATCCGGTCCGAGGCGGTGCATATGGTCACCGTTCCCGGTTCCGAGGGCGATTTCGCGGTGCTCGAGGGACACGCCCCGCTGATGTCGACGATCCGCGACGGCGAATTGCTCGTCCAGCGCACCGCCGGCGGCCAGCCCGAGGCGATCGCGATCCGCGGCGGCTTCGCCGAGGTCAATGCCAAGGGGCTGACCGTGCTCGCCGAGCACGCGGGCTGAAACGCCCCTACACCCTGAAGTGATCGGACGGGCGCGCCGCACGTTGCGGGGCGCCCGTTTTCATTCGGGATTGTAGCCGGAAAGCAGAGAGCGCCTTCGCCCCCGATCCGCCCGGGCCAAGTCGCCGGATCAGCTTTTTCCCAACGGCGTTACAAGCTCTCTCAACGCACGGCTCGGCTCGACGCGGCAATCCGGTTCCCGTCCGCCGCAACGCTCGAACCAACGCCTTTAACCTTGTTCGATCCCGTAACGCCCCTGTATCGAGCCCGCGCAAGTGAGGACGGTTTGGCCAATGCCATTAGTGTGTATCGATTGCAGATATATCGGGCCGAAACCGAGCGGAATCGCAAAAGTCGTCCAGGCACTGGTTGATTGGGTTCCTGAACTTGCGCCCGATCTCGACTTCCTATTACTCAAGAATCCGAAATTTACAGGGCAATTGTCCACGGCCGGCAATGTCACCGAAGCCGTCGTGAACGCCGCGGCGAACAGCCCGACGACGATGTGGCGTCTGCCGGCAGTTGTGGATCTCTCCCAAGTCGATCTCTTTCACGCGACATTCAACATCATGCCGGCCCGATTGCGGATGCCCTGCGTCACAACGGTGCACGACATCATGTGGCTGACAAATCCCGAATGGTGCAATTCGCGTTTCTCGTCTCTGCTGGAGAGGTTCTTCTATCAGCACGGCATTCGACGCGCGCTCGAGCGATCCGCGGCGATCGCCACGGTCAGCGAGGCAAGCCGGCACGCGATCGAAGGTTATGCACCGCAGGCGGCGGACCGCATCGCGGTTACGCCGCTCGGCATATCGTCCGCCTACCGGGAGATCGCCTATCGGCCCGAGGACCTCAGCCGCCTGGGGCTGGCACCCGATCGGCCGTTCATCCTGTGCGTCGGCCAATATGTGCCCTACAAAAATCACGAGGGCGCATTGCGGATATTCGCCGAAGCGACGGAATCGCTCGACCATGTGGACCTGGTTTTCGTCCAGCGGCTCAACCGCCGCTCCGATGGCCTACGCCGTCTGGCGACGAGCCTCGGCATTGCCCATCGGGTTCGTTTCCTGCCGCTCGTCGAGCAGCGCGATCTTACGTTGCTGTTCAACGCCGCGAAAGCGCTGCTCCACCCCTCCTATTGCGAGGGTTTCGGTTTACCGCTGGCGGAGGCAATGGCCTGCGGCTGCCCGGTCGTGACGAGCGGCCGGTCCGCAATGCTGGAGGTCGTCGGAGAGGCGGGATTGCTCGCCGACCCCGACGACGTTCACGCGATGGCCGCGGCGCTGCGGCGTGTCATCGAAAATTCATCGCTTGCTGCCACGCTGAAGCAAAAGGGGCTTCAAAGGGCGGTGCGCTTCGAATGGCGTCGGTTCGCGCACGACAATCTGGACGTCTATCGGCGGGTTCTGCGGCGAACTCCCGAAATTCGGGCCGAAATGAAGGTTAATCGAATGCGGGCCAATTGACGCTCGACAGGATGGGCGAATAAGGGCAGATTCCCGTAGCGTAGGAGTTTTTGTGCGAGGCGGAACCGATATGGATATGTTATTTTCCAGCCCGCATAAGCAGCGCGCATCCGATGTCGCCGCTGCATCTATCCTAAGCGAAGGGAACTCATCCGATAGCGGCCATTATGAGGTGATGGTAAGTCGAGCATTACGCTCGACCGCACGCTGATAGTTTCTCAGGTCGAATACGCCTAAGCATGCTGGAACGCGAATTCGTACTTGATGTGAGCCGCCTTATTTGGCGAAGCTGGTCGCGCCGGCTGGCGACGGGGATAGATCGGGTCTGCTATGCCTATCTGGAAAATTTCCGGGAGCGATCGCAGGCGCTCGTCCAATATCGCGGCATTCCACGCATTCTTTCGGTGAAGCATTCCGAAAGACTGTTCGACATGCTTCTCGACGACGATGAGAATTTCAAGGCCAGGTTGCTCGCGCTTGCGCCGGCAGCCTTGGCGGCCGGGAAGACCAGATTCGATTGCGGCGGCGCTTTCTACCTCAATGTCGGACACACCGATGTCGATCTCGATCGGCTCGTTCGCTGGGTCGGCGAGAATCGGTTGCGGGCCATATATCTGATCCACGACCTGATCCCGCTGACGCATTCGGAATTCTGCAATCCCAGCTCGGTCGACCGGCACCGCGGCCGCGTGACGAACGCGATCGCTCATGCCGCCGGCATCATCACCAATTCCGAGGCGTCAACCCAGGAACTGCAGCGTTTCGCGGAACTTGAGGGGCTCCGAACCCCACCGGTGATCGCCGCATGGCTGGCGGGCGCGCAATTCGCGCGGCCTCAGGCGATCCCGTTCAAGGCGCCGCAGCATTTCGTATGCGTGGGAACGATCGAAGCGCGGAAGAACCATTATCTCCTGCTGCAGATCTGGCGACGGCTCGCAGAGCGCCTGGGCGAGGCGACGCCGAAGCTGGTGATCATCGGGCAAAAAGGCGCGCAGGCAAGCCACGTCGAGGGCATGCTCGAGCGGTGCCACATCATCGGCGACCATGTGGTCACGCTTTCGCATTGCGGCGACGAGGAATTGGGTCGCTGGATGGCGACCGCGCGTGCGTTGCTCATGCCATCGTTCGCCGAGGGCTTCGGGCTGCCGCTGGTCGAGGCGCTGCAGGTCGGCACCCCGGTCATCGCCAGCGATCTGCCTTGTTTCCGCGAGATCGGCGAGGGCATTCCGACGCTGCTCGATCCGCTCGACGCGGTTTCCTGGGAGCGCACGATCCTCTCGTTCCTCGAAAACGGGCCGGATCGCAGCCGCCAGCTCCGGCTCTTGCGCGACTATCAGGCGCCGAGTTGGAAAAACCATTTCGACGGCGTCGAAAGTTGGCTGAAAACGCTGCCGCATCATGAAGCGCATCATCTGGAGCCGGTGTCGCGCGGTGCCCGTTCGTCGGGTGGCAATTCAAAGGCATCGCTGGAAGGTCGGGCGGTCGCGATCGATGGGGCGGATTTCTGATGTCTCGTTGTCAGCCGCACCATGATCGAATCGCGTTGACGCCCGGTCAGTTGCGGCGGGGCGACTGGTCTGTTCATGACAAAGGAGCCGCCTCTCGCCCGGCGGGACGGTAACGGTGGAGTTCATCACCCGCGTGGCCCGGCAGGACGAAGATCCGGACTTGCTGGCGCGCTTCTTCGCCGAATTTCTCGACGAGAGCAGCTTTTCCGAATTTCGCAGAATCGAGCGCGTGTTCGCGCGTCTGCGCGATCAGGGATCGACCGTCTCGGGCTATCCGATCATCCGCCCGAGCGATTGCGGACGGATCACCGAATCACTCAGCGGTTTTTTCGAACAGTGCAGGCCGCAGTTTCGCACCCGCGACGCGAGCATCACCGCGCGATTCGAAGAAATCATCGGCGCATTTCATGCCTTTTGCCGCTCGGTCTATCCCAGCGAGGCGACCGCGGTCCTTGTACTGCGCGGCAAGGTGCTGCTCTTCATGGGCAGGACCGAACGGGTGCTGGATCTCGTATCCCACCTTGTGCTGCGCCCCTATGCCGTCGAAAACGTGAAACATTGCGCCGAACTCACGGAGCTGTTCGCCCAAGCACATCTGCAACAGGGAACGGTGCCGGCCGAGCCGCTTTCCCATATCGCGTTCGGCGCGTGGCTGTCGGCACAGGCAAACGGGTGGGCGGCTTTCCCTCGCCCGTCACGTAACGTCGAAGCGGACGAGGGCGGGGCCGCGCAGACCAACAAGCGGTCGATCTTCGCCGTCGCAATCAGGATGGCGCCTTATGTCAACCGCGAGCCGGCCGGCGACAGCGCCCGGCTGCGCTCGGCGCTGATCCGCTGGGCGTCCGCGGGCTATCTGCGCGCCGCGCGCGGCCATATCGGGATTCGCCGCAATATCGCCGCTTTTGCGATGCGCTGGTTGTATCAGGCGACGATGACGTTCGGCTACTGGACATTGCGCCGACCGTCCCGCTTCAGCTCGCCATTCTCGCTGCGCATGAATCGGAAGGGCACGACACTCGTCACGCGGGCGATGGGCGGAATCGGCGATCTGCTGATGATGGAGCCCGGCCTTGAGGCGCTCGCCCGGCGTCAAAAAACGCCGGTCGATTTCGCGATCCCGCGGAAATTCTTTCCCGTCTTCGCCAATAATCCGCACGTTCGGCTGATCGACATTGACGGGCCGCCTATCGATATCTCCCGCTACCGCCGCTTCGTCAACCTCAGCCTATGCCCCGCGGGCCGCTACGAAAGCGGAGCGCGGCCGTATGTGAAGCGCGGCCGGGTCGAAATTTTCGCTGCGGCGATGGGCGTCCGCCGCGCCGAACTGAAAGCGCAGGGCTGGCGCATCAATTCGTTCGGGAATGCCGAGGAAGCCGCATTCTGTGATGCCTTCCTGATCGAAAAGGGCTTGGGCGCGCGGCCGATCGTCGGTGTGCAGCCTTATTCACGCGACAGCTACAAAGATCATCCCGCCATCGGCGAGATCATCTCGGCGCTAGCGCAACATTATGACGTCCTGATTTTCCATCATGTCGGTGAGGGCTTGCCGCAGGGGCCGGGGATCGTCACGACCGCCGGCGTCGCATTGGCCAATTCGCTGGCACTCGTTTCGCGGATCGAAGCCATGGTGTGCGTCGACAGCGCATTTCTCCACGCAGCCGCGGCGCACGACGTTCCGACGGTCGCGCTCTTCGGTCCGACCGACGCGCGTACCTTTACCCGCCATCATCGCAACGTCACCATTTTGTGGAAACCGCAAACCTTTGGGTGCGTCCCTTGCTGGCGTAACGAAGATATGCCCTGCCAGATAACCCGGCGCCGCTCGCTCAGCCCCTGCCTGGCCGCGATTACGGCCGACGAGGTACTCGACGCGGTGGCTGGTGCGATCGGGCCGGCGCGGTGATGGCGCGGGAAGACGGTCTGGCGCAATGGGTCAACATTGCATCGCGCCCCGCCGCGGGCACGCCCGCGCTGTTCCTCGATCGCGACGGAACGATCATCGAGAATATCGCCTATCTGTCGGATCCTGAGGCGGTTTCCCTCATTCCTGGCGCGCTCGAGACGATTGGCACGTTCCGCGCGGCCGGTTTCGCCGTCATCATCGTCACGAACCAGTCGGGCGTGGCGCGCGGACTCGTCAGCCCCGAACAATATCACGCCGTCGACTCCGCCGTGCTCGAACGACTGGGATCGGGCGCGGTCGATGCCTCTTATGCCTGTCCGTTCCACCTTGAAGGGCGCGATCCCTACGCGGTCGACCATCCCTGGCGAAAGCCGCGAGGCGGGATGATCAGGGCCGCCGCGGAGGATCTGCAGCTGGATCTGGCCGGATCGATCATGGTGGGCGATAGCCTGACCGACATCGTCGCCGCGGCTGACGCCGGCGTCGGTCACGCGATACATGTTCTAACCGGCCACGGTGCCAGGGAGCGCGCAGCGGTCGAGCAGTGGATTGCCGAGCAACGACGTGACGGCTTCGGCCCGCGCGTCAAATGCGTCGCGAGCATCGCGGAACTCGAGCCTGGGCGAATCGTATCATGACACCATTTCTTGCTGCCCGGCGTTGTGTGGCGGCCCGTCACATCAGGAACGGTTGACGAGATGCACGCAACCAACCTGCGCCGCACCGATATCGACACGCGCTTCGAGCCGTGGTCGTGGCTGCGTGCATTCGACTATGATCGCCTGCTTCATCCAGATCCCGCGCAGTTGGCCGGCCCGCCGGTCTTTGAGCGATTTGACTGGTCGGGGCGCCCGGTCGAGCCTGGCTTCCGCCGGGTCAGGGTGATGGCCCGACAGACCTATGTGCTGAGTCATGCGGCGATCGGCGGGATGCAAGCGGCAGCATCCGCTGCGCCGCGTGCCGCGCGCGCCTTGATGGAACATGGCGTGGAAGACGGGCAATTCCTTTGCCTGCTCGCGCCGGACGGTTCCGTGCTCGATCCCGCCGCCGACCTGTACGATATTGCCTTCGGGCTCTTCGCGATGGCCTGGTGGTACCGTTTTTCGGGTGATAGGCGCGCGTTGTTCGTCGCGGAGGAATCGATCGCGAACCTGCGCTTGCTGCTTGCAAGCCCTTCGGGCCGCGGTTTCGTCGCGCGAGCGGACAAGGCGGGGCCGCATCAGCAGAACCCGCATATGCACCTCTTCGAGGCGGCGATCTTTCTCGCGGCATTTTCCGGACGGCCAGCGTTTCGCGCCCTGGCCGACGACCTTTTCGCACTGGCGGAGGATGTTCTGATCGACCGCGCGACATCCACGCTGGCGGAATTCTTCGACGACGCGTGGCGGCCGCTTGGCATCGATGGCCCGATACGCATCGAACCTGGGCACCATTATGAATGGGTGTGGCTCCTGCATCGATATGGTGCTTTGGCGAACCAGCCACGCGCTTATGCCATCGCCGACAAATTGTTCGATTTCGCTTTGCGGCACGGCCATGATCCGCAGACCGGGCTTGTGCTTTCCGCCGTATCGCCGGCCGGAAAGTCGATCGCGACGGATTTGCGCGTGTGGCCGAACACGGAATTCCTCAAGGCGCAGATCGCGATGCGCGAACGCCACAACAGCGGCCCCGGATTCGACGCGGCCGCGATCGACGCCAACCTCGATCGCATCTCCGCCTATTTCCTGACGTCGCAGCCTTCCGGCCCCGCCGCCCGTCTCGCCAATGGCTTTTGGATCGATTGCCTCGAGGGCGATAGCTACCGTGCTAAATCCGATCATGTGCCGGCATCGACGCTCTATCATCTCTTTTTCGCTTTCGCCGAGCTGCTTCGTCATCGCAGCGGGCACGGGCATTTCAGCGGGCTTCCGTGGTGAGCTTGCCGTTGGCGTGAATTGCCGTCATCGCCGGACATTCGAGTATCAACGCGAATAGCGAGACCCAAAGTGTCGACTTCCCTTCCGCAGCGCTTCTCGTTCGACGACGCCCGCGTGCTCGTCATCGGCGACGTGATGCTCGACAAATTTCGTTATGGCACCGTGACCAGAATCTCTCCCGAGGCGCCGGTCCCGGTCATGCATGTCGCGAGCGAACGGACCATGCTGGGCGGCGCGGGCAATGTTCTGGCGAACCTCGTCGCGCTGCAATGCGAGTGCGGATTGATCGCCATGATCGGCGCCGATGATGCCGGGCGGCATTGCCGGCAGATGATCGAAGCGCTGGACGTCGACCCCGAGCTGCTGGTGATCGCACCCGCACGCGTGACGACGCTCAAGACGCGCCTCGTCAGCGGCAGTCAGCAGTTGCTGCGATGCGACGAGGAGGACGCGACCCCGATCGATGCCGCGATCGAAGAACAGCTTATCGCACGTTTCGAGGATGCGCTGGGCGACTATACCGCTGTTGCCATCTCCGACTATGCCAAAGGGGTGTTGAGCGACCGCGTGCTCCGGCACGTGATCGATCGGTGTCGTGAAACGAACGTTCCGGTCATCGTCGATCCCAAAAGGCGCGATCTCGCCGTTTATGCCGGCGCGACCGCGATCAAGCCGAACCGAAGCGAACTGGCCGCCTTCACCGGAACCCCCTGTTCGGACGGCCCCTCGCGCCGCGCCGCCGCCGATCGGGCGATGGAGGCGACGGGCGCCGCCATCTTGCTGACGCTTTCGGAGGACGGGATGGCGCTGTTTCGCCCGGGATCGGCGATGCAGCATTTCCACGCCACGGCGACCGAGGTTTATGATGTATCGGGTGCGGGCGATACCGCGCTCGCGATCTTTTCGGCGGGCATCGCTGCGGGCATGGCCATGGAGGAATCCGCGATGCTGGCGAACGCGGGCGCGGGCGCGGTGGTTCGCAAGCTGGGCACCGCGACGCTGAGCCGCATCGAGCTGGCGGAGGCCGTCGCCGCGGTCGACGGGCGACAGACCGGCGCCATCTGCAGCCGCGCGGAGGCCGCACGGCAGGTGGCGCATTGGAAGCAAGAGGGGTTGCGCGTCGGTTTTACCAACGGCTGTTTCGATATCGTCCACGCAGGCCATATCGAGATATTGCGGCAGGCACGCGCGCGTTGCGACCGGCTCGTCGTCGGGCTCAATAGCGACGCCTCGGTATCACGGCTGAAGGGCCCCGAGCGCCCGATCCAGCCCGAATCGTCGCGCGCGCAGGTACTCGCCGCGATCGATGCGGTCGACCTCGTCGTCGTCTTCGACGAGGATACGCCGCTGGATCTGATTACCGCCCTTTTGCCGACCGAATTGATCAAAGGTGCCGATTATACCGAGGATAAGGTGGTAGGCGCACGCGAGGTCAAGGCCGCTGGTGGCCGGGTTCACCTCATCGATCTGGTCCCGGGGTTGTCGACCACACGCGCGGTCGAGCGCATCCGCCGGCGCGCGGAGCCGGCGGATCAGAGCTGAAGGCCTGTCGGGTGGTTAGTTGGAGCGGAAACGCGAACTCGGGTAACGATCGATCATGATTCTCATTACGGGCGGCGCAGGCTTTATCGGCGCGAACATCGTCACCGCGCTACAAGGCCGGGAACCGATCGCCGTGCTCGACCGGTTCGGCACCGACGACAAATGGAAAAACCTGCGGCACGCGGCGGTGGACCGGTTCGTTTTCCCCGAGGAGCTCGATTCGTTTCTGGCCGAAGACGGCCGGTCGCTGTCGGGCGTCGTCCACATGGGCGCAATCAGCGCCACCACCGAGCGCGATGTCGACCTGATCGTGCGGAGCAACATCCAGCTCAGCCGCACGCTGTGGCATTTCTGCGCGCAACGCGGGATTCCATTCATCTACGCGTCGTCCGCCGCAACCTATGGCGACGGGAGCCTCGGCTTCGACGATCGCTCGGACGAGGATTATCTTGGCCGGTTGCGCCCGCTCAATCCCTATGGGTGGAGCAAACTCGCCTTCGATCGCATGGCGCTGGGCAGCGTGCGTCGCGGCGAGCAGACGCCGCCGCGTTGGGCGGGATTGAAATTCTTCAACGTCTATGGTCCCCGCGAGCAGCACAAGGGCTCGATGCGTTCCGTGATGACCACTCATTTTGAGCATCTGCGCGATGGCGGCAGCCTCAGGCTGTTCCGCTCCGACCGCTCCGATTATCCGGACGGCGGGCAGAAGCGCGATTTCGTCCATGTCGACGATTGCGTGGCGGTGATCGCCTGGATGCTGGACAATGATTTCCCGTCGGATCTCTACAATATAGGGACGGGCAAGGCGCGGACCTGGCTCGATGTCGGCGCGGCCATGTTCGCCGCGCTGGATCGCGAACCGGCAATCGAGTTCATCGACATGCCACCGACCCTCGCGGGGCGTTATCAATATTTCACCGAGGCGCGGATGGCGAAGCTTGCGGCGATCGGCGCCCCCCTTCCCGCCACTGGCCTCACCGACGGCGTTGCGGCGACATATCGCTATCTGGCAGCGGAACGCGAATGAGCGCCGGCCAAACCAAATTGCAGTCGCTCAGCGCGGCGTCCGGCGACAAGCCCGGCGCGGTGCGCGCCTATCTGTCGGCGCATTACGGCCGGGTGCTGTTCGTCCTCGTCTTCATCCTGCCAACGCTGCTTGCGCTGATCTATTTCGGGCTCATCGCATCGGATCGATATATCTCCGAAGCGCGTTTCATCGTCCGCTCCGCCAACAAGCCCGCCGCGCAGGGGGCCGCCGCCTATCTCCAGGATTTCGGCATCATGCGGGCCAATGACGATGCCTTTGCGATCGCCGATTATATCCAGTCCCGCGACCTGATGCGGGCGATCGAGAAAACGATCGATCTGCGGGCCGTCTATACCCGGCCCGGCGCCGACGTGATCAGCCGATTCGGCAGGTTTTCGGCGGACGGGAAAACGGACGAGGCGCTGTTCCGCTATTTCATTCGGCAGGTGACCGTCGAAAAGGATCCGGAAAGCGGAATCACGACGGTGAAGGTCAGCGCCTACCGACCCGAGGACGCCAAGGCGCTCCTCGATCGCATCGTCGAAATGAGCGAGCAACGGGTCAACCAACTCAACGTGCGGGCGCGACGCGACGCGCTTGCCGATTCCGAGCGCGCGCTGAACGAGGCGACGCGCCGGCTGGCGCAGTCCACGGTCGATCTCGCCCGCTACCGTGAAACCGCGGGCACGGTTGATCCCCGCGAGAGCGCGGTCGCGACTGTCGAGCGGGGTTCGTCGCTGCGGCAGGAACTCGCGCAGCTCGTCGTCAACTTACAGACGATGGTGGCGCGCGCGCCAGGCAATCCGGCGATCCCCGCGCTGCGCCAGCGCGTCGCGGCTCTTTCCGCGCAGGTCGCGGCGCAGCAGGGTCAATTGACCGGCGAGCGCGATTCGCTGTCGGGCAAGCTGGGCGGATACGAACAGCAACTCGTCGAACAGGCGATGGCCGAGAAAAGCTATGAAGCGGCGCAGAAGCAATTCGATGACGCGCGCTCCGAAGCGGATCGCCAGCAGGTGTTCATCGAGTTCATCGCACGACCCAATTTGTCGGACGATCCGCTGGAACCGCGCCGCCTGCGCTATATCCTGACCACCGCGCTGCTGGCATTCTGGGCGTTCCTGATCTTCTACCTGCTGCTTTCGGGCAGCCGCGAACATCTGAACATGAGCTAGCGACATGGCGACCACGTTCTTCCCGCGGTTTCGAAAAAAAAGCCGAACGATCAATGCGTTGCTGATCCGCGAGCTGATGGCGCGTTTCGGGCATCACAATATCGGGTTCATGTGGCAGGTAATCGAACCGCTGATGCTTACCCTGGGCGTGATGATCTCCTGGTCGCTCATCTACGGCGAGCGCAACCACGGGGTCCGCGTGATCCCGCTGGTGCTCACCGGCTATACGTTCATGACGCTGTGGCGGCATATGGTCGCCCGTCTCATGCACACCTTCCGCCACGGTTCGGGATTGCTGTTTCACCGCCACGTCAAACCGGCCGACATCCTCGTCGCGCGCGGATTGCTGGAGAGCATCGGGACGATGATCTCCTTCTTCGTGGCCTATATTCCGTTGCAGATGCTCGATCTGATCCCCCCCGTGGACGATTATCTGATCCTGCTCGGCGCCTGGACATTGATGTGCGCATTCACCTTCGGCTTCTCGCTGATCATCACCGCGCTCGCGCATTTCTCGGATGCGTTCGAACGGGTGGTGCAGCCGATCATGTATATCATCCTCCCCCTTACGGGCGTGTTCTACATGGTTTACTGGCTGCCGGCCGCGCTTCGTCCGCTCGTGCTCTGGTCGCCGCTGGTGAACCTCTCGGAGATGTTGAGAGCCGGCTATTTCGGTGCCGAGGTGCCCACCAGCTGGGACGTCAGCTACATCCTTGTGTGGACCGTCGCGGTCAACGCCATCGGTTGGGTATTGGTCCTCAAGGCCCAGCGGCATATCGAGTTGGAATGACGCCAGGATGCAACCCGCGAGCCGAAGCGTGACGACCGAACCGACCGATGCCGCCGCGCGCAACCGGCAGCTCGTGCTGCTCGAGGCGCTGCGGGATTCCGACGAAGCTGCCGACCTCACCGCGCGTCGGCGCGATCACATCCTGCTGGGCGTGTTCCTCGCGATCATGATCGGCACAATGCTGTATAATTTCGTGATCGCCACCCCGCGGTTCAGCTCCGAATTCAGCTATGTCGTCCGTTCGATCGACAGCTCGCGCGAGCGTTTCAGTATCCTCAACATGGCGGCAACGGGCGGCGGCACCGACAATAGCGAGGCGATCGTATCGTTCGTCGGCTCGCGCGACATGCTGGCCCTGCTCGATCATGATGGGCTCGTGACGCGCATGTTCGGTGCGAGCGGCCTCGATCCCTTTTCCGCTTTCCCCTCGCTCGTCTCCGGGAACAGCAAGGAGGATCTGTACCGCCATCTGCAGCATTATATCCATGCCAAGTTCGATCCATCGACCAATATCACCCACGTCGAGGTGGAGGCATTCTCCCCCGATCAGGCGCAGGCAATCGCGTTCCGCGTGATGCAGGCGTCCGAGCGGATGGTGAACGCGCTCAACGACCGGGCCCGGGCCAACATCATCGAGTCCGCGCAGCAGGAAGTCGACACCGCCACGCGTTCGCTGGAAACCACGCTGGACAAGCTAAACCGTACCCGTAACGATCTGCGCGTCCTGGAACCGAAACTCGAAGCGACCGCCGCGATCAAGAATAGCTCCGGGGTCGCCAGCGAGTTGGCGCGGAGCAATGTCGAGCTGGCACAGATGCTGCGCGTTGCGCCGAACAGCCCCGCGATCGGTCAGCTCAGGGCGCGCCGCACCGCACTGGAGGCGGAATTGTCCCGCCAGGTTGCCGCTACGGCGGGTGCCCCCAACTCGCTGGCAAGCCGGATTCGACCATATGAAGAGCTGAACGCGCAGCGCGATATCGCCGAGAAGCGCCTGCTCGCAGCGAGCATGGTGCTCGCCGGCGCCCGCGCGAACGCCAATCGCGCGCAATTGTACGTCGAACGCATTTCGCAACCGAACCGCCCTGACGAACCGCGTTATCCGCGCGCCTGGATCAACCTGTTGATCGTTATGGCGCTTACCATTGCGGTATTGTGGATCGTCCGTTCGCTTTCCGAATTGTTTCTTGCTCATGACTAACCTGCCCGAGCTCCTCACCCCGCCGCGCGAAGAACGCGCTGGGCATGTTCAGCCCGGCGGGGCGATCGTGGCGGATCGGATCAGCAAGATCTACGAGACGCCAACCGGGCCGAAGCGGGTCCTCACCGACATCAATTTCACGATCGCGCGCGGCCAGAAACTCGCGGTGCTCGGTCGCAACGGCGCGGGAAAATCGACGCTGGTCAAGATCATCGGGGGCGTCGAGCGGCCGACCACCGGCGCGATCCGCCGCGGCATGTCGATGTCCTGGCCGCTCGCGTTCGGCGGCGGCTTCGAAGCGAGCATGACGGGGTTCGATAATATCCGCTTCATCGCGCGCATCTACAACCACCCGATCGAGGAAACGATCGCGCGGGTCGACGATTTCGCCGAGCTGGGCAGCAACCTCTTGTTACCGGTGAAATATTATTCCTCGGGCATGCGCGCCCGGCTGGCCTTCGCGCTGACTCTCGCGATCGATTTCGATTGTTTCCTGATCGATGAGGTCATCGCGGTGGGCGATCAACGCTTCCATCAGAAGTGCCACGACGCGCTGTTCCGCGACCGGCGTGACGCGGCGATGATTCTCGTAAGCCACGATACGGGCATCATACGGGAATATTGCAGCTCTGCGCTGATCCTCAAAAACGGCTACGGGCGCGAATTCGCGGATCTCGATCTCGCGATCAGCATCTATGCCACGCTCTAGAGACCATAATATCACGGACGGGTGGGCCCGTGGCCTCGCATCCGCCGTTGAAGGAACCCTGAAGAACATGACGTGTCAGGCCTATCACCGCAAAATGCTGCTCACCGCCGCCTGCGCGGGTCTGGCGATGACAAGCGGTTGTTCCACGCTGCCGCAAGCCGGACCGGTCGGCAAGACCGTCACCCGCGCGGGAGATCGCGGCGCGTTCAACGTGATCGAGGTCGATGCCAATACCGCCCTGCCGACCCCGCCGGCTGCCCCCGATTACACGCCCCTGCCGCCCGGCTGGAAATCCGACGTTGAAGCGATCGCCCCGGGAGACGTGATCAGCGTCACCTATTACGAGGTGGGCGCGCGGCTTTTCTCGGGGGCGCCCTCGGCACCCGGCGCGAGCTTCGATCCCACCGCCAAGGAACAGAAAATCGGGCCGATCGAGGTCGACCAGGCCGGAACGATCCGGCTGCCTTATTCGGGCACCTTGCGCGCCGCAGGCCGCACCCCCGCGGAGCTTTCGCGCGACATCGAGGCCAGCCTGCGTGGCAAATCCGAAAATCCACAGGTCCTCGTTCGCATCGAAGGAGCCGCCGGCAGTTCGGTGATGATCGGCGGCGAAATCACCAGCCGCGGCCGCGTGCGCCTTACCGGCGCTCGTGAAAAATTACTCGATGTCATCACCCTGGCTGGCGGCGCGCGCGGCTCCAACGCGGACATCATGGTCCAGGTCAACCGCCAGGGCGCGATCAGCGAATGGCCGCTCGACGGAATGAGCTACGCCAATATCGGGGGTATGCCGATGGAACCGGGCGACCGGGTCGAGCTGCGCCGCCTGCCCCAGAGCTATGCGGTGCTCGGCAGCGCGAACCGGGTCAATCGATACGATCTTCCGCTGCGGCGTTTTTCGCTGGTTGAAGCGCTGGCGCTGTCCGGCGGCCCGACCGAGAATGTCGCAGACCCGGCGGCGGTATTCGTTTTCCGGTTCGAGAAAACCGGCGAAGCGGGCGTTGAGCGTCCGACGGTCTATCATTTCAACATGCTGAAACCGACGTCCTATTTCCTCGGCCAGAAATTCTATATGACCGACAAGGACGTGATCTATGTCGCGGGGGCGGAAGCCAACCAGCCCAGCAAGCTGCTGCAGATCATCGGACAGGTCTTCAACCCGCTCGCAATTGCCTGGCAGGTGGTGAAGTGAACTGATCCGGGAATCGACATGACGCCCGCTACGTCGGCACTGTATCGGCCGGGGTTCCGCGGGAAACGGGAAACTGCCAGCCGTCGCGGGATCTTCAGGAAGAGCGTGTTGGAGTAGCGTTATGATTTTCTCACCAAAGAATCTCCAAGCTCAACGCACGGACTCCTCCTCTTCGCGCGCTGTCCGTTCACTACGCAAGCAACTGCCCGAACTACTGAGCCTCGTCGATGCGGATGGGCGGCCGAACATCAACGCGCTGACCGAAATTTTGCGAGACTTCAATGCAATGAAGCTCAACATGAAGTTTTTTGGTTATGAGCTGGCCAAGACATTGGCTGCCGCGTTGCCGCCCCTGCCTGCCGGCGGCCCGTTTACATTCGACATCGAATCCAAAGCGTCGACGCAGGCGGATCTCGAAGCGAACTGGACCCGCCATTGGTCCTCCGAACTCGGCGTAGCACATGTCCTGCATCGAAAGATCTGGGAACTGGCTTATGTTCTCCAGGTGATCTGGCAGACTGGAAACATGCAACCTGGCCGCCGCGGGCTGGGTTTTGGCTGCGGTGAGGAGCCGCTGCCGTCCTATCTTGCATCCAAAGGGTGCGCGGTCACCGCGACGGATTTGGCACCCTCAGACGAGCGGGCCGCGAACTGGGTTGCGTCGGAGGAACATGGCAATCCAGATCGGACTTACCGGCCTGAATTTCTCGATCGCGCCACTTTCGACGCGTTGGTCGATTTCCGCTACGTAGATATGACCGCCGTCCCCGACGATCTGCGGGACTATGATTTTTGCTGGTCGATTTGCGCGTTCGAACACCTGGGATCGATCGAAGCCGGCATCAATTTCATCGACAAGGCGGTCGACGTCCTCAAGCCCGGCGGCGTCTCCATTCATACGACAGAATTCAATTTCATGAATGACGATGTGACGATCGATAACTGGCCAACCGTTCTGTTTCAGCGGCGACATTTCGAGGAAATGGCGCGGCGCCTGAAGGCAAAGGGTTGTGCTGTTGCGCCGCTAAATTATGATGTCGGCTCTAAGCCACTCGATAAATTTATCGATATAGCTCCTTATGCATATGATTGGACCTTCGACCAAGCCGACAAATGGCGCGATGGCGCCAATCACATCAAGCTGACGGCAGATGGTATTCCCGTCACCTGTTTTGGTATTATCGCAACTAAGCAATAGGATCGCCGCGTGCGCGGTGAGCGAGGAGTTCTAGTGGTGAATGAATATTACTATCTCGGCAATTCTACAGGTATGGCGAAGCTCCACGGAACGTCGTGCTTAATCTGCGTCGATACGCAATCACTGGAATCCTTGACATATATTCAAGGATATCCCGTCGAACCGCGCGAAATATCCGTAATGAAGCGCTTCCTATCGCCCGGCAGCGTCTTTCTCGATATCGGCGCAAATTTCGGATTGTACTCGCTAGTTGCGAGCGAAATCATCGGGAGCAAGGGCCAAGTATACGCATTCGAGGCCAATCCGCATACGTTTAAATACCTGCGGCGTTCGGCGATGGCCAACCGACTGATCTGGCTTCCCCATTATCATTGGGAAAACCTCGCGGTCGCGGACCGGGACGGGGAATTGGAATTCGCCTATGATCCCGAACTGCTCGGCGGAGGACATATTCGCAATCCGGGCGACACCAGCGACACGCAGACGATCGTAAAGGTCGCCGCGGTCGCGATCGACAATTTCCTGCCGCGCGATGTGACGCCGGATTTCGTGAAGGTGGACGTCGAAGGTCACGAACTCTCGGTGCTCAAAGGCATGGAGCAGACCATTCGGCGATCGCCGGGCATCCGCCTGCTGCTGGAATATTATACCAACACCAGTGAGATTACCCAATACGGGCGCGATGTCGTCTCGTTCGTCCGCGGGCTCGGCCTTAGCGTGTGCGTGGTCGAAGGCGATGGAACACTGACCATTGTGCCGGACGGGGAAATCCCGACGGGGAATGTCTATTTGCTGGCAACCCGGACGCCCGAGAGCGATGCGAAGCAATCGCCGTCCGCAATGACGGTCAAGCCGAAGGAGCTACATTATCACACGGTGTTTGCGGAAAGCGACAACGCCCTTCTCCAACCTGACGGGACATTGCGATATCGCCGCGCCGATCATCCGAATGTCGCCGAACCGAGCCTGTTTTTCGGTCCCTATGTGAATTTGCCGGCGGGAAGCTACACGCTCAAGATCCACGGTAATGCGACCGGTTCGGCAGACCTGTCGATCACCACGGATTTCGGCCATGTCATAATTCTGTCCAAGATGGTTTCGCGATGGGATGAACCGATCAGCTTTACGCTACGCGAACCCGCTCAAGCCTTTGAGATCGTGCTCCGCAAGCGGCCTGATCTCGAAAGCCTGGATCTGGATCGGATGGTCATCGAACGGGCCGGCTGACGCCCGGGGGGCGAACCCAAATTGTGGTTCGCCCGTCCCTGCCCTCGGACAATAGCCAGGCAGCGCAGGCGAGATCCTTCAATTTACATGAATTGGGGTCAACCGCGTCTCTCTAGCGCAAGCGAATGCAGCCGAAGTTCGCCATCGATCGCGCCGCGGCGCAGATGAGTGCGGAATTCGAAAGGGTAATAAGGATCTGAGATTCGAAAATGGAGCTCGATCGAAAACTTTCCGTCTACGCTAATCTCGAAATTCTCCTCTAATTTTATTTCCTCGTCGGCGGTCACATCGAACCCGATCGTATTGGTCGATCGGTTGGACGACGAGGTGAAGGTGAGGACGCCCTTCCAGTCGCCGCTCGGCAGATAAAGATATGGTCCGATGGTCAGGCAACGCGCCGGGCCGAGAAGATTGAGCGGATCGGTAGCCGGCAAATAAGGGGGCGCCGCTTCGACCAGCAGGTCGACCGGCATATGCCAGGGCGACGCCGCGCGTTCGGGATGGAAAGTGTAAAATCGATCGAGCTCGTCGAGAAGCCCGGCAGGCTCACCCGAAAATGATGGCGTTTCATGCGTGAAATGAGCGCCTAATACGGCGCCCAGCGGACGATCGAGCTGGCGTTCATCGATCATGCGCTGAGCCAGCATCTCGTCGACGTCGCACGCGCGCGCAATTTGCCGAGCGAGGTCAGCCGCAGACTGAGCCTGATCGGCCGCGACAAGCTCTCCTCGCGGGATTTCGAGGAGCGCGCCCAACCCGATTTGTGCGCGCGCGATCGTTCGAACCGTGTCGAGCAGCTTAGCCTCGCGCGCCGCCATGAAATCCCGGCTGGCATCGGAAACGCGCTGGTCGATGATCAGGATAGGAAAATCCGATTGGCTGAGCGCCTCCACCACCGCAGCATCAGGAATTTCCGAGAGAAACATCGCAGGAAGGTCGATCGCAGCAATTTTTTCGAGCGTCGCCTCGCTCAGGTCGTTGAGCGCGATCACCTCGCATGCCCCGTGCTTCCGCGCCAACAGATCGCGGCAGAGTTCGGCGGCAAAATAGGTCACGGAACAGGGCAGACCGCCGATGAGGGCGAGATGGTTGCTTTTCGACGGAATCGGCGAAAGGGCCGTTACCGGTTCCATAGCGCGCGAAATACCCGGCCCATCTTAACCGTCAAGAGTCTGCGATGAGACCGCCGACGGCACGCGCCGTTGCAGCAACGTTGCGACGACCACGATGAGCCAGCCCGTCACGATGACCGCGAAGATATAGGCAGCAGCGACGGCATAGCCGAAGGCGATGATGACAAGTGCGAATAGCGCGTAGAAATCGCGCATCGTGAACCAGGTAAGCCAGATGATCACGCGGGAATGGCGCGTTGCCAACCGGTCTTTCACCGCATTGAACGTCACTGGCCCGCGATCGGACACCGCGGCGATGCCGAGCAAGGTCATCCCGCCGGCAAGCCCGAGCAGCGCGACTGCGCCGACCAGAGCCGCCTGAGTCTCGCCAACCAGATAGAAATTGATGATCAGGCAGGCGAAGAAAGACAAGTTGGTGGTCGCGTCGACCAGACTGTCGAAGGTCGCGCCCATCGGGGTGGCACGAAAAGTGGCCCGTGCGATCTCGCCATCGACGCCATCGACGACCGACGCCATCTGGAACAACAGCCCACCCCATAATTGGCCGTGATAGCCGGGGAAAAACAGCAATGTCGCCGCCATCGCGATGCTCACCGCCATGGTGCCGAAGGTCGCCTGATACGGTCGAACGGGGCCTAGGCTCAGCAACAGCCGCGTGATCGACTGCGAGATCGGACGATTGATCGTGCGCGAGACGATGCCGTCTCCGGACTTCCCGGTCGCCGCGATGACCGCCCGCGCCTGCGCACGAAGCAGCGCGTCGGCCGCGGCGACCGATAACAACGCGCGAGGCGCGGACTCGACGGAATATACTCCCGTGCCAGGGGCGACCGTGCCGGCCAGCGCGCCACGCAGGATCGCGGCCGGAACCAATGCCTCTCCCGTCACGACCAACGTACAGCCGGTCGGGAGATCGCGCGCAAAAGCGACCTTGAGGCCCGGCGCGAGGCGCTCGATCTCCTGGAGATCGAAGGCCGGCGGATTCCAGGACTCCGGAATGCAGACGGTACAGGAATCGACATGGGAAAGCGCAACTTCACGCAATGCGCGCGCTACTGCCGGAATCGCGGCGACCCGCCGCGACGCCATCTCCGCCGATGCAAAAACAATCGCGACGCTCATGGCTGGCGATTACTTGACGATCGAATGGTCCGGACAGGAATCAGCATCTGAAGCCTTAGAACAGCGCGCGCGCGATGAGGCAAATCACGATCGCCCGCCCCCTAGGCATTTCCCGAAATGTTAGCAAATTTCCATTGCGATGATCCGGCATGTCGTGCCGGGAGCAAGCCGCGTTGCCGCCTTACAAAAAACTATACGGGTCGACGTCGACCGAGACCCTGACCTTCGCGGGCCAGTCGAGCGCGCCGAGCCACCCGCGGATCACGTCCTGCACGTCGAGCGTGCGCCGCGCGTGGACCAGCAGGCGATAGCGATGCCGCCCGCGCAGCATCGCCAGCGGCGCGGGCGCGGGGCCATAGACATGCATCCCCTCCACCTCGGGCGCCGAGCGGCCGATCAGCCGCGCGATCTCATGCGCCGCCGGCTGATCCTCGCTCGACACGATGATCGCGGCATAGCGGCCGAACGGCGGCGCCCCCGCGTCGCGCCGCGCCTCGGTCTCGGCGGCGTAAAAGGTCTCGGCGTCGCCCGTCACCAGCGCCTGCATCACCTGCGCCTTGGGGCTGTGCGTCTGGATGTAGACATGCCCTGGCTTCTCGCCGCGCCCGGCGCGCCCCGAGACCTGACGGATCTGCTGGAAGGTGCGCTCCGCCGCGCGCAGATCGCCGCCCTCGAGCCCGAGATCGGCATCGACCACCCCGACCAGGGTGAGGTTGGGGAAATGATAGCCCTTGGTGACGAGCTGGGTACCGACGACGATGTCGATCTCCCCCGCCTCCATCCGATTGACGAATTCCGCCGCCTTGGCCGGGGACCAGATCGTGTCCGAGGTGACCACCGCGACCCGCGCCTCGGGGAACAGCGCCGCCACCTCGTCGGCGATCCGCTCGACCCCCGGGCCGCAGGCGACGAGCGATTCCTCGTCGCCGCATTCGGGGCAGGCGCGCGGCACCGGCTCGACATGCCCGCAATGGTGGCAAGCGAGCCGCCGCGTCAGCCGGTGCTCGACCATCCAGGCGGTGCAATTGGGGCATTGGAAACGATGCCCGCAGGTGCGGCACAAGGTGAGCGGGGCATAGCCGCGGCGGTTGAGGAACAGCAGCGACTGCTCGCCGCGCTCGAACGTCTCGCCGATCGCCTTGACCAAGGAGGGGGCGAGCCAGCGGCCGCGATCGGGCTTCTGCTCCAGGAGGTCGATCGCCTCGATCGTCGGCAGCTCGGCGACGCCATAGCGTCCCGGCAGCCGCAGCTCGGCATAATTGCCGAGCGCGACCTGTTGCCGCGTCTCGATCGCCGGGGTGGCGGAGGCCAGGATCACCGGACAGCCTTCGAACTTGCCGCGCATCACCGCCACGTCGCGCGCGTGATAATGCACCCCGTCTTCCTGCTTGAAGCTCGTCTCATGCGCCTCGTCGACGACGATCAGCCCGAGATCGGCATAAGGCAGGAACAAGGCCGAGCGCGCGCCCACCGTCACCGCCGCCTGCCCGCTGGCGATCGCGCGCCACGCGCGGCGGCGCTGCGACGAACGCAGCCCCGAATGCCACGCCACCGGCTCGCACCCGAAGCGATCGTGGAAGCGCTTGAGGAAGGGTTCGGTCAGCGCGATTTCGGGGAGCAGGACAAGGCATTGCCGGCCCTGCCGGATCGCCTCCGCCACCGCCTCGAAATAGACCTCGGTCTTGCCCGATCCGGTCACCCCGTCGAGCAGCGTGGGGTGAAAAGCGTGTGCCGCGACGTCGGCAACCAAAGCATCCGCCGCCGCCGCCTGCTCGGCCGAGAGCGCGGGCGGGGCATGATCGGGGTCGGGCAGCGGATAGGGGCTGTCGATATCGACCTCGACCCCCTCGATCGCGCCGGCCTTCACCAGCCCGCGAATCACCCCGTCGGAGACGTCGGCGATCGTCGCCAGCTCGCGGATCAGCCCCTGCCGGTCGCCGATCCGTTCGAGCGCCTGCGCGCGCTGCGGGGTCAGCCGATCGGGGACATGCCCGGTGGCGCGATATTCGACGACGAGCTTCTGCCCCTCGAGCGCAGCGGTGGAGGACAATGCCATCCGCACCACCGCGGCGGGCGCGGCGAGATAATAATCCGCGGTCCACTCGACCAGCCGGCGCAGCGGATCGCGCAGCGGCGGCGCATCGGCGACCGCGATCAGATTGCGCAGCCGGTTGTCGCCGACCTCGGCGTCGGACGGCATCCGTTCGGGCTCCCACACCACGCCGACCAATTGCCGCGGCCCCAGGGGCGCGACGACGATCGACCCCGGCTCGACCGTCATCCCGTGCGGGACGCGGTAATCGAGCGGGCCGAGCGCGGAATTGAGCACCAGGACACGGGCACGGGACATCGCCCGCCATATGGCGTGGAGACGCGCCGCGCGCAAAGCCGGCGGCAAAGTTCACGAAGTTCACACGTGTGAGAGGCCGGTCGCCTTGCCTGCTTCGATCGTCATGCCGGGCCCGACCCGGCATCCGGAGCCACTAAAGGCACCGCCTGAGATCTGGATGCCGGGGTCAAGCCCGGCATGACGGAGGAGGGGGTGGTGCGCCTCTCCTTGTGGACCCGCGCACGATTCGGTCTTACCCTCGAAGCGATGAGCGAGCTGGCTCCTGCCTATGGCGCCTATCTGCGCCGCGACCGACGTCGGTCGGCGCATACCGTGCGCGCTTATGAAGCGACCGCCAACCGGCTGATCGCCTTTCTCGCGCAGCATTGGAGCGGCGCGGTCGACCGCGCGGCGCTGGCGCGGGTCAGCGCGTCGGATCTGCGCGCCTATCTCGCGCACCGCCGCAGCGGGGGGCTCGGCGGCGACCTTTCCAACGCCTCCGCCGCGCGCGAATTGTCGGCGGTGCGCGGCTTTCTCGAATGGGCCAATGGCGAGGGCGCCGCACCGCGGCTTTCCGGGCCGCGGGTCAAGAAAGGCGTGCCGCGCCCGATCTCCCCCGACGAAGCCTGGGCGCTGGCCGAGGAAGTCGCGGAGGGTGCGCGGCACGAATGGGTCGGCGCGCGCGACTGGGCGGTGTTGCTATTGCTCTACGGCGCCGGCTTGCGCATCGGCGAGGCGATCGCGCTGACCGGAGCGGTGATCCCGCTCGGCGAGACGATCGTGGTGATCGGCAAGCGCGACAAGACCCGCATCGTCCCGCTGCTGCCTCCGGTGCGCGAGGCGATCGAGGCGTATCTCGCGCAATGCCCGTGGCCGCTCGCGCCCGATGCGCCGCTGTTTCGCGGGGTGCGCGGGGGGGCATTGTCGCCGGGGATCGTCCGCGCCGGGGTACGCGCGGCGCGCGGGCGGCTCGGGCTGTCGGAGCGGACCACGCCGCACGCGCTGCGCCACAGCTTCGCGACGCATCTGCTCGGGCGCGGGGCGGACCTGCGCGCACTGCAGGAGTTGCTCGGGCATGCCAGCCTGAGCTCGACGCAGGTCTATACCGCGGTCGATGCGGCGCATCTGCTCGACGTCTATCGCGCGGCGCATCCGCGGAGTTAGCCCGGCGCTCGCCCTGAGCTTGTCGACGGGCGGCTCTCACTCACGGACCGCAGGACGCCCTTCGACAAGCTCAGGGTCAACGGTGAGAGCTAAGCTCCGATGCCTCCGCGACCGAGCTTGCGCTCGATCGCGTCCCAGATCATCCCCGCGACATCCGTCCCGTCAAACCGCTCGATCGCCACGATCCCGGTCGGCGAGGTGACGTTGATCTCGGTCAGCCACTCGCCCCCGATCACGTCGATCCCGACGAACAGCAGCCCGCGCCGCTTGAGTTCCGGCCCGAGCGCCGCGCAGATCTCGCGCTCGCGCGGCGTCAGCTCGGTCTTTTCCGCCGATCCGCCGACCGCGAGATTGCTCCGGAACTCGCCCTCGCTCGGCAGCCGGTTGATCGCCCCCGCGACCTCGCCGTCGACCAGCACGATGCGCTTGTCGCCCTTCGCCACGGTGGGGAGAAAGGCCTGCACCATATGCGGCTCGCGCCACATATTGTTGAACACCTCGATCAGCGCCGAGAGATTCTCCCCCTCCGCGCCGACGCGGAAGATCGCCTTGCCGCCATTGCCGTGGAGCGGCTTGACGACGATCGCGCCGTGCCGCTTGAGAAACGCCCGCGCCTCGTCGAGCGAGCGCGTCACCAAAGTCGGCGGCATGAAGCGCGCATAATCGAGCACGAACACCTTTTCGGGGGCGTTGCGCACGCTCGCGGGATCGTTGACCACCAGGGTGCGGTCGGCGATCCGCTCGAGCAGATGCGTCGCGGTGATATAGCCGAGGTCGAACGGCGGATCCTGCCGCATCAGCACGACATCGGCCTCGTCGCCGAGATCGAGCCGCACCGGCTCGCCGAAGCGAAAATGATCGCCGACGACGCGCTGCACCGTCACCGGATGCGCGCGCGTCCACAAATGTCCGTCGGACCAGTTGAGATCCTCCGCCGCATAATGGAACACGCGATGCCCGCGCTGCTGCGCGGCAAGCATCAGCGCGAAGCTCGAATCGCCCGCGATATTGATCGATTCGAGCGGGTCCATCTGGACGGCAACGGTAAGGGTCATGCGGTCATCCCAAGATTGATCGGGGGGATTTAGGGGGTCTGCCTTCCCTCGTCACCCTCATCGTCATGCCCCGCCGCGGCAAAGCCGGGTCGTCGGACGGGCGCGCTGGCGCGACCCGCCGGCCGGGTCGGGCGCTGCGCTAACGCGCACCGGCGCCGTCGCTACGCCGACGCGCCTGCGCCCTAGCCAATCCAAGCATTCTCGATATGCCGCGGCCGCGTCCCCGGCGCGAGCAGGATCACGTCCACCCGGATATCCTCCCCCGCGGTCGCATAGACCGGCATCAGCAATTCCGCCGCCGCCGCGACCCGCGCGAGCCGGCGTTCGTCGATCGCGAAATCGAGTTCGGCGGCGGTGGCGCGGGTCTTGACCTCGACGAAGGCGACCAGCCCGGCGCGCTTCGCCACCAGATCGACCTCGCCCGCCGGGGTCCGCACGCGCTGCGCGACGACGCGCCAGCCCTTGAGCCTGAGCCACCACGCCGCCAGCCGCTCGCCGCGCCGCCCGGCGGCTTCGGCGACACGGCGATCGCTCACGCCTTCAAGTCCATCGCGCGGGCGTAGAGCGCCTTGCGGTCGAGCCCGAAGCGCTTCGCCACTTCCCCCGCCGCCTTCGACGCGGGGAGCCGCGACAGCGCCTCGACCAGCGCAGCCTCGGCATCTTCCGCGCTCGGCGGCGGCGCGGCGCCGGGCGGGGCGACGACGATCACGATCTCGCCCTTGGGCGGGGCATCGGCATAACGCGCGGCGAGCGACGACAAGGTGCCGGTTACCGCTTCCTCGAACTTCTTGGTGATCTCGCGCGTCACCGCCGCCTCGCGATCCCCCAGCCCCTCGGCCAGCGCGGCGAGCGTTGCGGCGAGCCGCGGGCCGCTTTCGTAGAATATGAGCGTCGCGCGCACCCCCGCGACCTCGGCGATCGCGCTGCCCCGCGCGCCCTGTTTGGCGGGGAGGAAGCCCATGAACAGGAAACGATCGGTCGGCAGCCCGGCGAGCGTCAGCGCGGCGATCGCGGCGCAGGGGCCGGGGATCGTCACCACCTGATGCCCCGCCGCACGCGCATCGCGCACCAATTTATAACCCGGATCGGAGATCAGCGGGGTTCCCGCATCCGAGACCAGCGCGATCACCTCGCTCGCCAGCCGCGCGATCAGCCCGGGGCGCACCTGATCGGCATTGTGATCGTGATAGGGCTGCATCGGGCGTTTCGCGCCGATGTGGCGCAGCAAGGTCGCGGTGACCCGCGTGTCCTCCGCGGCGATCAGGTCGGCGTGCGCCAGCACCTCCGCGGCGCGCGGCGAGAGGTCGCCGAGATTGCCGATCGGGGTGGCGACGATATACAGACCAGGAGAAAGCGACATCACGAGGGGTTTCATGGCAGAAGCGATGACCGTACCGCAACGGGTCCGCGGCTTGTTTCGGCTGACCGCACTGGCCGGGCTGGCCTTGCTCAGCGCGTGCCAGACGATCGTCCCGCGTGGGCCGGCGCCGGCGCCCGAGCAGAAGGTCCCGCCGCCGGTCTCCTCCACCGAGGTCCAGCCCGGGCTGCCGCGCGATACCGCGCGCAACCGCGTCGCGCTGCTCGTGCCGCTCAGCGGCGCCAATGCCGGGGTGGGCAAGAGCCTCGCCAACGCCACCCAGCTCGCGCTGCTCGATTCGCGCAACGACAAGGTGCGCATCACCAGCTACGACACCGCGACCGGCGCGGGCCCGGCGGCACAGCGCGCGATCGCCGAGGGCGCGCAGCTGATCCTCGGCCCGCTGCTCGCCGAGGATGTCCGCGCGGTGACCCCGGTGGCGCGCGCCGCGCACGTCCCGGTGCTGTCCTTTTCCAACGACGTGTCGGTCGCCGGCGACGGCGTCTATCTGATGGGCTATACCCCCGGCCAGTCGATCGAGCGGGTCGTTTCCTATGCGCGCAGCAAGGGCGTGACCAATTTCGGCGGGCTGATCCCCAATTCGCTCTACGGCTCGCGCGCCTCGACCACCTTCCTGCGCGCGGTGGAGAGCAGCGGGGGCAAGGTCGTCTCGTTGCAGACCTACGATCGCGCGGCGGGGGCGATGGCCGCCGCGGTCGCGCGGATGGCGAAGGATGCGCCGTTCGACGGGGTGCTGATCGCCGACAGCGGCGCCGCGGCCGCCGCCGGCGCGCCTTTGGTCCGCAAATCGAGCCCGCAGGTGCGCATCCTCGGCACCGAATTGTGGAATTCCGACAGCGGCATCGCCGCGCGCGGCGCGCTCGACGGGGCGTGGTATGCCAGCGTGTCGAACGGGCTCTATCGCCAATATGCCGCCAAATATCGCGCCCGCTTCGGCGCGGCGCCGTATCGGCTGTCGAGCCTCGGCTATGACGCGGTGCTGCTGACGGTGCGCATCTCGCACGACTGGAAGATCGGCGCCCCCTTCCCCGAGGCGCGGCTGCGCTCGGGCGAGGGCTATGCCGGGATCGACGGCGCGTTCCGCTTCGGCCGCGACGGCGTCGCCGAACGCGCGCTCGAGGTGCAGGAGGTCAAGGCCGGGGGGACGACGATCGTTTCGCCGGCGCCCGGGAACTTCGCGCGCTGACCGTCCCCGTCGCCCCGGCGGAAGCTGGGGTGACGGCGGCGGACGGGCTTATTCCCCGGCGCGCACGATCGCCGGCAGGATCGCGTCGAGCAGCAGCATCCCGGCGGGCAGCACGCGGAGCCGGTCGCCCTCAAGCCGCACCTTGTCGTCCAGCCGGGCCACCACGGCGAGATCGACCAAGGCCTCGACCGGCCGCGCACCCAGCCGCGCGATGCGGGCAAGATCGACGCCCTCGGCGAGCCGCAGCCCCATCAGCAGCGCCTCCTCGGCCTGGACCGCGGGGGCGAGATCGTCCTCGACCTCGATGCCGTGGCCGTTGCGCGCCACCGCCGCGAGCCAATTCTCGGGCTTGCGCCGCCGCTGCGTCGCCACCCCGAGCCGCCGGCCGTGCGCGCCCGGACCGACGCCGGCATAATCGCGATACCGCCAATAGCTGAGATTGTGTCGGCTCTCCTCGCCGGCGCGCGCGTGGTTGGAAATCTCATAGGCGGGGAGCCCGGCGGCCGCGGTCATCGCCTGCGTGGTCTCATAGAGATCCGCTGCCGCATCACCGTCGGGGACGACGAGCCGCCCGGCCGCCGCCTCGGTGGCGAAGCGCGTGCCGGGCTCGATCGTGAGCTGGTAGAGCGACAGATGCCCGGTGCCGAACACGAGCGCGCGCGCCAGCTCATTTTCCCACGCCTGGACCGTCTGCCCCGGCCGGGCGTAGATCAGATCGAAGCTGACCCGCGCGAAGGCGCGCTGCGCAGTCTCCAGCGCGCGCAATCCCTCCGCCACGTCATGCGCGCGGCCGAAGAAGCGCAGCACGGCATCGTCGAGCGCCTGCAGCCCGAGCGAGACGCGATTGACCCCGACCGCGGCGAGATCGCCGAACCGCGCCGCCTCGACCGACGAGGGATTGGCCTCCAGCGTGATCTCGGCATCGGGAGCGAGGCCCCATGCCTGCGCCGCGGCGTCGATCACCGCGGCGACGGTATCGGGGGGCATCAGCGAGGGGGTGCCGCCGCCGAAGAAGATCGACGTGACCCGCCGCCCGGGCAGTGCGCGCGCCTCATGCGCGAGATCGGCGAGCAGCGCGGCGCGCCACGCCGCCTGGTCGACCTCCGCGCGGACATGGCTGTTGAAGTCGCAATAAGGGCATTTGGAGACGCAGAACGGCCAGTGGACGTAAAGCGCGAGGGAGTTGTCGTCGGGCATGCGAACGCCGATATGGCCGCGATGCCCGCCAAAGGCCACCGCGCGATCGCGCTTTCGCTCGCCCTCACCCTGCTTGCCGCGTGCGGCGGCTATGCGCCCGCGCGCGTCGTGGAACCGCGCCTTTCCGAGGCGCCCGCGCCGCGCGGCGCCGCCTTGCTCCGATCGGTGATGCTGCGCGGCCACAATGGCGCACGCGGCGCGCTCGGGCTGGCCCCGCTGGCATGGGACGACAGCCTTGCCGATGCGGCGCGCGATTATGCCGGGGAAATGGCGCGCACCGGCCGTTTCGCGCATGCCGAACAGCCGCAAGGGATGGGGCGACAAGGCGAAAACCTGTGGATGGGGACGCGCGACGCCTATCGCTACGACGAGATGCTCGGCCATTGGCTCGCCGAGCGGCGCGATTATGTGAACCTGCCGACGCCGGGCTTCAGCCGCACCGGGCGCTGGCAGGACGTGTCGCATTACAGCGAGATCGTCTGGCGCGGCGCGCGGCGAATCGGATGCGCGGTGGCGTCGGACCGGCGAAACGACTTTCTCGTCTGCCGCTATTCGCCGCCGGGCAACGTAGTCGGCGAAACGGCCTATTAACCCGCCTTCCGCGATCCCGATTTAATACAGACTCGCCGAATCGGCGCTTTATCGCACCGCAGGCTCGCATTGCCGAAGGCGCGAAAGCTTCATAGACTGGCGCGTTATGGGCCTAACCCCACGTACGGGCACCTCGCGCGACGGCCATCCGCTGTCGCTCAGCCGCGCACCGAGCGGCGATCTGGCGCGATTCGTCGCGCGCTTCTTCATCCTGATCATCGAACGGCCCGATGATGCGGTGCTGGAAGATTTCCTGCTCCACGAGACCGCTTATGTCCGCGTGCCGACCGAGGGCCGGTGGGAGACCCAGGTCGCCGGCAAGTGGATCGCCTATGAAGGCCCGATGATCTTCGGGGCGCAGCGCAAGCGCTTCCCCGTGCGCTGCACCGGCCCGATCGTCGCCGCCGGCTTCGCGCTGCGCCCGGCGGCGTGGCTCGCCTTCGCCGACCGGCCCGCTTATCTGCTCGCCGACCGGCTCGAGACGATCGACGGCGCGTGGGGCGAGGCGCTGCGCTGGGCGTGCGAGGATATCCGCCAGACCGAGCGCACCTTCGACCGGCTCGAACAAGTGGTGCGCGAACGCATTGCCGCGCGCAACGCGCGGATCGATCCCGCGCTCGAACGCTTCGAGGCGATCAGCCGGCTCGATCCGGGGCGCACCGTCGCCGATATCGCACGCGAGCTGGGGATGATCCCGCGGCGGCTCGACCGGCACGTCCGCGCGCATTTCGGCCACCCGCCCAAGACGGTGCTCCGCCGCAGCCGCTTCCTCGATATGGCGGCGGTGCTGCGCGGGCTGGCGGTGCCCGATGCCGACGATCTGGCCGAGGAACGCTTCTACGACGCCTCGCACCTCAACCGCGAATTCCGGCTGTTTTTGGACATGCCGCCCAATCGTTTCCGCAAGACCCCGACCTTGCTGTTCACGCCCGGGTTGGAGGTGCGCCAGCAGCGCAAGCTCACCGATATGGCGATGGAGCAGGCGGTGCCGTGGGTCGCCCCGAAACTGCCGCGCGCGGCGGAATAGCGGATCGCGCGCAACCTCTCCGTTCGGGCTGAGCATGTCGAAGCCCTGTTCTTTCTTCCTCGGACGAGAAGGGCAGCCCTTCGACAAGCTCAGGGCGAACGGGGAGGATTGCGCTTGAACCAGCCTCTGGCGCCGACCCCCGCCCGCGCCCCATATAAAGCGCGGTGCCCGATCACGACATGCCCCTCCCCCCCGCGCTTGCGGATTGGTTCGCCGAGCGCGGGTGGCAGCCGCGCCGGCACCAATTGGCGATGCTCGCCGAGGCGCGCGCCGGGCATCATGCGCTGCTCGTCGCCGCAACCGGCGCGGGCAAGACGCTCGCCGGTTTCCTCCCGACGCTCGCCGAACTGATCGAGCGGCCGAGCGACGGGCTCCACACGCTCTACGTCTCGCCGCTCAAGGCGCTGGCGGTCGATATCCAGCGCAATCTGATGACCCCGGTCGACGAAATGGGGCTCGATATCCGGATCGAGACGCGCACCGGCGATACCCCGTCGGACCGCAAGGCGCGGCAGCGCGCGCGGCCGCCGCAGATCCTGCTCACCACGCCCGAATCGCTTTCGCTGCTGCTGTCCTATCCCGACGCTTTCACGATGTTCGCCGGGCTCAGGACGATCGTGGTCGACGAGGTCCATGCCTTCGCCAGCGGCAAGCGCGGCGATCTGCTGGCGCTGTCGATGGCGCGGCTGCAGCGGATCGCGCCCGAATGCCGCCGCGTCGCGCTCTCCGCCACGCTCGCGGATCCCGACGATTATCGCGCCTGGCTCGCCCCGGACGGCGACAAGGAGGCGGTGAGCCTCGTTATCGGCGATCCCGGGGTCGATCCCGAAATCGATATCCTGCTCCCCGAGGACAAGGTGCCCTGGGCCGGCCATTCGGGGCGTTATGCCGCGCGGCAGGTGATGGCGGAGATCGAGACCCACCGCACCACAATCGTCTTCTGCAACACGCGCAGCCTCGCCGAACTGATCTTCCAGGATCTGTGGAAGGAAAACACGCTCCAGCTGCCGATCGGGATTCACCACGGCAGCCTCGAAAAGGAGGCGCGGCGCAAGGTCGAGGGCGCGATGGCGGCGGGGCGGCTGCGCGCGCTGGTCGCCACCGCCAGCCTCGATCTGGGGGTCGATTGGGGCGATGTCGATTGCGTGATCCAGATGGGGGCGCCCAAGGGTTCGTCGCGGCTTCTCCAGCGCATCGGGCGCAGCAACCACCGGCTCGACGAGCCATCAGAGGCGATCCTCGTCCCCGGCAACCGCTTCGAATATCTCGAGGCGCGCGCGGCGATCGATGCGGTGCGCGCGGGCGAGCTCGATGCCGAGCCATTCCGCCCCGGCGCGCTCGACGTGCTCGCGCAGCATGTCATGGCCTGCGCCTGCGCGGCGCCGTTCGACGAGGCGGCGTTGCTCGATGAGGTGCGCTCGGCGCTGCCCTATGCCGCGCTCGACGCCGAGACCTTCGCGCGGTTGCTCGGCTTCATCAGCGACGGCGGCTATGCGTTGCGCGCTTATGACCGGTTCAAGCGGCTGACGCGCGACGCCGACGGGCATTGGCGGGTGAGCCACCCCAAATTCGTCGCCCAGCACCGGCTCAACGCGGGGATCATCGTCGAGGCGACGATGCTCAAGGTGCGGTTCCGCAACGGCCGCACGCTGGGCAAGGTCGAGGAAGCCTTTGCCGCGACGCTGGCGCACGGCGATACCTTCTTCTTCGCCGGCATGAGCCTCGAGGTGGAGAAGATCGACACCGAGGATCTGATCGTCCGCGCCACCGCGCGCCCGGCACGGATCCCGACCTATGGCGGGGCGCGGATGCCGCTCACCACGCATCTCGCCGACCGGGTGCGCGGCTTCTTCGCCGCGCCGGAGCAATGGCATCGCTTCCCCGGCGATGTGCGCGAGTGGCTCGAAATCCAGGCGCGCCGCTCGGCGCTGCCGCGCCCCGACCAGCTATTGGTCGAAACCTTCCCGCACGAGGGGCGGCATTATATGGTCGCATACAGTTTCGAGGGCTGGAACGCGCACCAGTCGCTCGGGATGCTCATCACCCGCCGGATGGAAACGCGCGGGCTCAAGCCGTTGGGGTTCGTCGCGTCGGATTACGCTCTGGCCTGCTATTCGCTCGATCCGGTCGACGATCCGGCGGCGCTCTTCTCCCCCGATATCCTCGAGCATGAATTCGTCGAATGGGTGCAGCAATCGCATCTGCTGAAGCGCGCCTTCCGCGAAGTGGCGGTGATCGGCGGGCTGGTCGAGCGCCAGCATCCGGGCAAGCGCAAGACGGGCAAGCAGGTCACCTTTTCGACCGACCTGATCTACGATGTGCTGCGCCGTTACGAGCCGGGGCATATCCTGCTCGAAGCCGCCTGGGCCGACGCGCGCGCGCGGATGACCGATATCGGCCGGCTCGCCGATCTGCTCGACCGCGCCGGGGAGACGATGCTGCACGTGACTCTGCCGCGCGTCTCGCCGCTCGCGGTGCCGGTGCTGGTGCTGATCGGGCGCGAACGCGTCGCCACCGGGCTCGCCGACGACGCCTTGTTGATGGAGGCGGAAACGCTGGCGCAGGCGGCGATGCGGATCGATTGATTTCGCTTGCGAAAGGGCCGGTTCGGGCGCACTCTCCAGTTCATGAAACGCATGCTCGCCATGCCCTTGCTGCTGCTTCTCGCCGCGCAATCCCCCGTGCCGCAGCCGGCTCCCGCCATACCCCCGCCCCCGCCCGCCGATGCGACGACGCCGCTCGGCGATCTGCTCAATTTCGGCGGCAATGGCGAGCGGATGACGGTGCCGGTCCAGATCGGCAGCACCGGGCCGTATCGCTTCATCATCGATACCGGCGCGCAGCGCACCGTGGTGAGCCGCGAGCTCGCCGGCAGCCTGCGGCTCGCCGCCGGCCCCACCGTGCGCGTCACCGCGATGACCGGGGTGAGCGAGGTGAGCACCGTCGTCATCCCGTCGATCACGGTCGGCGCGCTGGGCGGCGAAAGGATCGAGGCGCCCGCGCTCGAGGGGCGCTATCTCGGCGCGCCGGGGATGCTGGGGATCGATTCGCTCCAGGGCCATGCGCTGGCGATCGATTTCGACAAGCAATCGATGGTCGTCTCGCCGTCGCGGCGCCGGTCCTCGCGCGAATCGAGCGACCCCGGCGAGATCGTGGTGCGTGCGCGCAGCCTGTTCGGCCAGCTCGTCGTGACCGAGGCGACGGTCGGCGACGTCAAGGTCCGCGTCATCATCGATACCGGCTCGGCGGTGACGATGGGCAACAGCGCGCTGCAAAAGGCGGTGATGCGCCGCGGCAAGGTGGGGATCCCGATCGCGCTGACGGGGGTGACCGGGGAGACGGTGACGGTCAATTACACCGTGCTCAACACGATCAAGCTCGGCCAGATGACGATCAACGACATGCCGATCGCTTATGCCGCGAGCGACGCGCCGCCGTTCAAATTGTTCGGGCTCGACAAGCGTCCCGCGCTGATGCTGGGGATGGATGCGCTGCGGCTGTTCCGCAAGGTCGATATCGATTTCGCCAACCGCGAGGTGCGCTTCAAGATGCCGCGCAACGCGTTCATCAGCTAGGAGCTCGTGAAAGAGTTGCGCCACGCAACTATCCCTGCAACGATCGCCCCCTGAGCGAAACAGGGGGAATTAACGATGCGGGCTATGTGGTTGGCTGGAATCGCCGCGCTGGGGCTCGCCCCCGCTATCGCTGACGCCCAGGATCGACCCGACCAGAAGAATTTCTTCTCTCTTTACAAAGAGTTGGTTGAGACAAACACCGTCGTCGGGGTTGGCAGCTGCACCAAGGCCGCGGCGCAGATCGCGACCCGGCTCAAGGCGGCGGGCTATGCCGACGCCGATATCACCTCCTTCTCCGTCCCCGAGCATCCCGACGATGGCGGGGTGGTCGCGATCCTCAAGGGATCGGACGCCAAGGCCAAGCCGATGCTGCTGCTCGCGCATATCGACGTGGTCGCCGCCAAGCGCGAGGACTGGAAGCGCGATCCGTTCAAGCTGGTCGAGGAAAACGGCTTTTATTACGCGCGCGGCACCGTCGACGACAAGGCGATGGCCGCGGTGTGGGCGGATGCGATGATCCGCTTCAAGCAGCAGGGCTATCGCCCCAAGCGCGCGATCAAGATGGCGCTGACCTGCGGCGAGGAAACCACCTATGCCTTCAACGGCGCGCAATGGCTGGCGGATAACCGCCCCGAGCTGGTGAGCGGCGAATTCGCGCTCAACGAGGGCGGCGGGGGCCGGTTCGACGCCGATGGCAAGCCGCAGGCGCTGGCGGTGCAGGTCGGCGAGAAAGCCGCGCAGAATTTCACCTTCCTCGCCACCAACCCCGGCGGGCACAGTTCGGCGCCGACCCCGGCCAATGCGATCTACGAGCTGGATGATGCGCTCAGGGCGGTACAAGGCTATGAATTCCCGATAAAACTTACTGACACGACGCGCGCCTTCCTCGGCGCCACCGCGAAAGCGGTGCCGGCCGAAATGGCGGAGGCGATCACCCGCCTGCTCGCCAACCCTAACGACAAACAGGCCGATGCGATCGTCAGCCGCGACAAGGTGCTGCATTCGACGTTGCGCACGACCTGCGTCGCGACGTTGGTCAACGCGGGCCATGCCGAGAACGCGCTGCCGCAGCGCGCCACCGCCAACGTCAATTGCCGCATCTTCCCCGGCGAGACGGTGGAGGGCACGCTCGCCAAGCTCAAGGAACTCGCCGGACCGAAGGTAACCGTCACCGCCAACGCCCCGATCCGCCCGATCGCGGTGCCGCCGGCGCTCGATCCGAAGATCGTCGGGCCGATGAAGACGCTGGCCGCGAAATATTTCCCCGGCGTGCCGATGGTGCCGATGATGTCGACCGGCGCGACCGACGCGGTGTTCTTCGGCAAGATCGGGATGCCGGTCTACGGCGCGCCGGGCATCATGCTCGAACAGGATCTCAACGGCATCCACGGGCTCGACGAACGTATCCGCGTCTCGTCGCTCTATCAGGGGCGCGACTATCTGTTCGATCTGGTCAAGGCTTATGGGGGCTGACCGGTCGATCGCCTGCCTCTCGTCATGCCGGACTTGATCCGGCATCCAGCGCAACGAGCGACGCCGCTTGCGGCTCTGAATGCCGGTTCGAGCCCGGCATGACGCTATTGCTTGCGACAATCGCTTCCCAACCCAGTTGATCCCACCCCCGCGCTGCGGCATGGCGGCGTCATGGTTCCCTTTTCGTTCGCCGGCCACGAGCTCGTCGCGCTGCCGCAGGGCGCGTTGTTCTGGCCGGCGCGCGCGGCCTTGCTCGTCGCCGATCTGCATCTCGAAAAGGCAAGCTATTTCGCCGGCGCGGGGCAGATGCTCCCGCCTTATGATTCGCTCGCCACGCTGACCGATCTCGCCGCGCTGGCAACCGCGACCGCGGCGCGCGAAATCTGGTGCCTGGGCGACAGTTTCCACGATGCGCGCGGCGGTGGGCGGCTGCCCGACGCGGCGCGGGCGATGCTGCACGCGCTGATGACGCGGGCGCGCTGGACGTGGATCACCGGCAACCACGATCCGATCGACGCCGATCGCTGCGGCGGCACGGTGGTCGAGGAAGCGGTGATCGACGGCCTCGTGCTACGCCACCAGGCCGATCCCGCCGAGACGCGCCCCGAGCTGTCGGGGCATTTCCACCCGCAATTGCGCATTCGGGTGCGCGGGCGGCTCGTCGCGCGGCGGTGTTTCGTCGCCAGCGGGCGCAAATTGCTGCTCCCGGCATTCGGCGCGCTGACCGGCGGGCTCGACGCCACCCACAGCGAGATCGCGCGCGCGATCGGTGCGCCCGCGGAGGCTTTGGTGCCGGTGGAGAACCGCCTGCTGCGCTTCCCGCTGGCGGCTTAGGATTCGCTACCGCCGTTCGCCCTGAGCCTGTCGAAGGGCTGTCCTTCTTCCTTGAAAGAAAAGTGCAGGGCTTCGACAAGCTCAGCCCGAACGGGGAGAGGGCAATTCACGGACTGTTAGGGCCACCTTAAACCGTCAGCCCCTGCAACAACTTGGGCAGCGATCCGCTCTCGCCGCGCGCTTCCGCCATGAAGCGTTCCTTGAGCGGGGTGATGCGATCGACCGCCGAAATGCCGAAGCGCCGGATCGCGCTGGCGGTGCGGCCCGGAATGCCGAACAGCCGGGTCAGCGTATCGGTCGCCCCCGCGACCATCAGCGTATCGAGGCTGCGCCAGCGCTGGTAGCGATCGAGCAATTGCGCATCGCCCGCCTCCAGCCCGAGCCGCCGTCCCTCGACCAGCACCTCGACCAGCGCGGCGACATCGCGGAAACCGAGGTTGAGCCCCTGCCCCGCGATCGGATGGATGCCGTGCGCCGCGTCGCCGACCAGCGCGAGCCGCTCGGCGGTGATCGACGCGGCATGATGGAAGCCAAGCGGGAAGCTCGCGCGCGGGCTGGCGCCGGAAAGCGCGCCGAGGAACCCGCCCATCCGTTTCTCCGCCTCGGCGAGAAAGGGGCGGTCGCCGAGCTTGAGCATCGCTGGTGCGTCCGCCGCCTTCACCGTCCAGACGATCGCCGAGCGATGCCCGATCTCGTCGTCGACCAGCGGGAGCAGCGCGAACGGCCCGGCGGCGTAGAAAATCTCGTAAGCGATCTCCTCATGCTGCCGCTCGTGGTGGAACGCCGAGATGATCGCGGCATGATCGTAGCGCCATTGCGCGACCTTGATCCCGGCATCGGCGCGGGTCGGCGAATTGCGCCCCTCGGCCGCGACGAGCAGCGACGCGCCAACCGTCTCCCCCGAGGAAAGCGTCGCGGTGACGCCGGCTGGCCCACGCGTTACCGCGGTCGCGCGGGTCTTCATCCTGAGGTCGACCGTCGAACGCTTGAGCGCCTCGCCCAAGGCGATGCGCAGCCGGCGATTCTCGTACATCGTCCCCAAAGCGCCGTCGTCGGCATCGGGAATGAAATCGAGCTTGCCGGGTGCAAGCCCGTCGCTCACCCGGATATGGCGGATCGCGCAGCCATGGCCTTCGAGCCCCTCGGCGACCCCGATCGCCTCGAGCATACGGTGGCTCGCGCTGGCGATGGCGGAAGCGCGCCCGTCAAAGCCGATCGCGGTGGTGACGGTCGGGTCGGCCGGGTCGACCACGATCGTCTTGAGGCCGTGGCGATCGAGCGCGATCGCCAGCGTCGCACCGACCAGCCCGCCGCCGAGGATGAGAACGTCAGCGTGATCCATCCGCCACGCTCTATCCGCGATCCGGCGCGCTGCCAATCGCGGTGTCTTGACGCGGGACTCGGTGAGGCAGATGATTCCGCCGGGCATATCTCATCACATCGGCGGGGGATTTAAAGGCAATGGCGAGCCGGGCGAACGCATCGCTATGGCGCGAAACGGTGAAGGCAGGCGCGGCGCGCAGCGGCGCGCTGATCGTCGCGATCGCGCTGGTATTGGCCACCGCGGCGATGGCGCTGGCGCTGGTGACCTATTCGCCGGGCGACGCCGCGCTCAACACCGCCGCCGGGGAGGGCGTGCATAACCTGCTCGGCAGCGCCGGCGCGTGGTTCGCCGATATCGCGCTGACCCTGCTCGGCCCGGCGGTCGCGCTGCTGCTCCCGGTCGGGCCGATCGTCGCGCTCCGGCTGTGGCGCGATCAGCCGGTCGGCGAATGGGGGCGGATGCTGCGCAATGCTGCGCTCGGGGTCGCGCTGATGGCCACCGCGCTCGCCTGCGTCGCGCGCGGCGCGGTGCCCGCGCTGCCGTTCGGCTGGGGCGGCGGCATCGGGCTCGGCGTCGTCGCGGGCGTCCGCTGGGCGCTGGGCTTCGCCAATAATCCTGCCGTGACCTATTGGTCGGTGATCGCGCTCGGCCTGGTCTCGGGCATCGCCGGCGCGATCCTGTGGGGGCGGAGCATCGACATCGCGTTGCCGCGGGTATGGCGCGTCCGCCGCGATCGCCCGGCGGCGATCGACGACGAGGACGTGCCGCTCGAACTGGTGCGCCGCCCGGTCACCCCGCGCCCGGTGGCGCAACCCGATCCGCGCCCCGGCCCGGTGATCAGCGAGCGCAGCCTCGCGCCCTCGGCCGCACGCCCCAAACCCGCGGCGCAGGCGCAGCTCGATCTGCGCGACAATTATGTCCTGCCGACGATCGATCTGCTCACCCCGGCCCCGCCGTCGCAAAACAATGCGATCGACAAGACCGCGCTGGAGCGCAACGCGCGGCTGCTCGAGACCGTGCTCGACGATTTCCACGTCCGCGGCGAGATCAAGGAGGTCCGCCCCGGCCCGGTCGTCACGATGTACGAGCTCGAGCCGGCGCCGGGGATCAAGGCGACCCGCGTCGTCAGCCTCGCCGACGATATCGCGCGCAACATGTCCGCGATCTCGGCGCGCGTCGCGACGATCCCGGGGCGCACCGTGATCGGGATCGAACTGCCCAACGCCAAGCGCGAGACGGTGTCGCTCCACGAACTGATCGGCTCGCAATCGTTCGAGGATCAGTCGGCGCAGCTCCCCGTGGTGCTCGGCAAGAATATCGCGGGCGATCCGGTGATCGCCGATCTCGCGCCGATGCCCCACCTGCTCGTTGCGGGCACCACCGGCTCGGGCAAGTCGGTCGGGCTCAACTGCATGATCCTCTCGCTGCTGTACCGGCTGACCCCGGATCAGTGCCGCATGATCATGATCGATCCCAAGATGCTCGAATTGTCGATGTACGACGACATCCCGCATCTGCTCTCGCCGGTCGTCACCGATCCGGCCAAGGCGGTGCGTGCGCTCAAATGGGCGGTCGAGCAGATGGAGGATCGCTACCGCCAGATGTCGTCGCTCGGGGTCCGCTCGCTGAGCAGCTTCAATGACAAGGTGCGCGCCGCCCGCGCCAAGGGCGCCCCGCTCGGCCGCCGCGTCCAGACCGGGTTCGGCGAGAACGGCCAGCCGGTCTATGAGGAAGAACAGCTCGATTATCAGGTGCTGCCACAGATCGTCGTGATCGTCGACGAGCTTGCCGACCTGATGATGACCGCGGGCAAGGAAGTCGAATTCCTCATCCAGCGGCTCGCGCAAAAGGCGCGCGCGGCGGGGATTCACCTGATCATGGCCACCCAGCGTCCGTCGGTCGACGTGATCACCGGGGTGATCAAGGCCAACCTGCCGACCCGCATCTCGTTCCACGTCACCTCGAAGATCGATTCGCGCACGATCCTCGGCGAACAGGGCGCCGAGCAGCTGCTGGGCAAGGGCGACATGCTCTACATGCCCGGCGGCAAGGGCATCGTCCGCGTCCACGGCCCGTTCGTCTCCGACGACGAGGTGCGCGCGGTGACCGATCACTGGCGCGCGCAAGGGGCGCCCGATTACGTCACCTCGGTCACCGAGGAGCCCGAGCAGAGCTTCGATCTCGAAGGCGCGCCGACCGGCGAGGATTCGGCCGAGGATCAGCAATATCGCGCCGCGATCCAATTGGTGTGCGAGAGCCAGAAGGCGTCGACCTCGTGGCTCCAGCGCCAGTTGCGGATCGGCTATAACAGCGCCGCCCGGCTGATCGAGCGGATGGAGAAGGACGGCATCGTCGGCCGGCCCGACCATGTCGGCCGCCGCGAAGTGCTTCGCGACGCCGACGGGCATCCGATCTGAACGCTTCGATTAAGCGAGATTGCCCCTTCCCGTTCGAGCCGGGCCTGTCGAAGCCCTGCACTTTCTTCCGACGAAGAAGCACAGCCCTCCGGCGGGTCCCATGAAAGTATTACTTTCATGGGCGCCTTCATAAGCTCAGGGCGAACGGGACGGCAATCTCGTCGCTCTTCTCTATCAACCTATTGTTTAGGCAAGGTTTTCCTTGAAGAACGCCGCGGTCCGCTGGTCCGCGAGATCGGCCGCCTGCGGCGAGCGGCGGTTGCCCATTTCGGTTGCGAAGCCGTGATCCTCGCCCGGATAATCGTGGATCGTCACCCGCGGATGATCGTCGAGCCCGGCGTGCATCCGCTGTTGCGCGGCCTTGTCGACGAAGCCGTCCTCGCCCGCGACATGCAGCATCACCGGGCGCGCAATCGCATGCTTCTCGCCGAGCAGCCCGTCGATCCCCACGCCATAATAACCAACCGAGGCGTCGATATCGGTGCGGCACGCGGTCATGAAGGCGAGCCGGCCGCCGAGGCAATAGCCGACGCAACCGACCTTGCCCGTACCGCCGAGTAGCGCGCGCGCCTTGCGGATCGTTGCCTCGATATCGCGGATTCCGGCTTCCTGATCGAACCGGCCGAACAATTGCAGCCCGCGCTCGAACTCGGGTTTGACGTCGGGATCGAGCTGTTCGCCCGGCGCGATCCGCCAGAACAGATCGGGGGCGATCGCGAGATAGCCGTCCGCCGCCAGCCGGTCGCACTTGCCGCGGATCCCGGCGTTCACTCCGAACACTTCCTGGATCACTACGATCGCCGCGGCCGCCGTCCCCGCCGGGCGCGCGACATAGGCGCCGAAATGCGCGTCATGGTCCAGCGTTTCGACCTCGATCATCTCACCCATTGTTCACTCCATTGATGTTCTTGGTTCAATCGCTGGTCGCCCGACCGCCGACAAGCGTTGCGATAAAGGCGGAATCGCGGGCATACATAGCAAGGGACGCTATCGCGCCAGCCCATGCGGCTCAAGGAGTGGTCGGGAATGAAAGTGAATGTCGAGGTGGATTGCACCCCGGAAGAGGCGCGGCGCCTGATGGGCCTGCCGGACCTCACCCCGATCCATGAAGCCTATATCGCCAAGATGCAGGATACGATCGACAACGGGCTCCGCCCCGAGATGTTCGAGACGATGATCAAGAATTGGGCGCCGATGGGCGAGGCCGGCGTCGCCTTCTGGCGGCGACTGTTCGAGGCGGGGACCAAGCCCGGCGGGTGATGGATACGATCTTCGCCGTTTCGAGCGGCCAGCCGCCCGCGGCGATCGCAGTGCTGCGCATCAGCGGCCCGCACGCCGCAGCGACGGTCGAGGCGCTCGCGGGCGGGCTCCCCCAACCCCGCCGCGCGACGTTGCGACGGCTGCGCGATGCGGACGGCGCGTTGCTCGACGATGCGCTGCTGCTGTGGTTTCCGGGGCCAGCAACCGCGACCGGCGAAGATCTCGCCGAACTCCACCTCCACGGCGGCATCGCCACGGTGGCGGCGGTCGAGCAGACGCTTGCCTCCCGCCCCGGGCTGCGCCGCGCGCGCGGGGGCGAATTCACCCGTCGCGCGCTGGAGAACGGCCGGATCGATCTGGCGCAGGCGCAGGGGCTCGCCGACCTGCTCGAAGCCGAAAGCGAGGCGCAGCGCCGCGCGGCGATCGCCAGCGTCGACGGCGAGATCAGCCGCGCGGTCGCGCGCTGGCTCGCGACGCTCGCCGGGATCGCGGCGCGGATCGAGGCGATGATCGACTTCAGCGACGAGGATGATGTGTCGCCCGCCGACGATCGCCAGCTCGATACCGCGATCGCGGCATGGCTCGGCGAGGTGTCGGCGCTGCTCGCGCGGCCGACGGTCGAGCGGCTGCGCGAAGGCTATCGCGTGGTTCTCGCCGGGCCACCCAATGCGGGCAAATCGTCCCTGTTCAACGCGATGCTCGAACGCGACGCGGCGATCGTCACCCCGATCGCGGGGACGACGCGCGACCTGCTCGAAGCGCGGGTGATCCGCCACGGCCAGCTCTTCACGCTGATCGATACCGCGGGGCTGGCGGTGGAAACCGACGATCCGGTCGAGCGCATCGGGATCGAGCGTGCCCGGCGCGCCGCGGCGACCGCCGATATCGTGCTGTGGCTCGACGATGCCCCCGCCCCCGCCGACTGGCCGGTGACCGCGCTTCACCCGCGCAGCGACCTTCCCGATCGCGCGACGGTCCCCGCAGGCCGCATCGCGGTGTCGCGCGACGACCTCGCGAGCATCGATCGGCTGTGGCAGGTGATCGAGGAGCGCGCCGCCGCGCTGTTCGCGATCGATGGCGCCTTGCTCCGCGACCAGCAACGCGCCGCGGTGGTCGCGGCGCGCGAGTCGATCGAGCGCGACGGCATGGATCGCGATCTATTGGTACGCGCCGAAGGAGTGCGCTATGCGATGCGGCAATTGGCGGGCATCGTCGGCGCCGACGCGACCGAGACGATGCTCGATGCGCTGTTCGCGCGCTTCTGCATCGGGAAATAGTGTTTCACGTGGAACATGCTTTTGACGTTATCGTGGTCGGCGGCGGCCACGCCGGAACCGAGGCCGCCGCGGCCGCCGCGCGGCGCGGCGCACGCACCGCGTTGCTCTCGCAGCGCCGCGACCGGATCGGGGCGATGTCGTGCAACCCGTCGATCGGCGGGCTCGGCAAGGGCCATCTGGTCCGCGAGGTCGACGCGCTCGACGGGCTGATGGGACGCGCCGCCGACGCCGCCGCGATCCACCACCGCATGCTCAACCGCAGCAAGGGGCTCGCGGTGCAGGGACCGCGCGTTCAGGCGGACCGCACGCGCTATATGCGTTCGATCCAGGCGCAACTAGAGCAACAGGACCGGCTGACGGTGATCGAGGGCGAAGCCGCGGCGCTGATCCTGCGCGGCGGCGCGATCGCCGGGGTCACCTTGCTCGACGGCAGCGCGATCACCGCGCGCGCGGTGGTGCTGGCCACCGGCACCTTCCTCGGCGGACGAATCTTCCGCGGCGACGAGCGCGACGACGGCGGCCGCGTCGGCGAAGCGGGCGCGAACGAGCTGGCGCGGCAACTCCGCGCGCTCGATCTGCCGGTGCGCCGCCTCAAGACCGGCACCCCGCCACGGCTCGACGGGCGGACGATCGACTGGGCGATGCTCGCGCCGCAACCGTCCGACAAAGATCATTGGACGATGTCGCCGATGACCCGCGCGCGTGCCCTCCCCCAACTCGCCTGCGCGATCTCGCGCACCACCGATCGGACCCACGCGATCATCCGCGACAATCTGCATCGCTCGCCGCTTCATACCGGCGCGATCGAAGCGGGCGGGCCGCGCTATTGCCCGTCGATCGAGGACAAGATTCGCCGCTTCGGCGACCGCGACGGGCATCAGATCTTCCTCGAACCCGAGGGGCTCGACGACCCTCTGGTCTATCCCAACGGCATCTCGACCTCGCTGCCGAGCAATGTTCAGCGCGCAATGGTGCGCTCGATTCCGGGGCTCGAAGACGTGGAGATCGTCACCCCAGGCTATGCGGTCGAATATGATCATATCGATCCGCGCGCGCTCGATCATCGGCTCGCACTCGGCGCACTCCCCGGCGCCTTCCTCGCCGGGCAGATCAACGGCACGACCGGGTATGAGGAAGCCGCCGCGCAGGGGCTGATCGCCGGCGCCAATGCCGCGGCGCACGCGCTCGATCTTGCGCCGCTCCAGCTCGATCGCGCGACCTCCTATCTCGCGGTGATGATCGACGATCTGGTGCTGCAGGGGGTGACCGAACCCTATCGCATGCTCACCGCGCGCGCCGAATATCGCCTCGCGCTCCGCGCCGACAATGCCGAGACGCGGCTGTCGCCGATCGCCGAAGCACATGGCCTGCTGAGCGATGAACGCCGCGCGCACCTCGCCCGGCGCAACGAGCAGCGCGCGGCAATCGCGCGCGGCGAGCATGACGGCGCCGACCCGGACCTGATCCGCGAGGCCGAGGAGGACGCGCGCTACGCCCCCTATCTCGAACGCCAGGCGGACGAGATCGCGCGGATGCGCCGCGACGCCGCGATCACGATCGCCGCAGGCGACGCGCTCGCCACGGTCAACGGCCTGTCGAATGAAATGCGCGAACGATTGCTCGAAGCCAATCCGCGGACGCTCGACGAAGCCTCGCGGATCCGCGGGGTGACCCCGGCGGCATTGACCGCGCTGTGGCTTCACGCAAAGGCCAATGCATGACCGAGAATGACGCGCGCGGGTGGATCGAACAGCGCTTCGATGCCGAGGCGACCGAACGCGTCGCGCGCTTTGCCGATCGCGTGATCGCCGAAAGCGAGCAGCAGAATCTGATCGCACGCTCGACGCTCGACGCGATCTGGGCACGCCATATTCTCGATTCCGCGCAGCTGATCCCGCTCGCCGGCCCGATCGATGAAACGACGCGCTGGCTCGATATCGGATCGGGCGCAGGCTTTCCCGGCGCAATCGTCGCGCTGCTCCTCCCCGCGCAGGTCACATTGGTCGAGCCACGCCGGCGTCGCGCCGACTTCCTCGCCGACGCCTTGTGCGGCGCACCCAATGCAACCGTGATCACCGCCAAGATCGAGGGCGCACAGCTTCCGTCGCAGCAGATCGTCAGCGCACGCGCAGTCGCACCGGTCGACGAGCTGCTCCGTGCGACCCGCCACGTCACCGACATATCCACACGTTATATCCTTCCCCGTGGACGAACCGCGCACGTCGAGCTTGAAAGCGCGCGCCGGGGCTGGCACGGATTGTTCCACGTGGAACCAAGCATCACCGATGCGGAATCCGGGATCCTGATCGCAGAAAAGGTTCGCATGCGATGATTTGTATCGCGGTCGCCAACCAGAAGGGCGGAGTCGGCAAGACCACCAGCGCGATCAACCTCGCGACCGCGCTGGCTGCGACCGGCAAACGCGTGTTGCTGATCGATCTCGATCCGCAGGGCAATGCCTCGACCGGGCTCGGGATCGGGCAGGCGGCGCGCGGCATTTCGAGCTATCACGTGCTGGTCGACGCGACCCCGATCGAACAGGGCGTCGTCGCCTCCGGCATTCCCCGGCTCGATATCCTCCCCGCGACCGTCGATCTGTCGGGCGCCGAGATCGAGCTGATCGAGCTCGAGGCACGCACCCACCGGCTGCTCCGCGCGATCGAGGAATGCCCGCCGCGCTGGGATATCGTGCTGATCGATTGCCCGCCCTCGCTCGGGCTGCTGACGATCAATGCGATGGTCGCGGCGGATTCGCTGCTCGTCCCGCTGCAATGCGAATTTTTCGCGCTCGAGGGGCTGAGCCAGCTGCTTAGCACGGTCGAGCGGATTCGTGCGCGCTTCAACCCGTCGCTGTCGATCATGGGGGTCGCGCTGACGATGTACGATCGGCGCAACCGGCTGACCGAGCAGGTTGCCAATGATGTGCGCGCGGTGCTCGGCCGGGTGGTGTTCGAAACGGTGATCCCGCGCAACGTCCGTCTTTCCGAAGCGCCGAGCCACGGCCTGCCCGCATTGATCTATGATCATCGCTGCAGCGGGTCCGAGGCGTATATGGCATTGGCCCGTGAATTGATCGCGCGGCTTCCCCGCATGAACGAGGCCGCCGCATGACCGATCGCCGCCCCCGCCCCGGCCTCGGCCGCGGGCTCAACGCCCTGCTCGGCGATTTCGCGCGCGACGAGGCCGAGACCGCCAAGGAAGGCCATAACACCTCGGGCGTGCGGATGATCCCGATCAGCTCGATCGCGCCGCACCCCGGCCAGCCGCGCCGCCATTTCGACGAAGCGGCGCTGACCGAACTCGCCGCCTCGATCGCCGAGCGCGGGCTGATCCAGCCGATCATCGTGCGCCCGCACGGCCACGATTATCAGATCGTCGCCGGCGAGCGCCGCTGGCGCGCCGCGCAGCGCGCGCGGCTCCACGAAATCCCCGTCGTCGTCCGCGATTACAGCGACACCGACACGCTGCAGATCGCGCTGCTCGAGAATATCCAGCGGCAGGATCTCAACGCGATCGAAGAGGCGCAGGCCTATCACCGGCTGGCCGAGGAATTCGGCCACACCCAGGAAGTGCTGGCGAAGATCGTCCACAAATCGCGCAGCCACATCGCTAACCTATTGAGATTGCTTGATCTTCCGTCGGAAGTTCAGGCGCTGGTGATCGACGGCAAGCTTTCGATGGGGCATGCGCGCGCGCTGATCGGCGCGCCCGATCCGATCGCGCTCGCCGAGGAAGTAGTCGAGAAGGGCCTGTCGGTGCGCCAGACCGAGCGCCTCGCCAGCGCCGCCAAGCCGGGCGGCGGGCGTGGCGCGACGGTTGCGCCGATTCGCCACCCGTCCGATTCGGCGGCCGATATCGTCGCGCTCGAACGCCAGCTCTCCGATCTGCTCGGGCTCAACGTGCGGATCAGCTACAGCGATCGCGGCGGATCGATCACGCTCGATTATTCGACGCTCGATCAACTCGATATGGTCTGCCAGCGGTTGAGCGGCGAGCGGATCTGACCACCGTCATCCCAGCGAAAGCTGGAATCTCGTACTGCAGGCGCTTGCTCCGCTGCTTGCTACCCCTGCTTTCGCTGGGGTGACGTGAAGGTCACCCCCGCCCCAATCGCCGCGCGCGTTCGGCCAGCCTGATCATCGCCTGATCCGCCAGCACCGCCCCCGCAGTCCCGCTCGCCACCAGCGCGCGCTCGACGCGGCGCACCTGGCGCTGCGCTTCGGCCAGCGCTTCGGGGGTCCAGCGGCGCAGCGCCGCCGCAGTTGCGGCTTCCTCGCGGAAGAAGACGCGGTGGCGCTTGATCACCGACGCGATATCGCCCCCCGCCGCGACATCGGCGCGCATCTCCGCCAGCGCGCCCAGCCGGCGCGCGAGCGAGCGCAGCCACGGGATCGCCGAGCCCCCCGCCTCGCCCATCCGCCGCAACGCATCGCCGAGGTCGGACGAACGCCCGGCGACCACCGCCTCGACGATCTCCGACATCTCCGCCTCGCCCAGATCGGCGCCGACCGCATCGAGCGCGGCATCGTCGAGCTGCTGCGGGCGATCGGGGCCGGCATCGAGGTAAAGCGCCAATTTCTCCAGCTCGCGCGTCATCACCGCGCGATCGGCGCCCGTTGCCTGCACCAGCCGCCGCGCCGCGCCGCCCGCCATGCGCAGGCCATGCTCGCGCGCAAGCTGCCCGGCGAGCGCCTCGGCCCCCTCGCCCACCGGCACATAGCATGCGGTGGCGAGCGCCGAATCCGCCTCCAGCGCACGCTTGACCAGCCGGCTGGTCGCCTTGGCCGAAGGCGCGATCATCACCACCGGATTGCCCGCGCGCTCCGCCGCGAGAAGCGCCTCGACCGCCGCGGTCGATTCGTCCCCCACGCCCGTGACGCGGATGTAGCGCGCGGTGCCGAACAGCGAGAGCGACGCCGCCTCGTCCGCGAGCCGCGCCGAATCGCCCCGGAGCGCCGCGCCGTCGAGGTCGACCCGCTCCGCCTCCGGCCCCATCGCGCGCCCGAGCCGCTCCGCCAGCGCAAGCGCGGCGGATTCGTCCGGACCATAAAGCAGATAGAGCCGGATATCGGGCGATGGCCGGTCGAGCGCTTGCCGGATCCGCGTCTCGCTCGCCTTCATTTGCGGAGCGACTCGTTCCTCGCATAGAGCGCGACGCGCGCAACGATCTGGTCGGCGACGATATCGCTCAACCGTTCGAGCGCGGTGCTCTCCGCGGCGATCGTGGCATATTCGGAGGTCACGACGTCGATCCCCGCGTCCGACCCGGCGGTGGCGTCGAGCACCACCGTCCCGCTGTCGAGCGCGACGAGCTGGTAGCGCGCGCGCAACGTGCGGCGCTCGCGGGTCACGCTGTTATCGCTACGCACCGCGAGGCCGATGATCCGATCGTCGAGTTTGACGTCGAGCCGATAGCGCGCCTGGCTCGTCCCGCCCGCGCCGAGCCGGTCGCGCAGCGCATTGGAGACGAGCCAGCCCGATTTGCCCTCGATCGGCGCGACATCGACCTGGCCAAGCGCATTCGCCACCGGCCCCGCGCCGCCCGCGGTATAGAGCGGCCTGAGCCCGCACCCGCCGAGCGTCAGCCCGAGCGCAAGGAGGGCGGCAGCGCGCTTCATGCGACGAGATTGACCAATCGATCGGGCACCACGATCACCTTCTTCGGCGTCTTGCCCTCAAGGATACGGATCACCTTGTCGCTGGCAAGCGCCGCGGCTTCGATCGCCTCCTTCGGCTGGCCCTTGGGCAGCACCAAAGTGTCGCGCAGCTTGCCGTTGACCTGGATCGCGATCGTCACCTCGTCCTCGACCAGCAGCGCCGCGTCGACCGCCGGCCAGGCGGCATCGGCGATCAGCCCCGTTCCGCCGGCTGCCGCCCACGCCTCCTCGGCGAGATGCGGCACCATCGGCGCGACGAGCAGCATCAGGTTGCGGATCGCATTGTCGCGCGACGCCGAGGGCGCGGCCTTCTCGATCGCATTGGCGAGTTCGTAGATTTTGGCGACCGCCTTGTTGAACGACAGAGCCTCGATATCCGCCGCGACGCCGGCGATCGTCTGGTGCAATTTGCGGTCGAGCGCGGTATCGGCGCCCTCGCCGGCCCCGGCCCCTTCGAACAGCCGCCACAAGCGCTGGACGAAGCGCCACGCACCCTCGATCCCCGCCTCGCTCCACGGCAGATCGCGCTCGGGGGGCGAATCCGACAGCATGAACCAGCGCACCGCGTCGGCGCCATACTGATCGACGATGCCGGTCGGATCGACGGTATTCTTCTTCGATTTCGACATCTTCTCGACGCGGCCCAGCGTTACGGCCGCGCCGGTGGCGATCTCGATGCCGTCGCGCACGTCGTCCGGCGCCAGCCAGCGGCCGTCGGCGGATTTGTACGTCTCGTGCGTCACCATCCCCTGGGTGAACAGGCCGGTGAACGGCTCGCTGACGTCGATCATCCCGATATGGTTGAGCGCGCGGGTCCAGAAGCGGGCGTAGAGCAGATGGAGGATCGCATGCTCGACCCCGCCGATATATTGCCCGACCGGCAGCCAGCTTTCGGCGACCGCCTTGTCGAACGGCTTGTCCTTGGGTTGGCTGGCGAAGCGGATGAAATACCAGGACGAATCCGCGAAGGTATCGAGCGTGTCGGTCTCGCGCAGCGCCTCCCCGCCGCATGTCGGGCAAGCGACGTGCTTCCATGTCGGATGCTTGTCGAGCGGGTTGCCGGGGGTGGCGAAGCTGACGTCCTCGGGCAGCACGACCGGCAATTGGTCGGCCGGCACCGGCACCACGCCGCACGCGGCGCAATGGATGATCGGGATCGGGGTGCCCCAGTAACGCTGGCGGCTCACGCCCCAGTCGCGCAGGCGATAGACCGTGGCGCCCTCGCCCCAGCCGCCGTCCTCCGCGCGGCGGATCACCTCGCGCTTGGCGTCCTCGATGTCCATCCCGTCGAGGAAGTGCGAATTCACCACGGTCCCCGGCCCGCTATACGCCTCGTCCTCGTGGAATTCGGGGGCATCCTTCGCGCCGTCGGAGACGACGCGGCGGATCGGCAGCCCGTATTTGCGCGCGAATTCGAAATCGCGCTGGTCATGCGCGGGCACGCCGTAAACCGCGCCGACGCCATAATCCATCAGCACGAAATTGGCGATATAGACCGGCAATTGCCACGCCGGATCAAAGGGATGGTTCGCGGTGATGCCGGTATCGAAGCCCAGCTTCTCCTGCGTTTCGAGCTCGGCCGCGGTGGTGCCGCCCTGTTTGCAGCGCTCGATGAACGCCGCCGCCTCGGGGCTGTTCGCGGCGATCGCCTGCGCGATCGGGTGGTCCGCCGCGACCGCGACGAAGCTCGCGCCGAAGATCGTATCGGGCCGGGTGGTGAATACCTCGACCGTGTCCGCGCCGCCGACGCTGGCCGACAAAGCGAAGCGGAAAGTGAGCCCCTGGCTCTTGCCGATCCAATTCTCCTGCATCAGCCGCACCTTGTCCGGCCAATGTTCCAGCGCCTTCACGCCGGACAGCAGATCATCGGCGAAGGCGGTGATCTTGAGGAACCACTGGCTCAGCTTGCGCTTCTCGACCAAGGCGCCGGAACGCCAGCCGCGCCCGTCGATCACCTGTTCGTTGGCGAGCACGGTCATGTCGACCGGGTCCCAATTGACCGCGCTTTCCTTGCGGTAGACGAGCCCGTGTTCGTAGAATTTGAGGAACAGCGCCTGCTCGTGCCCATAATAATCGGGCTCGCAGGTGGCGAGCTCGCGCGTCCAGTCGAGCGCGAAGCCGAGCCGTTTGAGCTGCGCCTTCATCGTCGCGATATTGTCGCGGGTCCAGCCGCCCGGGTGGACGCCCTTCTCCATCGCGGCATTTTCCGCGGGCATGCCGAACGCATCCCACCCCATCGGATGGAGCACTTCCATGCCCTTCATCCGCCGATAGCGCGCGAGCACGTCGCCCATCGTGTAATTGCGGACGTGCCCCATGTGGATGCGCCCCGAGGGATAGGGGAACATCTCCAGCACATAGCTTTTGGGCTTGGGGCTGTCGTCGCGGGCGGCAAAGGTCTTGGCGTCGTCCCACACCTGTTGCCAGTGGGCGTCCGCCTTCAGCGCGTTGAAACGGGTGTTGCTCATTATCTCTTATCGGTGTGGCGGCGCGCGGTGCGGGCTTGTGTAAAGGCCCGCGACCGCATCGCTCAGCCGGTGATCGAGGCGCGGCGCAGGTCGCGCGCGCGGGTGAGGATGATGTCCTCGAGCTTCTGCACGGTGGACGCCGCGACCGGGGCCGAGACCCACTGGCCGTTCTGGTTCACCTCGCGCAGCGCGGCGACGCGCAGCGCATCGGCGCGCAGATCCTGGTCGAGGATCGAAACCGTCACCTTCATCCGCTCGGTCGGCACCTGCGGGTTGACGTACCAGTCGGTCACCACGACGCCACCGTTCGAATCCGTCTGGAGCAGCGGCATGAACGACAGGGTGTCGAGCGTCGCGCGCCACAGATAGCTGTTGACGCCGATCGTGGTGATCTTCGACGCGGCAAGATCCGCCTCGGGCCGCACCTTTTTGTGGCCGCCACATGCCGTAAGAGCAAGGGCGGCACCAATTGCTAGCGCAAAACGCAACGGGCGGAACATCGGCATCGTCCTGAAAGCTGGGTAAAGGCAGCCGCAACCTCTACATAGGCACCCGTCCCCCCGCAAGCGGGGGCGGTGCCGCCCAGAATCACCCGGCGATGTGGGAGTCTTGCAACACTTAGCAATAAAGCGACTCAAAAGATGGTGCGCCGGGATCGAATCATGTTAGGCGAATTTTCAATCCATGGTTGGAGGGACTCGTGGTCGCTGCACGCGCGATTGCTGGCGGTATGATCGTGGCGCTTGTCGCCGCGACCGCCGTGGTTGCGCCTGCGATCGGCGCCACCGAGATCGGGCAGCGCGCGGCCAAGAAGGCCGTCGCCGCCGCAAGTGCAAGCTCCCGTTTTTCCAGCGGATTTACCCCTTCGGCGGCCGATCCGCGGCTTGCGGCGGTGTTCGCGCGCGGCGGGCTCGACAGCGCCGATGTCGGCGAATTCCGCTTCACCCCGGCCGAAACCCGGCAGGGCAATCGCGCGGTGACCGTCGCGGTGCGCGCGCGTTCGACTCGCGCGGGCGAGTCGAACGGCTTCACCGGCACCGCGCCGACCGTCGGAATCGCGCCGATCGCCTATAATCTCGGCGCGGCGATCGGCTGGCAGCGCTTCGCGGTGTCGGGCGATATCTCGCGCATCGACGTCGGGCCGCAGCCCGGCAGCCGCGAATCGACCGATGTCGCGGTCAGCTATTCGCTCAACCGCTTCACCGGCCGCGTGAAGGCGACCGCCGATCGCCCGCTGCCCGGCGCGGCGAAGACGCTCGACAATACGTCGAGCTATGCGATCGACGTCGGCGGTTCCTATTCGCTGACCCGCAACATCGATCTCACCGCGGGGCTGCGCTACAAGAGCGAGCGCGAGCGGCTGACCCAGTCGCAGTTCACCGACGATCGCCGCGACAGCCAGGCGGTCTATGTCGGGACGGCGTTCCGCTTCTGACGCGCGCTGCGCCGATATTCCCCGTTCGCCCTGAGCTTGTCGAAGGGCGGCCCCAACTCAACAACGACAGGACGGCCTTCGACAAGCTCAGGGCGAACGGGTGTGTTGCGCGCCCGACGCTCTATCGCACCAAAGCGTCGATCCCAGCCCAGCCGTTGAATCCCGTGAGTCGCGCGTAACGCCGCGCATCCATTCCGCCGAGCGCGATTCGGCATAGCGGCATTCCCGCCGCAATCGCGCGCGCGCGCCGCGGCCCCAGCGCCGGCGCACCGGGATGCGAGCGGGTGGCGAACAGCGGCGAGACGAACAGCACATCGGCGCCGCGGCGCAGCCCCGCGACCGCTTCGCGCCGATCATGCGCCGGCCAGGTCACCAGCCCCGCGCCGCGCCGGCCATGCACCCCCATTTCGCCCGCCAGCGGCATATCCCCCGCCCGCACCAGTACCAGCCCGCGCACGCGCGCAATCCGCAGCAGCCGCGCGAACAGCCGGCGGCGCTCGGCCGCCGGGGTGGCATAATGGCGGAAGACGATCCCCGCGCCGCGCGGCAGCCGCCGCACCGCCCGCCACAAAGCGTCGCCGCTGCGTTCGTCGGTCATCAGCCACAATGACGGGATCGGTGACGGCACGGGGTGGCGGCGACGCATCGCGCTTCCTATAGCGCGGGGCATGTCCCGTGCCGAGCTTCCTCCCGCCGCCGCGCGCCTTGCCGAGATTCGCGCGCGGATCGCCCGCGCCGCCAAGCCCGCGCAGCGCGATCCCGCCACCGTGACGCTGATCGCGGTCTCGAAAACGCACCCCGCCCCAGCGATCGAGCCGTTGCTCGCCGCCGGGCAGCGCGATTTCGGGGAGAATCGCGTCCAGGAGGCGCAGGCGAAATGGCCGGCGCTGCGCGACCAATGGCCCGATGCGCGGCTCCACCTGATCGGCCAGCTTCAATCGAACAAGGCGGCCGAAGCGGTCGCGCTCGCCGATGCGATCCATTCGATCGATCGCCCGTCGCTGGTCGCCGCGCTCGCCAGGGCGATGGATGCGCAGGACAAGCGCCCGGCGTGCTTCGTCCAGGTCAATATCGGCGACGAGCCGCAAAAGGGCGGCTGCGCGATTCCCGCGCTTCCCGCCTTGCTCGCCGAGGCGCGCGCCGCCGGCCTGCCGCTCGCCGGGCTGATGTGCCTGCCCCCCGCCGGGATCGAGCCGGCACCCTATTTCGCGCTGCTGGCAAAGCTCGCGCGCGATTCGGGGCTGGCGGGGCTCAGCATGGGGATGTCGGACGATTTCGAGACCGCGGTGATGCTCGGCGCGACGCATGTCCGCATCGGCAGCGCATTGTTCGGCGCCCGCGCATGAAGGTCGCCGCGCTGCTGTTCGATTTCGACGGGGTACTGATCGACAGCGAGTCGGTCGGCAACCGCCAGATCGCGACCTATCTCACCGCGATCGGCCATCCGACGACCGCAGAGGAATCGATGGCCAATTTCATGGGGCTATCGGGCGCCGCTTTCCTCGAGCGGATCGAGCAATGGATCGGGCGGCCGCTGCCCGCCGATTTCCACGAGGCGCGCAAGGTGGAGGACGAACGCGTGATGGCGGCGGGGATCGACGCGGTCGCCGGCGCGGTCGCCTTCGTCGAAGCGCTGCCGCGCGATCTGCCGCGCGCGATCGTCTCGTCGAGCTCGACGCGCTGGATTCGCCGCCACCTCGACCATATCGGGCTGAGCGCGGCGTTCGGCGACCATATCTATTCGGGGCGCGAGCATGTCGCCAATGGCAAGCCGGCGCCCGATATCTATCTCTACGGCGCGGCGCAGCTCGGCGTGCCGATCGAGCGCTGCGCGATCATCGAGGATTCGCCGGTCGGCGCAACCGGGGCGGTGGCATCGGGCGGGCACGTCATCGGGCTGTGCGCGGGCAGCCACTGCCCGCCAAACCACGCCGCGCGGCTCCGCGCGCTCGGGGTGCACGATATCGCGCATGATTTCACCGAGGTGGCGCGGCTGCTGGCCTGATTACTCTCCATCACCCCGGCCTTGAGCCGGGCTCCATCGGGAGGCAGGCGTAGGGCAAGAGGCTCTTGCTGCGGCGTTCGCGGCGCCATGGACCCCGGCACAAGGCCGGGTGACGGCTGATTCGGCGCCAGATCTACTCGTCATGCCGGGCTCGACCCGGCATCCAGAGCCACGAACACCGTCGCCTGTGACTCAGGATGCCGGATCAAGTCCGGCATGACGATGAACGGGTCACACACCAATCAGAGCTGGTGCCCGGTGCGATCGCGCTTGGTGGCGAGATATTTCTCGTTGTGCGGATTGGGCGGCAGGAAATGCGGCACGCGTTCCACCACCGCGATCCCCGCTGCTTCGAGCCCGGCGACCTTGGCCGGGTTGTTGGTCAGCAACCGCACCGTGCGCTGGCCGAGCAGTTCGAGCATCCGCGCCGCCACCCCGAAATCGCGCGCATCGATCGCGAAGCCGAGCCGGGTATTGGCGTCGACCGTGTCATAGCCCTGATCCTGCAGCGCATAAGCGCGAAGCTTGTTGACCAGCCCGATCCCGCGCCCTTCCTGCCGCAGATAGAGCAGGATGCCCCAGCCGCTCGCCTCGATCTCGCGGATCGCGGCGTCGAGCTGCGGCCCGCAGTCGCATTTTAGGCTGCCGAGCGCATCGCCCGTCAGGCATTCGCTGTGCAGCCGCACCAGCGGCGCGCGCCCGTCGGGCTCGCCGATCAGCAGCGCGACATGCTCGCCGGGCGATTCGGGGGTACGAAAGGCGACGATCTCGGCATCCTCGGCATGCGCCACCGGCAGCCGCGCGCGCGCCGCGATCGTCAGCCGCGTGGCATCCTCATGCGCGTCGATATCGGCGGGGGTGATCGTCACCTCCGCTTCCCCCGCGGGTTGCGCGAAGAAAGCGGGGAGCAGCCCGGCGATGCGCGCCAGCCGCAAGGCGGCGGCGGCATCCGCCGCGGCGATCAGCGGAAGCGCGCGGAACGGCCCCTTCATCGGGGTGGCGAGATCGAGCTGCGGATCGGCAAGCGCGGTCGCCATCGCGAAATCGAGCCACGGCGCGCGATCGATCAGCACCGGCGCATCGGGCTCGGCCGCTTCGCGCTGGTTGGCGAGCTTGAGCGTCGCCGCGCGGCCCGCGGAGAGCAAAAGCGGCGCGATGCCTTCCGGGTCGAACGCCGCGAGCCGCCCCGCATCCGCCGTCTCGACCGGCAACAGCGCCAGCGCGCCGATACGGATCGGCCAGCCGCGGCGCAGCGCGTCGATCGCGCGGGCGGTGGCGCGCGGGTCGCTCAAAAATCGAACTCGGTCATGATCGGAACATGGTCGGACGGCTTTTCCCACGCGCGGCACGCCTCGAACACATGGTGTGCGCGCGCGGCTTTCGCCACCTCGCCGGTCGCCCACATATGATCGAGCCGGCGGCCGCGATCGTTCTTGGTCCAGTCGGGCGAGCGATAGCTCCACCAGCTGTGGAGCCGCGCCGGGGCAGGATAGAAATGCCGCCCGAGATCAACCCAGTCGTTCGACGCCTTGAGCCGGTCGAGCGCCTCGACCTCGATCGGCGTATGGCTCACCACCTTGAGCAGCGCCTTGTGGCTCCACACGTCGCTCGGCAGCGGCGCGATGTTGAAATCGCCGGTGAGGATCGTCGGGCAATCGAGCTTCGCCGACCAATCGGTCATCCGCTGGACGAAATCGAGCTTCTGGCCGAATTTGGGGTTGAGATCGCGATCCGGGATGTCGCCCCCGGCCGGGACATAGACATTCTCGAGCCGCACCCCGTTGGGCAGCCGGACGCCGATATGCCGCGCTTCCTTATTGGCCTGCCAGTCGAACCGGTCGTCCTCGACGAGCGGCACGCGCGAGACGATCGCGACGCCGTGATGCATCCGCTGGCCGTGGACCAGAATATGATCGTAACCGAGCGCGCGGAACGGCGCCGCGGGAAAATCCCCGTCGATCACCTTGGTTTCCTGAAGACACAGGATATCCGGCGAGGCCTCGCGCAGAAATTGTTCGACGATGCCGATGCGGAACCGCACCGAATTGATATTCCAGCTGACGATCTTCACGGGACAGGGCTTTAGCGGGGGCGATAGCGCTGCGCCAGACGGCACTGGGCCGCTTCCCATATCAAGATAGTTTCGTGGAGTGCGCGGCGTGGCAAAGCCACGCCGTCGGACGGGTTCGCGTGCCGCGACCCGCCGGCCGAGCTTGTGCGAGTCAGCCGGGCGTGGCCGGCTGCCGCACGGCGCTAAAACGCTAAGGCCCCCGCTCCGGGGGCTTGGAGCGAGGGCCAGCCTGACGTTCGTCACGCAGGGGAAGCAAGGGAGATTCGGGCAACAGGGGGAAAATCCCGAAGGCCTCGCTTCCACGAACTGTCTTTTAAGCGGTCAATCCTGTCGCTGAGGTGAACGATTGTAAGGAAACGCCACTAACTGTGAGTGGAATTCCTCCGCGGGTCGTTCCAGCGGAACGTTCCGTCGTCCACCGGCGCGTTGAAGCGCTGATCCGACAGCCGGATCGTCGTGCGGTTGCCCTGGCTGTCGAGCATCACCCAGCCCTGCAGCATCAGCCCGCCGGGGGCGCTCGCCTCGCGCGCGAACACCAAAGTGATCCGGCCATATTCGGGATGCTTGGCGTCATAGCCTTCGACCGACAGCACGCGCGGATCGGCCGAGGGCACCACCTTGGCGAAGCGGCCGATATCCTTGTCGGGGTTGATCAGCACGCTCAGCGGCGTGTTGCCGATCGGCCAGCGCTGCACCTGCTTCACCGAATAATCGATGAAGGTCAGCGCCTTGCCATCGCCGACGATCAGGATCGGCACGCCCTTTTCATATTGGAAGCGGATCTTGCCCGGCTTCTTCAAGGTCAGCGTGCCGGTGAGCACCTTGCCGTTGCGGTCGGTCTGGCTGAACGCGGCGGTCATGCTGCTGACCGCCGACAGATGGCGCTGGACCTGCGCCAGATCGCCGTTCTGCGCCACGGCGGGGGCCGCGATCGCGATCGCGGCGGTAAACGGCAGCAGCATGGATTTCACGCCAAAAACCTCCAAAGTTCGATTCCGCTTGTCGCCTTCGGCCATTGAATGCGCCGTGAACCCGGCGTTCAGAACAACATTATCAATCCCTGCGTGCTGTCGGTGCCGATCCAGCCTTCGTAGATCATCTTGAACGCGACGAACACGATCACCGCCAGCCCGACATAAGCGATCCAGCGATAGCGATCGATGACGCGCGCGATCGCATTGGCCGCGATCCCCATCAGCGCGACCGACAGCAGCAAGCCGACGACGAGGATCCCGGGATGTTCGCGCGCCGCGCCCGCCACCGCGAGCACATTGTCGAGGCTCATCGACACGTCTGCTACTGCCACGGCCCATGCCGCGCCGACGAAGCTCTTGGCGGGGGCAAGCCCCGATTGCTGGCTGTCGTCCGCCTGGTCGGCGGCATGGCCCCCGCTCCTGATCTCGCGCCAGAATTTCCAGCTCACCCAGAGCAGCAGCAGCCCGCCGGCGAAGATCAGCCCGACGATTCCCATCAGCCAGGTGACCATCAGCGCGAAGACGATCCGCAGCACCAGCGCGGCGGCGATGCCGATCAGGATCACCTTGCGGCGCTGATCGGCGGGCAGCCCCGCGGCAAGCGCGCCGACGACGATCGCATTGTCGCCCGCCAGCACCAGATCGATCATCAGCACCTGGCCGAATGCCGCGAGCGCGGCGGGATCGCCGAGGTTCGAGAAATCAGCGATAATATGCTGCCAGATGTCGCCGAGCGAACCCGGCCCCTGAATGGCGGCCGCCGCAGCGAGGAAGGTAAGGATCAACGCGAAAACTCCCGGGTGAAGTCCGCGTGATACTAGGATGGCGGGGCAAGGTCACGTCAACTGTGGTTCGGGTGGCGCTATTCTCCCCTCCCTTCACCAGGGAGCGGAGCAGAGAGGACCACAAACGAAAAACGGCGTGGCAAAGCCACGCCGTCGGACGGGTTCGCTTGCGCGACCCGCCGGCTGAACCGGCGTGGCCTGCCGCAGCATGCGGCAGGCCACGCTCGGTTATTGATTCATGCTTTCGAAGAAATCCTCGTTGGTCTTCGAATCCTTCATCTTGCCGAGCAGGAATTCCATCGCATCGACGGTGCCCATCTGCATCAGGATGCGGCGCAGCACCCACATCTTGCTCAGCGTGCCCTTCTCGACCAGCAATTCCTCCTTGCGGGTGCCGGACTTGCCGACGTCGATCGCCGGGAAGATACGCTTGTCGGCGACCTTGCGATCGAGCACGATTTCGGCGTTGCCGGTGCCCTTGAACTCTTCGAAGATCACTTCGTCCATCCGGCTGCCGGTATCGATCAGCGAGGTCGAGATGATCGTCAGCGAGCCGCCCTCCTCGATGTTGCGCGCCGCGCCGAAGAAGCGCTTCGGGCGCTGCAACGCATTAGCGTCGACACCGCCGGTCAGCACCTTGCCCGACGAGGGGACGACGGTGTTGTAGGCGCGACCCAAACGGGTGATGTTGTCGAGCAGGATCACCACGTCCTTCTTGTGCTCGACCAGCCGCTTGGCCTTCTCGATCACCATTTCGGCGACCTGCACATGGCGCGTCGCCGGCTCGTCGAAGGTCGAGGAGACGACCTCGCCGTTCACCGTGCGCTGCATGTCGGTGACTTCTTCGGGGCGCTCGTCAATCAGCAGGACGATCAGGAACACCTCGGGGTGATTGTGGCTGATCGCGCGCGCGATATTCTGCATCATGATCGTCTTGCCGACGCGCGGCGGGGCGACGATCAGGCAGCGCTGGCCCTTGCCGATCGGCGCGACGACATCGAGCACGCGGCCCGACTTGTCCTTGATCGTCGGATCCTCGATTTCCATCTTCAGCCGCTCGTCGGGATAGAGCGGGGTGAGATTGTCGAAATTGACCCGGTGGCGAACCTTTTCGGGCTCTTCGAAATTGACGCTGATCAGCCGGGTCAGCGCGAAATAGCGCTCGCCGTCCTTAGGCGCGCGAATCTCGCCTTCAACCGTATCGCCGGTGCGCAGCCCGAACTTGCGGACCTGGTTGGGCGAGACATAGATGTCGTCGGGGCCGGCGAGATAATTGGCCTGCGCGCTGCGCAGGAAGCCGAAGCCGTCGGGCAGCACCTCGATCGTGCCTTCGCCCATGATCTGGTCGCCATTCTCGGCCTGGACCTTGAGGATGGCGAACATCAGATCCTGTTTGCGCAGGGTCGAAGACCCCTCGACGCCAAGCTCCTCGGCCAGCTGGACCAGATCCGCCGGAGCTTTCTTCTTCAAATCTTTCAAATGCATGTGTGTCGTGTCCCGATGGGATCGGTAGGGGGAGTCAGCTCGGACGGCGAGATACGCTGGCGAACGATGCTATAGGGAGGCGGCAGGACAGGATAAGCCCTACCGTTGCGTCGACGTAAGAACACACCGCCGCCAAGTCAAGCGGCGGGTGACGGGCAAGGCTCAGAATGGCCGCACGATCACCAGAATCACGATCAGCGTCACGGTGAGCGCGGGAATCTCGTTCATCATCCGCAAACCGCGGTTGCTGATCGTCGCCTTGCCCGCGGCGAGTTTCTTCGAATAGCCGACCGCCCAGCCGTGATAGCCCGACAGGAGCACGACGATCGCGATCTTGGCGTGGAGCCAGCCGAGCCCGGTCCCCCCCGCGAACAGTCCGATATTGGCCGCCAGCAGCAGGCCGAACACCCAGACGAGGATCATCGCCGGGGTGAGGATGATCCGCCGCAGCCGCCGCTCGCGCTCGACCCAGCGCGCCGCATCGACCGGATCGCTCAGCCCTTCCTGATGATAGACCAGATAGCGCGGCAGCATGAACATCCCCGCCATCCAGAAGATGACGAAAATCACATGCGCCGCCTTTACCCAATTATAGGCCGCACCGAGGAAACCCGGCTCCATCCTGTGCCTCCGCTATTCCAAACCCAATCCGTCCCGTTCGGGCCGAGCTTGTCCTGACAGGCCCGCCCCGAACGAAAAAAGCTCAATATTCCTTCCGCACCCGCGCCACGAGCTGCTCGACATGCGCGATCGGGGTGTGCTGCCCGATGCCATGTCCCAGGTTGAAGATGTGTGGCCGATCGCCGAATGCCGCAAGCACCCGATCGACGCCGCGCGCCAATGATTCGCCCCCCGCCTCGAGCACAAGCGGATCGAGATTCCCCTGCACCGGCAAACCCTTAGGCAATATCGCATCGGCCCAGACGGGATCGACCGTTTCATCGAGCCCGATCGCATCGACCGCGGTGCCCGCGGCATAAGCGGCAAGCTTGCCCCCCGCGCCCTTGGGAAAGCCGATCACCGGAACGTCGGGATGCCGCGCCTTGAGCGCGCGGACGATCGCGGCATTGGGGGCGATCACCCAGCGTTCGAATTGCTCGGGCGACAGGCTCCCCGCCCAGCTATCGAACAATTGCACCGCCTCGACCCCGGCGGCGATCTGCCCCGAGAGATAATCGACCGTCATCGCGACGATCGCGTCGACGATCGCGGTGAAGGCGGCGGGGTCGCGATAGGCGAAGCTGCGCGTCTCGCTCTGGTCGCGGCTGCCCTGCCCGGCGACCATATAGGTGGCGACGGTCCACGGGCTGCCCGCGAAGCCGAGGAAGGTGGCTTCGGGGGCGAGCAGCGCCTTCACCCGCCGCACCGTCTGATAGACAGGATCGAGCCGTTCGCCGACTCGCTCGAGCGCGTCGAGCGGATGCGTCGCGAGCGCGGGCGCGAGCCGCGGCCCCTCGCCCGGCCCGAAGGTCAGATCCTGCCCCAGCGCCCAGGGCACCATCAGGATGTCGGAAAACAGGATCGCGGCGTCGAAGCCGAAACGGCGGATCGGCTGGACGGTGACCTCGGCGGCGGCATCGGGATCGGTGGCGAGCGCGAGGAACCCGCCCTTCTGCGCCCGCAGCGTGCGATATTCGGGCAGATAGCGCCCGGCCTGTCGCATGAGCCACATCGGCGGGATCGCCGGTTTGTCTCCCTTGAGGACGTTGAGCAGGGCTTTGGTCACCGGAAGTTACGCGTCCTTCTAAAGAGAGAAGAGTCAAAAGAGGATGTTGATGCTGTTGGCGCGTGGGTTGCGGGGCTTATGCCTCGCTCACCGAAATGCCAACAGCTTGACCGCATCGCGTTCGCTTGAATCGCACGGATTCGGCGCAGCGGATCCCCGCTATCCACAGGCTGTTGAAGGATATCGTCGGCGTGGATCGCGTTGTGGACGAATCATCGCTTTTCCACGCCCGGGGTTGCGCCTTGGCGCGGGGGTTGGGTTGCGCTAGCGCTTGTCCCCATGTTTTCCACAGGTTCGTTCGGTTGATGATCAGGCTGCACCTCCACCTCTTGTCGGATTCCACCGGCGAGACGCTGGAGAATATCGCCAAGGCCGCGCTTGCCCAGTTCGACGATGTCGAAACCGTGCGGCATTTCTGGCCGATGGTGCGGACCGAGGCGCACCTCGATCGCATTCTTCAGGAAATCGCGCAAAATCCGGGGCTTGTGATCTATACTCTGGTCAATCCGGCGACCCGCGGCGCGCTCGAACAGCGCTGCCAGGCGCTCGGGCTGCCGATGGTCGCGCCGCTCGACCGGGTGACCGATGCGCTTTCCGATCTGCTCGGCCAGCAGGCCAAGGGGCGCCCCGGCCGCCAGCACGCGCTCGATGCGGCCTATTTCGAACGCGTCGACGCGATCCAGTTCACGATCGCGCATGACGACGGGATCGGTGCGGAGGATTGGGAGGAGGCCGATGTCGTATTGGCCGGGGTCAGCCGCTCGTCCAAGACGCCGACCGCCATCTATCTCGCCAATCGCGGCTATAAGGTCGCCAATATCCCGATCGTCGTCGAAAGCCCGCCGCCGGCGTTGCTCTACCGGCTCAAGAAGCCGCTGGTCGTCGGGCTCACCACCAGCGCCGACCGGCTGATCCAGGTGCGGCGCAACCGCTTGCTGTCGCTCAATCAGGCGCCCGAGACCGCGTATGTCGATCAGGAATCGGTGTCGCGTGAGATCGCCTTCGCGCGCCGCATGTTCGCCGACAACGGCTGGCCGGTGATCGACGTCACCCGCCGCTCGATTGAGGAGACCGCCGCGGCGGTGATCGCCTTGTGCAACGAACGACAGGGCAATGCGGTGGTGACCGATTGATGAAGCTGGTGCTCGCCTCGCAATCCGCCTCGCGCCGCGCGATGCTCGACGCGGCGGGGGTGCCGTTTTCGGCGCAGCCCGCGCATGTCGACGAAGCCGCGGCCAAGCTTGCGCTCGCCGGGCGTCCGCCGCGCGATCTCGCCGATGCGCTCGCCGAGCTCAAGGCATTGAAGGTCTCGCAGCGCGAGCCGCAGGCTTTGGTGCTCGGCTCGGATTCGCTCGCGGTACTCGAAGACGGAACGATCCTCGACAAGCCCGAGAGCCGCGATCAGGCGGCCGAGCATCTCCGGCTGATGTCGGGCAAGCGCCACGATCTGGTCAGCGCGGCGGTGATCGCCGAGGGCGGCCGCGCGGTATGGCGGCATGTCGACCGCGCCAGGATGTTCGTCCGGCCGCTCTCCCCGGCGTTTATCGAGGCCTATCTCGATGCCGAATGGCCCGCGATCGCCGGCTGCGTCGGCTGCTTCCGGATCGAGGGTCCCGGGGTGCAATTGTTCAGCCGGATCGAGGGCAGCCAGTTCACCGTGCTCGGTATGCCGCTGCTCCCGCTCCTATCCTATTTGCGCGAACGCGGGGTGCTGCTGGCATGAACCGTCCCTATGCCGAAGTGATCGGCGATCCGATCGCCCATTCGAAATCGCCGCTGATCCACGAATTCTGGCTCGAAAAGCTCGGGATCGAGGCGGATTATCGCGCGACGCATGTCATGGCGGACGATCTCGCGCGCTTCATCGCCGAGCGGCGTGGGGATGATGCGTGGCGCGGCTGCAACGTCACGATCCCGCACAAGATCGCGATGCTCGATCTGGTCGACGATCCCGGCGCGGTGCGCGAGTCGATCGGCGCGATGAACACGATCGTGCGCGATGCCGAGGGCCGCGTGTTCGGCACCAATACCGACGCGGCGGGCTTCTACGCCCCGCTGGCCGAGGTCGATCTGGCCGGCGCCCCGGTGGTGGTGATCGGCGCCGGCGGCGCGGCGCGCGCGGTGCTGTTCGCGCTGGCGCGGGCCGGGGTCGGCGCGGTGACGATCCTCAACCGCAGCCCGTTAAAGGGCGCCGCGTTGCTCGCGCGATTCGGGTTGAAGGGCGATGCGCTCCCGCTGTCCGCCGCGCTCCCGCCGGCGCAGCTGGTGGTCAACACCAGCGCGCTCGGGATGAAGGGCCAGCCGCCGCTCGAAATCGACCTCACGCCGCTGCCCGAGGATGCGATCGTCTACGACATCGTCTACGCCCCGCTCGAAACCGATCTGCTGCGCCAGGCCGAGGCGCGCGGGCTGGAGACGATCGACGGGCTGGAGATGCTGATCGGCCAGGCGGCGATGGCGTTCGAATTGTTCTTCGGCCGCCCCGCGCCGCGCGTCCATGATGCGGAATTGCGTGAGCGGCTGACCGGATGATTCGTCTCGGCCTCACCGGATCGATCGGGATGGGCAAATCGACCGTCGCGAAGATGTTCGCGGCGGAGGGCGTGCCGGTGTTCGACGCCGACGCCGCGGTGCACCGGCTGCAGGGGCCCGGCGGGGCATTGGTCGGGGCGATCGAGGCGCGCTTTCCCGGCACCACCGGGGCGGACGGCGTCGACCGGCAGAGGCTTGGCGCGGCGGTGCTCGGCGACGATGCGGCGATGAAGGCGCTGGAGGCGATCGTTCACCCCGCGGTGGGCGCCGAGCGTGCGCGTTTTCTGGCGGAACATGCTGATTCGCCGATTGTTTTATTCGACGTGCCGTTGCTGTTCGAAACCGGGGGGAATCGCGCCGTCGACAAGGTGGCGGTGGTCTCCGCCGCGCCCGACGTGCAGCGCGCGCGCACGCTCGAACGCCCGGGGATGACCGCGGCGAAGTTCGATGCGATTCTCGCCCGCCAGACCCCCGATGCGGAAAAGCGCGCGCAGGCCGATTTCGTCATCCCGACCGATGTCCCGCTCGAAGAAACGCGTGCCGCGGTCCGTGCGGTGATCGCTTGCCTGTCGCGCCCGACAGGCCGATAACGGGGCCATGCGGGAGATTGTGTTCGATACCGAAACCACCGGGCTCAGCTTCTCCGGTGGCGACCGGCTGGTCGAGATCGGATGTGTCGAGATCGTCAACCGCGTGGAGACGGGGCGCACCTTCCACGCTTATTTCAATCCCGATCGCGCGATGCCGGCGGAGGCATTTGCGGTCCACGGCCTGTCCGACGCCTTTCTGTCGGATAAGCCGCGCTTCGCCGAGCGCGTCGAGGAATTGCTCGAATTCATCGGCGATGCGCCGCTCGTCGCGCACAATGCCGGGTTCGACTTCGGGTTCATCAACGGCGAGTTGAAGCAGCACGGGTGGCCGCCGGTCGATATGGCGCGGATGGTCGATACGCTGACGATCGCACGGTCGAAGCATCCCGGCGCCAAACACACGCTCGATGCGCTTTGCTCGCGTTATGGGATCGATCGATCGCATCGCGTGTTGCACGGCGCCTTGCTCGACGCGCAACTGCTCGCGCAGGTCTATGTCGAGCTGATGGGCGGGCGCCAGATCGGGCTTGGCCTGGTCAGCGAGGTGGCGGTGGCGGAAACGGCCGCGCCGGTCCGCATGGCAATTGCCTCGGTGGTGCGGCCCGCACGTGTTTTTGTGGTGAGCGACGAAGAACTTGCCGCTCATGCCGCGTTCTTGGAACGGGTAAAGAACCCGATCTGGGGGAGCGACGCGTCCGCGTGACGCGAACCGGGCGTCCGGGGTCAGGCCCGGCGCCCCTGAAGGAGAAGAGCCGATGGATATCCGCGTTTCTGGTCATCAGGTCGCTACGGGCGCTGCGCTCAAGGGACATGTTGGGGAACGACTTCAGGGTATCGCGGACAAATATTTCTCGCGCGCGATCTCGGCCGAGGTGACCTTCGGCAAGGGGCCGCATGACGCTGGATTCACGTGCGATATCGTCGCGCATGTGATGAAGGGGCTGGTGCTCAAAGGGCGAAACACCGCGCAGGACGCGCATCTCGCCTTCGATGGCGCGGCGAGCCGGATCGAAACCCAGCTCAGACGCTATATGCGACGGTTGAAGGATCGGCAGGCGGACAAGGCGCTCGAGCTGGCGCAGGCCAATGGCTATGACAATGCCGGCTATACGCTCTTCGCCGAGGTCGCCGACGAGGATGATGCGGGCGATGCGCCGCTGATCGTCGCCGAGACCCGCGTCGACGTGCCCGATGCCAGCGTTTCCGATGCGGTGATGATGCTCGATCTGCGCAACACCCAGGCGCTGCTGTTCCGCAATTCAGGGACGGGCGCCTATAATATGGTCTATCGTCGCGGCGACGGGACGATCGGCTGGGTCGAGCCGCAGCGCGCGCGCTGAAGGACGCACATCATTGATATGACAAGTGATTTGAGCGACCTGTTGTCGCCTGACTTCATTCTCGTCGACCTCGCGGTATCGAGCAAGAAAGCGCTGTTCCACCAGCTCGGCCAGGTGGCCGGGCCGGCGCTGGCACTCGACGCCGCGACCGTTTCCGCCGCGCTCGCCGAGCGCGAGCGGCTCGGATCGACCGGTTTCGGCGGCGGGGTGGCGATTCCGCATGCGCGGATCGCCGGCGTCGCGCAAATCGTGGTGATGGTCGCGCGGCTCGCCAAGCCGATCGACTTCGCCGCGGTTGACGATGCCCCGGTCGATATCGTCGTCGCGATGTTTTCGCCCCCCGATGCGGGGGCGGAGCATCTCAAGGCGCTGGCGCGCGTCTCGCGGCGGTTCCGCGACCGGGAATTCGTCGACAAGCTGCGCGGTGCGGCGTCGCGCGACGCTTTCTACGCCTTGCTGACGGCGGACGAGACGCGTGACGCCGCCTGAAGGCGCCGAGGCGCATTTCCGCGCGCTCGAATCGCTCTATGCCGCCGCGCCGATCAACCGTTTCTTCGAATCGACGCTCGAAATCCCCGAATCCGGGGTGGCGCGGATCCGCTTCACCGTCGATGCGCGGCATTTCCACGCCGGCGGCGCGACCCACGGCACCGCTTATTTCAAGATGCTCGACGATGCGGCTTTCTACGCCTGCAACAGCATGGTGACCGATCGCTTCCTGCTGACGACGCAATTCAGCCTGTTGTTCACCCGCCCGCTGCCCGAGGGGCCGGTGGTGGCGGAGGGGCGCTGGATCAGCGGGCATCGCCGCGTATTCGTCGGCGACGCGCGGCTGGTCGACGCCGATGGCGAGGAAGTGGCGCGCGGCACCGGCACCTTCATGCGCAGCCGCATCGCGCTCGCCGGGCTGCCGGGATATCGCACGCGTTGAGCGGCAGGCTGCCCAGCGACCTCCTGGTCGGTGCGTTGCTCAGGCGGGTGAACGACGCCGGGGGCATTGCGGTGATCCGCGCGCGCGGCGATGCCCAGGCCGGCGCGATCCTGATCGTCGATGAGTTGGAAAAGGTGATTCTTGAACGCGGTATCGGCCCCGACGGGATGCGCGGGCTGATCGAAACCGGGCCCAAGGCGGGCGCGCCGGAATCGCTCGACGATTATTGGAAACGGCGCCGGCAACGCGATCCCGACCTGTGGGTCGTTGCTCTGGATATCCCGCAGGCGAAACGGTTCGCCGCTGAAACGATCGGCGACGATTGACTTAGTTGCGCCGCAAAACGAGTAAGCCAGCGTTCATATCTCAGCGTTGTGCCGAGTGCGGGTGCGATCCGTTCGGTGACGCAGTCGGGGGGGATCCCGGCCGATCGTAACCCACAGCGATCGCGTTTTCGCGTCCCAACCGCCTATGTTTGTTGGTTAATGTCGTTTTTCTCGAAGGCCGCGGCTGCCGCGGTCGCGACCCTTTCTATCATCGGCCTCGCCGCGCAGAGCAGCGCAGGGCTGGCGGCCGAAGTAGCGCCGATCGCGCTCGCCACGATCCAGCCGGCCGCTGCGCCGCAGGTTCAGGCTTATATTCCCGCTCCCGTCGTCACCACCCCCAACCCTGCCCCGGCGCCTGCCGTCGCCGATGAAACGCAGCCGGGCGATGCGATCGCCTATCCGACGCTCGCCGCCGCGGTCGCCGCACAGCAGACGCGTGGGGAGATCGACGAAGACATGCGCTGCCTCGCCGGCGCGATCTATTATGAATCGAAGGGCGAGCCGCTTGCCGGCCAGCTCGCGGTGGCCGAGGTGATCCTCAACCGCGCCGATTCGGGCCGCTTCGGCGACACGATCTGCGACGTGGTGAAGCAGCCGGGGCAATTCTCCTTCGTCCGCGGCGGCCGCGTGCCGGCGGTCGATCCGTCGCGCCCGGCGTGGCGCACCGCGCTGGCGGTGGCCAAGGTCGCGCTCAACGACGCATGGGAAAGCAACGCCGACGACGCGCTCTATTTCCACGCCCGCCGCGCCGCGCCGGGCTGGGGCCGCACGCGCGTGGCGACGATCGGCAACCACATCTTCTACCGCTGATCTTCCTTTTGTTCTCATGATGTTCTAAAGGGGCGGGGTGAATGTCACCCCGCCCTTTTCGTCTGTGGACGATGTGAGCCCGGCCGAGGCGCTGGTCGCTGCCGATGTCGCGCGCGGCGTCACGCGGATGCTATTGCGGCATGAGCTGGTCGCGATCGCCGAGGTCCCGCTGGAGGGTGGGCGGCGGGCCGATCTGATGGCGCTCGACGCGCGCGGGCGGATCACGATCGTCGAGATCAAGGTGTCGCGCGCCGATCTGCTCGGCGACGGCAAATGGCAGGATTATCTGGCGCATTGCGACCGCTTCTTCTGGGCGGTGCCGGCGGGATTCGATGCCTCGCCGATCGACGGCCCGGCGTTCCTGCCCGAACGGACCGGGCTGATCGTCGCCGATCGCTACGATGCGGCGGTGGTGCGCGAGGCGCGGACCGACCCGCTCGCCGCGCATGTCCGCAAGCGCTGCACCCTCGCCTTCGCGCGCCGCGCCGGCCGCCGGCTGATCGCGCTCGCCGACCCGGATGCCGGGCCGGGGTTTTAAGGATTTTCTCCCCTTGCTTGAACAAGCGAGGGGTCGGGTTGGCCCGAGAGGATACCGGAGCAACCGCCTCATACCCACCCACCGCCGGTCCCTCCCTTCACCAGGGAGGGGAGCGGCGAGGTGGCCTAGCGACCCTTCACATCTTCGGCCCGGCGACCGCGCGGGCGGCGGTCTTGGGCTTTTCGTCGATCACCTTGGCGATCGCCGGGGTGCGCGAATCGGCATGGGCGTAATCGCGCGCGGACATGCCGGCGACATTGTCGGTCTGATCGGGGTCGGCGCCCGCGGCAAGCAGGGTGCGCACCAGCGCCAGATCGCGGCGCTGGACCGCGCGGATCAGCGGGGTTTCGCCCGAGCTATTGGCGAGATTGGGGTTGGCCTTGACCAGCAGCAACGTGTCGACCAGCCCGTTCTGGCCATATTGGATCGCCATAAGCAGCGGGGTATCGCCCTTGCCGTTGCGCAAATTGGGATCGGCGCCGCGCGACAGCAGGTAACGCAGATAGAGGTCGTCGCCGCGCTTGATCACAATATGCAGCGCACCGTCGCCGGTGGTCGCGTCGCGCGTGTTGATGATCCGCTGGCCGGGCTGGTCGAGGATCTTGGTGACCTCGTCGCCCTTGCCGTCCTTCACCGCCTGGAGGAACTTGTAGCTTTGCGATTGCTGCTGCGCCGTGGCGGGCAGCGCGGCGGTGCCGGCGAGGATCGCGGCGGCAAAAAGGATACGCTTCATCGTCGAATCTTTGCGTCCTCGGGAGGTTGCGATACCGCCTCTAACAGATCATCTCTCGCCATGCCATGAAGCTGCACGTTCAGATCCTTATCTCCGCCACGCTCGCGCTGGCCGCCTGCTCCCCCCCGCAACAGCCGACGCGCCCGCCGCTGGAGGGCGCGCGGATCGGCGGCGCCTTTTCGCTGACCGACCAGAACGGCCGCGCGACGACCGAGCGCGACCTCGCCGGCAAATACAGCATCGTCTATTTCGGCTACACCTTCTGCCCCGACGTCTGCCCGCTCGACGTCCAGCATATCGGCGCGGCGGTGAAGATGGTCGAGAAGGACGATCCGGCGCTCGGCGCGCGCCTTGTCCCGGTGTTCGTGACGATCGATCCGGCGCGCGATACCCCGGCGGTGCTCAAGGAATTCGTCGGCGCTTTCCACCCGCGGATGATCGGGCTGACCGGCTCGCCGGCGCAGATCGCGGCGATCGCCAAGGAATATGGCGTCTATTATGCGCGCGGTAAGGGCAATGCCGGCGGCTATATGATGGATCACAGCCGCGCCGCCTATCTGATGTCGTCCGCGGGCAAGCCGCTGGCCTTGCTGTCGCAGGAGGGGTCGCCGCGCACGATCGCCGACGAGATCGAGCGCTGGGCGCGATGACCCGCTTCTGGGAAGATACCCCGCTCGACAAGCTCGACCGCGCGCAATGGGAGGCCTTGTGCGACGGCTGCGGCAAATGCTGCATCCACAAGCTCGAGGATGAGGAGACCGGCGAGCTGATCCCGACCAACGTCGCCTGCCGCCTGCTCGATCGCGGTGCCGGGCGCTGCTCGGATTATCGCCACCGCCACGCTTACGTCAGCGAATGCGTGCGGCTCAATGCGCGCAACGTGCATGAGATCGACTGGCTTCCCTCGACCTGCGCCTATCGCCTGCGCGCCGCGGGCGAGCCGCTCCCCGAATGGCATTATCTCGTCTGCGGCGACCCGGAGGCGGTGCACCGCGCCGGCCAGTCGACGCGCGGCTGGACGATCAGCGAGGACGATGCCGGGGACCTTGAACATCATATGGTCGATCGGATCCTGTGAGCAGTTCCTGGGAAATGCCCCTGCGGTCCATTTCGTGCGGCACCAGCCCGCTCCCCCACCCGACCTCCCATCAGGATACATTCGTGGGAGGTCGGGTGCGGGCTGGTGCCGCAAAATGCGGTGAAACCGCATGACTAAGAGCGCGGAGATCGACGTCGTCCGGCATCCGCGCGCGCGGCGCGCGAAATTGTCGCTCGATCCGGCGAGCGGGCGGGTGCGGCTGGTGATCCCGGCGCGCGCCTCGGCCAAGGCGGCGCTGGCCTGGGCGGCGACGCAAGGCGAATGGCTCGCCCGCCAACGCGCGGCCTTGCCCGAGGCGCGGCCGTTCGCGCCCGGCGCGACGGTGCCGTTCGACGATGCCGCGCTGACGATTCAATGGGACGAGACCGGCTCGCGCCGCGTGGCGCGTATCGACGATCGGCTGCTGACCGGCGGGCCGCGCGAAACCGTCGGCCGCCGTATCGAGGCGTGGCTCCGGCGCGAGGCGCTGCGGCTGCTGAGCGAGGATACCGCGCATTATGCCGCGCTCGCCGGGGTCAAGGTGGTCAAGGTCGCGATCGGCGACGCGCGCGGGCGCTGGGGGAGCTGCGCGTCGTCGGGCGCGATCCGCTACAATTGGCGGCTCGCGCTCGCGCCGCGCGCGGTGCGTCGCGCGACCGCCGCGCATGAGGTCGCGCACCGCGTCCATATGAACCACAGCGCGGCATTCCACGCGCTCGTCGCGACGCTCTACGGCCGCGATCCGGCGGCCGAGCGCGCGTGGCTGCGCCGCCACGGCGCGTCGCTTCACTGGTTCGGGCGCGGCTCGGTCGAATAATTGGGCGGCGGCTGGCGATTGCCCGGCGCGGGATTGACCGGCCGGCGCTGATCGCGGCGTGCGTCGCGCCCGGTGACGCGGTCGATCCAGTCCTGATCGAGCCGCTCGGGCGGCGGCGACGGGATGATCGGATTGCCGTCGTCGTCGATCTCGAGATGCTCGCTGCGCGGCGGCTGGCGATCGCCCGCGCCGGCGCCGGGTATCCCGCCGGTGACGGGATTGCCGTCGGGATCGACGAACAGGCCGTTGTCGGGGCCGCCGTAATAGCTTTCGGCGTCGGGTTCGAGTTGCGCCTCGGGCAAGGTCACCTGGGTCTCGAACTGCTCGATCGGGCGGTTGGCGACCGCCTTGATCATGAAATCGTGCCAGGCGCGCGCCGGCGCAGTGCCGCCGTGGAGCCCGGCGATCGGCTTGGCGTCGTCGCGCCCCATCCACACGCCGGTGGTGAGCCCCGAGGAGAAGCCGAGGAACCAGCCGTCCTTCGACGAACTCGTCGTCCCGGTCTTGCCCGCCACCGGGCGCCCGATCTGCGCCGCGCGGCCGGTGCCGGTGTTCACCGCGGTCTGCAGCAGGTCGATCATCTGCGCCGCGACCTGGGGCGCGACCAGCACGCGGCTGCGATCGACCTGATGCTGGTAGATCACCTCATTGTTCGCGGTGACCTTGAGGATGCCATAGGGGGTCACCGCGACGCCCTGATTGGCGACGCTGGCGAAGGCCCGGGTCATGTCGATCAGCCGCACGTCGGAGGTGCCGAGCACCATCGACGGGTGGGTGTTGACCGTGGTGGTGATGCCGAAGCGCCGCGCCATATCGGCGACGGTGGCGAAGCCGACCTGCTGGCCGAGCTTCGCGGCGATCGTGTTGAGCGAATAGGCAAAGGCGGTGCGCAGCGTCACCTGCCCCGAATTGCGCCGCGAATCGTTGCGCGGCGACCAGCCGTCGATCGTCACCGGCTCGTCGATCTCGGTCGATTCGGGAGTCTTCCCGGCCTCGAGCGCGGCGAGATAGACGAATAATTTGAATGCCGAGCCCGGCTGGCGCTCGGCCTGGGTGGCGCGGTTGTAGATCGACGAGACGTAATCCTTGCCGCCGACCATCGCGCGCACCGCGCCGTCGCGATCGAGCGCGACCAACGCGCCCTGCGCCCCGTTCGGCGCGTTGGCGCGCACCGCGGCATCGGCGTCGCGCTGCATGTTGAGATCGAGCGTCGTCCACACCTCGAGCGGCTTCTCGGTCTCGTCGATCAGCAATTCGAGCTGGGGCAGCGCCCAATCGGTGAAATAGCGCACGCTGTTCTGCTTGGGCTCGGGCGCCAGCGCGACCGATTTGGGATCGGCGGCGGTCGCCTCGCCCGCCGAGATCATCCCATTGTCCTGCATCGCCTGCAGCACCACCGAGGCGCGGCCCACCGCAGCGGCGGCGTCGGCGGTCGGCGAATAATTGGACGGCGCCTTGACCAGCCCGGCGATGATCGCCGCCTCGGGCAGCGACAGATGATCGGCGCCGTGGCCGAAGAATTTGCGCGAGGCGGCGTCGATGCCGTAAGCGCCGCCGCCATAATAGACCTTGTTCAGATAGAGTTCGAGGATCTCGTCCTTGCTGAACTTCCGCTCCATCGCCAGTGCGAGGATCCATTCGCGGAATTTGCGGCCGAACTTCTTCTGATTGTTGAGGAAAACATTTCGGGCGAGCTGCTGGGTGATCGTCGAGCCGCCCTGCACCCAGCGGCCGCGCGACAGGCGCACCTGTACCGAGCGCGCCACCCCGATCGGATCGACCCCGATATGGCTGTTGAAGCGCCGATCCTCCACCGCGATCGTCGCGTCGCGCATCACCTTGGGAATGCGGTCATAGCTCAGCCAGTCGCCATAGCTCGGCCCCATCGACACGATCACGGTGCCGTCGGCGGCGTGGACGCGGATCATCTGCCCGTTGGGCGAGGATTTGAGCTGTTCGAAGCTGGGGAGCTGCGCGCGGGTGACATAGACCGCGGTGATCAGCGCGGCGAGCGCGAGCAATGCGGCGACGACCAGCAGCTTGAGGGCAAGCGACAGGCGACGGCGCCAGGGCGAACGGGGACGAGGGGCGCGGGCCATCGGATCGGCTAGAACGGATAGAGGCTTAGCCTGTCCTTAACAAGTCTAGCGGCGCGGCTGGAAATCGAGGCTGACCGAATTCATGCAATAGCGCGTCCCGGTCGGCGGGGGGCCATCGGGGAAGACGTGGCCGAGGTGGCTGTCGCATCGCGCGCAGCGCGTTTCGACGCGGGTCATGCCGTGGCTGGTGTCGCTATGATCGGTCACCGCATCGGGCGCGATCGGCCGGGTGAAGCTGGGCCAGCCCGATCCAGAATCATATTTGTCCGCCGAATCGAACAATTCCAGTTCGCAGGCCGCGCAATGATAGATGCCGTCGGCCTTGTTGTCGTTGTATTTGCCGGAAAAAGCGCGCTCCGTCCCGGCCTCGCGCAGTACGTGATATTGCTCGGGGGTCAGCCGCCGGCGCCATTCTGACTCGGACAGATCGAGATGTTCCATGCGCGTGATTCTCCGCCGCGCGGCGGGGCGCGTCAAGCCGGCGTCGGCGCTGCGGACCGGTTCAGAAGGGGCGTTCGCCGATATAATTGCCGGCGTCGCTGTAGCGACACACCAGCACGTCCTCGATCCGCCCGCGCGCGATCGCGCAACCGACCTCGCCGGAATCGCGCCACATCAGCTGGGTATAATGGCCGATGTCCTCGACCCGTCCGGTCGTGCTGTTGTTGGGGAACACCCCGGGGGTGAAGAAGCGCTTCTCGCGGATCCAGGCGTCGACCATATGTTCGAGCGTGAAGGCGCCGCGCGTGCCGGCCCACAGATTCTCGCCCTGCGGATCGAACGGACGTTCGGGGGCATGTTCGAAACGGCCGCTCCGCGCGAGATAATTGGCCCAGTCCTGCGCCGAGGCGGCGAGCATCGGATCCCATTTGAGCGGCATGATGCCCATCGCGACGCGCTCGCGGTTGTGTCTGCCGAGCACGCGATCGGCGAAATTGGACGTGGGATCGGTCGCACCGACCATGATCGGCAACGAAAACAGCAGCCCGAGGCTGGCGATCAGCGATGTCAAACGACGACGCGACATGGCAGGCCCATTCCGAAAGATGGGCCGATTCTGTCATGCGAGCGTCAGCAGGCGGTTGAAGGGGGTGGTTATCCCTTCGTTTACGATGATTTTTCCCGCGGCGGGAGAATCGCCACCTTGTCGCCGTTGCTGACCGCCTTGAACAGCAACGCAGCGAAGGACGGCGGGATACCGATGCAGCCGTGGGTCGCGGCGCCGCGGCGGACGTTGCTGGCGTGGATCGCCACCCCGTCCCCGGTGAGCCGCATCATATAGGGCATGCTCGCGTCATAGAGCGACGAGACGTGGGTCTCGCGCTTTTCGAGGATCGGGAACACCCCGGTCGGGGTCGGCTTGCCGTCGGTGCCGTAGAGGATCACCGCCGAGCCGATTTCGTGCCCGTCGCGAAACACCGAGAGCAATTGCCGCGCGAGATCGATCCGCACCCAGATGTCACCCGCCGGGATATGCTGTTCGTTCCAGACATAATCGCCGTAATGCATCGTATTGCGGACGTTGAGCACGCTCTTCACCGCACGGCGCTCGCCGTCGGGCAAGGTGAGCGCGGGATATTGGCCGACCGGATACCATAGCCGCGGGCCACGCTCGACCACCTGTACCGGCGGGTCGGTCAGATGGTGCTTGGTGTAATAATGCGCCGCCGCCGCGCCGCCGGCGATCGCCGCCGCGGCCAGCGCGAGCGGCACGGCGAGCCGTGCCAGCTTCTGTCCCAGATAGCGGGGGGAGAGTTTAGCGGTCAGCGACAATGGTCACCACTCGGCCGCGCCGGCGCAGCGCCGCGCCGATCGAGAAGAAGCCGATCAGCATCATCGCCCAGGTCGCGGGCTCGGGCACGCCACCCGGCGGGGTGACGGGTGGGGTGACGGGCGGCGTGCAGCAACCGCCACCGCTACTGCCACCGCCGTTGGTCAGCGGCGGGATGAACGGCACGATCGGTCCCGGCCCCGGCCCGACGGGCGGGCTGATGATATCGGTGGGCGGCACATAAGGCGGGGTCGCGCCGAACGGCAGATCGGGCACGTCGGCGATGATCGGCGGCCGCTCGCGCAGCGAGGTGAGCACGCGCTCGACCGGCGTCGCCGGCTTGGGCGCGGGCGGGCGGTGGCGGACATTGGTCGCGACGCGCTCGCGCGGGCCCTTGGTCTGGGTCAGCGCGCCGGCGGCGCGGCCGCCGGGCGAGCGATCGGTGAACATCGCCAGCGGATCGGCGAGCGCGGCGGTCACGGCGGCGGACGCGGCACTGATGCCGGCACCGAGACCGTTCTTGTCGCCCGCGACATAGCCCGCGCCAGTCCCGGTTGCGATCAGCAACCCCGCCAGCGTCAGCCCCTTGCGCCATCTGCGTTTGTTAACCATCATACGCCGAACACCCGGATCTACGCCCCTCCCCCATCGGGATCGGCATATCTTTTATCACGACGGACCACCCCGTTGATCCCACCTGTTGCCGCCGGACATAGCCAAAACTGTCCCGGATTGCGACAATTTAATAAGATTTGCGGTAAACGGTTGTCTTGTTCGCTGCCGGACTTTGCGACGAAAATGGTTAACATTTCGCTTGGCGCGCGCGAGTCGCGCCGGCGCCTTCCCGATCCCGGAAAGGCGCCGATTCTGCGAAGTTTATGAAAGGCCCCTTGCGGGGCGATCCCGGCCGGTCAGGCGGGATATTGGTGCGGTCGAGAAGACTCGAACTTCCACGTCCTTTCGGACACAACGACCTCAACGTTGCGCGTCTACCAGTTCCGCCACGACCGCACGTGATGTCTACCGGGCGGGCCCGGCGACTGGCAGGACGGCGCCCCTAGCAAAGCCCTACGGGGCTGGCAATGCCCCAGCGAAAGATTTGATCTTGGTTTGTTTAGAAATGACGCTTTGGGTCAGTCGCGCGGCGCCGGCCCGCTTCTCCACCCGACGTCCGATCAGGATATGCTCGTGGGAGGACGGGTGGGGGAGCGGGCCGGCGCCGTAAATGCGGCGAAGCTGCATTTGCCCAACAGCGGAATCACCTATTTCGCGTTCTCGCCGACGAAGCTCAGCTCGAGCCGCTTCGAATTGGCCGGCACGTCCAGCTTGGCCGAATTGAAATCGATCGATCCCTTGGGGCCGAGCGAACGCTGCTGCGGGGTGATCGTCCAGCTGAACACGATCCGGCCCTTGGCATCGCGCAGGTCGGCGCGGATGTCGGGGACGCGCTGGCGGGTGTCGGACGGGTTGAGCACTTTGCCCGAAATCGCGAACAACTCGCTGCCATTGGCCATCTCGCGCCGCTCGATCGGATTGTCGACCAGCCGCAGCGGCGATTCGCCGGGGCCGAACGACAGCCCGAGCTGCTGCGCGAGCCCCGGCGCGCTCATCCAGATGATCGCCGCCACCGCGACGAGCATCAGCACCCCGGCGGCAACCGCCGCGATCGTCCAGCGGCGCGATTGATCGCGGCGCGGGCGGAACGGCGGGCGGTGCGCGAAGGCGTCGTAATCGGGCGCGGCCACCGGGGACGGCGGCGGGGCGACCTCCGCCGGCTGGGGAATACCGGCGAGCGGCGCAGGCGGGGCGGGGGGGGCAGGCGGCGCGGCCTCGGCCGCCGAAGCCGCGGGCGAGATAACGGGCGCCGGCGCGGGGGCCTGCGCCTCCTCGATCGCCTGCGCGCTCGGCTCCTGGAACCAGCTGTGACGGCAATTGGCGCAACGCACGACGCGTCCGGTCAGCCCGATTGCGCTGTCGGGGACCAGATAGCGGGTGCGGCATTCGGGGCATTCGAGGATCATGTCGCGACAACCGCTTGCGCTGGGCTTGAATCCGTGAATCTAAACACGCTCAGCGCGTCGCTGGCAAGCGATGAGTGTCGGTAACGCGGCCTTGAAGCGATGCCCTGCGTCGTGCGATGGCGAAGCCGATGATGGGGTAGGGCGGAACGGCGCCGGCAATGGCGAATATCGTGCAGTTCGAAAATGTGGGGCTGCGCTACGGCACCGGCCAGGAGACGCTGTCCGACATCAGCTTCACGCTGGCGAGCGGCGCTTTCTACTTCCTCACCGGGGCGAGCGGGGCGGGCAAGACCTCGCTGCTCCGCCTGCTCTATCTCGCGCAGCGCCCGAGCCGCGGGATCATCCGGTTGTTCGGCGAGGATGCGGTGACGATGCCGCGCAGCCGCCTCCCCGGATTCCGCCGCCGCATCGGGGTGGTGTTCCAGGATTTCCGGCTGATCCCGCATCTCTCGATCGCCGACAATATCGCCTTGCCGCTGCGCGTCGCCGGGGTGCCCGAGGCGGACGTCGCCGGCCCGGTCAGCGAGATGCTCGCCTGGGTCGGGCTGGGCGACCGCGGCGGCGCGCGTCCCGCGACGCTGTCGGGCGGCGAGCAGCAGCGCGTCGCGATCGCGCGCGCGGTGATCGGACGGCCCGAGATCCTCGTGGCCGACGAGCCGACCGGCAACGTCGATCCCGAGATGGCCGAGCGGCTGTTATTGTTGTTCGACTCGCTCAACCGGCTGGGGACGACGGTGCTCGTCGCGACCCACGATCTGCACCTGCTCAATCGCGTGAGCGAGGCGCAGATGATGCGGCTCGATCGCGGGCGGCTGCAGGATCCGACCGGGCTGCTGCGCAATCCCCCCGCGCGGCGCGATTGACGATGGCAGCGTCGACCGCCCGGTTGCTCGACAATGCGCGCGACGGACGCGCGATGAGCTATGTGATCGCGATCATGCTGTTTCTGACGGTGCTCTCCGCGGCGATGGGGCTGGCGACGCGCAATGCGGCGGGGGCGCTCGAGCGCGCGATCGCAGGGCGGCTGACCGTCCAGCTGACCAGCGGCGCGCCCGATGCGCGCGCGGCGCTGGCGGCGCGGCTCGCGGCGCGGCTGCGCGCGACGCCGGGGGTGACGCGGGTCGCCCCGGTGAGCCGCGCCGCGCTCGCCGACCTGCTGCGGCCGTGGTTGGGGGCGGAGGCCAATGACGCCGATCTGCCGCTGCCCGCGATGATCGACGTCGATCTCGCCGACACCGCGCCCGCGACGCTCGCCCGGGTGACCGCGGCGGTGCGCGGGGTGGCGCCGGCGGCGCGGATCGACGCGCATGCCAGCTGGATGGCCTCCGTCGCCGGGATGCTGTCGTTCGCGACCTGGCTGGGCCTGGGGCTGGTCGCGCTGATGGCAACCGCGACCGCGACGGTGGTGGTCGTCGCGGCGCGCGCCGGGCTCGACGCGCATCGCGCAACGATCGAGGTGATGCATATGCTCGGCGCGACCGACGTGCAGATCGCGCGGCTGTTCCAGCGCCGCATCGCGCGCGATGCGCTGGTCGGCGGCGTGGCGGGCGGCGCGGCGGCGCTGGCGACGGTGGCGCTGATCGGCGCGCGCGCGTCGGGGCTCGGGTCGGAATTGCTCGGCGGCGCCGGGCTGGGGGCGGGGGCGTGGCTGATGCTCGCGCTGTTGCCGCTCGTCTTCGCTTTGCTGGCGATGCTCGCCGCGCGGATCGCGGTGACGCGTGCGCTGGGGCGCATCTTATGATCAGCCGGCTGATCGGATTGATCGCGGTGGCATGGGGGCTGGGCTTCGCAGCCTTCACGCTGCTGCTCGCCCAGCCCTCGGATGTCGCGCGGACCGATGCGATCGTCGTGCCGACCGGCGGGGCGGGGCGGATCGCGCGCGGGCTGGCGCTGATCGAGGAAAAGCGCGCGACGCGGATGCTGGTCACCGGAGTGGCGCCGGGGGTGAGCAAGAGCGATCTCGCCGACGTCTTCGGTCATGCCGCGGCGATCGACTGCTGCGTCGATCTCGGGCGGCAGGCGGTCGATACGCGTTCCAACGCCGAGGAGACCGCCGGCTGGGTGCGGCAGCATCACTATCGTTCGGTGCGGCTCGTCACCTCCGACTGGCATATGGCGCGCGCGCGGATGGAATTGCATGCCGCGCTCGACGACGATGCGGTCATCGTCCGCGACGGCGTCTCGACCGAACCACGACTGAGGCAATTAGTGAACGAATACAATAAGTTGATTCTACGCCGCATCGTATTGTGGCTGGGCGTCGGCAAATGAGCGACTGGCTGCGGACGATCGCGTTTCGTACCTTCTTCTACGCGGTATCGGTGCCGATCGTGCTGCTCGTGCCGCTCGTCGCGCTCGCCGGGCAGCGCGCGATGATCGGCTATGCGCATTTCTGGGCGAGGGTCCACCGCTGGGCGATGCGCACGATCCTGGGGATCGAGAGCCGGGTGGAGGGGGCGGTGCCGCGCGGGCAGTTTCTCTACGCCGCCAAGCATCAGGCGATGTACGAGACGCTCGAGCTGCAGCTGATCCTCGACGGCCCGGCGATGGTGCTCAAGCGCGAATTGATGCGGATTCCGATCTGGGGCTGGGCGACGAGGCTCTACGGATCGATCGTCGTCGACCGCGAGGCTTCGAGCAAGGCGCTGCGCCAGCTGATGCGCGACGGAGCGGCGGCCAAGGCCTCGGGGCGGTCGGTGATCGTCTATCCGGAGGGGACGCGGGTCGCGCCGGGCGAGCAGCCGCCGCTGCGCTCGGGATTTGCCGGGCTGTACAAGGCGCTCGACCTGCCGGTGGTGCCGATCGCCACCGACAGCGGGCGGCTGCTTCCCAAAAAAGGGGCGAAGCATCCCGGCGTGGTGACCTTCCGCATCGGCGCGCCGATCCCCGCCGGCCTGCCGCGTCGCGAGGCGGAACGGCGCGTGTGGGCGGAGATCAACGCGCTAGAGAAATAGGCGGCCCGCCCCTTTGCTCCCCTCCGTGGCGAAGGGAGGGGCGCAGAGAAGAAGGGGAAGTGGAAGCTCAGTCGTGCTTGCGCCCGAAATCGGCCGCGGCATCGTCCTGGCCCTGATCGACGATCGAGCGGCGGATCGCGCGGGTCTGGGTGAAATGCTCGAACAGGGTGTCGCCGTCGCCCCAGCGGATCGCGCGCTGGAGCTGAGACAGATCTTCGCTGAAGCGCTGGAGCATCTCCAGCACCGCTTCCTTGTTGGTGAGGAACACGTCGCGCCACATCGTCGGGTCCGACGCGGCGATGCGGGTGAAGTCGCGAAAGCCGCCCGCGGAGAATTTGATCACCTCGGATTCGGTCACCTCGGCGAGGTCGTTGGCGGTGCCGACGATCGTATAGGCGATGAGGTGCGGCAGATGGCTGGTGATGGCGAGCACGCGATCGTGGTGATCGGGCGCCATCGTCTCGACATTGCTGCCGAGCCGGCGCCAGAATTCGCCGACCCGCGCCGCGGCGGCCGCGTCGCCGTCCGCCAGCGGGGTGACGATGCACCAGCGGCCGTGGAACAAGGAGGCGAACCCCGCCTCGGGGCCGCTCTGCTCGGTGCCGGCGACGGGGTGCGCGGGAACGACGATCGCGCCTGGCAGCGCCTCGCGCAGCGCCTTCGCGACCGATTCCTTAGACGAGCCGACGTCGCTGACGATCGCCTCGGCGGGCAGATCGGCGGCGATCTCCGCCGCGACCGCGCCCATCGCGCCCACCGGCACGCACAGGATCACCAGTTCGGCGTCGGTCACCGCCGCGCCGGCGGTATCCGTCACATCGTCGAGCAGGTCGAGCCGGCGGGCGATCTCGCGCACCTCGGCGCTCGCGTCATGCCCGGTAAGCCGCACCGTCGGCATCGTCTCGCGCACCGCGCGCGCGATCGACGAGCCGATCAGCCCCAGCCCGATGATCGTGACGCGCGCGAACGGCAGCATCAGGCCCCGGCCATCCGGCGCAGCGCGGCGATCACGCCTTGCGTTTCCTCCGCGGTGCCGATCGTGATGCGCAGCCCGTGCGGCAGCCCCTGGCCGGGCAGCCAGCGGACGATATAGCCCGCGTCCATCAGCCCCTTGTAGGCGGTCTCGGCGCTCAGCTCGCCCTCGAACAGCACGAGGATGAAATTGGCCTGGCTGGGGATCGCGCGCAGCCCGGCATTGCCGAGCTTGGCGATCTCGTCGGCGAACCACGCGCGCCATTGCGCATTATGATCGCGCGTGCTGGCGACGAAGTCGGTATCGCCGAGCGCCGCGACCGCCGCCGCCGTCCCGGCGATGGTGATCGAGAAGGGCAGGCGGATGCGGTGCATCGCCTCGATGATCGCGGGCGCGGCATAGCCCCAGCCGATGCGCTCCGCGGCGAGGCCGTACATCTTGGAGAAGGTGCGGGTCACCAGCACGTTGGGGGCATTTTGCGCCAGCGCCATCCCGCCGTCGTCGTCGCCGCCGTCGATATATTCGGCATAAGCGTGGTCGATGACGAGCAGGATGTCGGGCCGCAGCCCGGCATGGAGCCGCTCGATCTCGCCGCGCGGGGCATAGGTGCCGGTCGGGTTGTTGGGGTTGGCGATGAACACGATCCGCGTGCGATCGGTGACCGCGGCGAGGATCGCGTCGACGTCGGTGGCATAATCCTTGTCGGGCGCCACCACCGGGGTCGCGCCGACGCGGCGGGTGGCGATCGGATAGACCGAGAAACCGTAATTGACGTAGATCACCTCGTCGCCCGGCCCGGCGAAGGCGCCGGCGGCGAGGTGGAGCACCTCGTCCGATCCGTTGCCATAGATGATCCGCGCCGGATCCAGCCCGTGCTTCGCGGCCAGCGTGTCGCGCAATTCGGTCGCGCTGGCATCGGGGTAGCGTTCGAGGCTGGTCGCGGCGCTGGCAAAGGCTTCGCGCGCCCTGGGGCTGGTGCCGAGCGGGTTCTCGTTCGACGAGAGCTTGGCGACCTTGCGGCCATCATCGGTGGTGGAGCGGCCCGGGATATAGGGGGCGATCTCCATGATCCACGGCTTGGGGACGGGTGCATTGGTCATGCCCGCGCGCTTACGCGGGCGCGGGCGTGGAGGGCAAGGGGGGCGAACCGCTTTCCCCGCCAACTGCCTTTCCGCCACCCCGGCGCAGGCCGGGGTCCAGCAGCGGGCCGGTCGGCACTGGACCCCGGCCTGCACCGGGGTGGACGGGAAAGGGCGGGATGCTGAGCGATGGGGAGCGGGTGTTGTGGGCACCGCCGCTCCCCGCTAACGCATCGCCACGATGTCAGACGATCAGCGTTACGGCCTTGGGCGCCATATCGTGCTGCCGGGGCCGCTCAGGCTCGACGGCGGGGGGATGCTCGCGCCGGTCGAGATCGCCTATGAAACCTATGGCACGCTGGCGCCCGACGGCGGCAATGCGGTGCTGATCTGCCACGCGCTGACGATGGACCAGTTCGTCGCCTCGCCGCATCCGCGCACCGGCAAGCCGGGGTGGTGGACCGCGATGGTCGGCCCCGGGCGGCCGATCGACACTGACCGGATGTTCGTGGTGTGCGCCAATGTGCTGGGATCGTGCATGGGAAGCTCGGGCCCGGCGACGATCGATCCGGCGACGGCGCGCGAATATGCGATGGCTTTCCCGGTGATCACGATCCGCGACATGGTCCGCGCGCAGGCGATGCTGCTCGATCATCTCGGGGTCGCGCGGCTCGCCGCGGTGGTCGGCGGATCGATGGGGGGGATGCAGGCCTTGTCCTGGGCGGCGACCTTCCCCGATCGCGTCGCGGCGGCGGTGGTGATCGCCTCGGCGGCGCGGCATTCGGCGCAGAATATCGCCTTCCACGAGGTCGGCCGCCAGGCGGTGATGGCCGATCCCCGCTGGAACAACGGCGACTATTATAACGGCGAGGTGCCCGCCGCCGGGCTCGCGGTGGCGCGGATGGCGGCGCATATCACCTATCTGTCCGAAGCGGGGCTCACCGAGAAATTCGGCCGGCGGCTGCAGGCGCGCGACGCCAAGTCGTTCGGGTTCGACGCCGATTTCCAGGTCGAAAGCTATCTGCGCCACCAGGGGCTGAGCTTCGTCGACCGGTTCGACGCCAATTCCTATCTCTATATCACCCGCGCGATGGACTATTTCGATCTCGCCGAGGAACATGGCGGGCTGCTCGCCAATGCCTTCCGCGCCAGCCGCGCGCGTTTCTGCCTCGTCAGCTTCGATACCGACTGGCTCTATCCGACGCGCGAATCGCGCGCGATCGTCCATGCGCTCAACGCCGCGGGGGCGCCGGTCAGCTTCATGGAATTGTCGAGCCCCTACGGCCACGACGCCTTCCTGCTCGATTCGCCCGAATTGTACCGCGTCGTCGCGGGTTTCCTGGGAGCGGGGGCATGACGCTGCGGCCCGATCTTGCGGTGATCGCCGATCATGTCGCGCCGGGCGCGCGGGTGCTCGATGTCGGGTGCGGCGACGGGCTGCTGATGGCGGCGCTGCGCGATACAAAGGGGGTCGATGCGCGCGGGCTGGAGCTCGATGCGGGCAATGTCGCCGCGGCGGTGGGGCGCGGGCTGTCGGTGATCCAGGGCGATGCCGATACCGATCTCGCCGATTATCCCGACCAGAGCTTCGATTATGCGATCCTCAGCCAGACGCTGCAGACGTGCCGCGCGCCCGACAAGGTGTTGCGCGATCTGCTGCGGATCGGCGGCCGCGCCTTCGTCAGCTTCCCCAATTTCGCGCATTGGCGGGTGCGGCTGTCGCTGTTGTGGGGGGGGCGGATGCCGGTGACGCGGCTGCTCCCCGAACGCTGGTACGACACCCCCAATATCCACCATTTGACGATCGACGATTTCCGCGCGCATCTCGCCGAACAGGGGATCGTCACCGAAGGAGCGTGGTTCCTGTCGCGTGGCAGAAAAACCACATCGGCGGCGGCAAATATGCTCGCCGAACATGCCGTCTTCCTGTTGCGGGGAACCGCAGGCGATTCGGGTAGTTTGCACCGGAAGTAATTTCGGACAGGGCATGCGTAAGTCAGCGTTGATTGTCGAGGACGAGATCTTCGTCGCTTTGGATCTGGAACGGATCCTCACCGATGCCGGTTACTCGGTCGCTGCGATCGCCGCTGATGCGCACGAGGCGCTGGCCGCCGCGCCGCGCTGTTCGCTCGCCTTCGTCGACGTCAATCTGCGCGACGGCGCGACCGGGCCGGCGATCGCCGCGCGGATCGTGCGCGATCATGGGGTGAAAGTGGTGTTCGTCACCGCCAATCCGGCGCAGATCGCGGGGGATTGCGGCGCGATCGGCTATATCCGCAAGCCGTTCAGCGAAGCCGCGATCCGCGCCGCCGCCGCTTTGGCGTTCGACGGCGTATCGCCGGGCAACGCCGATATCATGCGCTTCACCCCCTGCGCGTAAGCGCAGCGGCGGGCAGCTTTATCGACACCACCAACCCCTCCGGCCGCCAGTCGCGCTCGACCGCGCCGCCGAGCTGGCGGACCGCGCTCAGCTCGATCAACTGGCTGCCGAACCCGCCCTGCGCGGCGGGCGCGGTGACGGCGGGGCCGCCGGTTTCGCGCCAGACGAGGTGCGTCGCGTCGCCGTCGGCCGCCACGTCGAGCGAGACGGTGCCGCCGTCCTGCGCGAGCGCGCCATATTTGGCGGCATTGGTGGCAAGCTCGTGGAACAGCAGCGCGATCGGGGTCGCGGCGCGATCGTCGATCGCGACATCCATGCCGCCGACCGTGATGCGCGATCGCTCGGCGAGTTGATAAGGCTCGAACAATTCGGCGAACAGGCCGTGGAGGCTGTCGCGCTGCAGCGACGGGCGGGTTTCCAGGCTGTGCGGGCGGACGAAATCATGCGCCCGGCCAAGCGCGGTCACCCGCTCGCGCAGATCGTGCGCGGCGGGGGCGAATTCGGGGCGGACCCGCGCGGCGAACTGGATCAGCCCGGCGATCACCGCGAAGATGTTCTTGATCCGGTGCGACAGTTCGTGGCTGATGATCTCGCGCTCGTCGAGCGCCAGTTTCTGCTCGTGGATATCGGTGCAGGTGCCGAACCAGCGGGTGATCTGCCCGCCGGCGTCGCGGATCGGCAGCGCGCGGCCGAGCACCCAGCGATAGACGCCGTCGTGGCGCCGCAGGCGATATTCGATCTGATAGGGCTCGCCGTCCGCCAGGCTGCGCCGCCACAATGACCAGGCTTGATCGCGATCGTCGGGGTGGAATACCTCCGCCCAGCCGGTGCCGTCGGTCGCGCCCTCGGCGACCCCGGTGAAGGCATACCAGCGCGCGTTGAAATAATCGTTGTGACCGTCGGGTCGCGCCGACCACACCATTTGCGGCATCGTATCGGCCAGCGTGCGGAAACGCAGCTCGCTTTCGGCCAAGGCGGCGCGGGTATGCGCCGCCTCGCGCGCGGCGCGGCGCTCCTCGAGCCGGCCGAGCGTGGCGAGCGCGAGCAATTCCATTCCTTCGCGCTGGAAGGCGGTGAGCCCGTCGCGCGGCTGCTCGTCGATCACGCACAAGGCGCCGAGTGGCACCCCCTCGCGCGAGACGAGCGGCGCCCCGGCGTAGAAGCGGATATGCGGCGGGCCGGTGACCAGCGCATTGTCGGCGAAGCGCGGATCGCGCGCCGCGTCGGGCACTTCCATCACCTTATGGCCGTGCATCGCATGCGCGCAGAACGATTGGCTGCGCGGGGTTTCGGCGAGATCGGTGCCGACCCGCGCGAGGAAGCGCTGGAATTGCTCCTCGACCACGCTGACCAGCGCCACCGGGGTGTCGCACAATTGCCCGGCGAAGCGCGCGATATCGTCGAGCGCGCCTTCTTCGCGCGCGCCCGCGAGGTCGTAGAGCGCCATCACCCGCGCGCGGGCGATCTCATCGAGTTGTTGGGCGGAATCGTTCGCCAAGGGCGCCTTCAGAACGGCACGTCATCATCGAGATCGTCGGCGAAGCCACCGCGGGTCTGGCCGAAGCTGCTGCCGCCGGCGTTGTTGCCGCCGCCGCTCGCACCGCCGCCGCTCCGGGTCTGGCCGAAGCCGCCGCCCGAGGAGCCGCCGCCGAAATCGCTGTCGCCGCCACCCCAATCGTCACGCGCGCCACCGCCCGCACCGCCGCCACCGCCGGGCGCGCCGTCGAGCATCGTCAGCACGCTGTTGAAGCCCTGCAGCACGATCTCGGTCGAATAGCGATCCTGGCCGTTCTGGTCCTGCCACTTACGGGTCTGGAGCTGGCCTTCGATATAGACTTTCGAGCCCTTGCGCAGATAGCGTTCGGCGACGTTGGCGAGCCCTTCGTTGAAGATCGCCACCGAATGCCATTCGGTGCGCTCCTTGCGTTCGCCGGTGTTGCGATCCTTCCACGTTTCCGACGTGGCGATGCGCAGATTCACCACCTTGCCGCCGTTCTGGAAGGTGCGCGATTCGGGATCGCGCCCCAGATTACCGACGAGAATTACCTTGTTGACGCTGCCTGCCATGAAAGCCCCTCAAAGGCCGGCGGCCACCGCCAGCCAATATGTGATACCCGCCATGACATAGGCGGCGGTGAACAGATAGCCAATCATGAACAGCGGCCATTTCCACCCGTTCGTCTCGCGCCGGGTGACCGCGATCGTCGAGATGCATTGCGGCGCGAAGACGAACCACATCAGGAAGGCGAGCGCGGTGGGCAGCGACCAGCGGTGGCGCAGATTGTCGACGATGCTGCGCTGGCCCTTGTCGGACTCGGCGTCGTCGACCGCATAGACGGTGCCGATCGCCGAGACCGCCACCTCGCGCGCCGCCATCGCCGGGATCAGCGCCAGCGCGATATCGCGGTTGAACCCGATCGGCTTGACCACCACCGCCACGCCATTGGCGATCCGCCCGGCGATCGAATGATCGACCTGGCTCTGCCCCGCGGGCGCGCGCGGGAAGCTCAGCAGCGCCCACAGGATCACCGTGGTCAGCGCGATGATCGTGCCGGCGCGCTTGAGGAAGATCTGCGCGCGGCTCCACAGCCCGATCAGCACGTCGTTGAGGCGCGGCCATTGATATTTGGGCATCTCCATCATGAAGCCCGAGGAGGCGCCCTTGGTCACCGTGCGGCGCAGGAACAAAGCGGCGCAGAAGGCGCCGGCGATCCCCATCAGATAGAGCCCGAGCAGCACCAGCCCCTGCAGCCCGACGAACGGCAGCACGCGGGTATTGGGGATGAAGGCGCCGATGATGATCGTATAGACCGGGAGCCGCGCGGAACAGGTCATCAGCGGGGCGATCAGGATCGTCGTCAGCCGGTCCTTCTCGTCGTCGATCGTGCGCGTCGCCATGATCCCGGGGACGGCGCAGGCGAAGCTCGACAGGAGCGGGATGAACGCGCGCCCCGACAAACCGACCCCCGCCATCAGCCGGTCCATCAGGAAAGCGGCGCGGACCATATAGCCCGATGCCTCGAGGACGAGGATGAACAGGAACAGGATCAGGATCTGCGGCAGGAACACGATGACCGCGCCGACCCCGGCGATCACCCCGTCGGTGATCAGCGAGCGCAGGATCGTGTCGGGCATCAGCCCGGTGACCCCGGCCTCGATCGCCTTGAACGCATCCTCGATCAGGCCGATCGGCGCTTCCGACCAGCTGAACACCGCCTGGAACATCACGAACAGCAGGGTGACGAGCAGGATCGGCCCGAAGACCGGGTGGAGCGCGACCGCGTCGAGCATATGCGTCCAGCGCCGCACCGGGGTTTCGTGGAGCGTCGCCGCGGCGGAGATCGCGCGGGCGCGGCGCTGCAAGGTGGCGATATCGTCATGGACGCTGCCGTCCGACGCGCGCAGCGCGCGCGCCTCGCTGCCGTCGACCGCGAGGGTGAGTTCGTGGCGCAGGGCATCGAGCCCGCGCTTGCGCACCGCGACGGTGGGGACGACCGGCACGCCGAGCTCGCGCGCCAGCACCGCGGGATCGAGCGTCAGCCCGTCGCGCTCGGCGAGGTCGATCATGTTGAGCGCCACCACCACCGGCAGCCCGAGCGCGATGAGCTGGAGCGTGAAGCGCAGGTGATTGTCGAGATTGGCGGCGTCGACCACCACCACCAGGGCGTCGGGCAGCCGCTCGCCCGCCTGGGCGCCGGTCAGCACGTCGCGGGTGACGCGCTCGTCGGGGGAGGCGGGGTCGAGGCTATAGGCGCCGGGCAGGTCGACCAGCTCGATCGGGCGGCCGTCGTCGAGCGCGAAGCGGCCCGAGTGGCGCTCGACGGTGACCCCGGGGTAATTGCCGACCTTCTGCCGCGCGCCGGTCAGCGCGTTGAACAGCGCGCTCTTGCCGGCGTTGGGATTGCCGACCAGCGCGATCAGCGGCAGCGTCGACATTATCCCAGCGACACTGTGATCGTCGCGGCGACCGTGCGGCGCAGCGCCACCGTCATCCGCCCGATGCGGCACGCGATCGGCCCGCGCCCCAGCGACGCGCGGTGGAGCACCTCGACCCCGACGCCCTCGTCGAAGCCCAGCTCGCGCAGCCGCCGCGCCTCGGGCAATGCGAGCCGGTCCCAGGCGATCGCGGCGATCGTCGCCGGGTGGCGCAAGGGAAGCGATTCGAGGCTGGGGATCGGAGCGAGCACAGCCTCGATCTAACGATGATGCGAACGATTATCAATTGCCTATGCGCGGTTTTACACCACCGGATAACGCAGCCGCCCGACGAAGCGTGACAGGCTCGGGCGGTGCGCCGCGCGGCGCAGGAAGCCGGCCTTGGCCTTCTCGAACCGCATGATCCCGTCGATCCGCCGCGCGAGGAAGGCGCGCGTCTCGGCCTGCCCCTCGCTCTCGTCGTCGAGCAGCATCGTCATCGTCGCGGCATAGACGGCGAGCAGGATCGTGCGCTTGGTATAATGGTTATAGTCGGTCGCGGTGTCGCCGGCGGCGCGCCAGATCGTATCGGCGGTGCGCCACGCCAGCCGCGCGCCGTGCGCGACATGCTGCGGCAGGGCGAGGATCGCGAGCGCGCGGCGCAGCGATTCGCGATTCGGCGCGATCTCGTCGATCCGCGCCTCGACCAGGGCGGCGATCCGTGCGCGAATCTTCATCGCGGCGAGCCGTTCGGGCGGGAGCACGGCGAGCATCGCGGCGTCGATCGCGGCGAACCAGGCATCGATCATCGCCATCGCATCGGGCAGCGCCAGCGCGGCGACGTCGCGATCGACCCCGAGCGAGTCCGCCGCCAGATCACGCGCCGCCGCCGCCCAGCCGTCGAACGCGGCATTGGCGGCGATGCGCGGGGCGAGCGCGGCGCGGATCTCGTCGAGCGTCGCGTCGGAAAGGTCGGGGGCAGGATCGGTCATGTCGCCTCTCTATCACCCCCCGACGGCCGACGCACCAGCACCAGCGCAACCGCCACCAGCGCCGCGCCGAACAGGTCGATCGCGCCGAGCCGCTCGCCATAGATGACCCAGCCGATCGCCGCTGCGACGATCGGCTGGGTGAGCAAGGCGATGCCGATGACGAGCGGCGTCAATTGGCCGAGCGCAAAGATCATCAGCCCTTGCCCGAGCACCTGGCTGGCCAGCGCCAGAGCGAGCAGCGGCATCCAATGCTGCGGCATGATCGGCTCGCCCAGCGCGAGCGCCGCGATCAGCAGCGGCGGGCCGGCGGCGAGCGACGACAGCGCCAGCGCGGGCAAAGGCTGCATCCGCGTCCGCGCGCGCGCCATCAGGATGAAATAGGCCGCGTAGAGCAGGCCCGCGACCAGGCAGAAGACGTCGCCGAGCAGGTTTTCCGGCGACACCTCCGCCGACCGCCCAAGCAGCACCACCGCCCCGACCAGCGCGAGCAACAATGCGGCGCCCTGCGTGCGGGTCGGCCAGGCGCGCGCGACGATGAAGCCGTAGATCGGGAAGATCAGCGAGGCGTTGTTGCCGAACAAGGTGGCGTTGGCGAGCTTGGTGTGGTGGATCCCGACATGCCAGGTGGCGAGATCGCCGGCGAACAGCAGCCCCGAGGCGAACAGCACCCAGCCGAGCCCGCGGCTCTGCGCGAATGGCCGGCTACCGGTGGCGCGCGCGAGCAGCAGCAGCAACGGCGCGGCGAGCGAGATGCGCCAGAATCCGGCGGCGACCGGCCCGACATCCGCCATCCGCACGAACCACGGGCCGAACGCGAGCGCGACATTGCCGCCGATCAGCGCGGCGAAAGCCAGCGCGGATCGGCTTGGCGCGGCAATAGCTTTTCTTGTCGGCGTCGCCTGATGCATGCTGCCCCTTAACCGCCTATCTGCGTCGCGTCAGGTAGCAAAGCGCAACTGAAAGGGAATCGATGCCCACTCTGTTCGATCCGATCAAAATCGGCGCAATCGACGCGCCCAATCGTATCTTCATGGCGCCGTTGACGCGCACCCGCGCCACCGAAGGCCATGTGCCGACCGAATTGATGATCGAATATTATCGCCAGCGCGCCGGCGCCGGGCTGATCATCAGCGAGGCGACCGGGATCAGCCGCCACGGGCTGGGCTGGCCGCATGCGCCAGGGCTGTGGCTCCCGAGCCAGGTCGAGGCGTGGAAGCCGGTGACCGAGGCGGTGCACCGCGCCGGCGGGCGGATCTTCGCGCAGCTCTGGCATATGGGGCGGCTCGCGCGGCCCGACGTCACCGGGATGCAGTCGCTCTCCTCGGGGTCGGCGCGGGCGCCTTATGCGGTGCCTGAGAAGAATCCCTATGACGTGCCGCGCCCGGCGACACTCGACGACCTCCGCCAGGTGGTCGACGATTATGAATCCGCCGCGCGCAACGCGATCGCCGCCGGGTTCGACGGGGTGCAGATCCACGCCGCCAACGGCTATCTCATCGATCAATTCCTGCGCGACGGGGTCAACGATCGCGACGACGATTACGGCGGGTCGCCCGAGAACCGCATCCGGCTGCTGCGCGAAGCGACCGAGCGGGTGATCGCGACGGTCGGCGCGGCGCGCACCGCGGTGCGGCTGTCGCCCAACGGCGACACGCAAGGCGCCGACGACAGCGATCCGGCGCGCGTCTTCATCCCCGCGGCGAAGATGCTGAGCGATCTCGGCATCGCCTTCCTCGAATTGCGCGAGCTCTCGCCCGAGGGGACGTTCGGCAGCAGCAGCGTGCCCAAATTGAGCCCGCAGATCCGCACCGCCTTTGCCGGGCCGCTGGTGCTCAACCAGGATTATTCGCTGGCGGGGGCCGAGGCCGATCTCGCGTCGGGCGTGGCGGATGCGATCAGCTGGGGGCGGCTGTTCATCGCCAATCCCGATCTGGTCGAGCGCTTCCGCGACGGCGCGCCGCTCAATACGCCCAACCCGAAGACCTTCTACGACCGCGGGCCGGAGGGCTATACCGACTATCCGGCGCTCGAAGCGGCGTGAAACCGCGCGACCGGTGGCGCTTACCCCTGCTCGTAGCGATCGAGCCAGCGGGTAAGTCGCTGCCGCGTCGTGCGGCGCGGCCCGTTGCTGGCAAGGATCGCCAGCGGTGCCAGCGCCACCCACGGCTGCCACACCGCCAGCATCACCCAGGCCATTGCAGCAATCATCGCGACCAGCCGCAGCCGACCGAGACGGTCGCGCGCGGCGGCATCGAACGCGATCCGGCGCGGCGCCTTGTCGTCGTAGAAGCGTGCGGTGGTGAACGAGCCGTCGACGCGGCCTTCGCGGCGCGGGCGACGGGCCTCTCTCATCGGCTGGCCGCCGGGCACGGCGCCGGTGACGCGCGTATCGATCACCTCCAGCCGGCGGCCGCGCTCCACCACGCGATAGCGCGATGGAGGCGGCTCGGTCGGCATGTCAGGCGAAGCGGTCGCGCAACTTCAGCATCGCCAGCGCCGCGAGCGCCGCGCCGCCGCCCTTGTCGAGCTGGCCCGGATCGGCGCGGCGGATCGCCTGCGCCTCGTCCTCGGTGGTGAGGATGCCGTTGCCGATCGGCAGGCCGTCCATCGTCAGCGCCATCACCCCGCGCGCGCTTTCGTTCGCGACGATCTCGAAATGATAGGTCTCGCCGCGGATCACCACGCCCAGCGCGACATAAGCGTCGTACCGGCCGGTCTCCGCCGCCAGCGCGATCGCGCCGGGGATTTCGAGTGCGCCGGGGACGGTGACGATCTCCGCCTGATGCCCGGCTTCCTCGATCGCGGCGCGCGCGCCGGCGATGAGCATGTCGTTGAGATGATCGTAGAAACGCGCTTCGACGATAAGGACGCGGGCCATGATGCGATGCCTTTTGTTACGTGGTTATGCCGCGCCGGTGCCGGTGATAGCGCGTTCGGCGACGATCGACAGGCCATAGCCTTCGAGCCCGATCAGCGCGTGATGCGTGTTGGTGAGGAGGATCATCTCCTCCACCCCCAGCTCGGCGAGGATCTGCGCGCCGACGCCGTAATCGCGCAATTCCTCGATCTCGGGGGCGCCCGGCCCCTTGCCCTCGGCGCGCGCCTTCATGAAGCGGGTGACCGCGCCCTGCATCGGGCGGTTGATCACCACGATCACCCCGGCGCCCTCCTCGGCGATCAGCTCCATCGAGCGCGACAGCAGCCCGGTGCGATCCGATTGCTCGCCGAACATGTCGACGAAGAAGCTCGCGGTGTGCATCCGCACCAGAGTCGGCTTGGCGGGATCGATCCGGCCCTTGACCAGCGCGATCGTCTCGTCGCCGGTCGCCTTGTTGAAGAAGGTGATCGCGCGCCACGTGCCGCCCCAGCGCGATTCGAACGTCATCTCGGCCTGTTTCTCGACGAGATGATCGTGGCGGCGGCGATAGGCGATGAGATCGCGGATCGTGCCGATCTTGAGGTTGTGGAGCTGCGCGAAGGCGACGAGGTCGTCGAGCCGCGCCATCGTCCCGTCCTCGTTCATGATCTCGCAGATCACGCCCGAGGGGTTGAGCCCGGCGAGCCGTGCGACGTCGACCGCCGCCTCGGTATGCCCGGCGCGCACCAGCACCCCGCCCTCACGCGCGACGAGCGGGAAGACATGGCCGGGGGTGACGATCTCGTCCTTCCCCTTGCCCGCGTCGATCGCCACCGCGACGGTCCGCGCGCGATCGGCGGCGGAGATTCCGGTGGTGACCCCGTCGCGCGCCTCGATCGAGACGGTGAAGGCGGTTTCATGCCGCGTGCCGTTGTTGCGGCTCATCAGATCGAGCCCGAGCTGGTCGACCCGCGACTTGGTGAGCGCGAGGCAGATCAGCCCGCGGCCGTGACGCGCCATGAAGTTGATCTTCTCCGGCGTTGCCATCTGTGCCGGGATGACGAGATCGCCCTCATTCTCGCGATCCTCGTCGTCGACCAGGATGAACATCCGGCCGTTCTTGGCCTCTTCGATGATCTCCTCGGGGGAGGAGAGGAAGGCGTGGCGCAGGCGCGCGAGTTCAGCCGGCTTTGGCACGATAATGTTCCATCCGTTGGAGATAGCGGGCGAGGACGTCGATCTCGATATTGACCGGCTGTCCGGGGGCAAGCCCGCCCAGAGTCGTCACTTTCTGGGTGTGCGGGATCAGGTTGATCGTGAAACGGGTGCCGTCGGCGCGATCCTCGACAGTGTTGACGGTGAGCGACACGCCGTCGACCGCGACCGAGCCCTTGGCGGCGAGGAACGGCGCCAGATCGCCCGGCACGCGGATCGCGATGCGCCGCGAATCGCCGTCGGGGGCGATCTCGACCACCTCGGCGACGCCGTCGACATGCCCGGTGACGATATGCCCGCCGAGCTCCTCGCCGAGCTTCATCGCGCGTTCGAGGTTGAGCCGGCGGCCGGCGCTCCACTGGCCCTGCGCGGTGCGGCTGGTGGTTTCGCCCGAAACGTCGACCGCGAACCAGCCCGGGCCCTTGTCCACGACCGTCAGGCACACGCCCGAGCAGGAAATCGACGCGCCGAGATCGATCCCCGCGGTGTCATAGGCGGTATCCACCACGACGCGCAGATCGCCGCGGGCTTCCGCCGCTTTTATCGTGCCGATGTCGCTGACGATCCCGGTAAACATATCGCGTCCTTGCTCTATCGCTGGCGCACATAGGTCTCGAGCCGGTCGCTGCCAAGCGCGCGTGCGTCGTCGAGGCGCCAGCGGCCGTGCGCGTCGGCGAGGCTGGCGAGCCCGATGTCGCCCAATGCGGCGCGTCCGCCGCCGATCAGGATCGGTGCGCGGTAGATCAGCAGGCGATCGACCAGATCGGCGGCGAGGAAGGCCGACGCCGCGCCGGCGCCGCCCTCGACCAGCAGATGGTCGCCGGGAAGCGTCGCGATATCGGCGGGGCTGGCGATGACGGTACAGCCGGGGGCGTCGACTAGGCGCGAGGACAGGATCACGCGCTGCGGCGCGCGATTTTCGAGCCCGGGGAGGCGGACGTCGAGTCGTGGGCGGTCGATCTCCCGGGTCCCGCGGCCGACGAGGATCGCTTCGTGCCGCGCGCGTTCGAGATGCGCGTGCGCACGCGCTTCCGGGCCGGTGATCCAGCGGCTCTCGCCGTCGATCAGCGCGATGCAGCCGTCGAGCGAGGTGGCGAGCTTGAGCGTCACCTGCGGGCGCCCAAGCGTGCGGCGGGTAAGGAAGCCGGCGATCGACTCGCGCGCCGCGGGGGCCAATGTCCCGGTCGATACCGCGATTCCGGCAGCGGCGAGCCGGGCGAGGCCGGCGCCGTCGGTGCGCGGATCGGGGTCGGTGAGCGCGGCGACGACCCGCGCGACCCCCGCCGCGACGAGCAGATCGGCGCAGGCCGGGCCGCGCGGCGAGCGGTGCGCGCACGGCTCGAGCGTGACATAAGCGGTCGCCCCGCGCGCCGCCGCCCCCGCTTCGGCGAGCGCCATCGCCTCGGCGTGCGGGCGCCCGCCGGGCTGGGTCCAGCCGCGCCCGACGACGCGGCCGTCGCTGACGATCACGCAGCCGACATTGGGATTGGGGGCGGTCCGCCCGCGCGTCCGCGCGGCGAGCGCGAGCGCCGCGGCCATCCAGCGCTGGTCGGCGGGCGTCGACTGATCGGCACCGGCCCGCTCCCCCACCTGGCCTCCCATCAAGGATACTTTCGTGGGAAGCCGGGTGGAGGAGCGGGCCGGCACCGCCATTCCGGCACTCAGATGCCCCAGCGCTTCAATTTGTCGTCGAGCCGCTGGAATTCGGCGCGGGTCTTTTCCTGCTCCTTGGCCAGCTCGGCTTCGTCTTTTTCCTTCTTGGCCTGGTCGATCTTCTGCTGCGCGTGAATCTCGGCGTCGGTGCGGTCGAGCCGCCATTGCTGCACGTAGATGATGTCGGGCTTGTACGGCTTCTCGACGTGCGAATCCTTGATGAAGGCGAAGACGAAGAAGCTCGTGATCATCACCGCCAGCATGAAGAACACCAGCTCATGCCGCTGGCGCTGATGCAGAAACAGCCGGAGGTCTCGCAGCGCGCGGAGCGGCGACATGCGGGCGAAGAATTGCATAGGGCGCAAGATAGGCGCGTGGGGCGGGACATACCAGCATCTGTTTTGAAAAGGGCGGCACCGGCCCGCTCCCCCACCCGGTCTCCCATCAGGATACGCGCGTGGGAGATCGGGTGGGGCGCGGGCCGGCGCCGCGAAAAACACTCAGGAGGTCATTTCGAACCGCACCGTCATCGTCCGCCACGCTTCGACCGGCACCCCGTCGCGGGTCGCGGGGCGGAAGCGCCAGCGGGTCAGCGCCTGGCGCTCGGTGGTCTGCCAGAAGGCCTCGCTCGGGGCGGAGACGCGCTCGACCTGCTTCACCCGGCCGTCGGTGCCGACCAGCACGCGGATCACTACCTTGCCCTCGTTGCCCAGCCGCTGTTCGCCGGCGGGATAAGCGGGCTGGAAATCGCGCGCATAGCGCTGGTCGATCGTCGCATCGATCGTCACCGGGGGCTTGGCGGGGGGATCGATGATCCGGTCGACGGCATTGCCGATACCCGGGTCGACCGGGGGAAGCGGCGGCAGGACGTAGGTGGGCGTGCGCGGCGTCTCGACCAGCGGTTCGACCCGGTCGATCGGCGGGGTGGGCGCCGGATGTTGGGCAATTTTCGGCCGGGGCTGCTCGATCGGTTGCGGCGGCGGGGGCTGATCGATCGGAATGGGCTTGATGATCAGTACGTCATCGATCTTCTTCTTGAATGCCGGCACCGACAATATCAGCCCGGCCATCACCGCCCCGTTGAGCGCGACCGCGATCGCGAGGCTACTGGGACTGAACTTGCGTGGTTGGGCAAAACGATCCGCATACATTGGCCTGATCCTCTCGATTGTTTCTCCTTTTGCCGGTCGCCCGGTTCGGTGATGATACAACGTCGCAAACTGATCGAGAAGAGACTTTGTAACGTAACATTGCGAGTGCCGCGCCGGGTGAGCGTCGCGGTCTCCGCGCTCCCGCCGTTCGCCCTGAGCTTGTCGAAGGGCTGCACTTCTTCAAGGCAAGAAATGTGCAGGGCTTCGACAGGCTCAGCCCGATCGGGGAAAACGTGCGCCGATTATGATCGAGCGAGCCGCGCCAGCGCGCGATCGCGCCCGATCAGCGGGAGCAGCGCGGCCATATCGGGTCCGTGGTCGCGCCCGGTGAGCGCGCGGCGCAGCGGGAGGAACAGCGGCTTGCCCTTGCGCCCGGTCGCGTCCTTGAGTGCGGCGGTCAGCGCGTGCCACGGATCGCCCGCCCAGTCGATCGTCGCGGCGAGCGCCGCCGCTTCGGCGAGATAATCGGCATCCTCGCCGGCCGCGGGGGCGTCGACCGGCCCCTCGATCACCTGCCACCAATCGGCGGCCTCGGCGACGGTGGCGAGGTTGGGGCGCACCGCTTCCCACGCCGCGGCGCCCATTGCCGCGGGCAGCCGGGTCGCCACCGCCTCGTAGGAGAGATAGTGAACGATCCGCGCGTTGAGCTGCGCCAGTTCGGCCTCGTCGAACCGCGCCGGCGCGCGCCCGAAGCGCGCGAAATCGAACCCGGCGACGAGCGGCGCGACATCGCCGACCGGCTCGACCGGGTCGCTCGTCCCGAGCCGCGCGAGCAAGGCGCGGATCGCCTGCGGTTCGATCCCGGCTTCGCGGAACTGATCGACCCCGACGCTGCCGAGCCGCTTGGAAAGCTTGCCCTCGCTCCCCGTGAGCAAGGCCTCATGCGCGAAGGCCGGCGGGGCGGCGCCGAGCGCGTCGAACATCTGGATCTGCAGCGCGGTATTCGAGACATGATCCTCGCCGCGCACGACATGGCTGATGCCGAGATCGATATCGTCGATCACCGAGGGCAGCATATAGAGCCACGACCCGTCGGCGCGGCGCACCACCGGATCGCTCATCGTCGCGGGGTCGAAATGCTGCTCGCCGCGGATCAGATCGCGCCAGGTGATCGGCGCGGCGTGATCGAGGCGGAAGCGCCAGTGCGGACGCACGCCGTCGGCCTCGAGCTTCGCGCGATCGGCATCGGAAAGGTCGAGCGCGGCGCGGTCATAGACCGGCGGCAGCCCGCGGCCGAGCTGGATCTTGCGCTTGAGATCGAGTTCCTGCGCGCTTTCATAAGCGGGATAGATCCGCCCCGCCGCGACCAGCTCATCGAATCGGCGCTGGTAGAGCGCGAATCGGGCCGACTGGCGCACTTCGTCGGCGGGGATAAGCCCGAGCCACGTCAGATCGGCGCGGATCGACTCGACATGACGCTCCTCGCTGCGTTCGGCATCGGTATCGTCGATGCGCAGCATGAAGCGCCCGCCATTCTTCTGCGCGAACAGCCAGTTGTGCAGCGCGGTGCGGATATTGCCGACATGCAGCCGCCCGGTGGGCGACGGCGCGAAACGGGTGATCACGGTCATAGCCGCCCGCTTAGGCGCTTGCTCTTCCCCTCGCCAGCCCTCCGCATTAAGGCGGCCGCTTCGGGGCGCGGAAGGGCACGCACAAATGAAACTGATGACCGGGAACTCGAATCTGCCGCTGGCGCGCGATATCGCCGCCTATCTCGAGTTGCCGCTGACCGAGGCGCTGGTGCGCCGCTTCGCCGACGAGGAGATCTTCGTCGAGATCCGCGAGAATGTGCGCGGCGAGGACGTGTTCGTCGTCCAGTCGACCAGCTTCCCGGCGAACGACAATCTGATGGAATTGCTGATCTGCATCGATGCGCTCAAGCGCGCCTCGGCCAAGCGGATCACCGCGGTGGTGCCCTATTTCGGTTACGCCCGGCAGGACCGCAAACCCGGCCCGCGCACCCCGATCTCGGCCAAGCTCGTCGCCAATCTGATTACCACCGCGGGCGCTGATCGCGTGCTCTCGGTCGATCTCCACGCCGGGCAGATCCAGGGCTTCTTCGATATCCCGACCGATAATCTGTTCGCCGCGCCGGTGATGTCGGCCGATATCCAGGCGCGGTTCGGCGACAAGAATCTGATGGTCGTCTCGCCCGACGTCGGCGGTGTGGTCCGCGCGCGCGCCTTGTCCAAGCGGCTCGACAATGCCCCGCTGGCGATCGTCGACAAGCGCCGCGAGCGCGCCGGCGAATCCGAGGTGATGAACATCATCGGCGACGTCGAAGGCCGCTTCTGCATCCTGATCGACGATATCGTCGATTCGGCCGGCACCCTGTGCAACGCCGCCGCCGCGCTCAAGGAAGCGGGGGCGGAGGATGTCGTCGCTTATGTGACGCACGGCGTGCTCTCGGGCGGCGCAGTGGCGCGGGTCGAGGGATCGGTGCTGCGCGAGCTGGTGATCACCGATTCGATCGGCAATCAGGAGATCATCTCCGAGGCCAAGCGCATCCGGCATCTGACGATCGCGCCGCTGCTGGCGGAGGCGATCCGGCGGATCGCGGATGAATCGAGCGTTTCTTCTCTTTTCGATTGATCCCTCACTCTCCCCGTTTGGGCTGAGCTTGTCGAAGCCCTGCCCTTTCTTCCGCGGAGGAAGGGCAGCCCTTCGACAGGCTCAGGGCGAACGGGGGGTTCAAGCTCACGGCAAATGGGGGTTAAAGCTCAGCCCGAACGGGGTTTAGGGAAGCGAGCGCGCCGCGGCAACGCCGCGTCGTCGGACGGGTTCGGCTCTGCCGACCCGCCGGCCGGGCAATAGTTTCGCTTCGCTGCGCTTGCGATCGGCGCGCAGCGTGCGCGCCTAACTATTGCCGAGCGCGACGATGTGATCGAACACCGCCGGATGCAGCGGCTTGGCGAAGGCGCAGCCATATTTGAACTTGTCGCGCCACGCGACCACCGCCTCGAGCGCGGCGAGCCCCGGCAAGGTCAGCCAGACGGTCTGGCCCGGCCACATCGTAAAGCTGGTATGCGCGCGAAATCCCGTGGTGGAGAGATCGACCACCTCGATCTCGAAGCGCGTGGTGCCGCGATCGCGCAAATGCGCACGCATCTTCACCGCCTTGCGCAACGCGAGACGGCTTTCCTCACCTTCCTGGGACGCGGGGATGGGGACGACCTGTTCCATAGAACGGGCTATGCCGGATTAATGGTTACCAATCGGCAAACGGATCGCGCGGTTTCGATGAGCTCCCGTTGCCCTAGCCATCGCCGCCGCGTCTCGCTACGTCGCACCGCACCATGACTGATGATCTCCGCACCGCAGCCCTAGAGTCCAAGGCCTGGCCGTTCGAGGAAGCGCGCAAGCTTCTCAAGCGCTGGCCCGAGGGCAAACCGGGGGGCGAGGCGATCATCTTCGAAACCGGATACGGCCCGTCGGGGCTGCCGCATATCGGCACGTTCAACGAAGTGCTGCGCACGACGATGGTGCGCAACGCATTCAAGGCTTTGTCCGACCAGCCGACGCGGCTGATCGCCTTTTCCGACGATATGGACGGGCTGCGCAAGGTGCCCGACAATGTCCCCAATCAGGCGATGCTCGCGCAATATCTCGGCAAGCCGCTGACGCAGGTGCCCGATCCGTTCGAGAAGTTCGAAAGCTTCGCGCATCACAACAATGCGATGCTGCGCGCCTTCCTCGATCGCTACGGCTTCGACTACGAATTCGCTTCGTCGACCGAATATTATGCTGCGGGCCGCTTCGACGAGCAGCTCCGCAACGTGCTGCGCAACTATGATGCGATCATGGCGGTGATGCTGCCGACGCTGCGCGGCGAGCGCCAGGCGACCTATTCGCCGGTGCTGCCGGTCAGCCCCAAGTCGGGGGTGGTGCTGCAGGTGCCGGTCGAGGTGGTCGATGCCGAGGCGGGGCTGATCCGCTTCGTCGACGAAGGCGAGACGATCGAGCAGAGCATCCTCGGCGGCAAGGCCAAGCTGCAGTGGAAGCCCGACTGGGGGATGCGCTGGGCGGCGCTGGGGGTCGATTATGAGATGCACGGCAAGGATCTGATCGATTCGGCGGCGCTCGGCGGGCGGATCTGCCAGATTCTCGGCGGGCGGAAGCCCGAGACGCTCGTCTACGAGCTGTTCCTCGACGAGAAGGGCGAGAAGATCTCCAAGTCCAAGGGCAACGGGCTCAGCCTCGAACAATGGCTGACCTACGGCCCCGAGGAATCGGTCGCCTTCTACGCCTATCGCGAGCCCAAGAAGGCCAAGCAGCTGCACATGGGGGTGATCCCGCGCGCGGTCGACGACTATTGGCAGTTCCGCGGCAATTATGCCGGGCAGGCGATCAAGGAGCGGCTCGGCAACCCGGTCCATCATATCCACGACGGGCGATTGCCCGAGGGCAATCTGCCGGTGACCTTCGGGCTGTTGCTCAACCTCGTCGGGGTGATGGGCGAGGCGTCGCCCGAGCAGGTATGGGGCTATCTCGGCAATTATGTCGCCGATGCCTCGCCGGCGCGCTATCCCGAGCTCGATCGGCTGATCGGCTATGCGCTGGCCTATCACCGCGATTTCGTCGCGCCGACGCTCAAGCGCCGCGCGCCCGAGGGGGTCGAGGTGGCGGCGCTCGAACGGCTCGACGCGGCGCTCGCCGCGCTGCCCGCGGACGCCTCTGCGGAGGATATCCAGAACGAAGTCTATGAGATCGGCAAGACCGGCGGGTTCGCCGAATTGCGCGACTGGTTCCGCGCGCTCTACGAAACCCTGCTCGGATCGAGCCAGGGGCCGCGGATGGGGAGCTTCATCAAGCTCTACGGCATCGCCAACAGCCGCAAGCTGATCGCGGAGGCTCTGGGGCGGGCGGCATGACGGCGGCGCGGCGCGGCCCGACTTCCGCCCTGCGCGATTTCCTGCGCGGCGAGGCGGCGGGCGGCTTCGTGCTGGTCGCCGCGGCGGCGCTGGCGCTGATCGTCGCCAACCTGCCGGCGACGGCGGCGCTTTACGCGCATATCCTCCACGCCGAAACCGGCCCGGTGCTGGCGCCCGCGCTCGGGCCGATGACGGTCCATCTGTGGATCAACGACGGGCTGATGGCGCTGTTCTTCCTGTTCGTCGGGCTGGAGATCAAGCGCGAGCTGACCGATGGCGGGCTGGCGCGGGCGGACCAGCGGCAATTGCCGTTCATCGCCGCGGTGGCGGGGATGGCGGTGCCGGCGCTCACCTATCTGCTGGTGGTCGGCGACAGCCCCGGGCTGCAACGCGGCTGGGCGATCCCGGCGGCGACCGATATCGCCTTTGCGATCGGGGTGATGGCGATGCTGGGGAAGCGCGTGCCCTCGTCGCTCAAGCTGCTGCTCACCACCGTCGCGATCGTCGACGATATGGGCGCGGTGGCGATCATCGCGCTTGCCTATACCGAGGAGATACGCGCGGTTGCGCTGGTCGGCGCCGGGGTGGCGCTGGCGGTGCTGTATGTGATGAACCGGCGGGGCGTCCACGCGCTGTGGCCGTATCTCGCGGTCGGTGCGATATTGTGGCTGCTCGTGCTGCAATCGGGGGTCCATGCGACGATCGCCGGGGTGGCGACCGCCGCCTTCGTGCCGCTGGTGCGGACCCCCGGTGCGCCCGATGCGCCGCATTCGCCGCTCCATCGGCTCGAACATGCGCTTCATCCCTGGGTGGCCTATGCGATCGTCCCGCTGTTCGCCTTCGCCAATGCCGGGGTCGCGCTGGGGGGCGTCGGCTGGAGCGCGCTCGCGGCGCCGGTGGTGATCGGGGTGGCGCTGGGGCTGTTCCTCGGCAAGCAGATCGGGATTTTCGGCGCGATCTGGGGCGCGGCGCGGCTGGGGATCGCGCGGCGCCCGCACGGGGTGAGCTGGGCGCAGATCCACGGCATGGCGCTGCTCGCCGGGATCGGATTCACGATGAGCCTGTTCATCGGCGGGCTCGCCTTCCCCGGCGACGCGCGGCTGATCGCCGAGGTCAAGGTGGGGGTGCTCGCCGGTTCGCTGCTGTCGGCGGCGGCGGGGGCCGTGGTGCTGGCGCTCAGCGGGCGATCGCGCGGCTGATCAGTCGCCCGCCGCGCGGCCCTTGAACCCCTGCGCGACGACGAACCATTCGACGCTGCCCTTGCGGCTCGCCGGGGGCTTGGCGTGCTTCACGGTGGTGAAATGGCGTTTCATCTCCGCCACCAGCGACGAATCGGCGCCGCCCGCGAAGACCTTGGCGACGAACGTCCCGCCCGGTGCGAGCACCTCGATCGCGAAGGCGAAGGCGGTCTCGACCAGCGCCATCGTGCGCAACGCATCGGTCTGCGGATGCCCGACGGTGTTCGCCGCCATGTCCGACAGCACCAGATCGGGCGCGCCGCCCAGCGCGTCGATCAGCATCCCCGGCGCGGCATCGTCCATGAAATCGTGCTGGAAGATCGTCACCCCGTCGATCGGATCGACCGGCAGCAGGTCGATCCCCACCACCGCCGCCTTGGGCAGGCGGCGGCGCACCACCTGGCTCCACCCGCCGGGCGCGATGCCGAGATCGACCACCCGCTTGGCGCCCTTGAGCAGCCCGAAACGCTCGTCGAGCTCGGTCAATTTATAGGCCGCGCGGCTGCGATATCCCTCGGCCTTGGCGCGGCGGACATAGGGGTCGTTGAGCTGGCGTTCGAGCCAGCGGGTCGATTGCGCGCTGCGGTTGCGCGCGGTGCGCACGCGCTGGTGCCCGCCCGATCCGCCGCGGCTCATCGTGCGGTCGCCATCAGCCGGCGCAGGATGCCCTCGCGGATTCCGCGATCGGCCACCCCGAGCCGCTCGACCGGCCACAGATCGAGGATCGTCTCGAGGATCGCGCACCCCGCCACCACCAGATCGGCGCGCTCGCGCCCGATACACGGCAAGGCGGCGCGCTCGGCCGGGGACATATGCGCGAGGCTGTTCGATACCATACGCATCGCCGCCGCCGGCGCGATCAGCCCGTCGACCGCGGCGCGATCATAGCGATCGAGCCCGAGATGGACCGAGGCGAGCGTCGTCACCGTGCCCGAGGTGCCGAGCAAGCGCCGCTGCCGGTCCCCCGCGGGCAGCCGCGCGGCGAACGGCGCGAAGCTTTCGCGCACCAGCGACCGCATCCGCTCATAGGTTGCCGCACGCCCGGCGGAGCCGTCGGCCGCGGGAACGCTTTCGGTGAGCGAGACGACGCCCCACGGCGCCGAATGCCAGTCGAGCACCGAGGGGACGGTGGTCGCGGTGTCGATCAGCACCAATTCGGTCGATCCGCCGCCGATGTCGAACACCAGCGCCGGCCCTTCGCCCGGCTCGAGCAGCACATGGCAGCCGAGCACCGCGAGCCGCGCTTCTTCCTCGGCGGAGATGATATGCAGGTGGATCCCGGTCTCGGCGTGGACACGCGCGATGAATTCGGCGCCGTTCGACGCGCGGCGGCACGCCTCGGTCGCGACCGATCGCGCGAGCGCGACGTTGCGGCGCTTCAGCTTGTCGGCGCAGACGCGCAGCGCGGCCAGGGTGCGCTCGATCGCCGCATCGGACAGCCGCCCGCTGCTCGCCAGCCCCTCGCCGAGCCGGACGATGCGCGAGAAGGCGTCGACCACCGCGAAACCGTCGCCCTGCGGGCGGGCGATGAGCAGCCGGCAATTGTTGGTGCCGAGATCGAGTGCGGCATAATGGCGCGCGAATCCGGTGCGCGGGCGCGCCGAGGCTAGGGCCGAACGGGCAGGGTCTGAGCCCTGCCGGTACGGCAAACTGGCGGAGCTGTCGCCCATTGCCGTCGGGTCACTTTCTATTCTGTTCTGCCGTCGCGGACCCTATCGTCCGCCCGGTGCTTGGACGCGAGGCTACAGTTTCGTGACCCGACGAGCAAGCCGGCCTTGACCAGCGCGTATGTTCCGGCCTAGAGGCGCGCCCTCGTTGCCCCGTCGTCTAACGGCAAGACTACGGACTCTGACTCCGTCAATCGTGGTTCGAATCCACGCGGGGCATCCAGCTTTCCATATCGCGGCTCGCCCATGGGGAGGCTTCCGCCGATAACTTCCGGTGTCGATGAGCCGGCTCGGCGCTGGCGAGCCCGATCAAGGTGGCGATAAGCTCAGTATAATTCCCAGGTAAAACGGCCAGAGCGAAAAACGTGCAGATCGCCTTGCCCGATCACGTCCATGCCTATCAGGACGTCGAAATCATCATTGTCGCGGAAGTCGGCGCCATTAACCTCGTCGAACCAAAAGTAACCGCGCTCGCCCTTGTCCTCATATAGCGCGCCGAGCACGAAGCGGTAACGGTTGTGATATTCGATCCCTGATACTCCGCCAACGCGAGCCTTCCCGCGAGGGCGCAATCCCATGGCGCGAGCGGCGCTGCGCGTGATGCAGGTCCCGCCAGCCCCGGTGTCGATCAGCCCGCGCAGAATGCTGACATTGCTGGCGGGAACCCAAGGTGTCGGTTCGACACCCGGTACAAATACTTGTGCGGGCTGCACGACGACATCGATAACCATCTGCCGGTGAGCGTTGAGACTCCCGGTAATCTGTCGCATCTACTGGACGACGTGGCTGAAGAAGCCGAGGTCGACGACCTCGTCACTGACCTCCTGGATGCTGAACAGGTCGTCGGGGAACTGCGCCGCCCCGGCGCCTTCCGCACTACCGGCGGTGGCATGGAACGATACGATCTGACCATGACGCAAGAGCGCCCACTGACCTTTGCGGGCGGGCAGGTATTGCTGAACAACGCGCTGGAAACTATCGAAATTTCCGTCGATTTCCTGCTGTAGCGTGCTCATGGCACCGGCTCCCATCGGCTGTTCGCGAATCGGTATCACGCCTGGATTCAGTAGCGCAACGGGCGTTGAATCATGAAAGGCAGGCGGATTCCAAAGCGAGTCCCAATTGCAACACTATCGGCCGCTAGCGCCGTCGTCGCCGGCCCCAGACGCGTGCGTGTTCGCGGCGATAATGGCGGACGACGCGCCAGACGATCCATCCCACGCTCACCACCAGCAGCGCCAACAAGGCGTAACCAATTTCGACACGCACCATCCCGCCCCTTAGTGTCGCACGCGATCACTCCCGATGCTGCAACGCACGATGAGGCGGATGGCTCCCGCCGAATTCAGCCGGCATCCCCCCGCTCCAGCGCCAGCAACATCTCCTTCGCCGCCAGCCCGCCGGCGAATCCGGTGAGCGCGCCGTTGCTGCCGATCACGCGGTGGCATGGGGCGATGATCGAGATCGGGTTGCGGCCGTTCGCCGCGCCCACCGCGCGCGCCCCATGGGGGCGATCGAGCGCGCGCGCGATCCGGCCATAGCTCGACGTTTCGCCGAACGGAATGCGCAGCAACGCCGCCCAGACGGCGCGCTGGAACGCGGTGCCGCGAAAGGCGAGCGGTACGTCGAACGCGCGGCGCTTCCCCGCGAAATATTCGTCGAGCTGGCGCGCGGTTTCGCACAGCACCGGATGATCGGGCGCATCGGCCAGCGCGGGCAGCGGGACGCGCGCCGGATCGTCGCCCTCCCACAGGATCGCGACGAGCGCGTCCCCTTCGGCGACCAGGGTGAGCTCGCCGACCGGCGAGGCGATGATCTTTGACGGCAGAGGTTGGGACATGACGATCTCCTTCGCCGGCAGCGATCGCATCGATCGCCCGCGCGCGCGTCCCGCGGTTTGCGGTCAATGACGGGTCAGAACGCCTCGTCGATCAGCTTGCGCGCGGCGGCGCTGGTCCAGTCCATCTCGCCGGAGGTGCGCCATATCTCATGCCCCTTGGCGTCGAACAGGATCGTCGTGGGCAGGTTGACGCGATAGCCCAGGCTCAGCCCCATTTCGGGATCGGTATAGGGCTTCAGCCGCGTCAGATGCCGCGCGGCGACGAACGGGGCGACCTTGGCCGGCTCCATATCCTGGCTCACCGCGAGCATTGTCACTCGATCGCCTAACTGCCCGGCCAGCGTATCGAGCGTCGGCAGTTCCTTGACGCACGGCGCGCACCATGTCGCCCACAGGTTGAGCAGCACCGGCTTGCCACGGAAATCGGCGAGCCGCACGCGCTTGCCTTCGGGCGAGATGAAGACGCTGTCGACCGCTGCCATGCCGCGCTGGTGGCGATCGACCGCATTGTGCGCGCCATGCTTCTTGGATGCCGGCTGCACTTCGTCGGGCGACGTATCATTATGCGCCGCAGTCGCTTGCCCGTCGCCGGGCCTTTGCCTATCGCAGCCGGCGGCGGCCAATGCCAGCCCGAGGAGAAAGACGATCGCCGAACGCGAAGCCATGAGCGGTTCCAATCAGATGTGGGGCGGTCGGTTTGCCGAAGGCCCCGCAGCAGTGATGCGTGAGATTAACGCCTCGATCCCATTCGACAAGCGCATGTGGCGTCAAGACATCGCCGCGTCCAAGGCGCATGTCGCGATGCTCGCGACGCAGGGCGTCGTCGCGCAGGAGGATGCCGCCGCGATCAGCGCCGGGCTCGATACGGTCGCCGCGGATTATGAAGCCAACGGCGTCCCCGACGATCTGACGCTGGAAGACATCCATATGCTCAGCGAGGCGAAGCTCGCCGCGGCGATCGGCCCGGTCGCGGGGCGGCTCCACACCGCGCGCAGCCGCAACGATCAGGTCGCGACCGATTTCCGGCTGTGGGTGCGCGACGCGATCGACCAGACCCGCACCGCGCTCGCCGCGCTCGATGCCGCATTGCTCGCGCGTGCCGAGCAGCATGCCGGCGACGTGATGCCCGGCTTCACCCATCTCCAGTCGGCGCAGCCGGTGACGCTCGGGCATCATCTGATGGCCTATCACGAGATGATCGCGCGCGACGCCACCCGCTTCGCCGATGCACGCGCGCGGATGAACCTCTGCCCGCTCGGCTCGGCGGCGCTCGCCGGGACCGGCTTTCCGCTCGATCGCCACGCCACCGCCGCGGCGCTCGGCTTCGACGGCCCGACGCGCAACTCGCTCGATGCAGTGTCGGATCGCGATTTCGCGATCGAATATCTCACCGCCGCCGCGCAATGCTCATTGCATCTGTCACGGCTGGCGGAGGAATTCGTGCTGTGGGCGTCGCAGCCGTTCGGCTTCGTCGCTTTGTCCGATCAATGGTCGACCGGCAGCTCGATCATGCCGCAGAAGCGCAACCCCGACGCCGCCGAGCTGGTGCGCGGCCATGCCGGACGAATCACCGGCTGCCTCGTCAGCCTGATGGTGACGATGAAGGGGCTGCCGCTGGCCTATTCGAAGGACATGCAGGACGATAAGCCCCCGGTGTTCGAATGCCACGATTTGCTGGGGCTGAGCATCGCGGCGATGACCGGGATGATCGAGAGCGCGACCTTCCGCACCGATCGGATGCGCGCGCTGGCCGAGAGCGGCTATGCCACCGCGACCGATCTGGCCGACTGGCTGGTGCGCGAGGCGAACGTGCCGTTCCGCGAGGCGCACCACATCACCGGCCGCGCGGTGGCGCGCGCCGAGGCGCTGGCGGTGACGCTCGATCAAGTGCCGCTCGCCGACCTCAAGGCGATCGACCCGCGGATCGACGACCGGGTCTATTCGGTGCTGTCGGTCGACGCCTCGGTCGCCAGCCGGACGAGCTTCGGCGGCACCGCGCCGGACAATGTGCGCGCCGCGATCCGCGCGGCGCGGGGAGAATGACGATGAAGCGCGCCTTTGTGACGCGGGGGGCGGTATTCGCTCTCGGCTCGCTGTTGTTGCTTGCCGCTTGCGGTCGGACGCATCCGCTGCGCCCGGCCAAGGGCGAAAGCCTGCCGCCCGCGCCTTATGGCGCGGAAACCCCGCCGGCGGGCAGCAAATTGATCGAACCGTCGGTCCAGGCGCGCCCCAAGCGCGGCGACGATCTCCTCACCAACTCTCAGGATCGCCGGTCGGACCAGTTCGACCTGCCGCCACGCTGATGAACCATTTTTCGATGATCGATGGCGCGCTCCATTGCGAGGGCGTGCCGCTCGAACGGATCGCGGCCGAGGTCGGCACCCCGGTCTATGTCTATTCCGCCGCGACCTTCCGGCGCCATGCGCAGGTCTTTCGCGACGGGCTGAAAGCCGCGGGCGCGCGGGTCCATCTCGCTTATGCGATCAAGGCCAATCCCAATATCGGGGTGCTGCGCGTGCTCGCCGACGAAGGCTATGGCGCCGACGTGGTGTCGGGCGGCGAGCTGGCGCGCGCGCTGGCGGCGGGAATGCCGGCGCATGACGTGGTCTTCTCCGGGGTCGGCAAGACCGACCGCGAGCTGATCCGCGGGCTGGAGGCCGGGATCGGCCAGTTCAACCTCGAGCTCGAGGAAGAGGGCGTGGTGCTCGCCGCGCTCGCCGCGGCGCGCGGGCTGACCGCGCCGGCGGTGCTGCGCGTCAACCCCGACGTCGACGCCGGGACCCACGCCAAGATCTCCACCGGCAAGAAGGAAAACAAGTTCGGCGTGCCGATCGATCTCGCGCCCGGGATCTTCGATCGGCTCGCGACGCTGCCGGGGATCAACCTGCGCGGGGTGGCGATCCATATCGGCAGCCAGCTGTTCGATCTCGCGCCGCTCGAAGCGGCCTATCGCCGGGTCGGCGAGCTGGTCGCCGAGCTGCGTGGGCGCGGTCACACGATCACCCATGTCGATCTCGGCGGCGGGCTCGGCGTGCCGTATCGCGAGGAGGACGCGCCGCCGGCGCCGGCCGATTACGGCGCGATGGTCGCGCGTGCTACCGCGGGCTGGGATGTCGAATTGATGTTCGAGCCCGGCCGGGTGATCGCGGGCAATGCCGGGGTGTTGCTGACCGAGGTGATCTGGGTCAAGCCGGGGGTGATCAACCCCTATGTCATCGTCGATGCGGCAATGAACGATCTCGCGCGTCCGGCGATGTACGATGCGTGGCACGATTTCGTCGCGGTGCGGCCGCGCGGCGGGACGATGACCGCCAATATCGCCGGCCCGGTGTGCGAGACGGGGGATACGTTCGCGATGGGGCGGACGATCGATCGCGTCGAGCGCGGCGATCTCGCGATCTTCCGCACCGCGGGCGCCTATGGCGCGACGATGGCGTCGACCTACAACAGCCGGGCTTTGGTGCCCGAGGTGCTGGTCGACGGCGATCGCTATACCGTGGTGGCCGATCGCATCGCGGCCGAGACGATCCTCGCCGCCGAGCGGGTGCCGGACTGGTTGTGACGCTCGCCAGCCTTCCCCTGTTCGTCAGCCTCGCCGGGCGGGCGGTGATCCTGATCGGGGAAGGCGAGGCGGCGGATGCGAAACGGCGGCTGCTCGAACGTGCCGGCGCGGTCGTGGTGGATGAGGCGGGGAAGCCCTTGCCGTCGTCCACCACCGTTCATGCTGAGCTTGTCGAAGCGTTGCCCTTTTCTTCGACGCGCGGTGAAGGGGAAAGCAGCCCTTCGACGAGCTCGGGGCGAACGGAGGAAGCGAGGTTCGCGATCGTCGTCGATGACGAGGCGGCGGTCGCGCGGCTCAGGGCGCGTGGCGTCCTCGTCAATGCGGTCGATCGTCCCGATCTGTGCGACTTCACCTTGCCCGCGATTGTCGATCGTGCGCCGGTGATCGTCGCGATCGGCACCGGCGGCGCCTCCGCCGGGCTGGCGGCGGCGCTCAGGCAGCGGCTGGAGGCATTGCTGCCGGCGCGGCTCGGGCGGCTCGCCGAGGGGCTGCATGCCGCGCGCGGCGCTTGGCGTGCGCGTTATCCTGAAGCCGGCGACCGGCGGCGCGCGATCGGTGCGGCGCTGGCGCCGGGCGGGGCGCTCGATCCGCTCGGCGAGCACGGCGAGGCGCCCGATGCCGGGCCGGTCGACGCAGCGGTCACGGCGGGGATCGTTCCGCTCAAATTGCGCTCGGCCGACCCCGACGATCTGACATTGCGCGAGGCGCGGCTGCTCGCGCAGGCCGATCGCGTGACGCATCGGCCGGGGGTGCCGCGCGCGATCCTCGATCGCGCGCGCGCCGATGCCGCGCGGATCGAATGCGCCGCGCCGCCGTTGGACGCGGGACCGGGATTGACCGTCGACGTGGAGATGCTGTGAGCGGGTTCGGCTATCGTATCGACAATGGCGTGGCGCGCCGTATCACGGTGAAGGAAGCGGCGGCGTGCGACGCCGGGATGGTCTGGGTCCATTTCTCCGGCACCGGCGACGCGACGCGAGCCTGGCTGCGTGACGAAGCGCGGCTTCCCGAACATCTCGTCGAGGCGCTCACCGCGCAGGAAACCCGCCCGCGCTGCGACGGCTATGATACCGGCGCCTATCTCAACCTGCGCGGGCGGAGCGAGGAGGAGGTGTATCCGTCCGACCTGCTCGCCTCGGTGCGGATCTGGGCCACCAAGGGCCGGGTGATCTCGGTGACGCGCAAGCATCTCGTCGCGACCGATGTGGTCGAGCAGGCGGTGAAGGACGGCACAGCGGACGATCCCGGCGATCTGATCACCACCTTCGCCACCGCGATCACCAACGATCTCGATCCGGTGGTGGCCGAGCTCGGCGATCAGATCGACGATTGCGAGCAGGAACTGGATGCGAACCGCGTCTACGAGCTGCGCCGCAAGGTGACGCGGGCGCGGATCGCCGCGATCGGCTATCGCCGGTTCCTCAACCCGCAACGCGCCGCGCTCGACAAGCTTGCGCAATTGCAGGGCGACTGGCTGAGCGAGGACGATCGCGCGCATGTCGCCGCCGCCGCCGATCGCGCCGCGCGCATGGCCGAGGAGCTCGAGGCGATCCGCGAGCGCGCCAGCCTGATCCACGAAACGCTCACCGACCTGCGCGCCGAGCTGATCGACACGCGTAGCCTGATCATCGCGATCGCGGCGATGGTGTTCCTGCCGCTGACCTTCATCACCGGGCTTTACGGGATGAACGTCGCCGGGCTGCCTTATGCGCAAAAGCCGTGGGCGTTCGATGCGATCATCATCGCCTGTATCGTCATCTCGGTTGGAATCATTGCCTATTTCCTGCGCCGGCATTGGTTCCGCGCTTGAGCGATTACACGAATTAACGCTGTTTCCTGCTGGACTTACGGCACTTTTCATCGATAGCCTCGCCGCGGTCTCGGGAGGACACTCGATGAAGCTCGCCGCCAAGCTTGCCCTGCTCGCGCTGGCGATCGCGCCGGTCGCGGCCCTCAGCGACAATGCGCCGCGGGTGATCCTTGCCCAGCCGGGGATCGGCGGCGGGGCGATCGAGCGTTTCACCCTGCGCTTCAGCCAGCCGATGGCGCCGCTCGGCGATCCGCGCGCCGCCGCGCCGGCGACCGCCGAATGTTCGGTCGCCGGGCAGGGGCGCTGGGTCGACCAGCAGACCTGGGTCTATGAATTCGAACGCCCGCTGCCCGGCGGAACGACGTGCCGCTTCAAGACGGTCGACGGGCTCAGGAGCGTCGCGGGCTATGCGCTGGCCGGCGCGCAGAATTTCACCGTCGATGCCGGCGGGCCGGTGGCGCGCGCGGTGCTCCCCTCGGGCGGGGGCGACGAGATCGAGGAGGACCAGACCTTCCTCGTCGCGGCCAATATGCCCGCCGATCCGCGCTCGATCGCGGCCAATGCCTATTGCGCGGTCGACGGGATCGGCGAGAAGATCCCGGTCGACGTGCTCCCCGCCGATCTGCCGGGCAAATTGATCGGCGCGATGGGCAAGGACCGCTGGGAGGTGCGTAACTTCCTGGAGAACGCCGGGCTGCCGGGCGATCTCGCCACCGCCTCCGCCGCCGATCGCCAGCGCGCGGTCGCCGGGGTGGTGGCGCTGAAATGCCGCCGCAATTTGCCGCCGGGGCGCGACATGGCGCTGGTGTGGGGGGCGAATATCGCCGGTGTCGGCGGCAAGCTCGCCGGGGCCGACCAGCGCTTCGACTATAAGGTGCGCAAGCCGTTCGCGGCGCGGTTCGAATGTTCGCGGGTCAACCCGCAGGCGGGGTGCAGCCCGGTCGAAAAGGCGTGGGTGCGCTTCTCCGCGCCGGTGGCGATGTCGGTCGCGCAGCAAATCCGCATCACCCTGCCCGACGGCAAGACGATCGCGCCGACCTTCAGCGACGACGAGAAGAAGAAGGCGACGATCGCCGATATCGGCTTCGCCGCGCCCTTGCCTTATGCCACCGCGGCGAAGCTCGAACTGCCGCAGGGGGTGAAGGACGAGAGCGGCCGCGCCTTGTCCAATGCCGAGCGCTTCCCGCTCGATATCCGCTTCGATCGCGCCCCGCCGCTGGTCAAGTTCGCCGCGCCGTTCGGGATCCTCGAGGCGAAGGAAGGCGGCGTGCTGCCGGTGACGGTGCGCAATGTCGAGCCCGCGCTGCAGGGCCGCAACCTTACCGTCGGCGGGCAGGCGCTGCGCGTCGCGGACAAGGACGGCGCGGTGGCGGACTGGCTGCGCCGCGTCTCCGCCGCGGGCGATACGCGCTACGAATCGGTCAAGCGCGGCGAGGAAACGGTCGAGGTCAACCACACCGGCGACACCTCGATCCTCGGCAAGCAGGGCGCGCCGCTCAATGTCGCCTTGCCCGGCAAGGGGCAGGATTTCGAGGTGGTCGGGGTGCCGCTCGGCAAGCCCGGCTTCTATGTCGTCGAACTGGCGAGCCCGGTGCTCGGCCGCGCCTTGCTCGGGCGCGATGCGCCGCGTTATGTCGCGGCGGCGGCGCTCGTCACCAATATGGCGGTGCATTTCAAATGGGGCCGCGAACGCAGCCTCGCCTGGGTCACCGCGCTCGACAGCGGCAAGCCGGTCGCCAATGCCAATGTCGCGGTGACCGACAGCTGCACCGGCGAGGTGCTGGCGCGCGGTATCACCGATCGCTCGGGCGGGTTGTTCGTCAAGGGCGGGCTGCCCGAACCGGCGACCTATGGCAGCTGCAACGACAATTCGTCGACGCATCCCCTGATGGTCTCGGCGCGCGCCGGGGGCGATTTCAGCTTCACGCTCACCCAATGGGGCGACGGCATCCGGCCGTATGATTTCGATCTGCCGTACGGCTATTCGAAGCCCGACGACGTGTTCCACACCGTGTTCGACCGCGCTTTGGTCCGCGCCGGCGAGACGGTGCACATGAAGCATATCGTGCGCCGCCCGGTCGGCGCCGGCTTTACGATTCCCGCCGGGTTCACCGGCACGTTGCGGCTGTCGCATCGCGGATCGGACACCGAATTCGACGTGCCGCTGACGATCGACGCCAACGGCATCGGCGAGACGACATGGACCGCGCCGCAAGGCGCGCCGATGGGCGATTACGATCTGCGCGTGATCGCGGGCGAGCGGACGATCTACACCCAGCAATCGTTCCGGCTCGACGAATATCGCCTGCCGACGATGCGCGCGACGGTGAGCGGGCCGAAGGGTGCGGTGGTGCGGCCCAAGACGGTGCCGCTCGACCTGTTCGTCGGTTACCTCTCCGGCGGTGGCGCCTCCAATCTGCCGGTCGATATGCGCGTCGGCTGGTTCGCGCATCGCAACACGCCCGACGGCTATGACGCTTATACCTTCGGCGGCCGCGCGGTGCAGGAGGGCGTGAAGCCGCTCAACGGCGACGGCGAGGAGGACGGCCCGACCTTGCCCCCGACGCAGACCTTGCCCGCGCGGCTCGGCGCCGACGGCACCGCGCGGCAATCGATCGAGGTGCCGCAGGGGCTCGACGGCACGACCGACATGACGGTCGAGATGGATTATCAGGACGCCAACGGCCAGACCTTGACCGCCTCGCGGACGATCCCCGTCTTCGCTTCGCGCGTCCAGCTCGGGGTCAAGACCGACGGCTGGCTGATGAAGCAGGACGATTTGCGGCTCCGCTTCGTCGCGCTCGACCCCGAGGGCAAGCCGATCAAGGGGCAGAAGATCAATGTCGCGCTGTACAGCCGGCAGATCCTTACCGCGCGGCGCCGGCTGATCGGCGGCTTCTACGCCTATGACAATCAGATGCGGACGACCAAGCTCTCCGCCTCCTGTTCGGCGACGACCGATGCGCAGGGGCTGGCGCAATGCGCGGTCGATCCGGGGGTGTCGGGCGAGGTCTATGCCGTCGCCACCGCGGCCGATGCCGACGGCAATGTCGCGCGCGCGGTCCGCTCGGTGTGGCTGGCGGGCGACGACGATTGGTGGTTCGGCGGCGACAATGGCGACCGGATGGACGTCGTGGCCGAGCAGCCCACCTATAAGGCCGGCGACACCGCGCGCTTCCAGGTGCGGATGCCGTTCCGTTCCGCCACCGCCTTGGTGACGGTCGAGCGCGAGGGCGTGCTGTCGAGCTTCGTCACCGAATTGTCGGGCAAGGACCCGGTGGTCGAGGTGAAGATGCCGGGGAGCTATGCGCCCGACGTCTATGTCTCGGTGATGGCGGTGCGCGGGCGCGTGACGCAAAGCTGGTGGGGCTGGTTCAAGAGCCTGTTCGGCGCGCGCGACGAGGCGCCGGCGGCGACCGCGACGGTCGATCTGTCGAAACCGGCCTATCGCCTCGGCATCGCCAAGGTGAAGGTCGGGTGGGAAGCGCATAAGCTGGCGGTGACGGTGAAGCCCGATCGCGCGCGTTATGCCGCGCGCGAGACCGCGCAGGTGGCGATCGCGGTGACCGGGCCGGACGGCAAGCCCGCGCGGACCGCCGATGTCGCCTTCGCCGCGGTCGACCAGGCGTTGCTCCAGCTCGCCCCCAATGAATCGTGGGACGTGCTCACCGCGATGATGGGCGAACGCCCGCTCTCGGTGCTCACCGCCACCGCGCAGATGCAGGTGGTCGGCAAGCGGCATTACGGGCGCAAGGCGGTCGAGGCGGGCGGCGGCGGTGGCGCGGATAGCGCGGCGCTCAACCGCGAGAATTTCCAGCCGGTGCTGTTGTGGAAGGGCCGCGTCGCGCTCGATGCGCAGGGGCGGGCGATCGTCCCGGTGGTGCTCAACGATGCCTTGTCCTCGTTCCGGCTGGTGGCGATCGCCACCGACGGCGCGGACCGCTTCGGGATGGGGGCGACCAATATCCGCACCGCGCAGGATCTGTCGCTCTATGCCGGGCTGCCGCCGGTGGTGCGCACCGGGGATCAATATGCCGCGGGGTTCACACTCAGGAACGGCTCGGACAAGCCGATGACGGTGACCGCGGAGGTCGCGCTCACCCCGCGCATCGCCACCGGGCGGCCGCTCACGGTGACGATCCCGGCGGGCGGCGCGGCGCCGATCGCGTGGAACCTCACCGCGCCGCCGCAGCCGGGCAATCTGCGCTGGCAGGTCAGCGCGCGGACCAGCGACGGCCGCGCGGCGGACAAGGTGACGGTGACGCAGGAAGTGGTGCCCGCGGTGCCGGTCGAGGTGTGGGCGTCGACGCTCGCGCGCATCGGCGCCGAAACGACGATCCCGATCCGCGCGCCCGCCGGGGCGCTAAAGGGATTGGGCGGCGGGATGGGATCGGTCGACCTTCGGCTCGACGATACGCTCGCGCCGCCGATGGCGGGGGTGCGCGCGTTCATGGCGGCCTATCCCTATCAATGTTTCGAGCAGCGGATGAGCCGCATCGTCGCTTTGGGCGATACCGCCGGCTGGATCCAGCTTGCGGGCGAGATCCCGGCCTATCAGGCGCCCGACGGGTTGCTGCGCTACTGGCCGAGCGAAAGCCTGCAGGGATCGGAGGCGCTGACCGCTTACGTCCTGTCGATGGCGGGCGAGGCGGGACTGGCGATCCCCGAGGCGAGCCGGACCAAGATGGTCGAGGGGCTGCGCGCGGTGCTCGACGGGCGGCTGCGGCGCGAGGAATATGGCGATGTCCGGCTCCAGCGGCTCGCCGCCTTCGCCGCGCTCGCCCGCGCCGGCGCGGCGACCCCGGCGATGCTCGGCCAGATCGGGTTGACCCCGGCGGAAATGCCCACCGCGAGCCTGGCCGATTATCTCCTCGCGCTCGATCGCGTCTCGGGGCTCGCCAATGCGCAGGCGTTGCGCGGCGCGGGCGAGACCGCGCTGCGCAGCCGATTGGTCTATGAAGGAACGCGGCTCGATCTCAGCGATGCGTCGAACATGCCGTGGTGGCTGATGTCCTCGGCCGACGAAGGCTCGATCAAGGCATTGCTCGCGGTGCTCGGCAAACCCGGCTGGCAGGACGAGGGGCCGAAGATGATGGTCGGCGTCGCGCTTCGCCAGCAGCGCGGGCGCTGGGATACCACCACCGCCAACGCCTGGGGGGCGCTGACCGTGCGGCGCTTCGCCCAGCTCTATCCGGCGACCGCGATCGCGGGGACGACGACCGCGACCCTGGGGCAGCGCAGCGCGACCTTCGCCTGGCCGCTCGCGGCGGACCGGCGGCAGGCGTCGCTGCCGCTGCCGGCGGGGCAGACGCCGCTGGTGCTGCGCCAGTCGGGCGGGGCGGGGCCGTGGGCGACCGTCTCGGTGCGCGCGGCGGTGCCGCTTACCCAGCCGCTCTCGGCGGGCTATCGGCTGTCGCGCAAGGTCGAGGTGGTCCAGCGCCGCGTCGCCGGGCAACTGACCCGCGGCGACGTGCTGCGCATCACGCTGACGGTCGACGCGACCGCCGAGCGCAACTGGGTGGTGATCGACGATCCGATCCCCGGCGGGGCGACGATCGTCGGCGATCTCGGCGGGCAATCGAAGATGCTCGCCGACCAGGCGAGCGGCGGCGACGGGGTCAAATTCGGCGCGGTCGATGGCGACGGCAAGCTGTGGGACGTCCAGGTCGGGGTCGTCCCGGCCTATATCGAGCGCGGCAATGCGGCGTGGCGCGCTTTCTACGCCTGGGTGCCGCGCGGGCGGTTCCAGGCGTCGTACATGCTGCGGCTGAACGGCGCCGGGCGCTTCCAGCTCCCGCCGACGCGGGTCGAGGCGATGTATTCGCCCGCGATCCATGCCGCGGTGCCCAATGCGCCGGTGGTGGTGGTGCAGAAGTGACGCGATGCGTTTCCCCAAACCTCCGTTCGGGCTGAGCTGCACTTTCTTCCACGGAAGAAGGACAGCCCTTCGACAAGCTCCGGGCGAACGGGAGGATGTTGGGCACGAACGGGGAGGGCGCGCGCGCGAACGGTGGGCGGTTCCGGTCATCCTCGCGATTGCGGTGCTGTTCGGCATCGCCGACTGGCTCACCCGGCCGCCGCCGCTCCCCGGCTATGCGCAGGTGCGCAATGCGTGGCGGCCATCGGAGGCGTGGCTTTACGATCGCAACGGCGTGTTGCTCGATTCCTCGCGGGTCGATTTCGCGACGCGGCGGTTGGCGTGGACCCCGCTCGATCGCATCGCGCCGGTGGTGCGGACGACGATCGTCGACAGCGAGGATCGCCGCTTCGCGCAGCACAATGGGGTCGACTGGCTCGCGCTCGCCGCATCGGCGCGCGATCGCGTCGCGGGGAAGCGCCCGCGCGGGGCGAGCACGCTGGCGATGCAGCTCGCCGGTTTCCTCGCGCCCGATCTCGCGCGGCCGGGCGCACGCGGCTGGCTCGACAAATTGCGCCAGATCCGGGCGGCGCGCGCGCTCGCGGGGGATTGGAGCCGCGATCAGATATTGGAGGCCTATCTCAACCTCGCCGGGTTCCGCGGCGAGGCGCAGGGCATCGGCGCGGCGGCGCTCGGGCTGTTCGGCAAGACCCCGGCGACCGTGACCCGCGACGATGCGTTGCTGCTCGCCGCCTTGCTGCCCAACCCGCAGGCCCCGGCCGAGGCGGTCGCGCGGCGCGCCTGCGCACTGGCGCACGAGGGGAATTGCGCCCGTTTCCCCGCGCTTGCCGCCTCGGCGCTGGGACCGGCGCGCAGCCTCGCGCTCGATCCGGGGCTGGCGCCGCATCTCGCCGATCGGCTGCTCAAAAGGCCGGGGATGCGCGTCACCACCACGCTCGACATCGCGGTGCAAAGGGTCGCGGTCGCCGCGCTGCGCCGGCAATTGCTCGGGCTCGGCGCGACCCGCGCGCGCGACGGGGCGGTGATCGTGGTCGACAATGCGAGCGGCGACGTGCTCGCTTATGTCGGCGGCGTCGGCGGCAATTCCAGCGCGCCCTCGGTCGACGCGGCCAATGCCTATCGCCAGGCGGGGTCGACGCTCAAGCCGTTCCTTTATGCCGAGGCGATCGAGAAGGGCTATCTCACCCCCGCCTCGATCCTCGACGATACCCCGGTCGAGCTCGATACCGCCTCGGGGCTGTATGTGCCGCAGAATTACGATCGCGCGTTCAAGGGCCCGGTTTCGGCGCGCGCGGCGCTGGCCGGGTCGCTCAACGTGCCCGCGGTGCGCACGCTGCTGCTCGTCGGGGTCGATCCGTTCCGCGATCGTCTATGGGATACCGGGTATCGCGGACTGGTCGAGGACGGGTCCTATTACGGCTTCAGCCTCGCGCTCGGCTCGGCCGAGGTGACGCTCGCCGAGCAGGCCGCCGCCTATCGCAGCCTCGCGCTCGGCGGGCGCTGGGCGCCGCTGCGGCTGGCGGCGGATGATCCGCGCCCCGCGCCGCGCGCGGTGACGACCCGCGCGGCGGCGTGGATCGTCGGCGACATGATGGCCGATCCCGTCGCGCGTGCGGGCACCTTCGGGCTCGATTCGGCGCTGCGGCTGCCGTTCTGGGCGGCGGTGAAGACGGGAACGTCGAAGGCGATGCGCGACAATTGGTGCGTCGGCTTCACCGATCGCTTCACCGTCGCGGTATGGGTGGGCAATGTCGAGGGCGATGCGATGCGCGCCGTCTCGGGCACCAGCGGCGCGGCGCCGGTGTGGCGCGACGTGATGCTCGCGCTCAATGGCCGCCGCGCCGGTGCGCCGCCGCCCCCGCCGCCGGGGGTCGAGGCGCGCCGCGTGACCTTCGCGGGGACGGGCGAGCAGCCGCGCCGCGAATGGTTCCTCGCCGGCACCTCGTTCGCGCGCGCTGACGTCGCGCCCGCCGAGGCGCGGCGGCCGCGGATCGCCGCGCCGGTTTCGGGGAGCGTCTATGCGCTCGATCCCGATATCCCGCGCGATCGGCAGCGGCTGGCGGTATCGGTGACGGGGGCGGCGGGCACGCACCGGCTGCGGCTCGATATGCGCGATCTCGGCGCCGCGACGACGGCCCCGGTGATCTTCCCGCCGCCGGGCCGGCACCAGCTCGCATTGGTCGATCTGGCGGGGCGAACGGTGGACCGGGTGATCTTCACGGTACGTTGAGTCCGGGCGATCGAACCCGATCGCACGGCGGGCGTTTGTCGTTCGGTCCCATCCCCCTCCCTTTCGGGACTGGCGCGCGTATCGCGCCGGCCGCGTCGCAAGCGTATCGTGCGACGCGGCCACCCCCCGGGGCCTCTACAGCATTGTTTTTTGTCGTCATGCCGGACTTGATCCGGCATCCAGAGCCACGGAGGACATCGCTTGAGACTCTGGATGCCGGATCAAGTCCGGCATGACGGAGAGGGGCGGGGTCACATCTTGAGGTAAGATCATGAGCACAGGCACGATTCGCGTCGGTATCGGCGGCTGGACCTATGAACCGTGGCGCGGCACCTTCTTCCCGCCGAAATGGCCCGCGAAGCGCGAGCTCGAATATGCCGCGGGGAAGATGACCGCGATCGAGGTCAACGGCACCTATTATAGCGGGTTCAAGCCCGCGACCTTCGCCAATTGGGCCAAAGCGGTGCCCGACGGGTTCGTCTTCACGCTGAAGGCCTCGCGCTTCTGCACCAACCGCAAGGTGCTGGCCGAGGCGGGCGAATCGGTCGGGCGCTTCGTCGGGCAGGGGATCGTCGAACTCGGCGATCGGCTCGGGCCGATCCTGTGGCAATTCATGGCGACCAAGAAATTCGATGCGGAGGATTTCGGCGCCTTCCTCAAGCTGTTGCCCGCCGCGCATGAGGGTGTGGCGCTGCGCCACGCGGTGCAGGTGCGGCATGACAGCTTCGCCGACCCGGCATTCATCGCGATGTGCCGCGCCGCCGGGGTGGCGATCGTCTATGCCGATTCGGCGGATTATCCCGCGATCGCCGACGTGACCGGGGATTTCACCTATGCGCGGCTGGAAAATGGCGTCGAGGAGGAACCGGCGGGCTATAGTCCGACCGAGCTCGATCACTGGGCGGCGGCGGCGCGCGACTGGGCCGCGGGCGGCGCGCCCGAGGGGCTGCCCTATGTCGAGGCAGCGAAACCGGCGCCCGCGCCGCGCGATGCCTTCGTCTTCTTCATCAACGGCGCCAAGGTCCGCGCGCCGCACGGTGCGATGGCGCTGATCGAGCGGGTCAGATAGCTTCCCGCGCCGGCCCCGCCGGCTCGGCGCGAACCGCCGGTTCGGCGGGCGGCGGCGGCGCGGCATTGGCTGAATTGTTGTTGTCGGCAGATGCGGGCGGCGGGACCATCAGCGCCGCCGCTTCTAAGGCATCGAGCGCGTGGTGCGCGGCGATGAAGCGGCGTGCGGCGTTGGCCCAATTGCCCGACGACCCGGCGCCCGGCAGCCGCGAAACCTCGCCCAGCGCGGCCTGCACCTGCCCCGCGTCGAGCAGCCGCCGCGCGCGCGCCAGTCGCTCGGCGGGGAGCTGCGACGGCGTGCTGACGTCGTGGAGGATGATGAGGCTGCCGAGCTGGTGGCGAATCCCGGCGAGCCAGCCCGAGACCCAGCCGTCGCCGCCGCCGTTGGTCAGCCGATCGGCGTTGGCGTCGAGCGCCTGGCGCAGCGCGGCGACCGTCACCGGCTGGCGTGCGGCCTGGATCACGGTGGCGACGGGGCCGGCGGCGATCTGGCCGAACCGTTCGCGCAGCTGGACCTCGAGATAGCCGAGCGTCACCCCGCGATCGATCGCGCGGCGCGCGGCGAAGGCGACCATCATCGCCTCGGCGCGACCGGCCTGCGCGGCGGCGGCGGCAGTGGTGCTGTCGATCGAGGCGGTGCGCGCTTCGAGCGCGGAAAGCTGCGCGGCAAGCGCGGTTTCGCGTGAATCGAGCGCTTCCGGGGTCGGCGGGACGGTGGCTTGCGGGGAAGGTTGCGCTTCGGGCTGCGGCGCGGTTTGCGGCTGGGCGGCGTCGGGCGCGGGCTGGGTGGTCGACGGGGTGTGGACGAACCAGCCGCCCGAATTACGCATCGCGACGAGCATCAGCGCGATGCCGACGACGAATGCCAGCACGACGAGCGTCGTGATGACCAGCCCGACCCGCGGCCGGCGCGCGGCGGTTTCGCTCGGCAGTGGATCGTTCATCGGCGCACTATCCCCGGCCCGGCGCCACGGGTCAACTCGCGAGCGACGCGGCGAGTGCGACGAGCAATGCGTCGTCGGGGCGCGGCGTGCTGGCGATCGCGTCCCAGCCCGCGCCGGCCGCCGCGGCGATCTTCTCGCTCAGCGCGGCAAGACGGATCGTCTCGCGCGGCACCGCGTCGCGGTCGACCAGCTCGGCGAAGCGGCGCGCGGCGCGCGGCGAGTGGAGCAGCGCGACCCGCCCGCGTGCCGCCGCGAGCGCCCCGGCGGCCAGATCGAGCGGCGCGCTGCGATAGACGGTGATCGAAACCACATCGGCGAAGGCGATATGTTCCTGCCCCGCGAGGTGGAGCGGCGCGCGGAACCCCGCCGCCCGGGCGGCGTCCAGCGCGGCGACGCCGTCGGTCGTACCGGTCACCGCGACGGTGAGGCCGACGGCGCGCGCGGCATTGGCGCTTTCCTCGCCGACCGCGATCACCGGCAGGTGACCCAGCGCCGTCAGCCCGGCGCCGGCGTGGCGCATCGCATTGGTGCTGGTGATAAGCAATGAATCGAACGCCCCGCCGGGTGTCTCCCACGCGACCGGCTCGACCGCGAACAGCGGCAGCGCCAACGCCGGCACCCCCAGCGCCGCGAGCCGCGCGATCGTTCGCGCATTGCCCGGCTCGGGGCGCAGCACGATCGCGGCGCGCGTCACCCGCCGAACAGCCGGCGGACCGATTCCGGCGCGCGGCCGAGCAAGTCGCGGGCCAGCGCCGCGGCGACGATCGCGCCGTCCGCGCCCTGCTGCTCGCCCTCGACCGCTTCGCTGCCGTCCTCGGCGAGCAATTGCGCGCGAAGGCCGATCCCGCCCTCGACGATCCGCGCCAGCGCGCCGACCGGCGAGTGGCAGCCGGCGCCGAGCGCGGCGAGAAAGGCGCGCTCGGTCAGCACCGCCTTGCTGGTCGGCGCGTTGTCGATCGCCGCGACCAGCGCCGCGGCGGGCGAACCGGCGCGCACCTCGATCCCCACCGCCGCCTGCGACGGGGCGGGAAGCATCTGGTCGATCGGGATCGCCTGCCCGGTGTCGTGGCGTCCGAGCCGGTCGAGCCCGGCGGCGGCGAGCAGGGTCGCATCCGCCTCGCCCGCGGCGAGCTTGGCAAGGCGGGTGTCGACATTGCCGCGGAACAGGATGATCCGCAGATCGGGGCGCAGCCGCAACAGCTGCGCGCGGCGACGCGGCGAGCTGCTCCCGACGATCGCGCCGGGTGGCAGATCGGCAATCGATGCCGCGCCGATCAGCCGGTCGCGCACGTCGGCGCGCGGCAGCATCGCGGCGATCGCGATCTCGGCCGGGCGGATCGTCTCGACATCCTTCATCGAATGGACGCAGGCATCGACCTCGCCGTCGAGCAAAGCGCGATCGAGGTCCTTGGTCCACAGCGCCTTGCCGCCGATCTCGGCGAGCGCGCGATCCTGCACCCGGTCGCCGGTGGTGCGCACCGTGACCAGTTCGACCTCGAGGCCGGGATGCGCGGCGACGAGCGCGTCGCGCGTCATCCCCGCCTGGGTGAGCGCAAGGGGGGAGCCGCGGGTGCCGAGCCGGAAGATCATGCCGCGAGCGATGGCCCAGGACGGGGCGACATTCAACCGGATGGATTGTCCCGACGCTTCTCGCTTATCCGTCATGCCGGGCCCGACCCGGCATCCAGAGCCGCAAACACCGCCGCCCGTGGCTCTGGATGCCGGATCAAGTCCGGCATGACGGAGAGGGTTCGCGCCCCTTCGACAAGCCCGGACGGACGCGATAGAGGGCGGGACATGCTGATCCTCGGGCTCGAATCCTCCTGCGACGAGACTGCCGCCGCTTTGGTCACCGGCGACCGCCAGGTGCTCGCGCACCGGCTGGCGGGGCAGGAAGCCGCGCATCGTCCTTATGGCGGGGTGGTGCCGGAAATCGCCGCGCGCGCGCATGTCGAGGCGCTGGAGCCGCTGATCGAGGCGGCGCTGGCCGATGCCGGCGTATCGCTCGATCGGGTCGACGCGATCGCCGCGACCGCGGGGCCGGGGCTGATCGGCGGGGTGATGGTCGGGCTCGTCACCGGCAAGGCGCTGGCGCACGCGGTCGGCAAGCCGCTGATCGCGGTCAATCATCTCGAAGGACACGCGCTGAGCCCGCGGCTCGCCGATGCCGAGCTCGCCTTTCCCTATCTGCTGCTGCTCGTCTCGGGCGGGCATTGCCAGTTGCTGCTGGTCGAGGGGGTCGGACGCTACCGCCGGCTCGCGACGACGATCGACGATGCGGCGGGCGAGGCGTTCGACAAGACCGCCAAATTGCTCGGGCTGGGTTTTCCCGGCGGGCCGGCGGTGGAGCGCGCCGCGGCGCTCGGCGATCCGCGCGCGGTGCCGCTGCCGCGCCCGTTGCTCGGATCGGGCGAGCCGCATTTCTCCTTCGCCGGGCTCAAGAGCGCGGTGGCGCGTGCGGTGGGGCAGTATCGCGCGGAGGATATCGCCGCCTCGTTCCAGCAGGCGGTGGTCGATTGCCTGATCGACCGCACCCGCCGCGCGCTCGACCGGGCGGACGGGGCGACCGCGTTGGTCGTCGCGGGCGGGGTCGCGGCCAATGCCGCGGTGCGCGGCGCGCTCGAGGCGCTGGCGGCGGATAATGGGCTGCGCTTCGTCGCGCCGCCTTTGTGGCTGTGCACCGACAATGCCGCGATGATCGGCTGGGCGGGGGCCGAACGGTTCGTCGCGGGGCTGAGCGACCCGCTCGACGTGCCGGCGCGCGCGCGCTGGCCGCTCGATCCGAGCGCGGAGGCGGTGCGCGGCGCGGGGGTGAAGGCATGAGGATCGGGGTGATCGGCGGCGGCGCCTGGGGCACCGCGCTCGCGGCGGTGGCGGCCCGCGGCGGCGAGGTGCTGCTGTGGGCGCGCGAGCCAGAGGTGGTGGCGGCGATCAACGCCGATCATGCGAACCCCCTGTTTCTGCCGGGGGTGGCGCTGTCGCCGGCGATCCGCGCGACCGGCGCGCTCGGCGATCTGGCCGGGGTCGATGCGTTGCTGGTCGTCGCGCCGGCGCAGCATGTCGGGCGGGTGCTCGCGGAGACTCCGGTCGGCGCGACGCCACTGGTGATGTGCGCCAAGGGGATCGAGGCGGGGACGCGGCGGCTGGTCGGCGAAGTGGCGCATGCCGCGCACCCGGGGGCGCCGATCGCGGTGCTTTCGGGGCCGACCTTCGCGCATGAGGTGGCGGCGGGGTTGCCGACCGCGGTGACGTTGGCGTGCGAGGATAGCGATTTGCAGGCGCGGCTCGCGGCGCGGCTCGCGGGGCCGGCGTTCCGGCCCTATGCGTCGACCGACGTGATGGGGGCGGAGATCGGCGGGGCGGTCAAGAATGTCCTCGCGATCGCTTGCGGTGTGGTCGAGGGCGCGGGGCTCGGGCAGAATGCGCGGGCCGCGCTGATCGCGCGCGGCTTTGCCGAGATGACGCGCTTCGGGCTGGCGCGCGGCGCGCGGGCGGAGACGCTCGCCGGATTGTCAGGGCTGGGCGATCTGGTGCTGACCTGTTCGTCGACCAGTTCGCGCAATTTCTCTTTGGGGGTCGGGCTGGGGCGTGGGGAAAGCGCCGCGACCCTGCTCGCCGATCGCCGGACGGTGGCGGAGGGGGCATTCACCGCGCCGGTGCTGGTCGAGGCGGCGCGCGACGTGGAGGTCGATATGCCGATCGTCGAGGCGGTGTGCCGGCTGCTCGACGGCGCCGATGTGCGCGCGGTGACGCGGGATCTGCTGTCGCGCCCGCTGCGCGACGAGGTGTGAGTCTGAAGGGAAGGACCTCTCACCGTTCGGGCTGAGCTTGTCGAAGCCCTGCACTTTTCTTCGCGCGGAAGAAGCGCAGCCCTTCGACAGGCTCAGGGCGAACGGGTTTTATTTCGTGCGCCGCGCTCAGAAATCGACCGCGATGCCCTTGAGCTCCCAATCGCCGAAGCGGGTCGGGTCGCGATCGTTGGGATCGGTCGGGCCGGGGGTCGCCGGGGCGGGCTTGGGGACCGGCTTGTTGGGCGAGAGATAGGCCGGCGGCTTCACGTGCGCGGGGCGTTTCGACATTTGCGATATCCGATCTTGCTGGCGATCTGGCTGGTTCCCCGCCACATGGGCGTGATGACGATCCGCGCCAAGCCCCCTAGACCGCCCCGCCGCCCTGCTTTGCCGCTCGGCACCGCGACCCGCCGCGCCGCCTTGCGATTGCTCGATGCGGTGCTCAGGCGCGGCGAGGCGCTGGAAGCGGCGCTGCCCGCGGCGACGCGCGATCTCGTCTCGCCGCCCGATCGCGGGCTGGCGCATGCGATCGCCGCCGAGACGCTGCGCCGGCTGCCCGATCTCGACGCCTTGATCGATTCGGCCACCCGCCAGATCCTCCCCGAGGATGCCAAGGCGCGGATGGCGCTGCGCATCGCGCTCGCCCAGGCGCTCGCGCTCGGCACCCCGCCGCATGCCGCGATCGCCACCGTCCTCCCGCTGGTCGACGGCGGGCCGCGGCGACTGGTCCACGGCGTGTTCGGGACGCTGATGCGCGGCGGCGCGGCGCTGCCGGAGACGCCGACCCTGCTTGTGCCCGTCGCCGAGCGTTGGCGCGAAGCGTGGGGCGAGGAGGTGGTCGCCGCCGCGTCGCGTGCGATCGCCGCGCCGCCGCCGCTCGATGTCACGCTGCGCGATCCGGCGTGGTCGGGGCTCGAAGGAGAAAGCCTTGCGCCAGGGCATGTGCGGCTCGTCGATGCCGGGCCGGTGCCCGAGCTTCCGGGCTATGACGCGGGCGCGTGGTGGGTGCAGGATCTCGCCGCCTCGCTCCCCGCGCGGCTGATCGGCAGCGGCGCGGGGCAGGCGCTCGATCTGTGCGCGGCGCCGGGGGGCAAGACGCTCCAGCTCGCCGCCGCCGGCTGGCAGGTTACCGCGGTCGACGCGTCGAAAAGTCGCGCCGCGCGACTGAACGAGAATCTCGCGCGCACCGGGCTTTCCGCCGACGTGGTGGTGGGCGATGTGCTCGATTGGGCGCCCGACGCGCCCGCCGAGGCGGTGCTGGTCGATGCGCCGTGCAGCGCGACCGGCATCTTCCGCCGCCACCCCGATGTGCTTCACCGCGCGCATGACGGGGTGATCGCCGAAATGGCCGAGTTGCAGGGCCGCATCCTCGCCCGCGCGGCGGATTGGGTGAGGCCGGGCGGATTGCTCGTCTACGCCACCTGCTCGCTCGAACCCGCCGAGGGCGAGGCGCAATTGGCGCAGTTTCTCGGGCAGCGCGGCGATTTTGCCGTCATGCCGCCGGCGCCGGGCGAACTCCCCGCCGGAATCGCCGCCCACCCCGACGGTTATGTCCGCACCTTGCCCGGAACGGTCGAGGCGACGGGCGGGTGCGACGGCTTTTTCGTCGCACGGCTGCGACGTGCTTCCGCCTGAGCCAGTTGCGCGTTAAGCGGACCGTATGACCAAGCCCGTCCGCATCGCCCCCTCGATCCTGTCCGCCGATTTCGCCAAGCTCGGTGAGGAGATACGCGCGATCGACGCTGCGGGGGCGGATTGGATCCACGTCGACGTGATGGACGGCCATTTCGTCCCCAATATCACGATCGGCCCGGCGGTGGTGAAGGCGCTGCGCCCGTATACGGCGAAGCCGTTCGACGTCCATCTGATGATCTCCCCGGTCGACCTCTATCTCGACGCCTTCGCCGAGGCCGGGGCGGATACGATCACCGTCCACCCGGAGGCGGGGCCGCACGTCCACCGCACGATCCAGCACATCAAGAGCCTCGGCAAGCGCGCCGGGGTGGTGCTCAACCCGGCGACCCCGGTCGATGTGCTCGATTATCTCATCGATCTCGTCGATCTGGTGCTGGTGATGAGCGTCAACCCCGGCTTCGGCGGGCAGAGCTTCATCGACAGCCAGTTGCGCAAGATCGCGGCGATCCGCGCGATGATCGAGGCGAGCGGGCGCGATATCGATCTCGAGGTCGACGGCGGGATCGACCGGCAGACCGCGCGGCTGGCGATCGACGCCGGCGCCGATGCTTTGGTCGCCGGCACCGCCACCTTCCGCGGCGGGCCGGAGGCTTATGCCGCCAATATCCGGGCGCTGCGCGGCGAATGAGCCAACAGGACGATAAAGCCGTTGATTCCGGCCCCGACGGGATCGAACAGGGCAAGAGGCTGGTACGATCGGGCGGCGATCGCGGGCTGTCGCTCGCCGAGCGCTTGTCGCAGACCTTCGACCGGCTGACGTGGCGCACCCCGATCCATTCGTTCCGGCTCAAGGGGCGCTATCCGCTCAAGCTGATCGCGGTGCCCGACGACCCCGTTTTCGGCGATGTCGCGCGCGGGCAGGCGCTGCTCGCCGGGCATTTCCTGTGGCGCGGCGAACAGCTCGCGATCGCCGGGCTCGATTTCCGCACGCTCGATGTCGCGCCGGGCTATGCCGATTATCTCCATTCCTTCGCGTGGCTGCGCGATCTTTCTTCAGTCGCGACGCGGGTGCAGGGTGCGCCGATCGCCGAGGGGCTGATGTCGCGCTGGCTGCTCGCGCATGCCGAAAAGGTCGCCGGCGCGGCGTGGCGGCCCGATCTGTGGGGGCGGCGCATCCTGTTCTGGACCGCGCACGCGCCGCTGATCCTGTCGTCGACCGATCTCGTCTATCGCTCGAAGGTGCTCAACACGCTGGCGCGGGGCGCGCGGCATCTCGATCGCGGGGCGGACAAGACCCCGCCGGGGCCGAAGCGCGTCGCGGCGTGGAGCGGGCTGCTCGCGGCGCGGCTGCTGATCCCCGGCGGCGATGCGGGGCTCGCCTTCGCCGAGGCGGGGCTGACCCGCGCTTTGGGCACCGCCTTGTTCGAAGACGGCGGCGCGGTGAGCCGCGCGCCCGATGCGTTGCTCGATATCGCCGCGCTGCTCGCGACGTTGCGCGAATGCTATGAAGCGCGCCGGCTGGCGCTGCCCGAGGTGGCGGAAAGCGCGCTGGCGCGGCTTGTTCCGGCATTGCTTGGGGTGTGTCATGCCGATCGCGGGCTGGCGAGCTGGCAGGGCAGCGGCCCGGTGCCGGCCGAGCGCGTCGCGCAGGTGATCGAGGCGACCGGGGTGCGCGCCCGCCCGCTCAAGCAGGCGCGCGAATGGGGCTATCAGCGGCTGACGGGGGGCAAGGCGGTGCTGATCGTCGATGCCGCCCCGCCGCCGGTGGCGCGCGCGGTCGACGGCGGGTGCGCCTCGACGCTGGCGTTCGAATTTTCCGACGGCGCGACGCGGCTGATCGTCAATTGCGGCGGTGCGCGCGATGCCTCGCCGCGGTTGCCGCGCACGCTGGCCGAGGGGCTGCGCACGACCGCGGCGCATTCGACGCTGACGCTCGACGATTCCAATTCGACCGCGATCCTTTCCGACGGCAGCCTCGGCAAGGGCGTCACCGCGGTGGAATTGTCGCGGCAGGAATCGGACGGCGCGAGCCGGATCGAGGCCAATCACGACGGCTATGTCCGCCGCTTCGGGTTCATCCACCGCCGCCAATTGGTGCTGGCGGGCGACGGGCGCGAGCTGCGCGGCGAGGATGCCTTGCTGCCCAAGGGGCGACGGCGCCGGCCCGGGACGACGCCGTTCGCGATCCGCTTCCACCTCGGGCGCGGGGTGGAGGCGTCGCCGACCGCCGATGGGCTCGCCGCGGTGCTGCGCGTGCCGGGCGGGGCCTTGTGGCAATTCCGCGCGCGCGGCGATTCGCTGGCGATCGAGGACAGTCTGTGGATCGACCCCGAGGGGCGGCCGATCGCGACGCAACAGCTCGTCATCACCGGCGCGGCCGATGCCGGCGGGGCGAGCATCAGCTGGGCGTTGAAGCGCGCGCGCTGAGGGTAACTGGCCTTACTCTATTTCGTCATGCCGGACCTGATCCGGCATCCAGAGCCGCAAATGTGCGTCACTCGTGGCTCTGGATGCCGGGTCGAGCCCGGCATGACGGAGGGTGAGGGTGGCGCGCAAGCGAATTGAACCCTAATAGGCCGCGCGAACCCTCCCTAGCTTCGCGAAAGCCGACCATGACCACGATCCCGATCAAGCGCGCGCTTCTTTCCGTGTCCGACAAGACGGGGGTGGTCGATCTCGCCCGCACGCTGGCCGAGCGCGGGGTGGAACTGGTCTCGACCGGGGGCACCGCCAAGGCGCTGCGCGACGCGGGGCTCGACGTGCGCGACGTTTCCGATCTCACCGGCTTCCCCGAGATGATGGACGGCCGCGTCAAGACGCTCCACCCGATGGTCCACGGCGGGCTGCTCGCGGTGCGTGACGATCCCGCGCACGCCGCGGCGATGGCCGAGCATCGGATCGGCGCGATCGATCTGGTGGTGGTCAATCTCTATCCCTTCGCCCAGACCGTCGCGAAAGGTGCCGAGCGCGACGAGATCATCGAGAATATCGATATCGGCGGCCCGTCGATGGTGCGTTCGGCGGCGAAGAACCACGCTTATGTCGCGATCGTCACCGATCCGGCGGATTATGCGATCGTCGCCAAGGGCGAGACCGATCTTGCCGAGCGCAAGCGGCTCGCGGCCAAGGCGTTTGCCGCCACCGCCACCTATGATGCGATGATCGCGAGCTGGTTCGGCTTCGCCGATCAGCGCGAGCTGTTCCCCGCGACGCTGCCGTTCGTGCTCCAGGCGCCGACCGTGCTGCGCTACGGCGAGAACCCGCACCAGCAGGCGGCATTCTACAACCACGCCGGCCCCGCGACCCCCGGCATCGGCCAGGCGCGGCAGGTGCAGGGCAAGGAGCTGAGCTACAACAATCTCAACGACGCCGATGCGGCGCTCGAGCTGGTCAGCGAATTCCGCGACGCCGCGCCGTCGTGCGTGATCGTCAAGCATGCCAATCCGTGCGGGGTGGCCACCGCGGCGACCTTGGCCGAGGCGTATGAGGCGGCGTTCGCCTGCGACACGGTGTCGGCGTTCGGCGGGATCATCGCCTTGAACCGCACGCTCGACGCGGCGACCGCCAAAGCGATCACCGGGATCTTCACCGAAGTGGTCGTCGCGCCCGATGCCGACGAGGAAGCGATCGCCTTGTTCGCGGCGAAGAAGAATCTGCGGCTGCTGCTCACCGGCGCTTTGCCCGATCCGGCGCGCGGCGGGCTCACCGCCAAGTCGATCACCGGCGGCTGGCTGGTCCAGTCGCGCGACAATGGCCAGCTCACCGACGAGATGCTCAAGGTGGTGACCAAGCGCCAGCCCACGGCGCAGGAACTGGCCGATTGCCGCTTCGCCTGGACGGTCGCCAAGCACGTCAAGTCGAACGCGATCGTCTATGCCAAGGATGGCAGCACCGCCGGGGTCGGCGCGGGGCAGATGAACCGGCTGGAAAGCGCGCGGATCGCGGCGTGGAAGGCGAAGGATGCGGCGGACAAGGCCGGCTGGGCGACGCCGCGCACGATCGGCTCGGCGGTGGCGTCGGACGCTTTCTTCCCCTTCGCCGACGGGCTGCTCGCGGCGGTCGAGGCGGGGGCGACCGCGGTGATCCAGCCGGGCGGCTCGATCCGCGATGCGGAGGTGATCGCGGCGGCCGACGAGGCCGGGCTGGCGATGATCTTCACCGGGATGCGCCACTTCCGGCATTGAGTTTTGACAATGCAGGCCTGTTCACGCTCTGGTTTTTCATCGTTCGTCGACGCGTGCGTTAAACCCATTGTCAACGAAGCAAAAAGCGAATGGCAGTGGCCCAGATCAGGGTCGCGCGCCTCCGTCGTAACACGCGATGACATTGTCATCTGGTTAGTGGCCGGTAGGCTTGCCAGCCTTGCGTGTTTGCTCCTCCGCGACCTTAAACGGTGACGTGGCGTTGGCTTGGGGATCGTAATAGCGATCGATTCGGTTTCGGATCCGCGATTCGACCCGGTTTGCGATACGGCTATTGGTCCGACCTGCGGGATTGATATTTGGCGCGACTTTTTCACGCGTTTGGCGCTGGCCGACCTGACCGGCCGAGGATTCGGCAGTCTGACTGACCGGGGTAACTTGTGCTGTCACCGAGTGTCGTTGCCCCCTAATTGCCTGACGAGGCCTCGCGGGTTTGGGTGATGTACTCGCGGGGTGATCGGTAGCCTAGCGCCTTGTGCGGATGGACCTCATTGTAGTGGGTTAGCCAGCGGGGCAGTTGC